>Ga0164313_10002238_pt1 | contig 17350 bp, 17 predicted proteins | sample GuaBasSedimGuay4_FD_113735 | JGI IMG/M metagenome (GOLD analysis project Ga0164313, IMG submission 113735) | Subseafloor sediment microbial communities from Guaymas Basin, Gulf of California, Mexico - Guay4, Core 4569-4, 0-3 cm | ecosystem: Environmental > Aquatic > Marine > Hydrothermal vents...
CCTAAAGATGATTCATAAAAAAGTGAAGTGATTTTTTTCATGTTACATTGTATCAAAAAAGATACATCATGTCAAGAAAAGACTTAAATTCAGAGTCAAAAAATTTCTTGGATGGAAAACTGTATTTGGTGGGAGAAATGATTTGCTAGAAAAGCATTACTTTTTTCTCTTTTTCGCACACTTTTCTTCTCTAACAGAGCGTATCCAGAGCCAGTTTAGGAAGAGATAGATAAGACTTGATACTATGATAAATAAAGGGGACAGAATAAAGGGGACGAGGCTACATTTAAGTCGTTCTACACTAAATGAGAGAGGAAGACCTAGGAAAGATGTGTAAATGTATCCTCGTCCCCTTTATTACCAAAACACTCAAAAGTATTACTTACATTACGACCAAGTAGGAAGTCTAAGAACAGTAACAGACACAAGTCATAACATCATTAAAGAAGTGTCTTATGATACACTTGGTACTATACTAACAGACAGCAACGAAGCCTTCACTGTCCCCTTTATTCTTTATTACCATTTTTTAATTTAGGGTAGCTTAGCACCTTTGCGCTAGAATATTTTTTAAGATATAGCTTATTTAGAAATTATTTCTTTAAGTCTATCGATTAGTATGGTATCTGTATCATTTTTGGAATACATACTGACAAGATATAACATTTCATTTTGAACAAAATATGTTATTACCCTAAAGCCTCCGCTTTTACCTGTAGGTATAGAGGAATTCTTAACGCGTATTTTATAAAATCCTTCAGTAAGATATGTGCCTAAGGTTGGGTTGTCTTTTAGTTCAGCTACAAGTTCTTTTAGGTCATTTTTGATATTTGGAAAACGTTTTCTAAGCTTTTTAACATCTTTGTCAAAAGAAGGGATAGTCTCTATATTATAACTCATCAAGTAAGTCTTCGATAGGTCTAGAGGGGGTATTTCCTTTTTGCACAGATTTGAATTCTTCGATATTTTTTGTGAAGTTGTCGAGTATAGTTCTTTCATTTGCAATACTCAGTTTTTTTACCTCTACACCATCACTTTTAAAATGCTCAAGTAGCCATAATACTTTAGTGGCTATATTTTCATTGGGGATATTGATATTTAGTTGCATTATTTATCCTGAATGTTAGATTGTTTTTTTATTATAGCGTAGTATGAAGTTTTAGTCAAAATCTTCTATTAGTCCTTTGTAGATTACACTTTGACATTATTTTTTATCTTTGCTCCTCGTTCCCACGTTGCACGTGGGAATGCATACGAAAACACAAGTGATAATACAACTTTTCAAGTATCTTACTTTAGTTTACTACAGGTTAAACATTTTTTACATTCGTCGTTAACCTGCTATATTATTTACGTTTCCTAGTAAAGCATTAAAAGTACCTTCTTGGGTACTTTGGATAGATTGTTCATTAGATGGTTGAATTGTTTTATATTTTTTTTCACTATCTCCCATAGCTTTTTTTATAGCTTTTGATATATCTGTATTTTTATTTATATTAATAGTAATTTTTTCTTTCATTAGCTGTCCTTTGAAAAATAATATTTCTGCTTCATTAGTATAGCATAAAACGAGATACTCACAACTCTATTCTTTTCTCTTTTTCGCACACTTTTCTTCTCTAACAGAGCGTATCCAGAGCCAGTTTAGGAAGAGATAGATAAGACTTGATACTATGATAGAATAGAAAGCTGCACCTACGTATAGGGGTACAAAGATATCTGCCATATTTTGCGAGAACCATTCTAGGGTGAGTTCTATGTTGGCTATGCCTTCACTTCCTAGTATGAAGTTACCTGTGAGGTACTCCATATAGTACATAGGCGGCATGGTAAAAGGGTTCGAAAGCCATACCATAGCGATGGCTATGGGTACGTTAAAACGTAGTAGGGGTGTGGTGGCTACTACGGCTAACATTTGCATAGGCATGGGAATGAAACCCCAAAATAAGCCTACAAAGACCCCTTTGGTTATCATCTTTCTGTTGATGTTAAAATAGGCCCTTGGTAGTTTGTATTTTTCTAAAAAGGTGTCTATCTTTCCTTTTCCAGAGGCTTTTTTTCTAAAAAATTTTCGTATCATTTGTATCCGTGATTATAATTATTATATACACTAGTGTAATATGCTTGTGCTTTAAATCCCCTTTTTATGATGTTTTGTGTAAAATACACCTAGTAAATTACTCTAAAAGGTACAACATGAGCGGATATATGATTTTTTCTGGCACATCAAACCCTGAACTCTCCGAAGAGATAGCCAAGTACCTAGAGCAACCTCTATCAAAAGCAAGTATCAAACGTTTTTCTGACGGAGAGATTTCTGTACAGATTTCTGAGTCTGTACGTGGTAAAGATGTGTTTATCATACAGCCTACTTCTGCTCCTGCGAATGCAAATTTGATGGAACTTCTCATTATGACTGACGCACTGAAGCGTTCTTCTGCAAACTCCATCACTGCTGTTGTACCGTATTACGGGTATGCTAGACAAGACAGAAAAGCTGCACCTCGTGTGCCTATTACTGCAAAACTTGTAGCAAACCTGATGGAAACATCGGGCATTACACGCTTGGTTACTGTAGATCTTCATGCTTCGCAAATACAAGGTTTTTTTGACATCCCTGTAGATAACCTTTATGGTGCTATTTTGTTTATGGATTATATTAAATCTAAAAATTTTAAAAATCCTGTGATTGCTTCACCTGATATTGGGGGTGTGGCACGGGCTAGGTATTTTGCAAAAAAGCTTGGGCTTGATATGGTAATTGTAGATAAACGTCGTGAAAAAGCTAACGAATCTGAAGTGATGAATATCATCGGAGATGTGGCAGGCAAAGATGTCATACTCATAGATGACATGATAGATACTGCGGGAACTATGGCAAAAGGTGCAGCTGCTCTGAAGGCTCTAGGAGCTACTTCGGTAATGGCTTGCTGTACGCATCCTGTGCTTTCTGGGCCTGCGTATGAACGTATAGAAGCAGGAGATTTAGACGAACTTGTGGTGGCAAATACCATACCTATGACCAAGTCATCACCTAAGATAAAGATGCTTTCTACTGCACCTATGTTGGGTGAGGTCATACGAAGAGTACATAATAATGAGAGTGTAAACTCTTTATTTGAGAGCAATACTTAAGAGAACGCTAGGTGGACAGGCTCCATCTTAGCTACGCTGACGCTGTGTCCACTTCAGTAGTGAGTTCATACGACTAGTCGTATATAGTATAGTGGAAGGGTTCATTTTAAGGAAACAAATTGGCAAAAGCAGTACCACAGGCAAATATACGAAACTTTTCTATTATCGCACATATCGACCATGGTAAATCTACCTTGGCTGATCGCATCATACAAGAGTGTGGAGCAGTGAGTGATAGGCAGATGTCTTCTCAGATTATGGATACGATGGATATAGAAAAAGAACGTGGCATTACCATTAAGGCGCAGTCTGTACGTTTGAACTATGAAAAAAACGGCGAAGCTTATATACTTAACCTTATAGACACCCCAGGACATGTAGATTTTTCTTATGAAGTAAGCCGTTCTTTGGCTTCATCTGATGGGGCTTTACTCATCGTTGATGCAGCTCAAGGAGTAGAAGCTCAAACCATAGCCAACGTGTATATAGCTATAGAAAATGACTTAGAACTTTTACCTGTAGTAAACAAGATAGACCTACCAGCTGCTGACCCAGATAGAGTACTATCAGAGCTTGAAGAAGCTATAGGCATAGACGCTACAGAACATAGCCTTGTATCTGCAAAAACTGGACTAGGTGTGGCAGAACTTGTAGATAGCATCGTAGAGCGTATCCCTGCACCTGTTGGAGATGACTCGGCACCTCTGAAAGCACTCATTTATGATTCTTGGTTTGATAACTACTTGGGTGCTTTGGCACTTGTGCGTGTCTTTGATGGTAAAATAGTCAAAGGACAGATGGCAAAAGTGATGGGAACAAAAGATGAGCATCAGGTACTAAGTATGATGTACCCAAATCCTATAGATCCTATAAAAACAGACGAAATACGTACAGGCGAGATAGGTATTGTAGTGATGGGTTTAAAAACTGTAGATTCTTTAAAAGTAGGAGACACCATCACAGATGTCAAGAATCCTACAGCTAAACCTGTACATGGTTTTGAACCTGCAAAACCTTTTGTCTTTGCAGGTATCTACACCATAGAAACAGATAAATTTGAAGATTTACGTGACGCACTAAACAAACTCAAGCTCAATGACTCTTCACTAAGCTTTGAACCTGAGTCTTCCATGGCTCTTGGTTCTGGCTTTAGAACAGGGTTTTTGGGTATGCTTCACATGGAAGTGGTCAAAGAGCGTTTGGAGCGTGAGTTTAACCTAGAACTCATCGCTACTGCTCCTACAGTGGTATATAAAGTGGCACAAACAAACGGGGAAGAGTTAGAGATACAAAATCCTTCAGAACTTCCCGAACCACAAAAGATAGACAAAATTTATGAACCTTATGTGAAAGCAACCATCTTAACACCTCAAGAATATGTGGGGAACCTGATTAAACTTCTCAACGATCGTCGTGGCATACAAATAAAGATGGATTATCTGAATGAAACACGTGTACTATTAGAGTATGACATCCCTATGAATGAGATAGTTCTAGACTTCTATGATAAACTAAAGTCTCTTACGAAAGGTTATGCTAGTTTTGACTATGACCCTATTGGTTTTAGAGAAGGTAGGCTTGTGAAGCTTGACATTAAAGTAGCGGGAGATGTGGTAGATTCACTTTCCATCATTGTACCTGAAGACAAAGCTCGTACTCGTGGGCTTGCTTTTGTAGCACAACTAAAAGAACTCATCCCAAGACAGCTTTTTGAAGTGGCTATACAAGCTAGCATAGGAAACAATGTTATAGCACGTTCCAACGTAAAGTCTATGGGTAAAAATGTAACAGCTAAATGTTATGGTGGAGACATCACACGTAAAAGAAAGCTTTTAGAAAAACAAAAAGCAGGTAAAAAGCGTATGAAATCCATAGGAAAAGTACAAGTACCACAAGAAGCGTTTATGGCCGTGCTGAAGTTGGATAGTTAAATGGGTTGGGCGATACATTTGCATTTAGTAGCTGCTATTGCTTGGATAGGTGGTGGCTTTTTTATGTTTATGTTAGGTGTGTCACTTAGAAATAAAAATGATCAAGATCTAGTGTATCCACGCATAGGTCCCATTTATGGTTATTTTGAAGTGGGCGCCTTAGTAATTTTGATATTTTCTGGTTATGTTATGATATCAAATAATGGGTTACTTCAAGTACTTTTTTCAAATATTAGCAATGAAGTGATAGATTCTTTGCGTATTAAACTGTATATTGTGCTAGTTATTATTGTTTTTACAGTTATACATATGGCAATTTCATTACTTACTATACACAAAGAAAAAACAGCATTAGAAAAGTTTTTTTCCAGAGGTTCATCTATGGGGATTTTTATTTTAAACCTTGTAGTGTTGCATTATGCAATGGTTTTAAGAGATATACTCTAATAAGAACTACTCTTTTCACAATCTTTACACTTTTTTTGTATATTATTTGATAATATTATTTAAAGGAATAAAAAATGATAAGAAAAAAAATCAAAAATATAGCAGCCGTGGGTTTAGTGTCGTCAGCATTTATGTTTACAGCTTGCACACCTGAAGAACAAGCATTTGCAACAGGCCTTGCCGTGGGTACGGTGGTGGTTGCTTCTGTATATTCTTACCCATATTACTATGGTCATCCTTATTATTATTATGGTGATAGATATTATTATGGCGGGTATTATCATGGCGGGTATTATCATTATCATGGACGCAGATATAGCAATGGACATTATTATAATTCAGGGTATAGATACCATAATGGACATAGATATAGAGCAGAAGTTGGACAACATGGATATTATAGAAGTAAAGCACAATATTCAAATAGACAACAATATAAACGCAATAACAATGCAACAAACACACAAAGAACACATACTAAAGAAAGTAGAACGCGAAATAATACACAAAACAGAAGTACTCACAACACTTCAAGAACAAGAAATAGTAGTCAAGCAAGAACATACAATACGAGAAGTCATACAAGCAGGAGATAAGAGGGCAATGTATCTTAGGCATGGCATAGGGATTGTGCTTAATAAAAAGCAGCAATAGTTTCTAAAAGGAGGAAGAATAAAAATACTACCATACCTAAGATATGAACGAATTATAGCATATATTACTTAAATAGAACTTATAAATATAATTTGTTTAGATTATTTAACTTTTTAAAAAACTAACCAATTTTCTATCTTAAAAATGTCTTCTGTAGAAGGCATACCTTTCCATCCATTAGACTCTAAGTACATTAGTTTGTTTCCAAAATAGCCTACGACGTATTTTTCTTTATAGATAGGAAAGCTTCCTGAATGCAAAAGAGTAAAGATATCTGCATAAGATTTAGCTACTTCATAATAACTAAAGTCAAAACGATGCAAAGCTATAAGAGCAGTATGAAGCATTTCATTTTTATGCAGGCTACTACCAAGTACATAATAAGCAGGGTAAGGAACAGTTGGATTATCTATGAGCTCAGAGATATATAGTTTTTCTTTTTTCTTTTGATACATGATGCCATTGTAGAATAATTTTGTCTAAATAAGTCAAAATATGTCAAATTGTCATATTTTTTTGTTATACTTTCTAAAAAAGAGTACTCGTATGGCTTATAACCTTCAAGATAAACTGGTGATTGCTATCTCATCTCGTGCTTTATTTTCTCTCGAAGAAGAAAATCGTATTTTTGATGATGAAGGTTTAGAAGCATATTATCATTATCAGTTGGCTCATCTTGAGACGCCTCTTTCTCGTGGTTCTGCCTTTCGTTTTGTGCAAAATTTACTTGCCATTAACAAACAATTTGACAACAAGCTCATAGAAGTGATTATACTTTCACGCAACAATGCAGCCACTGGATTGCGTATAGGTCGTTCTTTGGAACATTACGATTTAAATATTGAGCGTACGGGATGGACAGCAGGAACCCCTGTGGCTAGATACTTGGAAGCATTTAAAGTAGATTTGTTTCTTTCTGTTTACACTCCTGATGTAGAAGAAGCAGTCAACTCAGGGGTTGCAGCAGCGACCATACTTCCACATACCGTTCTTTCTTCAGTAGAATCAAATATGGTAAAGATAGCTTTTGATGGGGATGCGGTTATTTTTGGTGATGAGAGCGAAAAAGTGTATCAAAAAGAAGGACTAGAAGGCTTTATAGCGCACGAAAGGCTTAATGCTCAAAATCCACTAAGTAAAGGGCCTTTTTTTAAATTTTTAAAAATTATTTCTGAGATACAAGATAAGTTTCCCATGGAAGCATCTCCCATACGAACAGCTTTAGTTACAGCAAGAAATTTTTCTACACATGAGAGAGTTTTGGCTACGCTGGAGGGATGGGGAGTACGTGTGGATGAAGCCTTTTTTCAAGGAGGTGTGCAAAAGTATGAAGTTATCAAAGCCTTTGGTGCAGACATATTTTTTGATGACCAAGATGTACACTTGGAAGCTACAGCAGCAGAAACACCCTCTGCAAAAGTACCATATAAAATTTAGTATGACAAAGTTATCTAGTTTATTTTTTTACGTTTTTCATAAAATATTTTTTTAAAATCTTCAAAACCGTTATTTAAAATAGCTTCTCTCATTTCTTTCATAAGATTCAAATAATAATAAAGATTGTGAATAGTTCCTAGTCTAAAATAAGTAATTTCCCTAGCACGATAAAGGTGTCGTAAATAAGCACGTGAATATGTTTGACATACCATGCACTCACACTCGGGATCTATGGGGTCTGCATCAGTAGTGTAGAGTGCTTTTTTGATATTAATTTTTCCGAAGCTTGTAAAAAGAGTCCCATTTCTAGCATTTCTAGTAGGCATAACACAGTCAAACATATCTATACCTCGTGCAACATTTTCAACCAAATCTTCTGGAGTACCTACACCCATGAGGTATCTAGGTTTATCTTTTGGCATAAATTGCGTTGTCCATTCTACAGTATCATACATATCTTGATTGGCTTCTCCTACACTAAGCCCACCTATAGCAAAACCATCATAATCCATAGCACAGAGTTCTTTGGCTGATTTTTCTCTAAATGCTTTGTCTGTACCGCCTTGTATGATAGCAAAAATATTTTGCTCTTCTGAAATGCCTTTACTTTGTTGAGCTCTAAAATATGTGATGCTCTCTTGTGCCCAGCGAGTTGTGCGGTCTATGCTAGCAGCTATGCGCTCTTGGGTTGCAGGCAAGGCTACAAGATCATCTAGTATCATTATAATGTCTGAACCTAAAGCATTTTGTATATCAATCACTTTTTTGGGAGTAAAGTGGAGTTTGGAGCCGTCTAAATGGCTTCTAAACGTGATACCATCTTCACTTAGCTTCACATTCTGAGAGAGTGAAAAAGCTTGAAAACCTCCAGAATCAGTGAGGAAAGATTTGGGATATTTTGTAAAATTATGTAAGCCACCCATTGTTTTTATAGTTTCTTCACCTGGACGAATATGTAAATGATAAGTGTTCCCCAAAATAATATCAGGTTTGATAAAATTATTAAGATCACTAGCATCTAGAGCTTTGACGGCACCCACGGTACCTACAGGCATAAAAACAGGAGTTTGTATGGTAGAATGAGCTGTTTTTATGGTACAGGCTCGTGCTTTGGAATCAGTTTTATCTATCTGAAATTGCATTGTGTTATAATACTCCTCTAAATAATTACGTCATTGTAGCATTAAGATACAAATACAGAAATAAAGAATAATATGAAAAATATACTTATTTTAGCCAGCGGTAGTATTGCTAAACATTTTATAGATTGGGTAAGTAAAAATAGAGTTGCAGAAAATCAATACTATGCTACTTGCTACAAAGAAGATACTATACCAAGTAAAATGGGCAAAAATATTACTATTATAGATGCTGATCCTACGAGCTTTTCCAAACTAGCACATATTATGGATGAAACAAGTTTTTCTAATATTTTTATTGTGATGGAAGACAAAGAAGATGTATATTATGTACTTAAAAATATAGCACTTATGCAAACTAAAATACGTATAGTTCTTGTAAACCTTTGGGGCAATGATGACGTAGGAAAAGAGTATGAAAACGTTACTATAGTACATAGTGATAATTTAATGGCAGCTCATTTATATGACCAACTTCCCAATGTACCCTTGGTAGCTCAAAATGTAGGCTTGGGTCAAGGTGAGATTATGGAGGTGCATGTGCCTTTTGGATCTTCTTATGCATATAGGCATATAGGTTCCATACTTCAACGAAAATGGAAAATAGCTGCTCTGTACAGAGATGATAAGCAGATATTGCCTAGCAATGCAACCATGATACGACCTAATGATACCTTGCTTATTTTGGGAAAACCTATTGTCCTAGATGGTGTCTATAGAACAATTAATAAGCGCATAGGGCTTTTTCCAGAGCCTTTTGGAAAAAATATTTATCTTATTTTAGATATGAGATATGACCATAAAAAAGCCCTTCAGTATATCAGCGAGGGTATATATCTTTGCGATAAGTTGGAAGATAAGTCTTTGTTTGTTCGTATTTTGTATCCTAATGATTTTGCTCTTTTAGACGAACTTAAGGCTTTAGGTTCTGAAAAGGTTAGAATTTCTATATTTTATAAAAATGAAGATATTAAGACACTGATAGAATATGATATTCATGAGCATAATATTGGTTTGGTTATGAACTCTATTCCTAGTTTTGAAGCAGATGGGCTAAAAGAAGCTCTTTATGATTTAAAGAAGCTAATTTATATTTTTGGAAAAGTGGGACTTTGTGATATTCAAAAATCTGTAGTTTTGATGAGTGAAAATGAAAAAATGGAATCTATTTCGTCTACTGCCTTTGATATTTCCGAGACATTAGGTTTAGGATTTTCGCTCTGTGATTTTGATCCAGAAGGAGATTTTGAGAGTAAAAATATGATTATAGAGCATTATGAAACATTGACACATATTTTTAATATGGATATGAATTTAGAACAAAAAGTATCAAATCCCATAAGAGAACTTTCTGCTATGGATCAGGTTTTACAAATAGCTCCTTTTGAAGAACATTTAAGAACAGATAAATTTATGAAATTATTTTCTAGTAAAATACAAGACTTTATTCTTACAACGAAGAAACATCCAAAGCTACTTGTGCCTTTTGCCTTGGCAGAAGGTTAATTTTTCTTATCCTTAAGGAAATTGCTGAAGAATATGAAATACCCGCTATTTTTAAGGGCTTCTAAGATAAAATAAAGCTATTAAATATAGCAAGGTTTTATTAGATGATCGTCCCCATAGCTTTAGCCTCTACACAAGGTATTACTTATGATATACATATAGGCACATTACCAGAGCTTATTTTTGATACCTCTGTAGTACTGGTGACTAATCCTACAATAGCGGGATATCACTTGCAAACAGTTTTAGCACATATAAAAGCTAAAAATATCAATATAGTGACCATTCCAGATGGAGAGGAATATAAAACCCTTGAAACAGTTGAGAATATATTAAATGAATGTTTTTCTCATAAATTAGATAGAAAATCTATACTGATTGCTTTTGGTGGAGGAGTGATAGGGGATATGACAGGATTTGCAGCCAGTTTATACCAAAGAGGTATTGATTTCATACAAATACCCACAACCCTCCTAAGCCAGGTAGATGCTTCAGTAGGAGGAAAAACAGGAGTCAATAATAAATATGGTAAAAATCTTATAGGAGCATTTTATCAACCTAATGCGGTATATATAGACCCAGAATTTCTCAAAACTCTACCTTCACGTGAATTTTCTGCAGGTATTGCAGAAATGATTAAGATGGCAGTAATGTTTGATAAAGAATATTTTAATTTTTTAGAAAAAACAGATTTAAAAGAAGAATTTACACTAAAAAAATCCATTAAGCGTAGTGTAGAATTAAAAGCTTCCGTAGTTAATCAAGATGAAAAAGAAGCAGGGATAAGAGCAGTATTGAATTATGGACATACTTTTGCACATGTGATAGAGAATGAAACACAATACAAGAAGTATCTACACGGAGAAGCTGTATCTATAGGTATAGTAATGGCAAATGCTTTAGCAGTAGAACTAGGGCTACTAAGTCACAAAGATGCCTTACGTGTAAAGCTTATTTTGGAAAAAGTATCTTTACCTACAGAGTATGAAATCCAAAATATAGATAACTTTTATGAACATTTTTTGCTAGATAAAAAATCTAGCAGAGGAAATATTACCTTTATTTTGCCCGTTGGCATAGGTAAGCATTCTGTGCAAACAAATATAGAAGAGCATAGGGTTAAAAAAGTACTTGCAAACTTTGGAGGAATAAAATGAGATTTAAATATACATTTAGCATAATAGCATTTTTATTTTTGCTTGTCCTCACAGTACAGGGAAGTGTTGAAGAAAATCTAAGTATTGGCAATGGCACATATACTAACACTTTAAATACTACAAAAATAAATCTTTTGCTTTTACAAAAAATAGAAATAGAAAAAGATCTTTTAGAAAATAATATCTGGTCAAAAATTTATAGTAATTACCATACCTATAAGGTACTTAAAAAACAAAAAGTAAGCCTAGAAATTAAAATAAAACGATTAGAAAAAAATAAAAAACTATCTAGAGAAGAAAAAAAACAATTAGAAAAAGCTTTGAGCCTTAATGCAACATTGCTGGGCAAGCTACAGTTGCTCAAAGAATATGAAAAAGATCCATTCACTAAATTTCTTACTCCACCACATATAGATGATGTGCCTAGTGTAGGTAATCCTCTGGCTATTATTGGGGCATTGTCGTATCAGAAGAAACTTCAAACCGATAATGATGAGTATAATATGCGCTACTTTTCTTTAGAGCAAATTATGCATAAATTTGAAGAAAAACAGCTTCTTATTGCCAAACTTCTTAAGTTAGACCATCTTAACATAGAATATATTGATGAATTAAAAGCAAGTAAAGAACAAATTACCACCTTTGTTCCTGTGATGGAAATATTTAAAACAACACGAAATGTATATGCAAAAAAGATAGATGAGATTAATTTAAACCTTAAAAATGACATACGAAAAGAAATAGAAAAAACTATGACTATTGGGGCAGTTATTCTTTTCTTTTTGTTTCTTTTGTTCTTTATCAAGTATTTGGTTCGCCGTTATATGTCTGATAATGATCGTTTTTATACGATAAACAAGGCTTTAAATATTACTTTTGTTACCTTGTTAATTTTGACTTTGCTTTTGGCTTATATTGAAAATGTATCTTACTTAGTTACTATTTTGGGTTTTGCATCTGCAGGTATTGCTATTGCGATGAAAGATTGGTTTATGTCATTAATGGGTTGGCTGACAATTGTAATGGGCGGTGCAATTCATGTAGGAGATAGAGTTAAGTTTGTACGTGATGGTGTAGAATATGTAGGAGATATAGTAGATATTTCTATGCTTCGTATGACCATGCATGAAGACATTACTTTAACAACAACTGTGCTTAACCGTAGGGCAGGGCGTATTATTTTTATACCCAATAACTTTATCTTTACAGATATGATTTCTAATTATTCTCATGCTGGATTAAAAACAGTTTGGGATGGCATAGATTTTGTTGTTACCTTTGATTCTGATATTAATAAAGCTGCACAAATAGCCAAAGAAATAAGTAAAAAATATTCTAAAGGATATACAGATATTACCAGAAAGCAACTCAACAAACTTAGGTCACAGTATAGTATGAAAAATACCAATGTTGAGCCTCGTATTTTTACCTTTATAGAGCCGTATGGCATGAAGATATCAGCATGGTACCTGACCAACTCTTATGCAACACTGACACTTCGCTCAACTATATCTGCAGAAATTATTTCTCGCATACAAGAAGAAAATGATATAAGTCTTTCTTTCCCTACTCAGTCTATTTATGTAGATAAAAATGTACCCAAACCTACACCTGATTTGGATGAAATTATTCCTAAGGGTCTATACTGATGCCTAAAGAAAAAGTGTATTTTAAAACCTTTGGTTGTCGCACCAATCAGTTTGATACACAGGTAATGATGTCTAAGTTAAAAGATTACGAACTTAGTAACGATGAATTAAAATCTAATATAATTATAGTGAATTCTTGCACAGTTACCAATGGTGCAGATTCTTCGGTACGACATTATATATCTTCTGTGCAACGAAAAAATCCTCAAGCACGCGTGATACTGGCTGGTTGTGGTTCTCACTCTAAAGGAGAAAACCTTTTTGAAGAAAAGAAGATATTTGGAGTTATAGGACATTCTGAAAAAGAAAATATAAATACTATATTAGCGCAGAACGAACCTTTTTATAAAATAGGAGATTTAGAACACATTGATTCTACTATTGTTGAAGACTTTATAGGGAAAAGTAGAGCATTTATTAAAATACAAGAAGGCTGTGACTTTAAATGCTCATATTGTATTATTCCTGCGGTGAGAGGCAATTCCCGTTCGCACAAAGAAGAAACTATTTTAGAACAAATAAGCAAGCTTGCTAGCAATGGTTTTGGAGAGTTTATTCTAACAGGTACAAATGTAGGGTCCTATGGACAAGATCGTCATACGTCTATAGCAAAATTACTTAAGAAAATAAGTCAAATTCGAGGAGTACGACGCATACGAATAGGAAGCCTAGAGCCCATACAAATAGATGATGAATTTATGGAATTATTACTAGAGCCTTGGATGGCGAAACATTTACATATTGCCTTGCAGCATAGCTCTGATAAGATGTTAAAAATTATGAATAGACGTAATGATTTTAAGTCAGATCTGACTTTGCTTCAGACAATAGCAGCCAAAGGTTATGCTTTGGGAACAGACTATATTGTAGGGCATCCAGGCGAAGATGAAAAAACATGGATAGAGGCAATAGATCGCGTAAAAGAATTGCCCTTAACACATGTGCATGCTTTTTCTTATTCCAAACGAGATAATACAGCATCTGCACAGATGAAGCCTGAAATACTTGGAAACATTGCGAAAAAAAGACACAAAGAGCTTACAGCTATTATTCAGGCTAAAAACTATGCATTTAGACGTGAACATAGAGATGCTTTAGAGGTTTTGCTTGAATCAGGCAAAGAAGGTATATATCAGGGCTTTGATCAATATTTTAACAAAATATCTGTGAGCTCAGATGAAGACTTAAGTGCAAACTGGGTCTCTTTATTTAAGGTGGAGGTAAACCATGAAGGCAATCAAGCCAAACTTTAGTCCAATATTTATCAATAAGAAAAATATAAAAATTATTATTACTTTGCTTGTACTTTTGATGATACTTTTAGCTTTTGTTTCTTTGAGAGATACGGGTACAGTTATTACACACAAAGAAGCCAATGCTCTTTACAGTGAAGACAAAATAGTAAAAGTTGTTTTAGATGGGGCCTATGTATATTTGAAGACAGAAAAAAATACATATAAAATTTATAAAGAAGCTATTAATAAAACAGCATTTTTCACTAAGTACCCTATAGAAATAAGAGAAAAGAATGATTTCATATATGATATGTTAATGTTACTTTTTATAGTACTTTCCTTTGCCTATTTCTTAAGAGTATTACGACAAAATCGAATAGAACAGCTTAAGCAACTAAAATCACTTTCTAAATCCGAACAAAATACAAATATAAGCATAGAACCCGTGCAAGCCTTGACATCAAGGGTAACCTTTGAAGATGTTGCAGGAATTAAAGACGTCAAAGAAGAACTAGAAGAGATTATAGATTTTCTTAAGGCACCTAAAAAATATCGTGATTTAGATATCCGTTTGCCAAGAGGGGTACTTTTAGTAGGCCCTCCTGGGGTAGGAAAAACACTTATATCCAAAGCTGTTGCAGGAGAAGCAGGAGTACCTTTCTTTTATCAAAGTGGTGCTTCTTTTGTACATATTTATGTGGGGATGGGAGCTGCAAGAGTTTCTGAACTTTTTAAAAAAGCTAAACAAATGGCTCCTAGTATTATTTTTATAGATGAAGTGGATGCTGTGGGAAAAAGTCGTGGAGAGTTTAGAAATGATGAAAGAGAAGCCACCCTCAATCAATTGCTTACGGAAATGGATGGTTTTGAAGAAAGTTCGGGAGTCATTGTAATTGCGGCTACCAATAAAATAGATATGCTAGATGAGGCACTTTTACGAGCAGGGCGTTTTGATAGACGTATTCATATTTCTCTACCTGATTTAGAAGAACGCAGTAAGACTTTAGAACTCTATTTGAGCAAAAAACTCAATAGCGTAGATATAGAAAAAATTGCACGTATGACTGTAGGTTTTAATTCAGCAGCTTTAGATACTTTAACCAACGAAGCCACTATATATGCCATGCGAAATGATAGAGTTTTGGTAGAAACTAGTGACTTTGAAGCAGTAAAGGAAAAAGTATTATTGGGTAAGCGCAAAATACTTTCTTTTACAGAAAAAGAAAGAGAGATACAAGCCCTGTATCAAGCAGCAAAAGCTGTAATAGCCACATGGCTTGATGTAGAATTTGAAAAAATAGGTATTGTCACTACACGGTTTTTGAGTCAAGATCATGAAATTCTTTCACGTAGTCAGCTTGTGGCACAAATTAAGGTCTATTTAGCAGGAAGTATAGCTACAAAAATACACTATAATGAGCAGTTTACAAATGCTAGCAGTGATATAGCTCAAGCCAAAGACATTATCAGAAAAGTGATTCATGAATATGGAATGAGCGAAAACTTTATTGTCACGAACCAACACGAAGAAGAACTTTTACGTGAATCTGTTTCAGAAGTTACAACACTTTTAAAGACTTTAGATAAAGCTTTGATGGATATTTCTAAGTATCTTTTAGCAAAAGAGAATATTAGTGCAGATGAATGTAGAGAAATATTAAGAACTATATTTTAATGCCTTATTTTTCTGGCTTTTCTTTGGCAAAAGAAAAAGAACTCTTTGGGGTATATTTTGAAGATAATGATTTTACTATAGTGGGATTTTCTTATGGAGCACAGAAGGCACTAGAATATGCATATAATAATTCTGGACGCATAGATAAGCTTATTTTACTTTCTCCTGCTTTTTTTCAAAATCAAACAAATGGATTTTTGCGTGCACAATTGCGCTATTTCAAAAAAGATAAAAATGCTTATATGCAAACATTTATAGCCAATGCTTCCTATCCTTCTAGAATTGATTTGCAGCCTTATCTACACATGGGTCAAGAAGAAGAATTGTATTCATTATTGCACTATGTTTGGGATAGGAAAAAGCTAAAAATATTACAAAAAAAAGGCATACAAATAGAAGTATTTTTGGGTTCAGAAGATAAAATTATTGATACGAAGGAAGTATTAGAATTTTTTAAAGATATAGCAATGATATATGTAGTTAAAAATGCAGGACACTGCTTGGTGTAATTATGTTGGTTTTAAAGGAAATTTTCCAATTTCTTCTAAAAAAGTTGTAGCATAGGAACCTTTTGGCAAATCAAAATTCACTCTAAGCTGTTTGGTACTTTTATCATAAGTACTTTCAAATTTTTTAGGCCATATCCATGCAAAACGCCTATCTCCCTTGAGAGAAGTTAGCTCGGTATCATCAAATTTTTCTTCTAAATGATAGGCATCACTTTGGGCGCGTAGGGCATTCTCTCCGCAAACCAACCCTGTGGGAGAAATATTTTTTTTCAAAAAGGATTGCCCAGAGTGAATCATATCTTTGACGTAAAGAGTTTTTCCGTAAGGATAAGGCATCATTATGTCACCTAAAAAAAGTTTAAAAAACTGAGGTTGTTTTTGTAGAATCTTGACAAGAACTTCTGGATATTTTAGCTTCTGACTTGCTATTTTAAAATCGTGCTTAGTCAAAATAGTGGAAAGTTCTACTCTGGAGGATAGCCATTTATTATATAAATAGCTTTGATATGCAGATACAAGTAGTTTTTCTTTGCTACCTTTGAGTTTTTTGCCACTATGAGCTATGGATTTACCTTGTAAATAAGAACGACCATCTTCTCCAAAACGCTGGTATCCATAGTAATTTGGTATGCCTTTTGCCTGCATTTTTATAGCAACTGTATTTAAAAATGTAGCATCTTTTTCGTGAATATTATGCAATACTATAGAGAAATGGTTTGCTTTGAGATGACCTATCTTGATCGCTGTTTTATTGTAAGATCGTTCAAGTATTTCTATTTTTTCAGTACTTAAATTTATATCCATTTCTTTTTCATATTGCTTAGGTATAGAAATGTATTGTATGCTTGTTGCATTTTTATCTTTAAGCCCCGCGTA
>Ga0164313_10002239_pt1 | contig 17345 bp, 10 predicted proteins | sample GuaBasSedimGuay4_FD_113735 | JGI IMG/M metagenome (GOLD analysis project Ga0164313, IMG submission 113735) | Subseafloor sediment microbial communities from Guaymas Basin, Gulf of California, Mexico - Guay4, Core 4569-4, 0-3 cm | ecosystem: Environmental > Aquatic > Marine > Hydrothermal vents...
GAATTGCTAAATCGGTTTTAATAATAAGCACATTGAATAATTTGGCAGAAGCATCTAACTCTCGAATAATATCTTCGTGTAACTTGGTTTTAACAGGTTTGCCTTTTAAAACTTTATCAAGGTCGGCTATGTAGGATGTGATCCCCTGAACATCTTTTTCCTGAACATACGCCATTTCTTTATCAATAAAGATATTCGCATCTACATGAGATGTTCTCTCAACTAATTGACTCACAAATGCAACGGCCTCCAATTGGCTGTCATCAATCGTTATCGTCTTAATTGCAGGATTGCTTTGTTCTGGATAGGCTGCATCTGCAATAACAATCCAGTTTCGGTGACCAAACAGTTTCAACGTTTGCTCAACTTCTGATTTCCAGTTTTTGTCCATTTTTTGATTATTGGTGTTTTGCTCCTGAACAGGTTTTTGACAGGATAACATGAATGTCAATATTGATAGCGCTATTAATTTTTTCATTTTTTAATGCTGGTTTTTATTTATCAGTCTTCAGCTGTGTTAGGTTCTTTACTTTCTTTCTTGTTAAAATTTCACTTCAATCACTTCATGCAATCCATCCGGGCCTGCATCAGGATTTGGAATCACTAGCGTTCCATCTTTAAAAGTATAATCTAAGCTCTCACTTGTTCGCAGCAATTTAACTGATGTTGCCTTCGGTATTTCTGTCACACGAATCGGTTTTCCTGGTTCTGTTCCGGTATAATATATTTTTTTCCATTTTCCCCAAGTAGACGCATCAATCTGTTGGCCAGGGCGAGCGTGCAGCCACCAGGTTTTTCCATCTTTGGAAGTTGTAATCGGTACGTTGGCTTTTTCTGGAAAATGGGTTCCTCTGGTATCAAACATCGATACCGATCCCCATTTCATCCACCGTGCCATCTTTTCGAAATTTTCGTAAACCGCATCAGGAAGGGTTCCGTCAGCACGTGGAGAAATATTCAACAGTAAATTTCCTTGCCATGAGCGGACTCTTGCCAAAGCATACATAATATCTTCGAGTGCGCCAGTTTGATCACCCAATCCGTCACGACCGTGGTAAAACCACCCAGAACGCTGAAAGGTCATGCAGACTTCCCAAGGAGTTTCGGTTTTGACCAACTGTTTGACATGCTTCCACTCCAAAGAATGAAATCCTTCTGGTGTCACATAGTGAGATCCGGGAAATTGCCCTTTTAGTTTTCCATCGTGATACCAGTTTCCACGATTGTTAAAAATCATATCTGGATTGTATTTCAAAGCAGTTTCTTCAATAGTAACCGGTAAACCTGAATCCCACCACCAGATATCTGGTTGGTATCTTTCCATCACTTCAAACGCCATTTTTTTCTTTTTCACAACAATGGTCATCGGTAAAGGTTTTACCGCATTTTGCGAATAAGGATTTCCTTGGAAGTCCCAACCTTTAGTACCACGACTAAAATAATAGTTCATATAGTCACGGTCTTGCCACCAGTCTACTCCGGAGAAATAAAATCCAACTTTCATCTTGTTTTTACGCAATGCATCTACAAAAGGTTGTAGTAAATCTCGCCCATCTAAATATGTGCTTACGCCCATATCAGAAATTTCATTTGGCCACAATGCATATCCATCATGATGCTTTGATGTTAATACTGAATACTTGAAACCTGCTTTCGATGCTGCCGAAATCCATTTTTCTGCATCGTAATGTTTTGCGGTAAATCCTTTCGGAGCATTGTCATAATAATATTGCGGAGTTACCTTCGGTCGAAGTGGATTACTGCCTTTCACCGGCTGTCGAATCCTCCAGACATCTTCGATATCAGATACCGATGCAGGACCCCAGTGAATGAACAAGCCCAAACCAGCTTTCTTGAACCATTCACCTCCCTTAGGAAAGGGAAGCGGATTTTTCTGTTTATAACGAGTAGGAAGCTTGCCATTTTCTTCTCCGCCGCTCATGGCCACCGCTGCCGCTGCAACTTCAGCTAAATCATCTTGTTCGTCACTGACTTCTTTTGTCAATTTTAAGCCCCAGACATATTGGCCAAACTTCTCAGTCGGTAAGTCTACTATAAGATCATCGCCTTTTTTTGAAAATTTTAAAGTTCCTTTTCCTCCCAAAGGCACTATTGATTTTGCATTGAAGCTTTCAGCTTTGGGAAGTGTGACTTTTCCATTTTCCGGCCAGGTAACAAACCAAGCATAAAGATTCCCGTTGTTTTGTGTGTATCTTATGGCATTTGGGTCATAGGCATTAAGATCTGAGCCCCCTGCTAAAGAATTTAATTTTCCTACTCCCCAAGTATTCCAAGGTTTAGATTTATTAATTCCCTCCGCATTTATTTCCAACCATTGACCAAGTTCCAACAATACATTTTCTTGATTTTTATCCAAGGTTCCATCCGGTCTGGGGCCAATATTTAGCAGTAGATTTCCATTACGACTCACAAGGTCAACAAATGAACGAAGGATTGTATTCATTGAAGTTGCAGGTTTTTCTCCAGTATAAGACCAACTTCCGTTTACCGTAAAATGTGCTTGCCAAGGACGCTCTGGAATACCGTCTTCTAAAATACCTTCCGTATCATAAACAGCTTCTCCTTTTTGCATGGCATCACGTTTCCAAGACAACACTACATCTTTGTTCCATTCTTCACTTCTGTTGTAGTAATGAGCCACAACTCTGTACAAGGCATCTCTGAAATATGGTTTTTTATAATCGGTATAGCCATCACAAATTCCGCCATCAACAAAAATATAATCCGGTTGATAATTGTCTACTAATTCATTTAACACACGCTCCCATTTTAGGGCATCTTCTTTTCTTGGTGGGTCCGTGTCACCTCTTCGTTTTCCGTATAAACCTTCATTTTCTTTGTCCCAAGTATCGAACTCTTTGCGGAATGTGTAGTATTTCCAATGACGACCATAATGCGTGGAAACACCGGTTTTAATTCCTTTGTTTCGCATAGCCTTGGTCAACTCACCAACCACATCGCGTTTTGGTCCCATTTTTTTAGCATTCCAATCAATTACTTCAGAATCCCACATGGCAAAACCATCATGGTGAACCGCCGGTGCTGCGAAATATGCAGCACCTGATTTCTTCACCAAATCAGCGTAATAATCAGCATCAAAATTTTCCAAAGTAAACATGGGTATAAAGTCTTTATAACCAAACTCATTTAATGGACCATAGGTTTTCTCATGATGATCTCTAAATGATTTAGTCCACTCCTTATGTCTAATATTCGGATTGTCTTCTGCATAGTACATACTTGTTGCGTACCACTCATTTTTAAAAGCAGGTACTGAAAATGCACTTAAATGCATAAATATTCCTAGTTTCCCTTCACTGTACCAGGTGGGTACATCGTAGGAGGCAATTGACTCATGGCTGGAATTATACTGCGCAAAACTTTTAAGTGTTATCACTAAAAAGAACAAAGTAAGGATCAAAATTTTTCTCATCCGTTTCAAATATTTGATTTTTAATTAATCGTCAAAGGACTTGCCATCTGTTATACCTTTCCAATTATCTGTTCTAAAAGGAGAAGCCGGTAACCCTTCTTTGTTGTACAAATTAAATTCAGCTGGATTACAAGACCATCCAAAACGTACTGCAACCGGTTTTTTTACTTGATCAGACCATAGGCTGATTTTGTCACCTTCTAATGATGCCTTGGCCCAATAGAATTTTTGATCAGCTCCTGCGATCTCAAACTCATTGATATACCCGTGTTTGTCCTTAATCTGGAGTCCTGATCCGACATGATCGAAACTGATAATGGCTTTATTGCCTTCTATGTGCATAGACTTATAGATTGGCCCGGAATGCACAATATCTTTACCATAAGCTACTTTAAGTGCAGACAACATCAGCCTATTTCCAACGTCTTGTTTATTTTTTGGGTGAATGTCTGATGCTTCACCAATGTCGATGGCGACTGCCATCCCTGTGTTTTTTAAGCTTAAGGTTTTAGTTTGCGTTTCGCGTAATTCTGCCCAGTCATCGTCCAGAGGTGTACTTTTAGCTTTCTTAAAGTTCGCAAGTTGAACAAACAGGAAAGGAAAATCCCCTTGTTGCCAGTCTTCGCGCCAATTGTTAATCATATTTGGAAAAGTAATTGCATACTCTTTTGAACGAGGTGTGTTTGATTCGCCCTGATACCAAATAACTCCCTTTATGCCATAAGGAATTAGCGGTTTAATCATGGCATTGTACAGCAAGCTAGGTGCGTCGTTAGGAGACATCCTAAAGTTGGCATATACTGTGTCAATTTTAAACTTCCATTCGCCACTTAGTGAGGTTTTCTTTTGCCCAAGTTTCAGGAAGAGTTTGTCTGGTTTACTGCTAAAGCCACCTTTATAATAAGTGTCTTCGATACGAACCGTAATATTATTTTTACCGATCTTTAGTGTTTTTTTAGGAATTTTATAGACACGCTTCACATCTGCTCCCCATTTCATTTCTCCAACTTTTACACCATTGATCCAGGTTATATCAGAATCATCAATTTTACCTAAATGCAATTTTGCATTAGTGTTTATTTCGTTTGCTGTTAAATCAAAATCGTGGCTAAACCATACAATTCCATTCAGCAAGCGGTAGCCCGCATTTTCCCATAAAGTTGGTAGCTTCATGCTTTTCCAATTGCTTTTGTCGGTGTTTGGTAGCATCCATTTATCGTCCATTCCATTTTCCTTTTCAGGAAAACCACCCAAGGCTTTTTCTAGTTCATTTCTTTTCTGGTCAATTATCATTTCTGCATCATATGCATCAATTCTTTCTCCCATTTGTTCATACTTAGGAACCTTGGTTATGGATGCTTTTGAAGTCCATGTTTCAACACAGGTACCTCCCCAGGAAGAATGTATCAGCCCAATAGGAACACCAATCTCTTTTTGTAAATCTCTTCCAAAATAATAGCCTACTGCTGAGAAGTTTTTAATAGTTTCAGGGGTGCAGATTTCCCATGTTGAATTAGGAATTTTTTCCAGAGGAACATTGCTAACCGTTCGTGGCACATCAAATAGCCTTATGTTTGGGTAGTTGGCCTTTTCTATTTCTTTTTCTGCATTATTACTTTCAGCAACTTTCATTTGCATATTCGACTGTCCGGAACATATCCAAACATCGCCTATTAGAATGTCTTTAAGTACAATTTCATTTTTCCCTTTAATAGTCATGTTCAAAGGTCCGCCAGCTTTCATTGGTTTAAGTAATATTGACCATTTCCCATTTTTATCAGCTTTGGTTGTTTGTTTTTGACCGTTAAAACTCACATATAATTTCTCTCCAGGGTCGGCATTTCCCCAAACGCTCACTGATATATTACGCTGCAATACCATATGGTCAGAAAATATATCCGCAACTCCTACATCGGCTTTGCTTATTAGTGCACTAAAAATTATCGCTAGTACAGTAAATATTGGTTTTAAGTTTTTCATTGGTTTATTATTTATACGTAAACGTCACACTTTCACCTTCACTAATTACATTGGTTCTTTTTAATTTATTTGGTTTATTTTCACCTAGTTGAAATGTTTTTAACTCCACTTTTCCATGAAGAACCTCGAAAGTAATCACAATATCACCTGCATCTTTTACAATCTCACACATTCCCCAAGCAGAGCCATTAGACCAAAAATAGTTTCCTGGTTTATCAGTAAATTTTATTGAATTTTCTACTCCTGAATACAAGAATTCACTCTCTGCGATAATCCCAGCCCATGATGCCATAGCTCGTGCATAATGATGTCCACATTCTGCTTCATCAAATGGATTTCTTTTCAACCCATCATAACGATCTCTAATATTCTTAATGGTTTCTAGGCCGTCTTGTTTCATACCTTCGTACAACATCCCAATTCCTGCTGTGTATTCAAAACCGGTCATTACTTCCGACCAATAAGGAAACGGAATTGTTGGGCGACCCCCATTTGGCCAACTTGCCATTAGCAGTACTTTTTCGTCTCCCATAGCATAAGAACGCATATTGTTAAAGTGCTCGAATAAGCCATCTCGTTTATTATATTTCTGAATACTCTGCAAGGCTGTTTTTACATTTTCTTCTTTTACTAAGTATCCCAGCCCTAAAACGTGTGACATATATTGACCTACCAATTGATCTACTAAACAACCAGTTTCTAATTGGTAGTAAGGATCGTTTAAATCTAATCCTTTTAAACGCCATTTACCCACTAAACCTTTGGCAATAGCTTCCTTCGTTTCAGGAACTTGAATTTTATGCACATAATATTCTCCGTTAAAAAGATTGTCGTCTGTCCATTTTGACCCATAAGAAAATAACTTTTTACACTTTTTAGCAAATGATTTATCCTTCATATGGATTGCCATTTTCTCAGCAGCTTTTAAGGCACCTAAATACCAAACTTGCATTTGTGGATTCGGCCCATAATATTCCACATCCATCGTGTTGTGTTGAACACCTTCCATAACACCATCAACATCTGCATCCCAACCATTTTCTATCCAAGCATATCCCAATACTTTTTTAATTTTTGGCCAATGTTTTTTTAAGAATTCTGAATCTCCGGACAATTGCCATTCTCTATAGAACTTCATAATGGTTCCCATTTGTCCATCTGCAGCCGCTAAATCAATACCAGATTCACCTTTTACTAGAGGAAGTTTCGTTCGAAATCCCATATGACCATCTTCTCCTGCAGCATACTCAAATTCTACTTCACGCATTGTTTTTGCTAAGTCATTAAATAGAAATGGTGTTGCTTGTTCGTAATTCCATACGTGCGTACAAGAACCAAAACAAGAACCAAAACGATCCATAGTCCCTTCCCATCCAAACATTTTACCATCTTCAATTCTAAAAACCGTTTGAGAACGAAGTGTACTTAAGTTAAACAAGGCTGATTCCTTAATTTCTTTAGGATATGAACTTTTAAGAAAGTTATTTGTAAATGTTAGCGTCTTCTCTGTTAATTGTGGAAGTCGATCTATTTCCTTTTCAATGACATTCCAAGCATTATTGTATTGTGTTGTATAGAAATTACGAAGTTTTTCAGAAGACCAAGCATATCTATTTGGGAAATGCCAAGTTAGATAAAATGTAAAGGTTTTAGTTTCACCAGCTTTTAAAGTTTTTAATACAGCTAATGACGCCATAGGATCAACATCTGCAGGTTTATCTTTTTCAACCAGTAATCCATCTTCGCTAAAGTCATCCCAAAAATTTAATGTTGCATTGTACCAATCGTTTTTTGTACTACTTGTACGATAGGTAATTTTATCTTCTTTATTATTTGGAGTTGAAATTGCAAAGGTTCCCCAAGCTGCATCATCTTTATCTACACCTTCAGAATACATATAAATTCCCTTAAGTTTATCTGTTGATTTGTATTCATTGATATTGTTTTTTTCACCTATTGGTATAAAATCACCTTTCCAATCTGATTTATGTTTACTTCCATCTTTTCCAATGAAGTTTCGAATATTTCCTGAAATAGAAACTTCAAGATCTTGGTTGCTGGTGTTTTTAACTTCATATTTTAGAATTGCTATAGGAATCCCGGAAGCATCTGCCTCTGCAGGAATAAAAGGATTGTATCCAACCATTTTTACTTCAACAGGCATTGTTTTGTCTGAAAGATTTACAATACCAAAAGGATAAGTAGCCTGAAAGGAAGCATTTCTAAAACGAGGGAATCCGTGATGATTTACAGACCTTCCTTCGTAATGCTGATAATCTGAAGGATTAATAGGTCCTAAAAGTGCTTTTGTTTTCGAATTTTCATTTTTCTTTTTGGTATAAATAGCAAAAAAAGGAGCATCATTCCCTGTAGTAACAGTGCTGTAACCTTTAGCAGGCACATTCATAACTTCCCAATCTCTTAACTCACCTGAGCCACCCAAAGAAACCATTCCCGTTCCAATCCCTCCTAATGGTAAGGCTATTCGCTGTAAATGTTCTTGGTCGTAACTCTTTAAAATACTGATTCTTTCACTTAGTAAATTAGTTTGAGCAAAAAGACTACTAGTAAATAGTATTGTAGTTAATGATAAAATATATTTCATTTTTTTTGTTTAAGAGGTGGACCTTTTCTCCATTAAATGGTGATCTTTTTGATCTAGATTTAATACATGATGATTTTCTAATAAAACAGAAGGTACTCTATCTCCAGTTGAAGAAATTAAGTAACTATAATCAAATCCAATTTCTAAAGGATCAGAACAAACTTTACCATTCCAATCTACATTTCCATCGCCTAAACCTAAATACCATTTCCCAACCACAGCATTTTTACGAAATGTATATCTTCCAGTTAACAATAAGTATCTGGATGGTGTACAGGTAGCAGCAGAACAATGTGCATCTGTAAACCTGACACCTTCAGATGCTAGTTTGTCAACATTTAGTGTAGCTACTTCTGTTGCTCCATAACAGCTTAAGTCTCCAAAGACTAAATTGTCTACATAAATGATTACAATATTGGGTTTTGTTTCTTGACCGAATACAATTGTAGATATAAATAAAAGTGTAAAAAATAATGTTTTAATTAGTTTCATTTGTATTTTGTTTTAATTCGATCGCTCCCATATCTGGAAGACCTTTTATAGGATTTCCTAAAATGTCTTTATCAGCTTTTAAGCCTGTAATTAATCCTATTTTATCTCCTGGAATTAGAGGAATTTCAAGGCCTTTATTTTTGATTAATTCAATATTGGTAGGTTTGTAGTCTTTTATTTCTTTTCCGCCTGCATTCACAAATTGAGGGTTCCCAAATACAGGTGCTTCATCTTGAATGAGCACATCCTTTGGCCAGTTTTCAGCTTTCAAGAATAGATTATTTTTAAAAACTACATTTGGAATAACCGCCTCACCAGCATCTTGTGGTTTGTACTGATCTCCCAACACCGCTTTGCTTTCTCCTTCAATATAGAATATATTATTCATCAACAAAGCACCCGAAGCAACTTTGGAGACCGCCATTTTAGCTAAAATATCACTTTTAACAAAAATGGTATTGTTGTAGAAATAGGAATTATAAGGACCATGTCTTTTTCTATCTTTTCCAACAAATCCGCTTAACCAATATGTTTTACCTTCTTGAGATGCTACGCCTTTCTTTTTAACCCGATGACCGTCATTAATGCTCATATTATAGCGATAAGAACAGTTCCAGTTGTTTCCTAAAATTTCTGCAAATCCACCAGCATTATTTTCGCTTACATTGTATTGTACAATCACGTTTTTACAATTAAAATCGATATGACAACCTGCAGAGTCTGCAGGGCCATTTGCATTTCTAAATGAATTATGCTCAATAATTACTGAATCACATCCCCAAGTCCAAAGTCCGCTTCCGCGTCCCCATTTTCTGCTATCATCATGAGATCCCGAATAATTTACATTATTACCTTTTACATGTGCATCATTAACTAGACTGAATTGCATTCCCGGTCCTCCGGTCTTAAAAACTTCATTGTTGTACAGCTTTAATCCTTCCAGTTTCCCTTTTAGTTTGATACCTGTATGAGAGACATTACTCACGGTACAAGATTGAACTAATACATCTTTTAAAAGAGCATCTTTGTTTATGTTTAAAAAACGAATTCCCCAACCATAACTTTGAGTACCGTTGGCAGTTCTAACCTCATCCTTACCTCTTTGAAAATTCGGATTTTCATAAAAGACATCTTTTACCTCAAGATTTTCTAGACTTATATTTCTAAAAACCCCCGCTTTTGAAGTTGTTACCAAAACGCCACATCGCAATCCTCTCTTTGTTTTTTTAGGAGCCTTTCCTCCATTTGCAACTATTGTTAAACCCTCGACTTTTATGTGACTGCAATTAACTAGTACAATTCCGCCTAAATGGTCTTTTGCATTAATTATGGGCTTCACATTACTATCTGAAACCATATAATTTGAAATTACAATTGGTTTTGATTTGGATCCACTAATGTTTGTCCACTCAAGACTTCCCTTAAATTCTTGCCCTGTGGCGAGTAAAATAATATCTCCTGGATTAAATTTAGTATTACTAATCTTGGCTAGAGATTGCCAAGCTTGAATTTCACTTTTACCATTGTTTTGGTCATTACCTGTTTCAGCATTTACATAGTACTTGGTTGCAAAAGAACTAGTGCTTAAGAGTAAAATTATGACAAGTACGACAAAATTATTTAGTGTCTTCATAGTTGTACGTTTTTTAATTTTTTAAAACTTGTCTAGGATCAGGATTTTCCATTCGATATTGAATAAAACCATACAAGGTTTCAAAGTCTTTGTTATTCATAAACAAAGAATGGTTTTTCAACTCATCTAAAATTTTTAATGGGTTTTTTTCTTCATAATTAAAGTCCATTCTAATATCATTTCCATTTTGAACAAATCCATTTGCTTGATTTTTATTCAAAATAGCAGATGTTTGCTGATTTCTGATAATGTTATTAGAAAAAACTGTTTGATTTGGATAAGTATCGCCCCAATCGTTAAACTCAACCAACGTATTTTCAATTTCTGCATCCAGTTTTTCAGGAATGATGATGATATTGTGATGAATGTCTGTATTTTCTACTGGACCAGTAATATGAAATATTGGAGAAAAGAAGCGCTTATTGTGTGCTTTGTACGGTCGCAATCCATCATTTACACTTAAGTTGTATCGTATTTTTGTGTCTTTAGTTCCGATATTATGTCGTTGTCCCAATGTTTTCCCGTTGTTACATACCAGTATAAATCCTCCCCAGTTGTCAAAACTATAATTGTATTGAAATGTGCTTCCAATACAATTGAAATCGGCATCATAACTTTGTCCGTCCCATTTGGCTCTATGATCGCTCACCTCATTAAATTGAATAAGCGTATTATCACTGCTCCATGGCCAAATGCCTGCTGCGGCATCACCAACTGGCATACTGTCAACTCCATTTCTTATAACATTGTATTCTATTAATGCACCATCACAACCAATTGGCACAATGCCATCACCTGGAACATTTTCTATTAAATTTCCTCTAATAACAACGCCAAGACTTGGATACCATTCGGTACGAAATGCATTCCCACGAGAGTTAATTGCATTCCGTTCACAATGATGTATATAATTATTAAGAATTTGTAAATCGATAAATCGTGTTTTTACTTTTTTACCTTTATTTTCCCATAGAATTCCTGATCCTCCACCTTTTTTCTTTTCTAAAAGACCATTTACATTATGTATTTCTAAGCCTTCTAAAACGATATAATGACAATCTCCAAAGTTTTCAGCACGAACTATAACTCCTCGTCTTTTTGCCTTTGGTACTTTACCTTGATTGGTAATTTCTAAATTATGAACTTCCCAATATTGAACGTTATAGAGTAGGAGTGTATATTCCTTCCATCCGTTACCATGAATTGCAGGATTTGGGCCTTTTCCATAACGATCTATTTGTATTGGTTTCCCTTTTTTTCCTGAACCTTTTGGTTTAAGGACACCTTCAAAACTATTCCCAGCAGCAAATAAAATTTTATCTCCTGATTTGAATATTTGCTGATTTACCTTCCATAAAGTTTTCCAGGGTTTCAATTCACTTGTTCCTTTGTAGGAGTCGTTACCAATTTTAGAATTGATATAATATGTTCTTGCAACAAGTGAGTTACTAAAAATAAATATTAATAAGAAAAATAAGCTTTTTAATTTCATTCTATTTTTTCTTTTTCTTCTTTTGGTTTGTATTGTTATTCTTCCCTCTGTATTTAGATTTGTCAGCACCTTCAACACTCCAAATACTAAGATAATCTGTAACTGTAGCTTGTTCTTCTTTTGGAAGATGAGACTTTAATTCATTTTTTAGAGATGTATATGCTTCGTCATTTGCTAAGTTTTTCCATTCATTTGGATCTTCAAGATGATTATACAATTCTTCTCCTCCATCAAAGTATCTGATATAGCGATAGTCTTTTGTTCTTACCGAATAATTTCCCCTTCCCCAAGTAATAATTGTTGGATCTTCCAGTTTAACTGATTGATCTTTAACAATTGGAACAAGGCTTTCACCGTCAACGTATTCTGGTGTGTTAATTTTGGTGTAATCTGCTATAGTTTTGTACACATTAATTAAAGAAACCGGTTCTGAGTAGTTACTTCCTTTTTGTACTTCTTTGGTTCTAGTATCATAAATAATAAAAGGTACTCTAGTAGATTCTTCCCAAAGTGTAAACTTTTTAAAGGTTTGTTTTTCGCCTAGGTGATATCCGTGATCAGACCAAAGTATAACAATAGTATTATCTGCATATTCACTATTTTCAAGCGCATCTAAAACTCTACCAATATTATAATCTGCCCAAGAAATACAAGCCAAATACGACTTTCTAACATCATTCCAAACACCTTTACTTTTGTAGTGATTGTACTCTCCTTTTTTCTGCAATGATTTGCCAACAGCAGGAATGTCATCAGCATCGTTGTCAAGAATTTCGGGAGGTGTAATGTCATCTGGAAGTGCATCAAAAAATCGAGCAGGAGCATCAAAAGGTAAATGTGGTTTTACAATACCTACAGCTAAGAAGAATGGTTTGTCATGTTTTTCATTTAACTTCTCAATTCCATAAGATGCAAATTGATGATCTTTGTGCTCTTCATCTGGATTTAAAGTAGGTCTAAAAGAATATTTACCATTTCCCCCTTTGATGTAACCTTCACCTTCTCTAAATCGTTTTTTGATGGGTTTTGCTTCGTAATAGTCGGTCCATTCTCTGGTATCTCTCATGTTTCCGTGATGAATTTTTCCAGCACCAAAAGTGTTATATCCATTTTCTTTAAGTAGCCGAGGTAAAGATGTATACTTTTGCATTAACTGCTCATGAATATCATGCTCATAAAACGGATACAATCCAGAATTGAATGGTTGCACACCGTATAACAAAGCGTTTCTACTTGGAGAACAGCCAGGAGCTGAAGTATGTGCATTTGTAAAGTTTACGCCAACACTCGCTAGTTTGTCCATGTTGGGTGAAATAGTTTGAGAATGACCATCTAAAAAACCTGTCCAATCATTCATGTCATCAATAGCAATAAATAATATATTAGGTTGTTTATCTTGTGCAAAAAGTGAACTTGCACTAAAGTAAATTAACAGGAAAAAAGTATTTAGTTTTATCTTCATTTTGTTCTATTTAGGCTTGTTCCAAACTATCGTTTCTAGTTTAGCTTCAAATGTTTTAATGAGTTCTTTATATTTTTTGTTTTCTGCTAAGTTGTTCCACTCATGAGGGTCTTTTTTTAAGTCATAAAGTTGAAAACTTCCTTCTGCCAATTTGGTAAAACGATATTGGTCAGTCACCAATCCATAATTCCCGACTGCACAGGTATAGGCAATATCATCCCAGTCAACATTTCTGTTTTCCAAAAGCGGAACCAAACTATTTCCGTGTAATTTGACATCTTTGGGCTGCTCAAGGTTTAATAGGTCTAAAAGCGTCGGGTAAATGTCTATATTTTGAACTATATTTTCTACTACTTGTGCTTTATGGTTGTTTGGAGTCTTAATAATTAATGGACTTCTTAATGAGATATTATACCCTGTATTTTTACGCCATTTACCATGGTCTGTTAAATGATATCCATGATCACCCCAAACAATAATAATCGTGTTTTCATACAAACCTTCATCTTTTAAAGTTTGTATGACTTTACCCATTTGGGCATCAGCGTACGATATACTTGCCATATAACCTCTAATTAACTTTTTTGCAGTTTCATCATCTACTCCTTCGTTCCAACCAAATGGAGTTCCTCTTCCTTTATAGGCATCATTTGAAACATCCTTATCAGTTCCTTTAGGTAGGTAAGCTAGTTTGCCTGCACCTTCTGGATACATATCAAAATATTTTTTTGGTGCTACCCAAGGCATATGAGGTCTTGCAAAACCACAAGAAATCATAAATGGTTTACTTTTATCTCGTTGGTTTTTGATAAAATCAATAACATCATTTGCTGTTTTTCCATCGTTCAAGAGATCATCTGGTCCATCAACGGCAGCAAACATAAGGGCTGCAGGTCCAGATCCTTTTTTAAGGTATTCATCAATTTGATCTTGTCTGCCTCCAATATCAACAATTCTCTTTTCTATTTCAGGGCCACCATCATGATTCTTTCCTTTCCAAAAATTTCCAGGAATATCCCAAGCTGATTTATCTCCTTTGGGTACATTTCCATGATATATTTTACCTCTTGTTGCCGTCCAATACCCATTTTCTTTTAAAATCTTAGGCCAAGTTTTTTGAGTTTGTATCATTTTTGGAAACGTCCAAACTTTTTTGCCATCTACCCAATTTTGGTTGTCAAATCTAATACCCGTTAGCATTGCCGCTCGTGATGGAGAACACAGCGGATATGTTACATAGGCTTTATTAAATATTGTACCCTTGTTGGCCAGAGCATCTATATTAGGTGTAATTGGTTCAGGTTCTCCGTAAGCACCAATTAAAGGTCTTAAGTCATCAAATGCGATAAAAAGAACATTCGGTTTTTTCTGTGCATTTATTGCACTTGAAAAGGCAAAAGTGATCAGTAAAAGAAGATTATAGATATCCTTGGTTGTCATAACAAATTATTTAAGAATTGCTTTCTTTTTTAGAGGCTCTCCATATTTATCCATCTGATCATATAGCTCCTTTTGTAATTCCTCAGCTATTTTTGAATATTCAGGTTTATTGTAAAAATTGATTAGTTCATCCGGATCTTTTTCTAAGTCGAATAACCAAGGTTTGTCTTTTGGAGAAAGCACTAGCTTATATCTGTTGTTTACTGCGGCTACCCACCTATTATTTGCATTGGTGATATAAACAGTTCTATCGTCTATAATTTTCTTCTTTTTACTTTTAAAATCTTTGGAAGCATCTATTCCATGGAATTTATATTCTGAATGATCAATATCCATTAATCCTAAAATAGTTGGTGCAAAATCAACCATTGTATATGCCTTCTGTATAGTTCTTTCTGCATTGATTTTTTTAGGATATCTAATTATAAACGCTACTCTTGCCGACATTTCATAAGGGTTTCCTTTGTTTAATTTTTGATGTTCATAAAGTAAATCCCCATGGTCTGATGTAAATACAACAATGGTATTTTCTTCTAAATTATTTTCTTTTAAATGGTTCAATATTCTTCCAACATTATCATCTATACATTTTACCATACCAAAGTATTGAGCCATTGCTTGCTGTTTTACTTTTTTACCAGAGTTCTTTTTACCACGAATGTTTAACCAACCTGGAGTTTGTTCAGGCGTAGGATACATTGTTCTTGGATCTTCGAATTTAATATTTGAGTACATTGTATCGTAAGGTGCTCTCACCTGATTTGGGCCATGAGGATCTGGGAATGACAGCATAACGCAAAACGGTTTATTACTGTCTCGTTCTATAATTTCGATAGTTCTATCAGTAAGAAAATCTGTTGTAAACGTTTCTTCATTTGCTTTTTTAGGTTCCCATTGTCCACCACCATATGATGATAGTTTTTGATCGACATAAAGGCCTTCTTCATTTTCACCTAAAACTTTCCAATGCCCTCTATTTATCATGTATCTGTTATCTTTAAATCCGAAACTTCTATCAGGATGTATTCCAGGTTTATCATCTCCATCTAAATGCCATTTTCCTACATAAGATGTGGCGTATCCTTTTTCTTTCAATATTTGTGCAAATGTTACTACATCATCATTTAACGGCATATCGTTAACAGGAGAACCTGTAGCTATAGGATAAAGTCCACTCACCATGGAAGCTCTTGAAGGAGTGCAAACTGGAGATGAAGCATACCAATTAGTACATAAAACACCATCTTTTGCCAACGCATCTATATTTGGAGTAGTTACAACAGCATCTTTTCCCCACATAAATGCTTGCTCATCAGTCATTGTGTTTCTATAGGCTCCAATTGTTCTTAGGTTATGCTCATCTGTATGGATGATAATTAAATTTGGTTGACGGTATTGTTTTGACTTTGTATTTTTTCTGAAATCATCCACTGTAGGCGCTCCCTTCAGATACCCCAAAGAAGTCAGAAAGATATCTGTATCTTTCATGGTTTGAAAGTGCATCTCTTCGTTTATATCGAGGTTAAAAAAGGCATGGTCTTGTCCTTCATACAGGATCAAGTCACAGCGATCCCCAAACACCTCCATTTTTTGTTTGTATTGTTTGGCCTGATCCGGAGTAAATAATTTGTCCTTAGTACCCAACATGATTAAAGTAGGGGAGGTGCCTTTTTCCAAATTGTGATAGGGAGAGAAATCTTTCCAATATTCCTTTACTCGATCATATCCGTAGCCTTCAGGTCCATTGTTGGCCACTGGGTTGAATAACACCAATGCATTGGGTTTACAACTAACCGTCAGATCATCACTAGATTCGTTAAACCCCTTTAAGACAGCTGTGGCAGCAGCTATGTTTCCCCCTGCTGAGCCCCCGCCAGCAGCTATCTTTTTTGAGTTTATTCCATATTCTGCAGAATGACTTCGAATCCATCGAATGGCAGATTTACCATCCTTTACACATTCCGCAGGACTTGTGTTATTTGCTTTTTCTGTTCTGTATTGAACACTTATAGCAACCATTCCTCTTGAAGCTAAATATTTAGATTGGTTGTAAAAATGACCTGGTGAGCCGCCTTTCCATCCTCCTCCATGGAAGAACACTATAGCAGAAGATTGATCACTTGATGAATGTCCCTCAGGGAAAAAGAAGTGTAATGACAATTCAGTACTATCGATATTTTTATAGACTACTTTCTTATCCGGATTAGTCTGTGCGACTACAAATACTGTATTGATAATTAGCAGAAAGGAAAAAATGATTTTTTTCATAGTTGACTATGTTTTTGCCTCGGTGAAAGACAGGTATTAAATTGGTTTTACGTTCTAAAGCAAATTTGGTGTAACAAGAGATTTGTTATTTTATTTTAGATATTTCTTTATGTACTTTATCATAAAATGGTTTTAATTCCTTGTAGTTCTTACCTGTTAATTTATTGAAGTAAGCACTAAACTTCTTATTAGGAATTTTCTTTTCCTCTTTAGTAATTTCACCTCTTTTAAATTTTTGCTTGGCTTCATATGATTCTTCATATTGCTTTGCTTTTTTTTCATAAAGTTCTTTCTGCTGTTCTTTTGTCAAATTAAATTCTTTGGCAGCGATTTCGGCATAAACTTCCGATCGTTCAAATCTACTTTCATTCCATTTACTAGTTTGAGCTATACTTGAAATAGTAAATGTAAGCATTGCAATAATTAGAGCTGTTTTTTTCATAATTTTAAATGGTTGTTGTTATTAATTGATTATGTATTATTAATGGTTTGATTTATCTATATAATATAAATTGTTTA
>Ga0164313_10002240_pt1 | contig 17343 bp, 12 predicted proteins | sample GuaBasSedimGuay4_FD_113735 | JGI IMG/M metagenome (GOLD analysis project Ga0164313, IMG submission 113735) | Subseafloor sediment microbial communities from Guaymas Basin, Gulf of California, Mexico - Guay4, Core 4569-4, 0-3 cm | ecosystem: Environmental > Aquatic > Marine > Hydrothermal vents...
CACCACTACGAACAACGTTGCAACGGGAACGACTCGCCTGAAAGAAAAACACATAATCAACGGCCTCCTCTTTTTAGAGGGACATCATACCTGAGCCGACGGAAGGAAATTTCAAGAGCGCCCCTCTCGGCCGGGGGTGCGGGGTCAGGCCTTCTTCATCCGGCATTCCTTCCAACACCGGCATCGTTGCGAAGAATGCCTGACCGGGCTCCCCGCGGCGGCGCCGCCGGCAATCGAGTGTCGGCCGACGCCGCAGGCCGCCGAGGTCTTTTCCCGGAGGGGTGGTCCTCCCCCGGTCCCGAAAAAAGCTGCCCCTCCGGGAAAGGGCCAGCGGGAGCGCGTTTTCGCGCTTCCGAAGGCCGAGGTTGGGATCCCGGGTCAGGGACAGCGACAGCGACAGCGTCAGTAATCAGCGGCAGATGACAGTGACCGCGACAGTAACCAGCGTCTGCGTTCCGGGCGGCGCTAGGTCCAAGGGTGGCCCGTACATGATTTCATCCGTGTTGTTCATGAGAATGAAGGGAATAGCTGGTAGGCCAACCGGTGTCAAGGACAGGCCTGAAGGTCGCTTCGCGATCCTTGACACCGGTCGCCCCACCAGCACTAGGGGTCCTATGAACAACACGGAGGAAATCATGTCCAACGCGCTCCCCGGAAACAGTCTCATCGCCCACTCCAAGGCTCTCGAGGCAGCAGGGATCTCGATTGCTCTTGTGATCCGAGTTCCGGCGCCCTTGAAAAGCATCGCCGATCAGGCGATTCGTTCGGCTTCGTCGGTTCCCGCCAATCTCACCGAAGGCCACGGACGTTTCGGGCGAGATCGAATGCATCACTGGCGTATTGCATACGGTTCGGCAAAAGAAGTTGACACCCATCTCCGACTTCTCGCCCAGGCAGGAGCGATCGACAAAGCCCAGACCACCGCAGCTCTCGAACTGTTCGACGAAGTCCGGGCAATGACTTGGCGTTTGCTCAACCCGAAAGGGTGATATGCCGACCTTTCAGGTGGAGGTCGATTTGGATCCGGCCATGGCCTCAAGAAGTCCTGACCTTTATTCGGCCTCGCTAACGAGAACGGTTCGGATGGGGCCGCGCCACCGAACTCCGTCGGACCTGAGGAGCATGGGGCGGAAGGAAAAAGAACCTGGATTGGAATACAAGAATCGGCTCAAGATGTCGGTCTGGATGATGTAGGCGCATCTGGGGTCCAGTCCGGGCGACGCCGGGGGCCTCCGGGCGGAGAGCCATAGCCATTGCCCCTCGGAGGATAAGATCTCGACCACATAGAGGTAGTGATCGGGTTCCACCTCCGCCGCCGGAACCAATGCTACACACAAGCCAACCGTGTAGCCGGTACCGCGGAGTCGGCTGATGGTATGCCCGGTCAGCAGCGGGGTGGTGGCGTCCGGGGTGGGCGCAGGCTCGTCGAGCGTGGAGGTTACGGTGAACTCCGTTGAGCCTACAAATGTAGGCCGTGTTCCAGGTCCAATTTCCGACTTCCAGATCTTCGGCCAATCCGCCTTTCGAAGAAGAATGCCCCCCCATTTGCGCCCCTGAACAGTCAGCCTGTACCTTCCGGATTGGCGAAGATGAATCACCGGATCGATGATGATGACGAATTTATAAAGATACCCGCCCGTACTACCACCGGCGTCATACTCACTCAATCCCTGATATTCCACGCTGATCCCAATCGTATGGCGCGCTCCGGAAGCCTCGATCCCCTCAAGAGAAAAACCCACCGTTCGCTCGCGGCAGGTACCCGAAGCCAAGATGTAGATTTGATCTGTCGGGCCGATTTCTTCAGGGATGGAACCGATTCGGCATGGCTTGAATCCAGAAAAAGCAATGGCAAAGCCATTGCCGAGCAGGAGGACCGTCAACAGAATGATGATTCGCCCGATATTGAGTGGGTTGGATCTCCTGTTCGAATTCACCGTTCCCAAGCAGCGCTCCCTTTCGCAGTGTGGTATCAACGCCATTTCAGCATTCTACTCTCCACCAGGGTGTGAAATGAAACCGGGTCGTTCACCCGGTATGATGGGCCCCGGAAGGCAATTGACAATCAGAAGATCACTGTCCCCTGTAAAGCCTGAGGGAAATGGGCCGAGCGGGAGGGCCGGAGGCGCTCCCGAAGGCCGGGGTTGAAGAACACTAGTTCGCTGTGCCAGGCACCTTTCATGGCGCCCCTGCCCGTAACTTGAGGCATGACGGTTGGAGCGCTATGCTCCTGAGAGAGGAGAAGCCCCCGGTATGAAAGATTCAATCGACCACCGATCCCAATCAAGCACCCTACGTTACCTGCTTTTGAAAACCGTCGCTGCCGTCACGGTCCTTCTCTTGCTCGGATCCGGGTCCGCTCCGGCCTATGAGACTGACAAGGTCGCCCTGGTCATTATCGACGGGCTCAGATACTCGGAGGGGCTCGGGGACCCCGATCATGCATATGTCCCCGAGATGGCGGCCCTGGCCCAGCAGGGCGCGATCATCGAACCCTTCATCAACGATGGATACACGTACACTTCCCGGGCCATCCCGGCGATCTGGTGCGGGGCCTGGACCGATGTCGTTCCTTTTTCGGACCCCGACTGTGGTGGCAACTCCAACAACCACACCCTGCTGCCCACCATTTTCGAGTACTACCGCAAGCACCTTTCCCGTCCCGAGGAGGATTGCTTTTATTTTTTGAAGGACGTCGGATGCCCTTGGAAGGCAAGCTTCGACACGGACTACGGCTCTGATTACTGGCCGCTCTATCACAGCGTCGGGACAACCGACCTGGATGTCTGGGCCCAGACCGAGCCGCTCCTGGAGCAGTACACGCCGTCGTTTTTCCTCTTATATCTGGCCTCGGTGGACCATGAGGGTCACTCTGGGGACTGGGATGCCTATGTGGACTCGATTTCCGTTGCAGACAGCATTGTGGGCATGCTTTGGGACTACCTCCAGGCCCACCCCTTCTACGCGGGGACCACCACTTTGATTGTGACCAACGACCATGGACGGCACGACTATGACTTCTCTGGGCACGGGGATGGCTGCGACGGCTGCCGTACGATCCAACTTCTGGCCGTCGGGCCCGACATTCAGCCCGGTCTCGTCTCCAATATTCCCAGGACGATTCCCGACATCGTTCCCACAATTGGAGAACTCCTCGGTTTCCCGACCGAGGACTCAACCGGAACCGCGATGACAGAGATCTTAAAGACCGGAACCGGGGAAATGCAAATTTTCGCGGACGGTTTTGAGTCCGGCGACGCTTCCGCCTGGTCCCAAGACCGAATCATCGAAGAGGAACGGGGCTCGGTCGATTTGAATTGATGGTCTGACCCGGCCCCTGAAACTGCCAACTGACACCGGGCAACGCTCGGTGAGCACGTCGGCAAACGAGTCTCAGCCAAAGCCGTAGGCCGCCGAGGTCATTTTCCACAAGGGCGATACCTCCCCGATCCCAACCCTGCTGCCCTTGAGGGAAATGCGCCGAGCGGGGACGCGAAGCGGTCCCGAAGTCCGGAGTTCGGGATGATGGCGGTCTCACTGACCCCGAACGGAGAGCCCGGAGACGAGCCTGGGCACGGCTCATCAGGCGCATCTACGAAGTGGACCCGCTGGTCTGTACGAATTGCGGCGGTGAGATGCGAATTGTCAGCGTCATCTTGGAACACCGGGTCATCACCAAGATCCTCGGCCATCTCGCCCGCAAGGGCATTGAGCCGGGACGAGGGCCGCCCGAACGGTCCAGAAGTTCATTGCCGAAAACGGCTCTGTTCCTTTGGCTCTAACGGGACGGCAGGGAGGAAGGCATTTATACCTTCGAGAATGCACTTTCCAGTGAGTTCTCTCAGAGCGAACCACTCGGGGTCTTCAGAAATGTCCCGGCTCGATACTCGGCGAAGGCGGTTCTTAGCTCTTCTTGAGTATTCATCACGATCGGGCCGTGCCAGGCCACCGGTTCTCGCAGCGGCATTCCCGAGACCAGAAGGAACCGTAAACCATGGTCGCCAGCCTGCAACTGGATCTCGTCCCCCGCGTCGAAAATGACCAAGGATCTGTCCTCAACCTTCGACATGACAATCCGGTCATTTACTTCAGTAGGCACGGGCATCGGCGCGGATGCATCACGAAAAGAGCCCGACCCGTTAAAAACGTAGGCGAACACCTGGCGCTGCCGATCAACCGGCAGCCGGCGGGCGGTCCTGGGCGGAACAGTGATGTCGACATAACACGGATCGACCGCTATTCCGCGCACCGGACCATCGACGCCCCAGAATCTGCCACAGATGACCCGAGCGCGAACGCCATCATCCTCCACGACCTCTGGAATCTCAGCCGCCTGAATATCTTGGTACCTGGGCGCTGTCATCTTGAGCGACGACGGTAGGTTGGACCACAGCTGAAAGCCGTGCATTCGGCCCTCAGGAGTGCCTTTGGGCATTTCTTGATGAATGATGCCGCTGCCGGCGGTCATCCATTGCACGTCGCCCGCACCGAGGGTGCCCGTGTTGCCCAGGCTATCGCCGTGCTCAACTGCTCCTTCGAGCACGTACGTGATGGTTTCGATTCCCCGATGGGGATGCCATGGAAATCCGGCAAGGAAGTCCTCGGGACGATCATTGCGAAAATCGTCAAAAAGTAGAAATGGATCGGTGTCACTGACTTCGCCAAAGCCGAATCCTCGGCGCAAGCGCACACCCGCTCCTTCAATCGTCGGCTGTGCGGTGAGGAGTTTTTTGATCGGTCGTAAAGACATTTGAACCTCCACATGGTTTCAACAAAACAACCACCAGCTCAGAGCAGTCTGCAGTGTTCAGGACGCACTCCACAATGTACTGCTTGAAGACTCTATTTTTGAGAATCGCCGGCAAACGCAATTCCAGTCAGCTCTGCCATCGGTTTCTTCCAGGTGGTGATATCCCCTTGAGCAAACTGATTCAGGTGCGTATGACCACAAGCTCGCGCCATGACCTCCATGAGCTCGACGGACGCAGTGAAGAATCGAGCGAGCCGTTCAGCGGCATGTTGCACGTCAAGGCGGTTTCGCAGGTGTTTCTGTTGTGTGGCGATGCCTGCCGGGCAGTTGTTGGTGTTGCACATGCGCGCTCCAACGCATCCAATAGCCTGCATGGCGGAGTTTGCGAGAGCGATGCCATCCGCCCCCAACGCGAGCGCCTTCACGAAATCGGACGGGGTGCGAACGCCGCCCGTAATGATGAGTGTGATATCAGGCATCTCACAGCGGTCAAGATGCCGTCGTGCCCGTGCGAGTGCGGGAATCGTTGGAATTGAAATATTGTCCCGGAAAATACGAGGAGCTGCGCCGGTGCCACCGCCTCGGCCGTCAAGAATGATGTAATCGGCGCCAGCGTCTAGAGCGAAGTCGATGTCTTTTTCAATATGTTGAGCCGACATCTTGAATCCTATAGGAATGCCGCCAGTGATCTCTCGAACCCGGTCGGCAAAGTCCCGGTAGTTCTGGGGCGTCGTCAAATCGGAGAAGGTCGGCGGAGATATGGCTGATTGTCCTTCTGCAAGTTGCCGTACCTGTGCGATCTTGCCTTTGACTTTGTTGCCGGGAAGATGGCCGCCGGTACCGGTCTTCGCTCCCTGCCCAGCCTTGAAGTGAAAGGCCTGCACCTTGGTGAGTTGCTGTTCGGAGAAGCCGAACTTGGCTGAAGCCAGCTCATAGAAGTACCGGGAATTCTCCGCTTGCTCCTCGGGGAGCATTCCACCTTCGCCAGAGCAGATGCCGGTGCCGGCCATCTCCGCACCGCGAGCCAGTGCCGTCTTCGCTTCTTCGGACAGAGCACCGAAACTCATATCGGAAACAAAAAGTGGAATGGAAAGCCGCAGAGGCTTCTTTGCGTTGGGTCCGATGACCAGCTCGGTCCCCACTTCGTCATCGTCGAATCGCGGCTTCGTGGCGAGCTGGGCGGTCAGGATTTGAATGTCGTCCCACTCCGGCAATGTTGGCCTCGGGACGCCCATGGCTGCCATTTCGCCATGATGTCCCGTCTTCGCGAGCCCATCGGATGCGAGCGAATGGACGAGCTCGAGCGTTGGTTCTTCAGGTGTGGCACGAGGCAGTGGCATGCCGTCTGTCGCGGCTGGAGGTGCAGATACCGGTACGTCTTGTTCACCTGGCAACGACGCATGCGTGCCGTCGCAATACGGCGGGTTACCCGTGTGCTTGCACATGCAGAGGTACGCTTCAGTTGGTTCCTCGACACTGAACGCCTTGGGAGTTAACCCCGATCCAGCATGCGATCCGTCGCACAGAGGCGGCTGATTCGAAAGGCCACACGCACACCAGTAGTGCTCTCCGGCCTCGAGGTTGACTTGCTTCGGCTTGCGGTTTGCGATCTTCGGTTTGTCCACCATTCATTCCTTTCTCGTTTGCATAGGAGCTGTTCATCGGGCTTCAGCTATTGTTCAACCGCGAGCAATCGGCTCCTGTCCCCGGCCGTGGGGCTCGGTGAAGTCGATGATCGGGCCTTTGGGTACCACGCCAGTGGGATTGATTGTGCTGTGGGAACGGTAGTAGTGGGCTTTGACGTGGTCAAATTGGACCGTGGTCGCCACTCCAGGCATCTGGTAGAGCTCGCGGGTCCAGCCCCACAGGTTGGGGTAGTCCACAAGGCGGCGCACATTGCACTTGAAGTGCCCGAAGTAAACCGAATCAAATCGGACCATGGTGGTGAACAGGCGCCAGTCAGCCTCGGTTATGCGGTTACCGAGTAGATAGCGGCTCTGGGTGAGACGATCCTCGATCTCGTCGAGGGCAGTGAAAAGCCCAGTCACCGCTTCGTCATAGGCCTCCTGTGTGGTTGCGAAGCCAGCCCTGTAGACACCATTGTTGATCCGCGTGTAGATGAATTCGTTGATCGTATCGATCTCCGCTTCGAGCCCCGGTGGGCAGAAGTGTGTTCCTGTCACGCCCACTGCATCGAACTCGCGGTCAAAGAGGCGGATGATCTCCGCTGACTCGTTGCTGACGATGGTCTCACTCTCCCGGTCCCACAAAACCGGCACCGTCACCCGGCCTGTGTAGTCGGGCATTGCCCTCGTGTAAATCTGGTGGAGGTAGGTCACGCGGCCGATAGGATCAGGAATGACCCCAGGCCAGTCGTCGAAGGTCCAACCGTTTTCCATCATGAGAGGATTCACCACCGATACCGATACGTGCTCCTCGAGGCCCTTGAGAGCACGGTAGATCAAGGCCCGGTGGGCCCACGGGCAGGCATAGCTCACATAGAGGTGATAGCGGCCAGACGCTGGACGGAATCCGGTTGAGCCGTCAGCTGCCACTCGGCCGCGGAAGAAGGACTCCATACGCACGTACTGTCCTCCCGTTGACGATGTGTTGTACCAGCGGTCCTGCCACTGGCCGTCTACCAACAATCCCATGAGAACCTCCTACCAATTCAAACACTGGACAAGAAGCCGAAGCTGCCGCTATCACGCTCTCGGGGAATGCGGGATCGGCAGCGCGGTGGCATCAGGAGCCGGTGCTGTCCTTGACCTGCACCGCCTCCACCTCGATCTCGATCTCGATTTCATTGCCAACCATCAAGCCGCCAGTTTCGAGCGCCTGAGACCAGGTCAGTCCAAAGTCCCTCCGGTCGATGGTGATCGGTTTGATTTGCACACCGATGCGCTGATTGCCCCAGGGGTCGGTGATCGGGCCGTTGACAACAAACGGCAGATCGACCCGGTGGGAAACACCTCTGATGGTGAGTTCGCCGATCGCCACGTGGCCGGAGCCGCTCTTCTTCACCGACGTGCTCTTGAACGTGATCTGTGGGTGGCTTTCGACGTCGAAGAAGTCCGGGGACCTGAGGTGTTCGTCGCGTTTTTCGTTGGCAGTGCTGAGGGATGCCACATCGATGGTCACGGCGACTGTTGATCTGGCGATATTCTCTTCGTCGAGATGGATCCTGCCTGAAAATGCTTGAAACGAGCCCCGGGTCTTGGAGACCACCAAGTGGGCGACCTTGAAGCCCACCGACGAATGTGCTGTGTCAATTGCGAAATCACCGGCAGCGGCGGGCAATGCCACAACTAAAGTGAGAATACTGAGAATGAAACGTACGAGCATAGGGTCCTCCTTGGGTTCGATGTGAGACGGTCGGTCTTTGGAAAACGGGATCATTCTTGAACCGGTGTCGGGGAGTAGTAGAAACGCTCCTCAACGATCTTGCCGTCCTGCCACCCCTGAAACGCGACCTGGGTGAAAGCGAGCCGTTGGCCGTAGTGTTCGTTTGTGAAGTCCATCCACCACCTCGTCGGCGTAGAACTCGTTCATTGCATCCATGATTCGTCCCTGTTGGATCATGGTGTTGAGGGCGTCCACTCTGTTTCGCAATGTCGTTTTGTTCATCTGATACCTCCCGGTTGTTTCTTGGCGGCGTTTTCCGCCTGAGAATACGATGCATCGTTGAGCCAGAATTGACAAGACTCCGAAAATGAAATATATTGTTTCTTTATGCGCAACAATAGTCGCACCGATCTCGAGACCTTCGTTGCGGTAGTCGATGCTGGATCCTTTACCCAGGCCGCAGCCCGAATGGGCCGTTCCAAGGCTGGCGTCAGCCGCCAGGTCAAGGGTCTTGAGGAGCGTCTGGGCGCCCGGCTCCTGAACCGCACGACCCGCAGTCTCTCCCTCACGGATTCGGGAGCAGCGCTGTATGAGCGATGCTCCCTGGCACTCGCCGATCTTCGCGACGCTGAGGCAGCCGCTGCACTTCACCAGGTCACGCCTCAGGGCCGGCTCAGGGCCAGCGTGCCAGTGGCCTATGGCCATCGGGTTGTGGCGGGACTGCTCTTCCAGTTGGTCGAAGAGCACCCGGGGCTCGAGCTCGACCTGAGCTTTACCGATCGCTATGTAGACCTCGTGAACGAGGGCTTCGACTTGGTCGTTCGCATCGGAGAACTCGCCGACTCGACCCTGATCGCGAAGCGGCTAGGCGAAACCCGGCGAATGGTCTTCGCGGCGCCCGCGTACCTCGAAGGCTGCAACCCGCCAGAGAAACCGACTGACCTTCTGAATCACAGGTGCCTCCTGTACTCGCAGCAGGCTGCCGGCTCGGCCTGGCGATTTGCCGACGGAGTCACCATCAACGCCCGAGGCCCCATCAGGGCAGACTCTGGCGACGCTCTTCTTGGCGCAGCTCGGGCAGGACTGGGGATCGCATGGTTGCCGGACTTCTACGTCCGGGAAGATATTGCTGATGGGCACCTCGTGAGATTGCTGGAGCACTACGAGGCTAAACCGCTCGGCATCTGGTGTGTTTTTCCACACAGCCGCCATCTCAGTCTCAAGGTTCGGCTAGCGGTCGACCGACTGGCTTTGGCGGTGAAGACGTGATCCTCGAGAGCGGGTGCTGGAAGCGCTCACCGAGCGATGCGCCGAATACGGACTCGAACTCCACGCGGAGAAGACCAAGCTGTCGAAACGGTACCCACTGCCTCCAGCGCGAGCCTATCGCTCGGTCTGCCGTACGTAGCGAACCTTCGTTCAGAGGAGCCGGATGCGGTAGTCCTGCATGTCCGGATCTGTGGGGAGCCGAGGGCGAGGCTGAATGGGTGTAAACTCTTCAGTCCCCTCGGCTTACCCGACACCTTTCCTTTCTCTGAATCAGGGAACCTGACTGCTCCACGCGTTCGTACTTCCCGACTCGAACCCGTCTCCGAAGAGAACCGTGGTCTCGGCCATCTCGAGTTGATCGATCCATGCATCAAAGACCGAGCCATCAGCCGTCTCAAAGCTCGAACGGCACATCACAGAGACCGTTCCCACCGGCGAGGTCGCCGAATGTAGTACGGACTGCCAGAGTCCACTCGTATCCTGCATTAGGGTGTCGTTATGCGTCAGACCAAGGCTCGTGCCGCCACAGTCGGCTGTGTCGAAGTACTCACAGTCGGTGGCGGCCGTCAGTGTGATCCCGGGTTCCGCGTCGAGACGAATGACCCTGTTTATGAGGAAAAGGTTCGTCGGGCCGATAGCCACACATTGGCCGAGCGAGAAGCTCTCGGTGACCCCGGTTGCTGAAGTGTTGGAGACCAGCACCGAGCCGGAGAGCGTTGAGTCATCCGCGTCAACGGTGCTTGCGGTCACGGAAAAGGGGATGGTCTCGTTGATCGTCCAACCGCCGAGACCGCAGTCGAGGTGGCCGTTGGCGAAGAGGTTGATTGGATCGGCGCGGAAGGTGAGCGCGAAGTCGTCTCCACCGGTACCGTTGCCGTTGCCGTCGAGGGGATTTCCCGCAAGATCGAGAATGGAGGTCGAACCGCAGACCAGCAGGCGGTAGACCGATGATTCGAGGGCAGCGTCGAGCTGGATCGTCGCGCTCGTGGTTCCGCCTGCATAGCCGACACCGCTGATTGTCAGTTCTACGTCGTCGCCAAAAATCGCCCCACAGACTGTGGTGTCAATCTCGTGATCGGGACCGGCGCCGACGACCTGGTAGTTGGCCGGATTGGTGACGTCGTCCACCTCGGTGTCGCCCGGTGGGTCTCTGACCGGCTCGCTGAAGGTCACGATCAGCCTGACGACCTGGATTCCGTGTGCTGTTTCACAGTCGTCGAGAATTCCGTCGCCGGTGCCGGCATCCGTGTCCACGTTGTCGATGGTGGGCGGGGTGGTCTCAAAGAAGGTGACGACGGTGTCGGTATTGTCCGCGGAATTGAGATCGGACCCGTTGAGCCCGTCGTCGGTGACGGAGGCGGTGTTGGAGATGCTGGTCACCCCGGGTGGGATCGGGTTGTCGACAATGACCGCAAAGTCCGCAGTACCACCGGCGCCTCCGCCTGCGAGGCTGCCCGCGGCAAAGGTGCAGCTACTGCCGGCCTGGTTGTTCGGTGTGCAGGACCAGCCGGGAGTGCTCGTCGCCGGATCGAAGACCGTGTTGGCGGGTACCGTGTCGCTGAGGACGACACCGTCGGCTCCTTGATCACCGTTGTTGGCGAAGCTCAGAGTGTAAACCACGGTGTCACCCGGCGCCGGGCTCGCGCCGCCGTCGGTCTTGTCGAGCGCAAAGTCGGGGGAGGCAGAGACCGTCGTTGTGACGGAGTCGCTGTTGTCGTCCGGGGTCGGATCAATGCCGCCGGTGCCGTCGTCGGCGATGGAAGCGGTGTTGGCAATTTGGGTGACCCCGGAGACGACGGGGTTGTCGACCGTCACCGCAAAGGTGGCGGTGTCGGCGGCTGCAACCGCGACGGTGCCGAGGTCAAAGGTGCAGTCGCTTCCTGCGGTGATGTCGGGGACGCAGACCCAGCCGGCCGTGCTCGCGCCGGCGTTGAAAGTGGTGGCATCCGGGATCGTGTCGGTGATGACGACGCCGAAGGCGTCCCCGTTTCCGGTGTTTGTGTAGCTCAGCGTGTAGGTGATGGTGTTGCCGGGCACGACGTAGACGATGCCGTCGTCCTTGGTGAGGGCCAGGTCCGGGTAGAGCGGCGGCGGTTCGATCTCCACCGCTCCCATGTCGCACAGCGCGGTGAAATCCCCATCGCCGTCCTGTGGCCGGCTCACGCCGCGCTGGTCGTCGGCCGAGCAGGCGTTGCCGCCGGACCCGGGGGTGGCCGGATTGGCGGCGTCGATGGCCGGGCTGAACTCCAGTGGCAGATGCGTCAGGGTCGGCCCGCCGTTGTCGGCCAGCGGACCCAGGACTGCGGCGCTGGCGATGATGTTGCCGGTAGTGTCGCCGGTGATGGTGCAGGGTCCGGTGACGATGTCCTGGATCAGGTTGTAACTTTCTGAGATGAGGCTGCCCGTACAATCGCCGAACCCGGTATTCCCTGCCAGGATTGAGTTCTTCATGTAGACCTTGCCGCCGATATTGAGCGCGTCGGCGGTAGCGTTCTCGATGCCGAGAGCAGAGTTATTCGTCATCGTCACGTTGTTCAGGTTGAGCCGGCCGCCGTTGGCGTTTCTGATGACCATCCTGTAGGCGGTGCTGCCGGTATTGCCGCTGAGCGTCACGTTGGTCATGTTGATGATCGACGTGTCGGTCACATTGGTCCCGCCGTTGACGATTCCGACCCAACCAGAATCCTGAGCGAAGTTGTTGATGACACTGCTGTCGATCATTGTGACCGTCGCAATCCAACTGACGAACCCTGAGTTGATGAACCCCGGGCCTTGGAAGGAGGTATTACCGGAAATGGTGACCCGAGTCAGGGTCACCGTGCCACCGGAGTTTTTGAATCCTCCAGCGCCGCCCGGATAGTTGTTGGCACCGGTGATCACGAGGTCTTCGAGCTCGAGGATCGAATTGCCTTTGTTTTGGAAACCCGCACCCCAGGCGCCCGCGCCACCATTTCGGACCGTGGCCTGATGGACTGCCAGACTGACACCGTCCTGGTTGTCGAACACCCGGTCGAGGAAGTTCGCATCGATGAAGGTTGCATCGACGCCTGCGCCGGTGATGCTGAGTTGTCCTGTGGTATCCGTGACGTCGAAATCTCCCGTGAGGCACCCATCCTCGTTGGTGCCGGTGATCGCGATGGTATAGACCCCGGCGGGGAGGTCGATCTCGTCGGCGCCGGCCAATGCGTTGGCCTCCATGATCGCGGCCCGCAGCGTGCAGGCCCCTCCCGCATCGGCGCAGGCGCCGTTGCCGGGAAGCGCGTCGACGCTGTCGGTGGTGCTGTCCACCGCGAAGGTGGCGGCCGCCAAGGGGAGGGAGTTGGAGACGGCGAGGCAGAAAATGGCCGTCACGAGTAGTTTTCGCACGCACCGGGTCGAAAGGTTGCGATTGAAAAAGGCGGACGAAATGGTGACGATCCAGCGCATGGTTCTCCCCCTTGCCGAGTATCCAGGGTTCAGAAGGTCGTGGATATTTTCACTGATTCAATTTTCGGGGAGCGATACCGACTTGCGCCATGGCGAGAACTCGTCGTTTTAGATCAAGTGCTCTTTGACCGCCTTGGCCACTGCGGAGGCGCGCGAGTGGACGTGCAGCTTTTCATAGATGTTTCGCAGGTGGTTGTCGATGGTGTGGTAGCTGCGGTGGAGCCGATCGGCGATCTGTTGCATGGAAAGCCCATCCACCAGCAGCTCGAGAATCTCGCGTTCGCGGGTGGTGAGGTGGTAGTCGTGCTCGGGGTCCAACGGCGGAGCCATTTTGGCGAACATACTGAGCATCTTCTGCGCGATATACGCGTTGATGGGCGCACCGCCGGCACGGACCTGTCGGATGGCGTCGATGACGTCGTCCGGATTCGACGGTTTGAGCAGATAGCCCGAAGCGCCGGCACAGATAGCATCGAAGACGTTCTGCCGTTCCTCGTGGACGGTGAGCACCACGGCGCGCGCGGCCGGGACCAGTGACCGCAGCCGCCGGATCCCCTCGATCCCGCTGAGTCCCGGCAGCCCGAGGTCCATGAGTACTATGTCGGGGGCATGGCCCTCTTCGATGGAACCGAGCATCTCCTCGACGCTGCCCACCGAGATCGGGCAGCGCATGTCCCGTTGGCTGTCGATGACACTGGTGAGGTTCTGCCGGAGCATCCTGTTGTCCTCCACCAGCCAGACCACGGTCGCATCCTTCGCGTTCATGAGTCCTCGCTATCTGCGCAAATAGTCGCCCAACCATCGTAGAACAGGCAGCCTTCGCCAACCACCACGAGTTCTCGCCATGTTGACCTGGATCTCGGTTCCCTCCCCGGGTCCGCTGCTGACAATCAGCTCGGCGCCCATGCTCTCGGCACGACGCTTCATGCTCGTCAGACCGAGTCCGCCCGCGGCCGGCTCGGCGTCGAAACCGATCCCGTTGTCGCGGATCGCGAGGAAGAGTTCCCCGTCATCCTGCTGGAGCCGAATTTCGACCTCGGTGGCCTGAGCGTGGCTGGCCACATTATGCAGAGCCTCTTTGAAGATCAGAAAGATGTGGCGACGGGTCGCCATGTCGAGGATCAGCCCTCGATGGGAGAGATCAACGTCGAAGCGACACTCGGTGTTGGGCAGGAGTCGGCGTGCCGCGTCGCGTATTCGGCGAAGCAGCGCCTGGGGGCTGTCGTGCTCGGGGTTGACATACCAAACCACGTCGCGCAGGCGCTCGACGACACTCTGTGAGACCTTTTCGATGTCGTTGATGCGCTCGTCATCGAGATCCTGGCGAAGCAGGGTCGCGGCCAAGGCGATGCCGCTGACGTCGCTGCTCAGATCGTCGTGCAGATCGTCGGCAATCCGCCAGCGCAACCGTTCCACTTCGAAGAGCCTCGCTATGCGGTAGCGGTGGAAGCCGGCCAGGGCCGAGAGCCCGAGCAGAACTAGCAGGCCGCGACCCCACCAGCTCTGCCAGAACGAGGGGCTGATATGAACCGGTAGCTCGATGCCGTGTTCGTTCCATACCCCATCGTTGTTGCTGCCCTTGACCCGAAAAACAAAGTTCCCTGGTGGAAGCTCTGCATAGCGTGCAACATCGTGGGTGCCGGCATCGACCCACTCGTCTTCGTGACCATCGAGACGGTAGGTGTAGCGGTTGTGGGCGGCATAGGTGAAGTTGAGGGCGGTGAAACGAAAGCTGATGGTGTTCTGATCGTGTTCCAGCTCCAGTTCTTCGAGACCGAAAGGAGAGACTTTGTCGGGGCCATCGGGACCCCAGACCGTCAGCTCGGTAAATGCCAGGGGAGGAATGTGCGGATTGTCGAGAATCTCCTCCGGTCGGAAAACCGTCAGTCCGTCCATGCCGCCGATGAAAAACCGGCTGTCGGAAGAGGCCAGGGCAGCGTGGCGGTTGAACTCGAGGTTACCGATCCCGTCGGCTGGATCATAGTTTCGGAATCGACGGGGAGCTGTCGACACCGGGTCGAATCGACTCAGACCGTGACTTGTTCCGAGCCAGAGGCGACCGTTTTGATCATCGAGGATGCTGTAGACCACCGAACCTGGCAGCCCGTCCCTTGTCGTGAGAGTCTCGGTCGAACCGGTGGCGGGATCGTAACGAACCAGCCCGCTGGAAGTGGCCAGCCAGAGGACTCCGTCGTGTCCTCGGTGGATTTCGAAAACTCCCTCACCCTCGAGTTCCAGTCCACGAGTCCCGGGTCTGCTCACAGTCGGGGGGTCGGCGTCGATGTCGATGTGAAAGAGACCAGGGCGGCTGGAACCTCCGGCGACCCAGAGTCCGTCGTCGGTCAGCAAGAGGTGATTGACGTCGGCTCGGGGCGATTCATACGGCCTCAGCTCGTAGCGGACAGAAGCGCCGCTGGCGGGATCGAAACTGAGCACGCCGAAGGTGGACCCGAGCCACAGGATTCCGAGATCGTCCTCGACGACGGCGGTGATGCGTTCAGGGTGGCCCATGGACGACGGTAGGTCGAGATGGCGGCCCAGAATTGACCGGAATCGACCGCTCTCCGGCTCGAATCGACACAGCCCGTTTTCGACCGCCAGCCAGAGCACACCCGACCGGTCCTCGATGATGTCCCAGATGATGTCATGGCACAGGCTGGTCGGGTCAGTCGTATCGTGTTGAAATCGTGTGAAGCGACCATCGGGATCATCGAGGCGGCTCAGCCCTCCGCCAAAGGTGCCGACCCAGATGTGTCCACTCCGGTCCTGGTATACCGAAGAAATCTGGGAGCCCCCAACCGAGGCGGGCTCGTCGGGTCGGCTGCGCCAATGAATGAATGGTTTACGGGCCGGATCCCACTTGTAGAGCCCCCCGCGTGTTCCTACCCAAACGGTGCCGGAGGCGTCCTCCAGGATCGGGCCCGAAAGCGTCGCGAGGAAGTTGTTCGACGAGTCGAGCCTGTGGATGGACCGTTTGCGCAGGGCAGGATCAACGAGATGTACGCCCCCTTGGACGGGGAGCCATATCCGACCGCCGGAATCGATGATCGGTTTTGACAATATCGGGTGGACGGGATCAAAAAGAGGGCCATCGAAGGTGCCGCGTGCCGGGTCGAAGAGACCAACTCCAGCCACGTTGAGCCAGAAGCGTCCGGCGGAGTCGAGGACGAAACCACCGCATCGATCCCACCCCTCGGGTGCCTGGTACCGGTGCACCTCCATGGTAATCGGATCGATTCGATGGAGAACAGCCGGCCCGGCGGCCCAATTTGTGGTGAGAGCCCAGACTGCGCCGTTAGCGTCCTGCTGGATTCCAACGACCTCGCCAGCCGCCAGCGAGCGATCGTCACCGGGGTGTTTGGGAAGTGGTGCGAACTGGTCGGGTTCGACCTGTCTCATCAGCGTTCCGTCGGGCCAGATTCCGACCCACAGTGTTCCGGAGCGGTCCTCGAACAGATGGCTCACCGATCCTTCGATACCGCCCGCGTCCATGTGGACGAATCGATCGGTGACGCGGTCATAACGATCGAGTCCGCGAGAGGTTCCAACCCAGATATTGTGCTCGCGATCCTCCAGGATGGTTTGGATTACGCTGCTCGAAATCGACTCGGGATTGCCGGTTTCGTGGCGCCAGATCCGGGATCCGCGTCCGTCAAATCGATTGAGTCCGTCAGCGGTGCCGACCCAGAGGAAGCCCTGATGATCCTGTGCCAGGGCAAAGACCGATGTATGTGAAAGCCCGGCGGTGGGACTCACCGCTTCGAAGCGGAGATCCTCGGCACCGACGAAGACCCCGCAGAAGACCCCGATTGTCAGAACACAGACAATCTGCCGCCATCGGAGCCCTGATTCCTTCGAACGGCCGGCCTTTGAACCACCGCTGAACCGGCGGGGGCTTAGCCGGCGTCTTTCGCAGGAGGATTTCACCTTGGTCCACATCTCTGAGATTCCTCTATGGAAGTACTGATTTTCGACCAGCTCAACTTTACCAGGATCAGAGACGTAGGAAGGCAATACCGTCGATGCCGTAGAGGCCTGGTATCGCGGGTCCGCCGGAGTCAACAGCAGGGCATGCGATCAAAGGTCCGCCAGGAACCCTTCGGCTGCGCTCAGGGCAGGCTCTGGGAGACCCTACCGTCTCTGAGCTTAAAAGACGCCGGTTGAGGGAACCGGCAGACCAAAACCCAGGCCCATCGGTGGTAGCGCTCGCCACCGGAGGGAGCGGAATCAGAAGATCACTGTCCCCTGTAAACGGGAACGGGCTCGGGCTCGGCAGTCAGCACCCACAAAGAAAGAAGGCGCGCTTAGAATAGTCACCGGGAGGCAATTGATGCCCGTGCTGCTATTCGAACTCAACGGGCTTGCCACTGAGGTGAGCTACGACGAAGGTATGAATTTTCTGGAGGTTCTGCGTGAAAGATGCGGCATTACTTCGGCCAAGGATGGCTGTGCGCCGCAGGGTTTCTGTGGATGCTGCACGGTCTTGGTCGATGGGCGGCCGGCGCTGGCCTGTCTGACGAAGCCTGAGCGCGTTGCGGGCAAGGCCGTCACGA
>Ga0164313_10002241_pt1 | contig 17343 bp, 13 predicted proteins | sample GuaBasSedimGuay4_FD_113735 | JGI IMG/M metagenome (GOLD analysis project Ga0164313, IMG submission 113735) | Subseafloor sediment microbial communities from Guaymas Basin, Gulf of California, Mexico - Guay4, Core 4569-4, 0-3 cm | ecosystem: Environmental > Aquatic > Marine > Hydrothermal vents...
ATCGGGGACTCCAATGTCTCTCTGATCGGTTCCGGGGCGGTGAAGGATTTTGAGCCGATCATCTATATCGGCACGACCCTTTACATGACCTGCCACCTGCCATTTAAAAAGACCGACCTGGCCCACTTCATGACGTCGCTGCCCAGCCCGTTTCCTTCCAGGTATTATCTGCTGGGAGAGCAGGGGGCGGGTGGAAAATGTGTTGAATTCTACCTGAAAAATATGATTTATGCGGATGATGATTTTGGTACCGGCACCATGCCGGAGGATGCCTACAAACGCTTCAACGACATGGCTGCGGATGCACCGGCCGGCAGCGGCGGGTTGATTTTTCTGCCCTGGTTTAACGGTTCCATCGTCCCTGAAGAGGTGCCCAGCATGCGTGCCGGTTTCATGAATCTTTCTCTCAATACAACCCGGCGGCACATGGCCAGGGCTGTTTTCGAAGCCCTGGCCTTTAACAACCGCTGGACACGCGGGCCGCTGGAAAAGTTTATCGGGCAGCCCGTAAAAAGTTTCCGGTTTTCAGGCGGCGGCGCACGCTCGGACCTCTGGTCCCAGATCCATGCCGACGTGCTGGGTGTTCCCATCGAGCAGGTGGACGATCCGGTCAACGCAACCGTCAGGGGTACGGCCATGCTGGCCTTCCACACCCTGGGGAAACTGTCACTGGAGGATCTGGCTGCGCGGGTGAAGATAAAGCGTACTTTTGAACCGGACCCGTCCAACAAAGCACTGTATGACGGCATGTATGCCCAGTACCGTCAGCTTTTTAAACGCAATAGGAGGATTTTCAAAGCCTTGAACAGTTGACCTGTGCTTTAGGGTATTGATATTGTCCAGAGAAGCAAAAGTCCGTTCTAATACTTAAGGAGGAAGCATGTCAGACCAGGAGAATAACCGTGAAGTTGTCGACCCCTTCAAGCCCTACAAGGGGCGTTTTGAAAGTTACCATTCAATCCCCAAAAAAGGGCGGGGCAAGGATGAAATCTTCAACGAACTGTCCATCATGGCCAAGGAAGAGAATACCAAGTGGGAGAGTGGTCAGGTGAGCGGTACGTTTTACCATGCCGGTGAGGCGCATCGTGAATATCTGAACAAAGTCTTTGCCCTGTTTTCACACGTGAACACGCTTCAGTTCGACCTTTGCCCCAGCATGTTTAAAATGGAGAGCGAGGTGATATCCATGACCGCCAAGATGCTGCATGCCGACGCGGTCAAGCAGGTCAACCCGGCGGATGAAGTGTGCGGCACCATGACATCCGGTGGCAGCGAAAGCATTATCATGGCCATGAAAACCTATCGGGACTGGGCCCGGGAAGAGAAGGGCATCCATGAACCCGAGATCATCATGCCCCACACGGCTCACCCGGCCTTCGACAAAGCCGGCACGTATTTCGGGATCAAGATGGTCCACATACCGGTCACGGAGCCGGATTATCGGGTGGATCCCGAGGCTGTGGCCGCGCGTATCAATGCAAACACCATCGCTCTTGTGGGCAGCGCTGGTAATTACCCCTACGGACTTATCGATCCTCTGGACAAGCTGTCCGGCCTTGCCCTGGAGCATGGCCTGGGATTTCATGTGGACGGGTGCCTGGGTGGATTTATTCTGCCGTGGTTTGAAAAATTGGGACGCGATCTCCCGTTATTCGACTTCCGTCTGCCGGGGGTGACCTCCATGTCCGCTGACACGCATAAATACGGTTTTGCCCTCAAAGGAACTTCCGTGGTCCTCTACCGCAACAACAATCTCCGGCGCTATCAGTATTTCAACACGCCGGATTGGTCCGGGGGCATGTATGCTTCCCCTACGGCTGCGGGCAGCCGCTCGGGGGGATTGACGGCGGCGACGTGGGCATCCATGCTTTACCTGGGCGAGGAGGGGTACCTCAGGGAAGCCAAGGCGATCAAGGATGTGGCCGATGCGATGATTGCGGGGGTGAAGGGGATTTCCGAACTGAGCCTGATCGGAGACCCCACCTTTGTCATCAGCTTCGGTTCCGATAAAGTCGATATCTATCACGTTAATGATTTCATGAAAACCAGGGGGTGGCGTTTCAACCCCCTGCAGCTGCCGCCGGGTATGCATTTCTGTGTGACCATGCCCCAGACATTTGTGCCGGGTGTTGCCGAACGGTTCACGGATGATTTGCGGGAAGGCGTGGCCTACGCAAAATCAAAGGCCGGAACATCTGCCGAGACGGCGGCGATCTACGGCATCGCCGGAAGCCTCGAAGGCAATCAGACTGTTAGGGAAATGGTGTACGGTGTTTTTGACCATCTCTACTCCGTATAATTAAATTCTTCCTCGTTCGAAGTCAGAACTCATGGAATGAAAACTGGAACAGGGAAACAATGTCGATGAAAAAATTCAGCTGGAATTTAATTATTGAAATTTCAGCAAAGAGGAGATTCGTATGATATTTATAAAAGTAAACATGACCGATGGAACATTAGCAATTGAAGATGTGCCTGCTGAATATAAGGGACTGGGCGGCAGAGGTTTGACGTCCATCATGATCAACACGGAGGTTCCGCCCGAGTGTGACCCGCTGGGCCCCGAGAACATGCTCATTTTTGCACCCGGATTTCTCAGCGGCACACCGTTGGTGAATACCAGCCGTATTTCCATCGGGGCCAAAAGCCCATTGACCGGCGGCATCAAGGAGAGCAATGCCGGGGGAACGGTTGGGGCTGCCCTGGGCAGGATGGGTGTCGCGGCGATTGTTGTCGAAGGCTTGGCCCCCGAAGGCGAGACGAGTATACTGCGTATCGGTTTGAACAAAGAGGTTTCCCTTGATTCTGCAGGCGCTTACAAAGGTATGCGCACCTATGACCTGGTTGAAAAACTGCTGGAAGCATACGGGGGAAAAAATGGTGTCATGTGCATCGGTCCGGCCGGTGAATTCAGGCTTGCTTCCGCATCCATACAGACATCCGATACAGACGGGCGACCCTGTCGGGCGGCCGGCCGGGGAGGGATGGGAGCGGTCATGGGTGCCAAGGGACTCAAAGCCATTGTCGTTGACACCCGGGCCAAGGCCGAGGAAGAACTCGCTGACCCCGAGGCTTCAAGACATCCGTAAAAGTGTTTGCCGATGCGGTGAAAAAGAATCCGTTCTCGGGGAAAACCCTTCGGGAGGTCGGCACTGCAGGCCTGGTGGGGGCGGTCAATTCAGTGGGCGCATTTCCCAGCTACAACGCCACCAAAGGCACCCTGGATGGCTGGGAAAAAATTTCAGGCGAAACCATGGCCGAGACCATTAAAAGCCGGGGGGGTAAAACAAGCCACATGGGTTGCAGCCAGTGCATCATTCACTGCTCCAACGAGTATGTCGATGAAACCGGGACCTACGTCACGGCATCCCTGGAATATGAGACCATCTGGTCCATGGGTGGCATGACCGGGATTAACGACCTGGATACCATTGCACGCCTCGACTACCTGGCCGATGACATTGGCCTGGACACGATCAATACGGGCGTGGCCATGGCTGTAGCCATGGATGCCGGGTACAAACCTTTCGGTGACAGGCAGGCCGTTATGGATATGATGAATGAAATTGCCGCCGGCACCGAGTTTGGTAAAATTCTGGGCAACGGTCCTTCCGCGGTGGGACAGCACCTGAATCATCAACGCGTTCCCGCTGTGAAAAACCAGAGCATAGCGGCTTATGACCCGCGGGCCATGCCGGCCAACGGTGTGACCTATGCCACGTCGCCCATGGGGGCGGATCACACGGCCGGAAATCTCGTGGGATCTTACCTGGCGGGCGTACTTGATCACGCTGACAGCCAGGCACAGGTGGCGGCCAGCCGCCAGGCACAGGTGGGCATGGCGGCCCTGGACTGTACGGGGTTGTGCCTTTTGGCCGGTGGTGCAATTGGTGGTGCGGCGGCCGAGGCCTTCTTCAGAATGATTCAGATTCGGCTGGGCCGCCCTTTTGACGCTCAGGCCTATACGGAGCTGGGTAAACAGGTGCTGGCGGCCGAACTGGAATTCAACCGAAAGGCCGGTTTTACCAAGGAGGACGACCGTCTGCCAAGCTTTTTCTACACGGAGAAACTGAGCCCCAACGATCAGGTGTTTCCCATCAGTGAAGCAGAACTGGACAGTACTTTATCTCAACAATAAAGATATCCCGATGAATTGCGGTTAAAACGTGGAGGCGCGTTGAAAGTATTTAAAAATTATTCATTCAATAAGCAGATAATTTTTTTAACCCCAAATATACCGAACGGTATAATTATTGTGGAAGGAAATTTAAATGACAGAAGGAATTTACCGGAATTTGCAAGAGCGGCTGGATACCTATTCCATGGGTTTTCCAGCCACGGATTCAGGCGTGGAAATCAAGATTCTGCAGGTATTGTTCTCCCTATCGACAAAGGCATGGGCCGCGAGGTTGGTGTGGACGAAGCCATAGCACTTTTGGTCAGGGCCCAGGAAGATGGCCTGGTCACCCAGCCGGCCACAACGCAGAACCCGGCCGGCATGTGCAACTGCTGCGGCGACTGCTGCGGTGTTCTGCGTTCTTTGCGGAGTTATCCCCGGCCGGCTGAAATGGTATACAGCAATCATTTCGCCATGGTCGATCCGGACCTTTGCACGGGTTGTGAAACATGTCTTACGCGCTGCCAGATGGATGCTATATCGATCAATGAGGAAGAACTGGCTGAAATCAATCTGGATCGCTGCATTGGCTGCGGTTTATGCATCACAACCTGCCCCACGGAAGCCATGCGGCTACAACCCAAGGAGAACGCATATACACCGCCGGTCAGCACTACCGAACAGATGGTGACGATGGCCCAGAAGAGAGGGTTGATGTAGCAATGAAGGAAATAAAAATGGAGAAACTGAACCAGCGGGTAAAGGAGTTGGCATTGTGCTACCCGAAGATGCGCAAGCACATCTAGCGGGCATGCGTGATGAAGAACGAGCGTTATTTGAATAGTCGCGTATTAGACACGGGGATATTATGCAGATTGCCGGTCTGGTGAAGATTCCATATTAATTTTAACTTTTTTTGAATAGGGAGGGATATCGGATATGGTTGAAATCAGTAAAGAAGTTTTCGAAATCGTAAACAAACCCGGTCGTGTAGCCGTACTGGGCACCGCAGACAAGACGGGTCAGTCCAACATCGCCTATTTTGGCAGCCTGAACCTGACAGAGGACGGTACCGTGATTCTCGGGCTTGGGAACAACCGCAGCCTGAAAAACCTCAGGGAGAATTCCAAGGCTGTACTTTTCTGTGTAGCCGAGATCCCGGTAACTTTCGGCACAGCAGGCTACCGACTGTATCTCAATGCAAGGGAGATCCAGGACGAGGGCGGTCTTTATGATACGGTGACGGGGGCTATTGCCAAACATGCCGGGAAAGAGGCCGCCAAGACCATTGTGGCTGCCGTGGCTTTCGATGTTACCGAAGTGCGCGGGCTGATCGACTGGCAGGGCTAAATTTGAATTCACACCGCCGCTTTCAGCGGCGGTCTCTGATTGGTGGATCACGATTCCTCCTAATGTAGCCCAGGGCTTCAGCCCTGTCGTCGCAAGGGGTCATCAATTGCTGGTGGCGCAATATTGGACAGAATTTTCGATTTCGCTGTCCACAAAACACCAGTTTATAGCGTTTTTCCTGTTTTTAAATCGATGGTTATCTGGTTGTCAGCGGGCAAGAGATCGCTGTGCCAGGCATCAATCAGGTCCTTGCGCATGGAAAAAATGAATTTGCCCCAGAGCCCCATGCCCTCCGCCGTTGCCGGGGATGCGGGCTTGGTCTCGTCGCCGGCCAGGTGCGTCATCAGGGCTTCGGCCACCTTGGTGTTGACGCGATCGATATCCGCCTGGGACATGCGGTACTTTTTCAATGCGGCGTTTACCAGGAGAACGGATTTTTCAAGGCAGAAGTTTTGAGCATGTTGCCGGAAGTCCGGAATAGAAGGGGTCGATTCTATGAACCGGCTTTCTACACGAGCCGTATGCCCACCGGAAACAGTGATAACCCGGTAGGGGCAGGGGTAGGTGACCAGGGAACCGGTTTCGATGTCCAAAAGAAAGCTGTCCGGGTTATCAAATCTGGCCAGGGTAATGTCCTGGGCGTGGAAATGGCCGGTGAATACCAGCGCAACACCGTAGGCGGCCAGCATACGGGCGACCTTTTCAAAATCGTCCACCAGATATTTGGCATAGTACTTTTCGTTGCCTTTGTAGTGCTCCCAGATACCGTGGTGCATGACAACCATGACCGCTTTATTTTGTTTTTTGGACGCGATCAGCACGTCTTCCATCCAACCGAGGGTTTCGATCGAAAATTTACCTTCGGTTTCGGGTTCGTCATGTTCCTTGTTTTCCCTCCAAAGACATGAATCCAGGGCCAGAAGCCATAGTCCCGGAACGGGTTCGGCCACATAACTCAATGATGCGGAATCATTCATCAGGGCATTTTTAAAACCATAGGGGTGATAGATGTTCTTGAATTCCACGGCGGAAACATTCGCAACTGCCAGGACTTCATCCCCCTGGTAGCGAAAGGACTCCCCGTTGGCCACATCATGATTGCCGGGAACCACGAAAACCTTCTTGCCCGCAGCTACCACTTTTTTGAGCTGCGAGGCGACCGCCTGGTGGTTGACCCGCTCCCCGTCCTTGGTCATGTCACCGCAGACGATGACAAAATCAGCCTCTATGGCGGAAATCTGTTTGACTGCCTCGGAGAGAATCTCACTGCTTTCCGCCAATAGTTTTCGGTCCTTGTCCAGGTATTCCTGGAAGGCGCTGCCTTTGGTCCCCAGGGATGGATTATGATAATGCGGATCAGAAATTACCACAAAGCGTGTATTGGGATAGGCGGGCTTAATGGCTGTCAGGGTTTTGATGCCGTCATCGTTCTGGTATTTGAAATCGGAAGAATCGCAACCGATAAGAGCGAGACTGACGAGAAAGAGCATGGAAGATTTTAGAAAAAATCTGGGCATATTGGTTTCTCCTAATCCGCAGTATCATTTGATTTTGAAGACTTGTCGATATCGATGATCTTGGTGCGCAGATATTCCTTGGTTTCATATTTGGTAATATTCATCAGCTTCTGGGTCGTTTCGGTCAATCTGCTCACCTGTTTCTGAATTTTGGCAATTTTCTCATATTGGGGATGGTTTTTGGGAAATTTCATGGCCAGCAGACCGACATATCCCGACAGGGCCATCAACGGCTGATTGAGTTCATGACATATGGCACCGGCCATTTCAAAAACACCCTGCAGGCGTTCACTTTCCCGCTGGGCTTCCTCCCCGACAATTCGTTTGGTAATATCGTGCAAGACAAACAGGCGGCCTATTTTCAGGCCCTTTCTGTCTTTGAGGTCTGAAACCCGCACATCGATGAATTGGTCCCGTCCCCCTGTCATGAGAGAAATTTCATTTAATTGCTTTGCATTCGAGGACCTCAGAAGTTCGGGATAATTTATAAGAAGGTCGCCGATATTTTGTCCGATGGATGCGGTAGCATCGATATTGAACATGGATTCCGCGGCCGGGTTGATATCGATCAAACGGTTCTTTTCATCAACCACGAAAATGGGGTCACTCAATCCGTCGAAAATTTCTGCTTTGGCAACAGGTAGAATGTCAAGCAAATTGTAGCGGAAAAACCCCCAGGCCATAGAAATGGCTACAAGGGCAAAGGCCAGTGGTCCGACATCCATATTGGGTACCGGGCTGTTGCCGGAGACGTATATGCCGTTGACGACCCACACGACAACCACTGCTGATAGAATCACGCCAGCCTGCGAGCGGTGAAAACCGGAAGAGAACACCACCTTCCTGAATAACACAATGCTTAATATTGCCGTTAAAGCATAATGATAAATGATGATCAGCCACCAGGTCACGCCGTGTTTCAAACCGAGCATGGGGAATTGTCCGCTGTCTATTCGAAAATACTCGGTGAAGACCAGCTTGTGATAGGCGTTTGTCCAGACAAGCAGGATGATAATCGCTGAAACGGCGAATAGCGTCATGGTTTTCTTACGGGTAATCCAGGCTTCATACTTGAACATGGACAGGCCAAATAGCAGGGCCAGGGGTGGTGCAAGGGCAATGCCCAGATACTGCAGCTTGGTGATGAGCATATTGCTTTCGATATCGAACCCCAGATAAAGCATCCCCTCGGTGAACGCCCAAATGGAAGATGCCAGGCAAACCAGAATCAAATACCAGGCCCCGCGTGTCTGTCTTCTGGAATATGTGTAGACACCGACGGTTAAAATTAAAAACGCGGCTGTAAAAAACGGCAAACAGTATGCCACCCGGATATCCATGAGACCTCAGAACAGATAATTATTGGTTGTAAAGTGCCAGGTTCTCCTTCAACAAATCTGCTATCGGAAGATCATAGGGGCACTTTTCTTCGCACTCACCGCATTCTATACAGTCCGTATCGAGTTGCCTTAGCGAAAGGTCTATGTGGGCAGTTGCTTCTTCTTTTCCCCGCTCGGTGGTTTTGGTCGCGATGACCACTTTGTCCCTGATTGGACCAAGATTATACCATATAGAAACAGAAATACAAGATTGCAGCGAATCCCCTACTGCTTTAAACGGATTGCGGGTAACAACAAAGGCAGGATTAACACAGTAATCCTGCCCTTGTTCATGTATGGCCTGCCCTTGTTTATGTATGGATAGATAAAAGATGATCGATTGATTAATCTTGGGGTTCGGTGTCTGATTCGGTGCCCGTTTGGGTCCTGCTCTGGATCTGGTTCTGAGTCTGATTCATCATCTGGGCTTCTTCATTTACTTGAATATTTTCTTGAACCCGATTTTGATTTTGAAGCGTGTGTTGGTTCATGGTCTTGTTCTGAGTTTGGTCTGGATCAGTAGTTGGTTCACCTTGAGGTTCACCTGTTCCGATACCGGAGCCACTGCCTGTGTCTTCACCGGATCCACCCGCTGCGTTTCCACCAGATCCACCCGCTGCAGCTCCACCGGATCCACCGGCTGCACCACCACCTCCACTGGCTCCGCTGCCAGCGCCTGCACCTGCTTTGGCGATCCAGCAGGGGGTGTTATCCACGTTCTGTGACAGGGGCGCGTCCCATAAATTATTGCTTTCCCACGTGGCCACATTTAATGGGGTCTGTTCTGTATTGGTTGCAGCCCAGCTTGTCGAGCAAAGCAGACAGGTCGCGATCAAAATCATAATGGTTCCGGTTGTTTTCCCTTTCATTGTAGATCCTCCTTGAGTAATGCATGGTTTTGACAAATGATGGATTCCGTCCGTTTTTCAGAATCTTTGAATGGTGTGACCGATACGTTTTGAGCATCGACACAGTGTTACAGACTAAACGTATCAGGAGGATAATGGTTACACCCGTTACTCGATTTTAGATAAATTTTCATGCACGACTGTGCGCAACGAAGCAGAAACAACACTTTATAGTGTATCATATAATCAAACATGGAAAATCGTTTGTCGATCTTGGCGAAGTGTATCTTATGTCAAAGAGCAAAGAAAAAAGAATAAAAGCGCTAAAATCAGGAGCCAAGTATTTTGGCTTTACCTGGTGCCGTTAGAGGCGAAGTGAAACCGTATTTTGAGGTCGATATATAAGTGAAGCCCGTGAGCGCGGCATAAATATGATCGGTCAGCCAGGTGAACAACAAATTGTCGGCGAAGACCACGTAAATGAAACTACGAAGACTCAATGCTGACACTACGGTTTCATTATGATTTATTAATTCACATTAGAAACTTCGTAAAGCCAATGATGTTGATTGGATCAAAAGAACCTCGACCTGGTACAAATGCGTTGCAAGTTGAGGCTTGTTTCTAATGAATATAAGGCATAAACATATTTTTCAGTAACCTTTTTAATAATAATACGTTATAAGATTATAGCCATATGAATAGCTTAGGTTCATTTTACCATGCGAATAAGCAAAAAATTTTTGCCTACCTGATGCGAATTACAGGTGATTATTATCTTGCGAGCGACCTCATGCAGGAGAGCTTTACGCGATATCTGGAAAAATATGGTGCATCGGAGCCCCAATTGCCGCTCATTTTTAAAATTGCGCGCAATGCGTTTTTTGACCACACCAGAAAATATAATCGGAGCACTTCATTACAGGAAGAACCCGTAAGTGCGGATAAAGACCAGGAACACCTGGTGATGGTGAAAGAAAATTTTCGCCAGGTAATGGCCGCGATGCAGCAGTTAAACCCGAAAGAGAGGGATATCCTATCGCTGGTGGCCAGCAGCGGTTTACCGTATGCTGAAATTGCATCCATTGTCGGCATCAGCGAGTCAAATGTAAAGGTCAGCGTGCATCGTGCCAGAAAGCACCTGCTAAAAATTGTCCGGGAGAATGAAAAATGAAAGATATCCTGATCAGCCAGTTTGTGGATGATGAACTGGATCTGGATGAAAAAATTGAATTCGTCGAAACCGTTCACGGCAACTCCGGCTTTAAAAACCAGGCTCTCGATTTTCTGAACATGGAGCAGGATATCCGTTTAGATGCGGTCGAACGCATACCCGATCTCGATATTCAGGCCCCACGGCAACGTTCAAAGGTCTATTTTCTGCCAAAAGGCATCCTGGGTACGGGGTTGGCGGCGGCGGCCGCCGCAGCCATTATCCTGTTTTTTACATTTTCACAGGAGACGGTTCTGAAGTCGCCTCACCGTTTTGTTCTGTTTCAACCCGATGCGAGTCAGGTAGAAATCTCGGGGAGCTTTACAGGCTGGCAGGCCATGCCCATGCAGAAGAGAGGGGCCGGTGGATACTGGGAAACAACCATCGATCTTCCGGAAGGCGAACATCGTTTCAGCTACATCATCGAAGGGCGCCGGCGAATTCCGGACCCGACGATTCTGGTCCGGGAGCAAGACGATTTCGGCGGTGTAAACTCGATTCTGGAGGTTAGTTCGGTAATTTGAGCAAATTTTTTTATTTAATCTTATTTTCTGTATGGGTTGCCACAGGCTGCTCAACCCATCAACAAACAATCGGGCGAAATGCTGCGGTGACGATGTATCTTGAGGTCGGCAATGCCGCCAAGGTGGAGTTTGTTTGCTCATTGGATGAATTCAGACATAGACCGATGGTAAGGATCGATAACAACACATGGTCCATACATGTACCGGCAAGCCATTACTTTACCTATTATTATCTTGTCGACGGCGAGGCCCATATTCCAGACTGCAGGCTGAGGGAAACCGACGATTTCGGTTCTGAAAACTGCATATATGAACCCACCATGTGACTACTGGAGATGAAATGGATTATATGTGCACTGCGGGGAAAATTAAAATGATGAAAAATATTTGTCGCGGGGTTATTCTGCTGCTTTTAGGGGGTGTCATCGGAATGGGGGCCGTGCATGCATCAGAATTGCCGGCCAACACGTCGGACCGGGTGACTGCAAGCGTGCAGTCGCTCGTCGATGCCGGCCTGCCGCATGATCAGTCCGTGGAAATAACCGGCGTCATGCTGGAAAACAATTTCAATGACAATCAGGTGATGTCGGTGCACCACCTGATCCTGGAAGCCAAGGCGCAAGATTTGCCCATATCGCCGCTGACCGGTAAAATTATCGAGGGTGTTTCGAAAAAGATTCAATCCGATCGCATCGTAAGGGCCGTTGAAAATGTTCAGGCTCGCCAGGCATTCTCACTGAATCAGGGCAAACGGATTACCCGTGACAACGCCAAGGCCAGAAATATGGCCGAAGCGTACACAGCTTCTCTTGCCGCGGGGCTGACAAAGAAAGATGCAAAATCAATCACCGGTGTGCTCGTACAGTCGAAATCGGCGCAGGATTCGGAAGACGCCTATGCCCTTTCCATGGCGACAATGAAAACAGCCCGGGACATGTCACGTCTGGGGGTCAACTCGAGCATTTTGACGCAAGTCATATCCCGTGCTTTAGGTAAGGGATTCACTGCCGACAGAATGGAATCCATGCGCCAGACCTTTATTTTTCAGGCGCAGCAGACCCACCCCGACACGCTGGCAATGAATTTTGCCAGGGCCATAGACCGGGGCGCAAGCTTTGGAAGTGGTTCGTCACACAGTCCTGATAATCAAAACAGTGCCGGTCAGGGCGCTGATCCTGGGCACTCCGGAGGAGACGCTGGAGACAGCGGTTCGGGCGGCGGAAGCGGTACCGGTGCTGGTGGTGGTTCCGATGGGAGCGGAGGAAGCAGTGGGTCTGGCAGCGGCGGCGCGTCAGGAAGCTCCGGTGCAGGTAGTGGTGCCGGCGCAGGTAGTGGTGGCGGCGGTTCCCCAGGGGCGGGAAGCGGGAACTAAGAGGGGGCACTATCCGTACAGGAAACAGAACCAATATCATACTCAGAAATGCCGCTTTTATTTTCAGTAAGGGATCAAGCCGGCAATGAAAATACATACCGTTACCAGATTCACCTTCAGAACGGAGAAGTCTACTGGGGGGAGTATTGTTTTCAACAACCGGCTTTACAGCGTCAAGTATATCTACCGTTAATCCGCAGTGTCATTTGATGTTGAAGGCTTGTCGATATCGATGATCTCGCCGTCCAAAGATTTCTTGATTTTATCAGATTTGACTTAAATCAATCAAACTTTGAAACAACTGTAATAAAATAATAAAAGTGGAAAAACGGACATTAAATATGAAATTGGTATGTTATGAAATTTAATAAATTCAAGCATTTGTTGATAATTCCGGCAATTTTAATTGGTGTGGGAATTTTTGTTTATCAAAAGAAGAACAGTTCCAAACCGGTTCGTATGCCGATTCAAGAGAGGGCAACCGCTGTAAGGGTTATCCGTGTTCCGCAAACGACTGTGTTCCCTTACGTGATGGCAACGGGCAATTCACAACCGAGTCAGGTGTGGCAAGCGGTTGCTCAGGTTAGCGGGACGGTTATCGCACTTCATCCGCATCTGAAAAAGGGTGCATTGATCAACGCTGATGAGATCTTGATGAAGCTCGACCCCAGTGACTACAAGCTGGCTATTGCATACGCCGAGACAGAAATCGAAAATGCCAGAGTGCAGTTGGCTCAAGTCGACATTCATGAAGAAAACGCTAAGGCATCTCTGGCCATTGAACGTCAGGTCCTTAAAATAGCAGAAGATGAACTTCAGCGTAAACGCAGACTATTTGATTCTGGTTCCTTGTCATCCTCTGATGTCGAAAAAGAGCAGGGTAATGTGTTGACGCAAAAACAGCGTATACAGACCCTACTAAACAGCATCAATCTCTATCCGGTTGACCGCCGGCGGTTAAAGGTAGAGTCGGCAAAACTGGAAACGCAGCTCGCCCTCGCGAAACTCAACCTTGAACGTACCACCATTCGCATACCTTTCAACGGCCGTATTGCTGCGGTCAATGTTGAATATCATCAGTTTGTCGGGCAGGGCTATATCATGGTTATCGCCGATGGCATTGATACGGCCGAGATTTCGGTACAGATACCGATGGCACGATTGGGCAACTTGGTCCAATCTGATACTGTTCTCAATACCGAAGATTCGGGTTATGCCGAGCTGGGCAAGTTACTTGGCCTTTCTGCCAGAGTGATGATGCAACAAAACAGTAATCTGATTGAATGGAACGCCGAGGTTGTGCGCGTCAATCATGAGCTCGACCCGCGCACGAGAACTGTGGGTATCATCATCGAAGTTGATAAACCCTATCGGCGTATTCAACCGGGTAAACGCCCCCCGCTGTTGAAAGGGCTGTTTGTCGATGTGGAATTGACCGGTCGCCCACAAATTGACAGTATCGTCATCCCTTGGAGCGCGTTGCATGATCATCGGGTTTATGTCGTTAATGCTGAGAAACGTTTAGAGCGGCGCAACATTACACCTGGTATTCATGGTTCTGATTACGTGGTTGTCAAAGATGGCCTCACGGCGGGTGAACAGATTGTGATATCTGATCTGGTGCCGGCCATTGACGGCATGCTGCTAAAAACGTTTGATGATGAGCAGGCATTGGCACAGCTGCTTTCATCTGTTGGTGGGAGTATCCACAAATGATTCGTTTTTTCGCTTCCCATCCGACAGCATCGAATCTCTTGATGATATTTTTGTTCGTACTCGGTCTTGCAGCGTTGCCGACATTGGAGCGCGAAACCTTTCCTGAATTTGCCCCCCGTGAAGTCCAAATCGTAGTGGCCTATCCGGGGGCCAGTCCCGAGGATGTCGAGCGTACAATTTGTCAACCGCTTGAAGATGTGATTGTCGGGGTCAATGATGTTGCCGAAATCAAGTGTCAGGCCCTGGAAAACAACGCCACTGCAATCGTCAAAATGGCTGAAGGCGGCATTTTTATGCAGTTCATGAATGACATCAAAAGTGAAGTGGATGCCATCGATAATTTTCCGGAACAGGCAGAGGCACCCGTAATCAAACAACTGGGCCGTACAGATCATGTTGTCTCCCTTGCCGTTACAGGACCGATGACGATAACGGATCTGAAGGCCTATGCCGACCAGATCAAAGATCGATTGCAGCGACTGCCATTGGTGTCACAGGTCACGCTGAGTGGATTTTCCGAGCATCAATTACAGGTCAAAATAGCGTCTGAGGAATTGCAGCGCTATGGTATCAGTATCGGCGATATTGCCAGTGCAATTGCAAGACAGAACATCGATCTTCCGGCGGGTTCGATTGAAACGCTTCAGCGTAATTATTTGATTCGTTTTATGAATCAGCGTCGAACCACAAAAGATTTGGAACAGCTCGTGATTTTGGGAGCCGATGATGACGGGGGCGAACTTTTTCTAGGTGATATCGCCGATATCGCCGACAGTTTTGAACTGAATGAAGAAAAGATTCTGTTTAATGGACAACGTGCGGGACTACTGCAGATTTATAAAAACAAGACTGAAGATACCTTGCGGGTGTTTGATGCTGTCGAGGCCTTTGTTGCGCGCGAGCGGCAACTGGCACCACCAGACGTCAAGCTTGTTTTGACCAATAACAACTCAACTGTTGTGCGTGCCCGCTTACAAATACTGATTTCTAATGGTTTGCAAGGTCTTGTACTGGTATTTATCGTGATGTGGGTGTTTTTTAAAGTCCGTTTTGCCTTCTGGGTTGCCATGGGCTTGCCGGTCTCTTTTTTAGGTGGACTTTTCATCATGTCTCTTCTGGGGCAGTCCATCAATATGATCACGATGGTGGCATTGTTGATTTCGCTTGGACTGCTGATGGATGATGCCATCGTCATCTCGGAAAATATCGCAACGCACCTGCGGCAAGGGAAATCCGCACTAAAGGCTGCAATCGATGGAACCAGGCAGGTACTGCCGGGCGTACTCTCATCGTTTTTAACCTCGGTAGCGGTGTTTGCACCACTGGCATTTCTCAGTGGCAACATGGGCAGGGTGTTGAAGGTCATCCCTGTCGTTTTAATTGCTGTACTGGCAGTCAGTCTGCTGGAAGCATTTCTGATACTTCCGCATCATCTCGAGCATGCCCTAAAGTATGAGAACAGCAAGCCGTCAGGGTTTCGGCGTCGTTTTGACGATGGCATCGATTGGCTTCGCAGCGCGGTCGTTGGACGCGTTACCGATATCGCTGTTGAGTGGCGGTATCTTTTTCTGGGTCTTGTCATTGCGACTTTTCTTGTATCCGTAGGTATGCTGGCGGGAGGGTATTTAAAAAGGGTTGCCTTCCCGGATATCGACGGGGATTCGATAGAGGCACGGCTGCTGCTGCCCCAAGGAACACCCTTGTGGCGTACCGAAGCAGTGGTTGATCAGATCACAGTGGCTCTGAAAGGTGTTGATGACCATTTTACGCCATTGCAGCCTCACCAGAAACCGCTGATCAAAGACGTCACCATTCAATATAACAAAAATCTTGACGCCAACGAGGTCGGAACCCATGTGGCCACCATCAGTGTTGATCTTTTGACCGCCGAGGAGCGAGTGGGTCGCACCGATGACTTCCTGCAACGCTGGCGCAATGAGATTGGTTCCCTGCCGGATATCGTCAGTTTGAACTTAAAGGAGCCACAGGCGGGTGTGGCTGGCCTGGCCATTGAGATACGTTTGCAGGGTGACGACCTGGACCGGTTGAAGCAGGCGTCTCTGGCGTTGCAGACCTGGCTGCAACAGTACCAGGGTGTCATGAATCTGTCAGACGACATGCATCCCGGTAAACCGGAGATTCGGTTGAAGCTGAAAAAGGGGTCGCTGGCTTTTGGCGTGGATGCAGTGACTGTGGCGAAACAAATACGAGACGCGTTTTTGGGTTTGACGGCTCAAGAGGTGCAATCGGCCGGCGAATTCTACGAAATCAGCGTATCGCTTAATGACATCAGTCGTGAGAATCTGAATGATTTACTCGATTTTCGCATCGTCACGGGGACCGGCCATCTGGTTCCATTGAGCACCGTGGCCGATGTGGTAATGGATCAAGGTTATGCCCGGATACACCGTGTTCAGGGGATAAGGACGGTAACCGTTACCGCTGATATGGATACCAAGAAAGGTAATGCAAATCAGATACTTGCTGCCACTCATCAACACTTCTTACCTGAATTGCAAAACAGGTTTCCGGATGTTGGGATTGAGATAGCAGGGCAGGCGGAAGAATCAGGTAAAACAGGCTCATCGATGGCACGCGGTTTTATCGTCGGTCTTGTGGGCATCTTTATTCTGCTGAGTTTTCAGTTTCGCAGTTATATCGAGCCTGCGGCAGTGATGGTAACCATTCCGCTGGCGATGATCGGTATTGTCTGGGGTCATGTTTTAATGGGCATCGAGGTATCAATGCCCAGCATTATGGGCGCAGCTTCTCTGGCAGGAATCGTTGTAAACGACTCGATTCTGCTTGTGGCGTTTCTGAAACTGCGAGTCCGCGAAGGACATTCAATTCCCGAAGCGGCAAAAATGGCGAGCCGTGAACGTTTTCGTGCCATTCTGCTGACCTCCCTGACGACCATCGCCGGTTTAACACCATTGCTGTTGGAAGACAGCCTGCAGGCACAGATTTTGACGCCACTGGCGACCAGCATTGTTTTCGGCCTGCTGGCATCAACTGTGCTGGTATTACTGGTCGTGCCGGCGATATTTTGTGTTTTCAATGATTTCGGGTGGGTAGCGGTAGAAAAGGAAGAGTATCATGTACGTGTTGAAGAATGATATCGCGAGCCGTGGCGCCGACCACTGGAAGATAAAATGGGAGAAAAAGTAGGAAAATCAGATGTACGTGAGTATAGATGCCCAAATGTGGGGCAAAATTAACCTCAATGCGATGCAGGATTGATGTTCCGGAACTCTATTGCCAACGATGCCGCATAACATATGACCCGCGCGACAAAAAACGCGTTAAA
>Ga0164313_10002242_pt1 | contig 17338 bp, 19 predicted proteins | sample GuaBasSedimGuay4_FD_113735 | JGI IMG/M metagenome (GOLD analysis project Ga0164313, IMG submission 113735) | Subseafloor sediment microbial communities from Guaymas Basin, Gulf of California, Mexico - Guay4, Core 4569-4, 0-3 cm | ecosystem: Environmental > Aquatic > Marine > Hydrothermal vents...
CGATTCTTTTTTAACATCGGGAGCATCCGACCTAAAAAAAGCTTCCCAATCGTAAATAACTTTTTTCATTGCCTCCATGGCCTTTTCTGTATTCCCCTGGCTACCATAAATTGCAGCGATATTGTTATTCAGCATCGCCGGCCTGAAGTATTTATTGAGTGGTGTTTGCGGCAATTCTTTTAATGTGGAATCTGCCAGTTGGTAATAAAATAAGGCACTGTCAATTTTTGAAGAAAACCACATCATCCCGCCAAGGGAATTATAAGTAATGTATAAACTTACCTCGTTGGTTTCAGGATAAGATTCGTAGTATTTTATAGCTTTTCGATGATGTTGCAAGGCCAGGTTTAAATTACCGGTATGTTTGGCAAAAGTGCCCAGATTACTATGCACAAGCCCGAAATCCTCACCTGTTGCGGCTTTCATTTTTGAAGTATATGACAGGGCTTCAAGATTGCTTTCGTAGGCTTTTTTTGGCTTTCCGATCAGGTCGTAAAAAGAGCCTAATTCCAGATACAACTGTCGCAAGGAATGTGGCGCTGAGGTAGCTGATTTTATACCGTCAGCAAATTTTGTAACAGCCAATGTGGCCTGTTCGGTGTTACTTAATTTCAGCTGTACTTTTCCAACATAGTAGGTGTAATCGATCAATGAATCAATTAACTGTTGGGTTTCTAATTCGACAATATGTTGCTGAAGTGCAGAATCGGCTTTGGCAAACTCCTGTTTGCTTAAATAACTGTCGACTAGTTTTGTTCCTGTGAGTTCCCCATCCTGGCCAAAACTGATTTGAATGGAAACGAAACACAATAAAAACGCTATTTGTTTTTTAAGATTCACTGGCTATTCCAACTGCTTTGTTATTTGTATGCTATTCTTCAAATCACTTTGTTTGAATGAACTAATTGCTTTATCAGAATAGCCATCTTTTAAATACGCAAGTCCTAAATAATACCAGCTTTCGTTGACAAATATGCTGTTCGGTGATTCTAATGCTTTTGAAAGATATTTAATTGCGTTTTCGTTTTTATCTTGTGCTAAATAAGAAACCCCGAGATAATAATTCAAAGTGTCATTGTTTGGTTTCTGTTCAATTAGGGTACTCCAGCGTTCTATGGCCAGATCGTAATTTCCTTGTTTGTAATCGACCATGCCGCGGTAAAATTCGTAATCGGATGTTGTACTCATCGGGGTTATCAATCCCGGGTCGGGTTTGAAATATTGGGCAAATAGCTTTTCATCCGCAGACTTTTGTCCGAACAACAACCAGTAACCCAATCCCATTAATAAAACCAGTGAAGCAGCAATGGCAAGGTATTTAATATTAAAGGATGATTTTTCAAGGGATTCCTTTGATTTTAATTGTGGTTGCCCTAAAGATAATTCCTCGTGAAAATCTTCTAATTTATTACGAAGTGAATGTTCTTCGACAGCCTGAAATAGTAGCCGTACTTCTTCCACCTGTTGCCTTAAATGAGTATCTGTTTTTAAAGATTTTTCAAAAGCAGATCTTTCTTCCTGTTTCATCAAACCGTTCAAATATCGGTCGATCTGCTCAAATTCTTCCTGTGATTGGTTTTGCTTTTTCATTTTTCGGTTATTTCCAGTGCCAACCCTCGCAAAGTCTGCATACACCTGTATTTCTTGTTCCGTGCTGATGCGGCATCCAATTGTAATTCGATGGCGATTTCCCTCATCGATTTTTTTTCAAAATAAAATTTGATCAATAAGCTTTTACAGGCTTCTTCGAGTACTTCAAAAGCTTCCATTGCCACCGAAAGCTTTTTGTCAAACACCTCAGCATTATCGAGCTTTTCTGAATGTGAATAAACAGGCTCAGCTATCTTAACAGTATCGTATGAAACCCGTTTTTTATATGCCGGTGATCTTAAATAGTCCATCCACTTATTTTTTGCAATGGTGTATAAATAACCGTTGATTGCAGTTTCATTTTCTGGTGAAAATTTATTGTTTTTTACATTCTTCCAAACTGCTATAAAGGCTTCCTGATAAATATCTTTTGCTTGTTCTTTTGTGCCACTGTTCTTTAAAACTAATGTTTCAATCTTGAAATAGTTGTTTTTGTACAGCGTTCGCAGAGCTGATTCATCATTGAATTTAATAGCCTCAACAAAGTGGTAAGTAAAGGTGTTTTGCTTGAGAACAGTAGGATTATTGGCCATATTTTTTGGAAATACGGCTGAAAGATACTGATTTTTCCTTCTGTAATTAAGCCATGCATTTTGTCAGTTTTCTAGTTTCCAGTGATTTATTGAGTTTCTGCTTAACAATCTCTGTTTTTTTAACAAAACTTTAACATTTCGGTTGGTGTAATCATGCTGCAAACAATTAGTCTTTTACACATCGGACACTATATTTCGTTTCCTTTATTGCATATTTACGACTAATTCTGTCGTTACTATAGCTCAATGAACGGGACCATGCTTGTTCCTGGCTGTACGCTGTATTTGACCACAAATAACCGCGAATGCCTAAAAAATCGAAATATCCATTTTGTCCACCGTAACCAGCCGGAAGTGCTGCGAAACCGACATTATCTGTTCCATTGCCATTTGAATACCAGTTATCCTTGCTTTTTAGTTTTTTGCCTTCATCGGTACCACGAAATGTATCTTCCTTATCGGCTTCACTCTGGCTCATGCCCAAATTCATTTCCAATATTTTCCAATCCTCATCACTTGGTAAATGCCAACCATCCGGGCAGACGTTACGGGCTACATTCCATGTGTACAATCGTCCGTAAACAACACCGTTTGCAGAACTGCTATCGTACCATGAAGAGTGGGCGGCGGCTATAAAGTTGAGATTTTCAGCAAACCAGGTTTGGTCACCACTTCCTTTTTTGCCAGTTTGGTCGCCTATGGTTACAATGTTGTAAGTTTGGCCATCGCGGGTGTCGGTAAAAGTGGTTGAACTTGGTGGTGTTGGCTTATTCTCTTCTTCTTCTTTTTTACAAGCTGAAAAGAAGAATGCAATACTTAAGGTAAGTAATGCAATGTGTTTGAAATGTCTCATGGTATATGCTGTTTTAAACGTCTTTATATGCATACATCGGAAAGGTGAGAAAATGTCATCATTAGTTTTAATTCCTGAAATGAATGATGGCTGAGACTTATTTTATTCTGTGGGAATTGAATAAAAATATCCCGGCATCCCGATGCTATCGGGGACACTGGGATTCATGTTCAGACACAATATATTTTCTAAGCTTTGATCGCTTTGATTTCTTCGATTAATTGAGGCAATACTTTAAACAGATCACCAACAATACCATAATCAGCGGCTTCAAAAATCGGAGCTTCAGCATCTTTATTAACAGCGACAATTACTTTGGAAGAGCTTACTCCACCTAAATGCTGAATGGCTCCTGAGATTCCAAAAGCAAAATAGAGGTTCGGCGCAATTATCTTTCCGGTTTGTCCAACATGTTCTTCATGGCCTCGCCAGCCTTCATCAGATACGGGACGGGAACATGCCAAACCAGCTCCTAAAATATCAGCAAGTTCTTCCAGTTGGCCCCAGTTCTCGGGTCCTTTTAAGCCACGTCCGCCTGAAACCACAATTTCAGCATCAGTAAGTAGCACTTTACCTGTTACTTTATTCGTTTCATTCACAATAGTTGAAAAAACGTCATCTGCAATACCGGCATCGAATGTTTCAATGTTTGCATTATTATCAGTTTCAATCAATTCAAATGAATTTTGCGCCAGGGTCAATACTTTTACTTCAGCATTAATTTGAATACCGGCAAAAGCTTTACCTGTAAATACTTTTTTCATTACGATAAACGGTTCGGTACTTTCAGGAAGTGCTGTAACCCCCGATACCATTCCTCCCTTAAGTTTTACTGTAACTCTCGGGGCAAGCGCTTTCCCAAGGTTGTTATGAGCGAATATGATTATTTGTGATCCTTCAGCTTCTGCAGCATTTGCAACTGCATCAGCAAGTGCTTTATTGTCAAGAGCCTCAAACCGGCTATCTGCTACATTTAAAACTTTAGACGCACCATAATTTCCGAGTTGTTTTAATTCTTCATCGGATACATTACCAATAGACAAAGCGGTAACTGATGTGCCTAATTTATCTGCCAGTGCTTTGGCATATGAAACAAGTTCAAAACTCAATTTTTTGAATTTGCCTTCCCAATTTTCTGTATATACTAATATTGACATTTTATTTGATTTTAATATTTATAATGCTTTCGCTTCTTCCTGTAGTAATCTGACAAGTTCCTTCACATTATCTTCTTCAACAATTGTACATGCTGCTTTCGATGGCGGAAGTTCAAAGCTTACATAAGCTGTTCTTTCTTCTGCTTCGATAGCAGGAGCAACTGTTAATGGTTTCTTTCGTGCCATCATAATTCCACGCATAGCCGGAATTCTTGGGTCGATGGCTATTCCTTTCTGAACTATGGTTACAACAGGAGTTTCAATTGAGATCTTCTGTTGTCCACCATCAATTTCTCTTGTTAATGCAAGTTGGCCGTTTTCAATATTCATACCTGATACGGAGGAAACTGAATTGAAGTTAATCAGTTCGGCCAGCATGCCACCAACCGCAGCACCATTATAATCTGAGGCCTCAATTCCTACCATGATTACATCATAATCTTTGGCAATTTGAGCTAATTGCGAAGCCACATAAAAAGCATCTTTTGGTTCTGCATCAATACGAATAGCGTCATCTGCACCAACAGCTAGTGCTTTTCGCAATGTGGGTTCAGTAATACTTCTTCCAACATTGGCCACTGTAATTTTTTCAACCTCACCGGCTTCTTTAAGTTCAACGGCCCTGGTTAATGCCAGTTCATCCCACGGGTTGATGATCCATTGCACTCCGCCCGTGTCAAAGGCTTTATTATCATCAACGAACCTAATTTTGGTTGTCGTATCAGGGACATTACTTATTAATACAAGTATTTTCATATCAAATATAATTTTTATTGTTTTTTTTAATCTCTTAATAATGAGCGTGAAACTACTATTTTTTGCACCTCAGAAGTTCCCTCATAAATTTGGGTTAGTTTGGCTTCACGCATAAGGCGCTCAACGTGGTATTCTTTTACATACCCATATCCTCCGTGTATCTGTACAGCCTCTGTGGTAACTTCCATGGCCATATCAGCAGAATATAATTTTGCCATGGCACTTGCCAGTGCGAATGGTTTATCATTATCTTTCAGCCATGCAGCTTTCAAACAAAGATTTCTGGCATTTTCAATTTTTACTGCCATATCTGCCAACTTGAAGGCAATAGCCTGATGATTCGAAATTTCAGTTCCGAATGCTTTCCTTTCTTTTGAATAGGCTAATGCACGATCAAAAGCACCTGATGCAATTCCTAATGCTTGAGCTGCTATTCCAATTCGTCCGGCTTCCAGGGCTTTCATGGCAAATTTATACCCAAATCCATCTTCACCAATCCGGTTTTCCTTCGGCACTTTTACATCACTAAACATTACCGAATGCGTGTCGGAACTTCGCATGCCCATTTTATCTTCATGGGGTCCTAAAGTTATGCCGGGAGAATTTTTCTCAACTAAAAAAGCATTAATACCCCGATATCCTTTTTCAGGATAAGTTTGGGCCATTACAATATAGGTAGAAGCTGAATTAGCACTTGTTATCCAGTTTTTTGTTCCATTAAGCAGGTAATGATCACCTTTATCTTCTGCCTTGGTATGTTGGTGCATGGCATCTGAACCTGCTTCAGGTTCTGAGAGAAGAAAGGCTCCAATATGTTCACCGCGTGCTAATGGTTTTAGGTATTTTTCTTTTTGCTGTTCTGTTCCAAATTTACAAAGGCCATAACAAACCAACGAGTTATTTACAGATATAATGACACTTGTTGATGCATCTATCTTGGATAGCTCCTCCATTGCCAATACATACGAAACAGTATCCATTCCGCTTCCATCATATTTCGGGTCAACCATCATACCCATGAATCCCAGTTCGGCAAGGTTTTTAATATGTCGTGCAGGAAACTCTGCTTTTGCATCGCGCTCTAATACGTCTTGTAATAATTCTCTTTCGGCATAATCTTTCGCAGCTTGCCTTATTAAAAGTTGTTCTTCGGTAAATTCAAAATTCATAAAAGATTGATAAATAGTGAGATATAAATTAATTGAGCCTTAACAAAGTTAGAAAAATAATTGTAATACCAAATGAATATCGAAATGAGTTTTTAGAATTTGAATTATTTTTTGTCTGGATGATGAATTAAAACTTTGCATAGCCTTAGTTACGGAAATTTTTCATGAAGAAATCCAGGCGAAAAAGAAACATATTATATGGCTTGTTTCGGTGTTCACTTGGTATAAGTATCTAATAAAATCAGAGTTTTATTCCATCCAGCTTATTTGAAACATCATTAAACTCCGAAACAATATCAGAGATTGTTTTATCAACAGTATCAATAGAGTCGATCAAAGAAGAAACCTGTCCTATTTCCAATTCACCTTCAACAGTATCACCTTCAAACATGCCTTTTTTTGCTCTCCCCCTGCCTAATAATTCAATAAGTTCTTCCTTTGTTCCACCTTTTCTTTCCATTTGCTGTACCCGGCTTAAAAAATCATTTTTTATCAACCTGACAGGAACAATTTGTTTAAGGCTTAGCACTGTATCGCCATCGTCGGCTTTCACAATTGCATCCTGAAAATTTTGATGTGCTGATGATTCGACGGATGCAGCAAAACGGCTTCCAATCTGAACGCCATCTGCACCTAAAGCCATCGCGGCATACATTGCTTTTCCTGTTGCAATTCCCCCAGCTGCTATTAAAGGAATATCAGTAATTTCCCTGATCATAGGAATAAGTACCATGGTGGTTGTTTCTTCGTAGCCATTATGGCCTCCCGCTTCAAATCCTTCTGCGACAATAGCATCTGCACCGGCTTCTGCTGCTTTTAGCGCAAACTTTTTGTTGGCAATAACATGCACAACGGTGATGCCATTTTCCTTTAAAAGCGGTGTATATTTTTTAGGGTTACCGGCAGAAGTAAAGACTATTTTGACGTCTTCTTTTAACAGAATAGAAATAATTTCGTCAGATTGTGGATAGAGTAAAGGAATATTGACTCCAAATGGTTTATCTGTAGCTGCTTTACACTTTTTTATATGTTCTGCTACTACTTCAGGATACATTGACCCGGTACCGATAAGTCCAAGGCCTCCGGCATTGCTTACAGCAGATGCCAGCTTCCAGCCACTGCACCAGATCATCCCACCCTGGATGATTGGGTATTTGATATTGAATAAAGAAGTAATAGAATTCATGTTATTATTTAGTTCATTTATTTTTTTTATTGCAAATTGTGCTGAGCATGTTATATATGGTCATCTGCCTTCGGTGTCAATAGTGCTACGCACGTCATTGGTTGTCATTTGCCTTCGGCGACATTTACCTTTCGTGTCATTTGTGCTTTGCACGTCAATAATGTTCATTTGCTTTGCGTCATTAATTGTCAATTGGCGACATCCGTTTGTTATTTTTACTTTATTTCACCGATTGATTTGATGTAGTTGTTGAGTTTAACCCCGATGTTATCAATGCTTTTTATCATTTCTTCAAAGGTCTCTTCCGGGATTAATTTTCTTTTTTTTGCTTTTGTAATCCATGTTTTTGATTCATAAAGAGAGCCACGGGAATAATAACTGAAGTTCTTCGCTTCTTTATAATGATATCTTCCATATCCTTCACTCAGGTTGGCTGCGACAGAATCAATAGCTCTTACCAGTTGTTTTCCAACCGTGTCTTTTGCAAAATAATCCCACTTGATTACAATGTTCCATACTTCTTCTCCTAAATCCATCGACATCTGATAAACCCTGAATTCTTCCAATTTCATAATAATTTGATTTTATAAGATATAAATATGTTGTAATTAATGACTACTTAATTACTATCGAATAACTACCAATGACCACTGAATGACTACTAATGACAATCAATTACGCCCGTAGGGCCAATGACTATTTTTTCATCACCTCCATCATCGCCTTAACAACATTAGTTGCACCATCATCAATATCCAGAATAGTGGCGTTGAGCATGTAGCAAGGCGTGGTAAATACCAGTTTGTCCTCATCAAAAACCACATCCCCATGATCGGTCTCAACATGTGTAGCTCCCATGGCTTCAATTGCTTCGGCAGTTCCTTTGTCCATTCCGATAGTTACATTTACATCCTTTAATACTTTTGCAAGAATAGCAGGAGAGATACACAAAGCACCAATAGGTTTTTTCAATTCGAGCATTTGATTAATAGCTTTTTCAACTTCGGGGATGACAGTGGCATTAGCTCCATCGAAAGCCACTGTGGATAGATTTTTAGCAGCACCAAATCCACCGGGGAAAATTAAGGCATCAAAATCTTTACCGTCAAATTCACTCAGTGCTTTAATGTTGCCGCGTGCAATGCGCGCAGATTCAATAAGTACGTTTCTGCTTTCATTCATTTCTTCACCAGTAAGGTGATTGATAACGTGGTGTTGTTTAATATCAGGAGCAAAACACTGGTAGTCTCCTCCCTGCCTCATAATTGCAAGCATTGTTAATGTTGCTTCATGTATTTCAGCTCCGTCATATACTCCGCTTCCCGACAGGACAACGGCAAATTTTTTCTTTTCCATTTTAATAGTATTAGGTGTTTGAAGCTAAATTACTAAATTATTGTCTTTATGATTTTATATAGAGATACAAAAAAAGCCGTCAAAAAGACGGCTCAATATTTATACCAAATGAACACCAAAACAATCTATAAATTCTTTATCTTTTCCAGTTTTACTTCACTTAAAATTTTAACCGTAGCTTTGGCTATGCTGAAAATTTGAAGATTGTAAAACAGAAAAATATTTTGAATTCATATTGATCATTTTGAAATTCAATTGGTATTACCTATGAAAAGTAAATTTTTAAAACCAACCAAACTTAAAAGTAATATTAGCATTAAAAGAGTTTAGTGCATTGCTGGATACGGAAATAATTTGTTCTTCATTATTGCTATCAAAGTATTTGTACCGGAGGTTAATGCCATCAGTTAGCCTATAACTGCCACCTACAGCAATGCGGAAGAATTTAGTAATATTGAATTCTGCCTCTACCCCGGGCTGAAACACAAAGAAAAAATCGGTGTCATAATAATAATTGTCATAATAATATCCTCCATGTGGGTCGTATTCGTCCCAGTTTCCCGGAGGTGCGGCTGTTACTCCACCCATTCCAAAAAGAATAGGGAAAGAGACGTGGACAGGTGACATCGGCAGAATAATGGGTTCAACAAGTATACCTCCGTAGCCTCCGGCCAGAAAATATTCGTCGGGTTTGTAAGTATCTCCATTATAAAAATCGTTGAAAAAACCGTTACCAGCAAAGCCAAGGGCAAAATGGTGGTTGGCAATCCAGGCAGCGCGTGCTCCTATTAACATTGCATTCTTGCCTTCAATTTGTGTCCACCCGAATGAAATTGCACCGTATCCGCCATTATCAATTTTCTCGTTTTCAGGTTTGTCTTTTTTATTAAACAGCAATCTCATTTCTTCATCGTTTTCCTGCGCTTGCAGAAAAGAAGAAAAGAGAAAAGCCAGGACTAAGGTGATAATCGTTTTTGTTGTCATGATTATTGATTTTAATTAATTGTTTTTAAATCTGTATGCTATACCAAAGCCAAAATCCCAGAAATAAACCTTTACTTTTTGAAATGACTGAAGTTCTATAAAGGGTTTGAATTCAATGGACAATGTAATGGGAACTTTGTGAAAAGTGTAATCGGTACCAAATACAGCATCAATCCCAATTACAGGTCCTGCAATGCGTTGTTCTTCCCAGTAATAGCCGGCAGTATTACTCCACCGCCGCACCTTATTGTAGCCATCAATATACCCAACATGACCTCCTCCTCCATAGTACAACATCCAGTGAACGGTATTGGTTTTAATTATGGGATGGTATGATTCGAGCAGTGCAAATAATTGTATTCCCCCATCACGGAAACCAAGTGTACCCTCAATAGCTGTACGGTCGTCTTTTATAACTTTTCCTGAAATGCCAGAGGTTACGCCTAAACGCATTCCGATTTGTTTTTCGTAAACCTGCCCAAACACGCTGGAAAAAAGTAAGAGTACAATAATTAAAACGGTAAATTTTTTCATTAAAATAGTGCTTGGGTGTTTATTGTTTAACAACAGAACCTGATCCTGTTATTTTAATGGTTAACTGTGGATCGCCAATGTAAAATACGGAACCACTACCTGAAATGTTTACATCCAGATAATCGATTACGTGTAAGTACATATTCCCTGACCCACTGATTTTTGCTGTACATTCATTTTGCACAAAACTGTATGCGTTTATGCTTCCCGACCCGCTAATGGTATGTATTCCAGTATTTGCCTCCCCCATCAGATCAAGGACTCCTGATCCGCTGATTTTAGTTTCAATTACTGCAGTGTGTACTTCAAAAAATATATTTCCTGACCCACTGATTTCTGCATTTATTGTATTGGCTACGGCTTCTCCACTAATATTTCCAGATCCGCTTATTTCTAACTGGAGATAGTCAGTGTTCAAACTGTCCAGATCCATGTAGCCCGAGCCTTTTAGATAGACACCGTTAATAACCGGGGTTTTTACATAAATGTTCATTGGGCTGTGGTTGTTCAGGCTTTCCCTTGTATCGATAATTAAAGAGTTGCCATTCACCCGTGTTCTTATGTGAGGGATAAGGTTTGACTCGGCTTCTACAATTACCTGGTAAATCGAATCCTGGGTGATGTAAACATTAAATGAACCTTCATTAACTATTTTGTCAAAGGAGTGCATTTGACGTGTTTCGGTAGTGACCTGATTGTTTCCACTAATGCCAAAGGGTTTTCGGCATCCGGATGACCAGAGCAAAACAGCCCCGATAGTAACTATAAGAATGGAGTGTTTAAGTTGCATTTTTTCTTTTTAATTATTATTCAATTTTAAGGACAGATAAAAATGTTAAGCGTTGCAAAATAAAAGAACATTTTTTTATTTTAATTTTAATGACAAACTACCAGCCTGGCTGTTAATAGTTATTGGGATAACTTGCCTTGGGTTGTTGCCTATGGTACAATCAACCTGAATAAGTTTTTCTTTGCCTTCTAAATCAGTGCTTTTAATATTTTTTATACCAGTAGAATAGTAAACCTGGGTTTCTTTATCCACGACAAATTCCAAATTGTATTGTTTGTCATCTGTAAAATGAAGAACTACATCAGTGTCGATTGTCTTCATGTTAAAGAATGCTATTTCATCTGAAAAGCCCTTGATATCCACATCGCCGTATTTTGTGCTGAGGTCAAATAATTCACTGACTATATCAATTTCAAAACGCGAAAAATAAGTGTTACCACGAACAGACTTTAGATTTTGAACAAAGTATTTGTCCCGTTTAGAGTCCACTTGCAAATTACCGACTGCTTCCAAATGAAACTCTGAAGACTTGCTCTCGATATTCAAATGGGTGCCTTCTTCAAGATAAAACTCCCCATAGTTAATATTCAGCCTTCCTTCATCTATTCTTTGGATGTTGCTGTTGCCGAATTCTGTTTTAATGGTGGTGTTTCCTGACAAATGATGAGCCTTTAAATCGCCGTTCGATAACTCAATATTGACTTTCCCTGTGTGGTCTGTTGTATAAATATTACCATATTTATTTGAAACTTTCAGGGGTGCATCTGCCGGTAAGTAAACCGTATAATTAATTGTTGTTTTGGTATTGCTGCTGAAAACAGTCCCCGTTAAATCCGACACATCGTTCCAGAAACTACTTCCTTCAAAAACGGTTTGGGCAATAATGTAATACTTTGTTGAGTGAAAATCGAATTCAATAAAGTTAAAAGTTTTGTCAACTTTAGATTGTTTAGGCCCTTTTACTTTGAGTTCAATCTCAAAACGAACAGAGTCTTTCTCCCACGGAATCAGATGGATGTTCCCGTATTTGTTGGATATTTCAATTTCGGTATCGTTGCCTACCTGAAATGACCTGCTTATAGTTCTGCTTTCTTCAAAGGTCTGTCCTTGAATTAATGCACTAAATAAAAGGATTAAACTAAATACTAAGCTGTGTTGCTTCATCATCATTATTATTTTCGTCAGTTGATTTCAACTGGTTTAAAATGTCTTTTAGAATCTCAAGTTTCAGCCTGTAATTCTGAATCATCGCTACAATTACCTCTTCATTGTCGGCATTGTCTTTGAGGTCGTTTTTCAATTCCTGAAAAACTTTGTCAAGATCAAGCAGTTCTGTATTAATATCGTTGCGAAGACGGTGATTGTTACTGGTTAGGTGAAAAACGGCCTCCCTTGTTTCTTCAATTTGCGAAGTGTAATAAAACTCAGCTTCTACCAATTCCTGGTACATACTGTTCTGCCCATTCATACCGGACTCTGAAACAATTGTATTTTCTCCTGTATTACGGGTTTCCATAAAATCGTGGAAATAGTAAGACGAAATAAAAATTACGACTACAGCAGCAACCCGTAATCCGATGGTTTTCCAGTTCAGGCTAACTGTTCGAGGTTTTCTGGTTTCAATTTTGTCCCACAGCATAGGGCTGGGTTCCATCTCATCAAATTCATTCCTGTGATCAATAATGAATTTCTCCAGTTTATCAGTTTTCATATACAGCTCCTTTCAATAGTTCTTTAATTTTAATTTTCGCTCGCATATACTGTGTTTTTGAGTTTGACTCACTAATGTTAAGTATCTGCGAAATCTCCCTATGATCGTAACCTTCCAGCAGATAAAGTGAGAAGATCATGCGACTGCCTCTGGGTAATTGTTCCATGGCATTTTTAATCATATTAACATTCAGTGTAGGCAGATTGTCATCTTCATCAGTGTGTATCTTAAAAAAGCTCATATCTTTAAAGAAGCTCAGATCAGCTTTTTTTCTTTTTATTTCGTTTATGCACTTATTCACAACTATGCGTTTCAGCCAGGCACCAAATGTGGATTCATACCTGAACGTATTTAATTTTTTGAAAGCTTCCGTAAATGATTCCTGTAACATGTCCTCAGCTTCCTCCTGTTTCGACATCATCCTATAGCATACATTGTACATAGCTTTTGCATATTGATTATACAACTGGTACTGGGATTTTACATCCCCCTTCTTACTATTTTCAACTAATAACCTATTCTTTTCAGGATCCACGATGCCTATTCTAAATACTTACATCTGCAAATTAATGACAAACTTAAGTTGCAAAGGTTGCAATTTTAAAAAATATTGATATTCATACCGGAAATGCCGATATTTGATAACGAATAAAGAATACAGTTAATATGTCAAAGACTATTCAATTAACAACTAATTCAAGAGAAGGCCTTTACGATATTACTTTTCATGTAAAGAAGATCGTTGCCGAATCGGGAATACAAAATGGTATTGTAAATGTATATGCACAGGGTGCAACAGCGGCCATAATGATCCAGGAAAACTGGGACGAATCAGTTCAGACAGATGTGATTCATCTGCTCCAGAAGCTTATTCCGAAGGGAGTTTGGTTGCATGATAAGCAGGATGGCAATGGCGATTCACATCTGAAAGCAGGTATTATAGGGCCTTCAGAAACTATTCCAATAGTTGACGGCAAAATGGGTTTATCAACCTGGCAAAATATTTTCTTTTGCGAGTTTGACGGGCCAAGAAATAACAGAACGATCTTAGTTTCGGCTATATCAGCATAAAAAAGAGCCACACAGGATTTGCATGGCTCTTTAATATTAATATGTGATTTTAACCTCTCTTATAAACAATCGCCACCACCGTTACATCATCACCACCCATATTGATGGTCATGCCGTAAGGACGGTCATCGGAGATTTCGATTTGGGCTTTTCCGGCTTTTCCGGTTAATTGTTGCCAGATGGTAACCGCCTGGTGAACGCCGGTAGCTCCGGTGGGATGTCCCCAACCGATTAGTCCGCCGGTTGTATTCATTGGCATATACCCGTCTCGAGCCGTATTTCCTGCATCTACCCAATCGGCGCCTTCACCTTTCTTGGCTAATCCAAGTCCCTCAACAGCAAGTATTCCTGCTATTGAAAAACAGTCATGGGTTTCGATAGTTCCAATTTGATCAATAGTTACACCGGCACTTTCCATAGCTTCATTGGCTGCACGGGGAATAGCTTCCAACTCGGCAGGATCAGCAGGATCATTGGTAATATCACGAATAACCTGTGCCCATCCCATCACTTCAACAGCATCTTTTTTATCAACTCCTATTTTTTTTAAGCCTTCTTCTGAGCAAATGGCAATACCAGAAGCACCATCGGAAACTTTTGAGCAATCCAAAACAGAGAGATTATCAACAAAGGCTTTTCCATTTGGTTTCATTTTTAAAGCGAGGGTATAGGGGTCGGGCAGGGTGTTGTGGTGTTCTTGTGCAGTTGGATCAAGCCTCGCATTTTCCATGGCATTGGCAAACCAGCGCGCCATTCCTTTACGAGCCCTTTCAAATCCATACTTTTCATAATAAGCACCTGCACGGTCGCTGAACTGTCCGGGGAAAAAATATGCATGACCTTGTTTACGTTTCTGATACCAGCCTGCACCGGCAAGAATATCAGCACCATATATAGCTTTAACAGTGTTTTGAACTTCCACACCAAGTGTTAAAACCACATCAGCTGTTTCTGCGAGTACTGATTTCATTCCACTCATAAGCGCAAGGCCTCCTGAACCACACGCGCCTTCAACGCTAGTTGCCGGTTTCCATTGTAGCTTTTCATCTATCATAGGAATAAATCCGGGGAGGTTGGCCTGTTTATTAAAACGAGCCGCCATAAAATTTCCAAGTACAGATTCATCAACCTTATCAGGTCCACCAATTTGATCGAGTACGCCTTTTCCGGCTTCACTTATATAATGTTCAATTCCTGGGCGGGGTTTTTTTGGATGAAATTCTTTCCTGCCTGTCCCCAATGACACGGTATTATAACCGGCTGTCATATATACTTTTGTTCTTAGTTTTTTCATGATGCAAATTTTTTAGTCAAAAAAGTTATTTATCGGACCATATGCGTGATAGAAGCCAGTGAGCATCACTGTATTCACATGATCGGTTTCATCAGCTACCATATCAGCTACCAGTTTTTCTCCTATTTCCTTGGAACGTTTGCCATATTTTACTGCAAGTAAAGCCCCAAGATTGTCACTGGTTTTCAGGTCATCGAAAAATAGTTTCAGTACTTCATCTTTTTTCTTATTTCTCAATAATGATTTCCAGGATACCTGAGAATCAGGGATAGCTCCCATCATGTCATCACATTCATCTTTATATTCTTCAATATCAATATAATATTGTTTGTGCGTATCCCAAATGGCAACAACTTTCCCTCCCTTGTATTTCAAAAATCCATCTTTTTGTGCACCGCTCGAATACTGTCCGCCTTTTACTCCCTGTTCCAACATCTTATCTAAAAGATCATGTTGCAGATCCTCATCAACGTTGAAAGGATTCATTACATTTAATATAAACTGAACCACGTCAATTCCTACATAATCAATTAACTGGAAAATTCCCATTGGCCTGACAAGGTAGTCCTGTGTCACTTTATTGATGATATAGATGGCTTTGTATAAAGAGATATTTTTCTCGGCAGCCAAAGCTTCTGCTTCTTTTATACCGTGCAAAGCGTCACGCATAAAATGACCGTTACCGATGAACCCGGCAAAATCATTTGATGGCACAATCACCTTTTTCAGATTTTTGGCATATTCATGTGCAAATGCGATAGCTTCTTCAGATGTTTTTTCTGTTGTAATCAACTCAACAAGGCGTTGCACAGCAGGAGGGTTGTAAAAATGGAACCCCAGAATTCTGCCGTCAAGCCCAGCTTCTGATTCAATCAGGTTGATAGGAACAGAAGAAGTGTTTGTGAAATACCAGGGTGCATTTGCATTGTTTTTATCAATGCCTGAAAGTAATTTTACTTTCAAAGTACGGTTTTCGCTTACTGCTTCAAAAACCAGGTTCGATTTGTAAGCTGCTTCCATAGAAGTCACCGGCCTTACAATATTCAATACATCAAAAATGTATTCATCAATGATATCATAGTTTTCTACCAGGTCATCACGGTCAGCATAAGTTTTCCTGAGCCAGACGGTTTTTTTCTCAGCCACCTTACGTATCTGCTCGCGCAAATATTTCATAAGCCCTGACAAACCCAACGGATCAACATCAATTGCATTTAAAACAAAGGATTTGTTTTTGTTTTCGGGTTTCAGGCTGAGATCGGCCATTTCGACAGCAGTGAGCAGCAAAATACCGCTACCCATTTTGCCCGCGGCTCCCAATACCGATACATTTTGTAATCTTTCTTCGTAGGTCATTATTTAATGTTTAAAGTTTTATATCAATTATGTTTCAAAATGATTGATAAATATAATTGAATTATTTTTTTCTTATACAAGCTTTAAAATCTTTGCATAGCCATAGCTATGGTAATATTTTATAGTGAAGAAGAAGAGAAAAAGAAACAATTTATATTACTCATTTTTGGGGCATATTTGGTATTATTTACCAGTTTGGTTTTCTCTTCTCTAAAAATGCTTCCATGCCTTCTTTTCCTTCATTTCCATCGCCAAATAAAGAACCAAACTCTTTTGCTTCTAATTCTTCACCTTCTTTTAGACTCATCTCCAGTCCTTGCCTTACAACTTGTTTTACCTTTTTAATAGCTAAAGGTCCTTTGGAAGTAATTGTTTTGGCCAGTTTCATCACTGCATCCATCAATTCTTCAGGTTCGACTACTTTTTGTACGAGGCCAATTCTAAGCGCATCTTCAGCACCTATCATGTCTGCCGACATGAGCAGATAAAGAGCATCGCCTAATCCAACCAGTCTTGAAAGACGTTGCGTTCCGGCATAACCCGGTATAAGCCCCAGGCTTACTTCCGGTTGTCCGAACTTTGCTTTGGAGCTTGCAATTCTGAAATCGCAACCCATTGCCAGTTCAAGGCCGCCACCCAAAGCAAAGCCATTAATAGCAGCAATAACTGGAATTCCCAGTTCTCCGAAACTGCTAAATGTATGCTGTCCTAATACTGAAAATGCACTTCCTTCCTCAGAAGTTTTATCAACCATCTCGGCTATATCAGCGCCAGCTACAAAGGCTTTCCCTTCACCGGTGATCACCAATGCTTTTATTGAAGGATCATTTTTTATTTTATTCACGTAATCGTCCATTTCGTTGAAGAAACGTGTATTAAGTGCATTAAGGGCTTCAGGCCTGCTTATAGTAACAACAGCAATGCCTTCAATTACTTCA
>Ga0164313_10002243_pt1 | contig 17337 bp, 20 predicted proteins | sample GuaBasSedimGuay4_FD_113735 | JGI IMG/M metagenome (GOLD analysis project Ga0164313, IMG submission 113735) | Subseafloor sediment microbial communities from Guaymas Basin, Gulf of California, Mexico - Guay4, Core 4569-4, 0-3 cm | ecosystem: Environmental > Aquatic > Marine > Hydrothermal vents...
CGGTTCCGACCAGTTTTCGAGGCACACGGTAAGATTCCAGCGCATGCTGTATCCATTGCGCCCAGACCTCATCACGGTGGCTGTAGCTTATGAACGCCTTGTAGCGATAACCGGCCACTTATCTCACTCCTGACGCGACCAAAAAAGTGTTTTTTATCTGCCCTTGTTTCTCAACACAGGGTCAAGAATCACACATTTGTTCAGATTGGCCAGCTTGCAGGCCTTGATATTGTAAAAATAATCCTGCTGTTTTGAATTCTGATCATGTATCACAAATGACTTAAGTGGTAAGTTCAACTCGGTCAAATCAATGATTCCTTCTTCATTCATATTGGCAACATCTTTAGAGTCTTTTAGTGCACTTGCCTCAAACTCTCTACGTTCAGCACGTATAATTTTGCATTTCTTGCCTGGATCCGGCTTCTTTTTGCCCTTACAGATACTGAACGTTGTAAAAATCCAGTCGTCGTTGATGTCGGCATCGGTCAGCCTGAATTCTATGTTGGCCCGGAGACTGCGTCTTATATACAAACACCCGGCCCGCTCATGGGGTCTACACCATGGGTTCTTGGGGTCATCGACCAAAAGCTCTTTACTATCGGCAGACACCTGAAGCGAAAGAACAGGATGACCCGTCATACTCTCGATTTTACCCGTTACCATCAAGTCTTCCGGTTTAAAGTCACCGGTTTGTGGGGTACAAGCAGCTAAAATAAGCACACTCAGGATCAAAAACAAAACATGTCTGGTATTCATGACCTACTCCCATTTGTCTATTCGATTATTATTTACTCTATCCAGGCATAGCTAAAAATCAGCGTCTTGCATCAAAAAGCTATGTTAAATCTAGCCTGACACTGTGGATACTACACGCTTACCGATATACTTACACGCTTCGACCAAGTGTAAGACGGCAAGGATACCTCGCATGAAATGTTCTGTATTTCGTTCCAGTCTCAAAGACTATACCTACATCTATTTACGCGATGGGCATGATTTTTCTGACTTGCCGGCATCTCTGATCAAGATTTTCGGTGAACCCGAACTGGTCATGACTCTCAATCTCACGCCGGAACGCAAGCTTGCCTATGAAGATGTCAGACAGGTGATCAGTAGCCTTGAAGAAAGCGGCTATCACTTACAGATGCCCCCGCAGGAAGACGCGACGGGCTTGTTGGAATTACCCGAAAAAAAGGAAACACTTTTATGAAAGAACGTACCCTTATCGCCACGTTGTTCGGATTACTTGTGGGCATTATATTGGCGCAAAGCGGCAACCTGTCAGCAAAAACCATGCCGGTGACCACCTGCGAGGAAGCTTGATAACGGGCGATTCGTTCAAACTACCCGGTTAATCGGCAGGGCATGATTGAACGCAGTGATCACCGCTGCGAGCTGATCCAGGCACGCCTGCCTCGCGGTCCTGCTGGCCCAGGCATTATGTGGCGTGATGATCAGGTTCGGGATATCTGCAGCAAGCAAAGGGTGATCAGCGGGTGGAGGCTCGGTACTCAGCGTATCGACACCGGCGCCGGCAATCTCCCCCGCCCTGAGTGCTGCGACAAGGTCACGTTCGACAACAATCCCGCCACGAGCCGTATTCACCAGCACTGCACTGCGTTTCATGGCTCGAAACGTGTTTTGATTGAACAAGCCATTTGTTTCTTCGGTTAAAGGGCAATGAATGCTAATCACATCAGCAACCCCCAACATATCATTAAACCGCAGGCGATCAGGCCTCGGGTCGCATCCACGACGCTCCGCAATCAGCACATTCATATCCAGTGCGCGCGCAAGCCGGGCCACGGTCTGACCCAGAACTCCATAGCCGACGATACCCAGTTGCAGGTCGGGTAACTCCCTGATGGGCTGGTCGTGAATACTGAACTGCCGGCTTTTACTCCACTCACCCTGTCTGACCCTGTTGGCATAAAAAGGCTGGGCCGTGACCAGGTTCAGTATCAGTGTAATAACGTGTTGCGCGACCGAGTAAGTAGCATAGTCGCGTACATTGCATACCGTTATCCCAAGCTCCGCAGCAGCCTCAAGGTCAACCACGTTGGTTCCGGTGGCAGCGATTGCAACCAGCTTCAAATTCCCGGCTTGCTGCAGGATTTGACGACTCAACACGCATTTGTTGGTGACCACCACATCTGCCGTTTGAATGCGCTCAACAATTTCATCGGCCCGGCTGAAATCGAACCATTGCCATCCAGGTAACGAGCGGTCCAGGACGCGGGTATCCAGGTCGCCATTGTCGACCGAGCCCAAATCCAGAAATACACCGTGGGATATCGTCATAAGAATAAGGCCATTAGAAAAAGTCAGGCACAAAAAAAGCCGCTGGCAGCGGCTTTTTCAAACAACTCATTTTGTTAGCGTGTGGTCGTGGCAACACTGACGCTGGCAACACCAACCGCTTCCGCCGCATCAAGTATGATGACCAGGGCATTGGTATCCGCGTCCGGGTGTGCCGCAATGATCAATGGCGAATCAGGCTTTTCAGCCTTTTCCCGTTCGAGGTTGGCCTCTACAGCCTTGTCTTCGAGCATCCGGCCCTTCATCGTGATATTGCCATTACTGTCGATTTTGACCACGATCGGGCCCTTGTTCTTCTTGATCTCTTTGGGTGGCGAATTGGATGGCCGGGAAACCTCGAGACCGCGTTCCTTGACAAAGGAAGTGGTCACGATAAAAAAGATAAGCATGATAAAAACGATGTCCAGCATCGGCGTGATGTTGATCTCTGCCTCATCATCTGCATGGTGTTTTCTACGCATTAATACAACCTCTCAAAATTCCTGGCCCCGCCAAATTCATCGGCCGGGGGCACAGCTTACTGAACCCTTTGGGTTTTCGCCAGTGTCGTTGGTAAATTTTCGATCATTCCACCGTCACCGATTTGGCAAGATTACGTGGCTGATCCACATCCGTGCCCCTTTGCAAGGCCACATGGTAGGCCAGCAATTGCAACGGGATCGTCATCACAACAGGTGCCAGCAGCGGCCCGCCTGTGTCCAGGCCGATAATGTGTCCATGACGTTGTTGAAAACTTGAAACCACCTTCGTGTCTGCAATCACATACAGCTCGCCACCCCTGGCACTGACCTCTTCGATATTACTGATCAGCTTTTCCAGCAAAGTGTTATTGGGTGCCACCGCGAACACCGGCATTTCGGCATCAATCAATGCCAGCGGGCCATGCTTCAACTCACCGGCAGCATAGGCTTCTGCATGTATATAGGAAATTTCCTTGAGCTTGAGGGCTCCTTCCATCGCGATCGGGTAATGGCTGCCACGGCCAAGGAACAGGGCATGGCTTTTCTCAGTAAATGCGGCTGACAATGCCGCAAATTCAGCATCCAGATCCAGGGCCTGGTTCAGTAACTCCGGCAGATGAATCAGGTCTGCGACATACCCGGCATATACATCCTTATCGACACCATTCAAACTGGCTAACTCCAGCACCAATAACTGCAGAGCGACCAACTGGGTCGTGAATGCCTTGGTCGAAGCAACACCGATTTCAGGGCCGGCACGAGTCATCAAAACCAGGTCTGCCTCACGCACAATTGAGCTTTCAGCGACATTGCAGATCGCCAGCGTGGTTGTGTAGCCCGCCTGTTTAGCATGTTTCAACGCTGCCAGCGTATCTGCTGTTTCACCTGATTGTGAAATCGCGACAAACAGGGTATTAGCGGGCACAACCGGTCGCCTGTACCGGTATTCGCTGGCAATTTCAGCATGGCAGGGGATCCCGGCCAACTGCTCCATCTGGTAACTGGCTACCAGGCCCGCGTGATAGCTGGTGCCACAAGCCACGACGTGCACCTGTTTGATTGTTTGCAATACATCTGCGGCACCAACACCAAAAATATTGGGTAAAACCGCTGTAGCACTGACGCGGCCTTCAAGTGTTTCGGCCACGGCCTGAGGTTGCTCAAAAATCTCCTTGAGCATGTAGTGAGGGTAGTCGCCCCTTTGTACTTCGTCAGCCCTGGTCTCCACCTCTTTGACCGGCCTTTCTACCGCCTGTTGGTTTTTGTCAGAAATCTTATAGCTATCTGCAGTCAGGGAAACGACGTCGCCTTCCTCGAGATACACAAAACGGTTAGTTTCTCCCAGCAAGGGATAGATATCCGAAGCCAGAAAATACTCTCCTTCACCTGCACCAAGCACCAGCGGGCTACCCTGACGGGCGCCTACAATCACTCCAGGCTCGGCAGCACTGACCACGGCAATCGCAAATGCTCCGCGCAGGCGACCAATGGCCTTTTGAACGGCTGTAAATAAATCCAGGCCTGAGTCCATCAGCTGCACGATTAAATGCACCATGACCTCGGTGTCGGTGTCGGAACTGAATTCGAAGCCGGCATCCTGGAGTTCCTCGCGAAGTTCCTGATGATTTTCGATGATGCCATTGTGCACCAGAGCCAACCGGTCACCGGCAGCATGTGGATGGGCGTTTTCTGTATTGGGGACGCCATGGGTGGCCCAGCGGGTGTGAGAAATGCCGCAATGACCATCAATAGGAGTGGCATCCAGCAGAGATTCGAGAACCTTCACCTTACCCGGAGCTCGCAGACGTGCCAGCCGACCGTCCTGCTGAATGGCAATGCCGGCTGAGTCGTAACCACGATACTCAAGCGCATGCAGCCCTGTTATCAGGACATCCCGGATATTACGCCTTGCAGCGGCAGCGACAATTCCACACATTATTTTTTCACCGGCCGTTTCCAGCCCGGTATGGTCACCTGTTTTGAGCGGCTGAGCGTCAGCTTACCGGCTGGAACATCTTTAGTCACCGTGCTGCCAGCACCAATATCGGCACCTTCACCAACGGTAACTGGCGCAACCAGCTGCGTATCGGAGCCAATAAAAACATTATCTTCGATAATTGTGCGGTGTTTATTCATACCATCATAATTACAGGTAATGGTGCCCGCACCGATGTTGACCCCTGCACCGATGCTGCTGTCACCCAGGTAACTCAAATGGCTGGCCTTGCTGTTCTTACCCAGACTCGCATTCTTGATCTCGACAAAATTACCAACTTTGCTGCCAGACTCCAGCTCTGTACCCGGACGCACGCGGGCAAACGGCCCGATATCGCAGGCGCCGAGGCTACGCATATCCTCCAAAACACTGTAGGCATGAACCCGGGTCCCGGCTGCCAGTTGACAGTTCTTCAGCACACAGCCCGGGCCGATCCGAACGTCATCTCCCAGGCTGACATCACCTTCAAGAATGACGTTGATATCGATATATACGTCACGTCCGGTCACCACTGAGCCACGAACATCTACCCGCTCCGGGTCAGCCAGCTGTACACCGGCCTGCATTAACTCTGTTGACTTCTTCATACGGTATCGTTGCTCCAGGGCAGCCAGCTGAATTTGGTTATTTGCACCTTCAAGATCCGCAGCGATGGGCGCGACTATGCCCGATGTCTGTATCCCTTTAGAGTTGGCTATGATGATGACATCGGTCAAATATAATTCGTTCTGTGAGTTACCGCTGGCTAGTTCACCCAGACAGGAAAGCAGAACAGAATGCTGTGCCAGGATAATCCCGGAATTGACCTCGGTGATGGCTTTTTCCTCATCACTCGCGTCCCCCTCTTCAACAATACGCTCAACACTCCCGCTCTCATCACGCACAATGCGGCCATAGCCGGTTGGATCAGGGACATCCATTGTCAGTACTCTGATTCCAGCCTGATCAGGCTCGATCATACCTTTAAGCACGGCAACTTCGAGTAACGGAATATCACCATAAAGAATCAACACATTGGCGTCATCTGGAATGCCTGGCATAGCCTGTTGTACTGCGTGTCCGGTTCCCAGTTGCTCTGCCTGCGCCGCCCAGGTGATATCGTAATGACTACAGGCTGTCTGCAACTCAGGCACAGCAGGATTGAAAACCACATGAATGCCGGCAGGTTCGAGTTGCAAAGCAGTATCCAGTACATGAATAATCAGGGCAGAGCCGCCAACCGTTTGTAAAACTTTTGGCACCCGTGACTTCATGCGGGTGCCGGCACCGGCGGCCAGTATTATGATATGAAGGGGTTTGTGCATAAATGCTCTGTTGATGGCTTGAGAAGGATTATACCGCCAACAACCTGCAGGCTCTATGCAAACAAACTGACTGATTTGTGTCCTTTTCGGGTCTATTGAGATAACGCAGGGAATTTAGTATTGAGGATTAAATGCATAAACTATTAACAGGCTTGGTTTTTCTGCTGTATATCACCAGCGCTCCCGCTGCTGAAATACAGCGCCGCACAGCGAATGACGGCCAATTGGTCATGGAAGATATCCCCGCCATTCCACCATCTCTGGGTCACACCCTGAACCGTTATCAGAATATTCGTTCCGCCAGGATCAGTGGCTGGTCAGAAGATAGCAAAAGCATCTATATCAAAACCCGGTTCGGCCCGGTCAACCAGCTTCACCGGGTGGACACAGCGGGTGGTGCGAGGATTCAATTGACCTTTGGAGAGGAACCTGTCGGTGAAGTGGTCACTCAGCCCAAGGGCAGCCTGCTGGCGCTGACACGCGACCGGGATGGCGATGAATTTGACCAGGTGCTACTTTTGAACCCCAAAAATGGCCTGATCCGTAACCTGACCGAAGGACACGCGCTCAATAACCGCATGGTCTGGGACCAGCAGGGACGACGTGTGGCATATCGATCGACACGCAGAAACGGGCGTTCAAATGATGTCTGGATTCAAGGTGTTAAGCCTGCAGCAGAAGCGCAATTGGTGCATGAGGCCACAGATGGCGCTTTATGGAAACCAATTGATTTTAGCAAAGACGGTCAATACCTGTTGCTGCAGCAGTTCATTAGCGTGGTCGATTCACGAATATGGGTAAAAAAGCTGCCTGACGGTGAAGTTCGCTTGCTGGTTGGCAGTACCGAAAACCCCGCCAGCAATATCGCCGCGGGTTTCGATCACACTGATACCAATGTTTTGTTTGTTACCAATCAACGTAACGGAGCAGCCGAACTGGCAACGGTGCCACTGGATCCTGAAAAGCCCATCACATTTGTACCCAGCGTTGGCGACTGGGACATCACCCAGTTTGCATTAAGCCGGGACCGCAAACGAGGTGCGTTTATTACCAACGAAAATGGCATTAGCCGGCTGCACTTATATGATCCGGCACTGCTGAGATACAGGCGTGTTGAGAAAATACCGGTCGGGCTTATCAGCGGGCTGACATTTAGCCCGGATGGCAAAAAACTGGGCATGACGCTGAATTCTGCACGCAGCCCCAACGACGCCTGGGTACTCGAACTCGGCCGCAGACCATTCTCAGCCAAAGGGCTGAAGCGCTGGACATTCAGCGAGGTCGGTGGATTGGATACGGAGAAATTTTCCACACCCATAGCCATCAAGTACCCCTCCCCTTACGGGCATGATAACCAGGTCTTATCCGTACCGGCATTTGTCTACCTGCCCCCGGGCAAAGGACCGTTCCCGGTCATTATTCACGTACATGGTGGCCCGGAGAACCAGTTCCGCCCATCGTTTAACAGCGAGTTCCAACTTTGGATCGACCAGCTAGGTGTAGCGGTCATAGCCCCGAATATTCGCGGATCACTTGGCTATGGGGCCAGCTACATCGCACTTGATGATGGTTATCAACGTGAAGGAGCCGTCAAAGACATCGGCGCCTTGCTTGACTGGATTGCAGTGCAGCCCAGACTGGACCAAAACCGGGTTGCCGTATTTGGGGCCAGTTATGGTGGCTATATGGCACTGGCATCAGCCGTTCATTATGGTGACCGCCTGCGTGCTGCTGTGGATCGTGTTGGCATCAGCAATTTTGTGACTTTCCTGGAAAATACCCAGGATTATCGGCAGGCCTTACGCCGTACCGAGTATGGAGATGAGCGCGACCCGGAAATGCGTGCCTTTCTTGAAAGTATTAGCCCGTTGAACAACGTGGACAAAATCAATATCCCGTTGTTGGTTGTGCAGGGGGAAAACGACCCGATTGTACCAATGTCAGAATCTGAACAACTGGTGAGGGCTTTGCGTTTGCGTGGCCAGACAGTCTGGTATATGAACGCACTGAATGAGGGCCATGGTTACGACAAAAAAGAGAATCGTGACCTGTATCAACAGGCTACGATTCTGTTTTTGAGGAAGTATTTGCTCCCTGTCGGAACAGTATCCTCGCCGCGATAGGGTATTGGTTTGGTACCAGCCCTGACAAATCGCGGCGGGGACGCCGCTCCTGCATCTCAGTCTTTAGCCAGGTTCTTTTTGTAGGCTCGTACGGCTTCATTGAACATAGTGGCAACACGTTCTTCCATATCTACCGAGTAATTGTGGGCATTGGTGATTGCCTGGCGGTTGCCATCTGAAAGCTCACCACTGAGGGCATCATGATTGACGCACGCGCGGTACTCTTCCATTTCACCCTGAAACCTCTTAACACCCTTTTGTGCCTGCAAAAGGTCCTCTTTGACCGGTATTTCCGGAATGGGTGGCGGCGCTGACGGCAAATTGCATTGCTGTGCAGTAATTGGCAAAACCACCATGCTGCCATCATCCATTGTTTCCTGGGCCATTGCCGGCGTCAAAGCCACTAACATCAAACCCGTAAATATAATTTTCTTCATCTTGATACCTGCTTGTTTTAACTACCCGCTGGAACGATATAAAATACCGGTACCAGCACCTACTCTCCTTCCCAATAATCAGTCATATCGGCCTGATCACGTATGATATAGCGCATTACCGTTGGTTTACCATCTCCTTTTGCAGGAAATTGTGCCAAAACGCCAATTTTGTCCGAATCCGGGTATTCGGCAATCTCCGGCGACTCGCTGGTTCCCACCGCCAGGAACTTCATTTCATCACTGCCTGATGTATTGATCAACTGGTGTGCTGTTTCCGGTCCACCGGGTGGACAGGCAATGACATCGCCCTTTCTGACCGGGTATGTTTCGCCGCCGATGCGGATTTCCCCTGCACCTTCAATGATGAAAAACATTTCTTCGTTCACCCGGTGACTGTGAAACGGGAACGCCCGTTTTCCAGGTGCTAACACTGTCAGGTTATAACCCAGTTTTTGCGCACCAATCCTGGATGAGATAGCACCCAGTCTTGCTCCAAATCGATCACCATGCTCCCATGGCTGATATTCGATGTCATCAATATTGAGAATATGATCGGTCATTTCTGATCTCCTTGAATCATCAGATCCATCGTCTGACTCTGGATTTGTAATCCAGATATTGCTGGCCGAAAGTGGCCTCCATAAATCGCTCTTCGCCGGTGACAAAATTGAAACGGATAATCAGCACAAACATCAGCCAGGGGATCAGGGCACCAACGCTGCCCATCAAAAAAGCTGCACCAAACACCATCAGGAACATGCCGACATACATTGGATTACGCGTGAACCGGAAAATTCCATCAGTCACCAGGGCTGTCGCCTCCTCGAAAGGGATGAGGCCGGTATCCGCCTTCACGAACATGCCCGCAGATATCGCTGACAAGCCGATGCCGGCAAACACAACGATAATTCCAGCATAAGACAAAGGCGGCTGAACATACTGATACAGCGGCAAGAAAAGCTGTACAAACGCAATTAAAATCAGGCTCGTAAGTAAATATACAACGGGAACAATTTTACGCTTTTTCTCCACGGGTGATGCTACATCTGGTGGTTCAGTTTGTCCACTTACGGGCTTTGGCCCTGGCCGCCAGCGTCACGAGGTAAATCGCAATAACGATAACCAGGATCGGCATCACCATTGCGCCCGGACCAAATACTTCAAAATTTTTGGATACAAAAAAGGAATGGTACATCTGCACCAGCACGCCGGCGAGTGACAGTTGCAGAAACAATCCCGCCAGGTTTTTCTTCAGTATCAACAACAGGCAACCCAGAGCACCGCCATGCACGGCTATAGCAAAAGCCGCCATCGCCCATGCGGGCATATTCTCATAAAGCTCACGCTGTGCTTCGGGTAACGCCGCCATCACTTCCGGGCTCATCGTAACCTGCATGACATAGGCCATTACACCCAAAAGATTCCAAACGAATAACACCACCGCTACGACCATATACCAGGTGGGTGATTTTAGTGTCATTGTGTCAGACATACTAAGCTCCAGTTTTCAAGGTGGACTCCCGTAGGAGCAGCGTCTCGCCGAAGATGGACTCCCGTAGGAGCGGCGTCTCGCCGCGATTCTCCTTTTAGTATAGCCACCAAACCTAAAAATAAACAAACCACCCCATTACCGACTTACTAAACGCCACTGAAACAATATACATAAACGTTAACAACCCAAACACCCAGGCTCCCAACCTCACATTCCTGCTACGCCCAAACCGCAACGCAACCATGCCAGCGCCAATATAAACCAGCAAAGCAATAATCTTCGCCATCAACCAGGCATGCACCAGCGGTGAAATCCGCATCTGCACTGCCAGAATAATGGCGCTGGCTAACAAAAGGGTGTCAATGATATGCGGTGCGGTTTTTACCCAGCGCTGCCTAAGCCTGACAGAATCCTGCAGCATCCAGATACCACGGACAAAAAAGCCCGAAAAAGACAACACGATGCAGCTTAGATGGATGGTCTTTATGATAGAAATCATAGGTTTTGACAGGACCTGTTCACTTCGCAAATTTCAACACTATATGATTTGTACCACTTATCACGCCCGGCTTGCTGGGCGCGTTTGTGCTCCGGGTCATTCTTCCAGTCACGGATTTGCCGGGTAGTTTCCCAATATGAAATTGCGATCTCTTGATCGCCTTCGGTAACAGAGACAAAATCCAGACAGCCATATTTGCTGAAAGCAAGATTTTTCAAATTTTCAGCCACCCGGAAGTATTCGTCATCAAGTTGAGCAACGGTTGCTTTGAAAATAACGGCGTACATGTCTGGTCAGGATGACTTTTTTACGAACCTGGTTAAAATGACAATTTGCTGACCGTTGACCCGACCTTCAATATGCTCCGGATTGTCCGGCACCAGTGAGATGTTACGTACCGCAGTACCGCGCTTGGCTGTAAAACCCGCACCTTTAACGTTCAGGTCTTTAATCAGTGTGACCGTGTCACCGGCTTCCAGCACAGCCCCGTTACTATCCTTATGTTCTGCACCAGGATCTTCTTCTTGCCCTTCACCACTTGCCTGCGCCCACGATAGCGTATCGTCATCCAGGTAAAGCATATCGAGTAAATCCTGTGGCCAGCCTTCGGCACTCAAACGCGTCAGCATACGCCAGGCCATCACCTGCACCGGCGGTTCCTGACTCCACATGCTGTCATTCAAACAGCGCCAATGGTTGGAATCCATCTTATCGGGGTCTCCGACCTGTTCGCGGCAGGTAGCGCACAGCAGGGCACATTGATCTGCACTGCCATCTGAATCCGGCAGGATTTCGTAAACCACGAGATCATCCTGTGTGCCGCAGAGCTCGCATTTGGCGCCGCTGCGCGATATTAGTGCTGCTTCAGTTGTCATCTGGCCATTATTCCTGTGAACTTAGTGGCACTTCAAACCATGTGGCATAACCCACTGCCCGACAGGTTCCCGACTCGCCAAACAAGGCTGTTCCGGTGTAATGCTTGCGACCTTCCTGGCTGATTTCCCAACCGATCACAACACATTTCTCTCCCGGCACTATGTGGTCGTGGATAGCAACGGCAAGCTCACCCAGCAGGATAGCGCCCGTCGCCGGCTCGGGAAAAGCATAGGCGCCCGGGCAGTCCAGCACCGCCCAAAGATATTCTGACTGGATGTTTCCCGACAAATCTGCCAGCGACTCATCCGGAATCCAGGTTGCTGCCACCATGTTCTCCGGCCCGCTATCTGTATTGACCGGGCCGGCAAATATCCTCAGTCCGTCACCGTGCGCACGTTCCGGACCACAAACAAAACAGCCGGGATAAAAGTGCGAGTCAAAGCCCCGGTAACGTTTGGAGGCTGCCTCGGCTGCCGCAAAATCCGGAGGTTCAGGGACATCCAACTCAACCGTCGCCAGCCTGCCGGTAGCCACTAACTCATCGCCATGCAGTAACTCCAGGCCATTTTCACTTTCACGCACCCGCATCGGCACATCAAGCGGTGGAGGAATACGCAGACGCACTGCTGCAGGACCATCGAAAAACTTTCCTAAAACCCCGCAGGAATAACCTCCGTTACCAGAGCCTGGCGGCCCGTGAAAGCGCTGACCAATATTGACTGAGTCTGTCATTTTTCTACTTTTGATGCCTCTGTATAAAACCACCCGGCAATTCTATCAGACAGTTGCCTGACACAAGCCAGGCAACTCATACTTCTTGCGTTAAATCGTATTGCGAATCATTCTCATTTGCATTAAGATTCAGTCTGTTTTTTCAGACTATACATAAATGAGGATATTTCTAATGTTAATCACAATCAGGCTAAGAGCCTTATTGAGCGCTGTGGCAATGGTGGGTTTGCTGTCCAGCCCAGCCACTTACGCCCAGCCGGACAATGCTGAATTATTGGAGAAACTTGATTTCTTACAACAGCAGATTGATGTACTGAAGCAACAACTTGCCGATACACAAAGCCAGGCCGTCGAGACCGATGCAAAAGTTGAAGCAGTTGCCGATGTCGTTGAGTCTGCACCAGCGGCATCAACCGAACCACGAAAAACTACGATCGGCGGGTACGGTGAACTTCACTACAACAACCTTTCTGCTGAAGACCCATCGCGTGATGTTGAAGTGATTGACTTCCATCGTTTCGTGCTTTTCTTCGGCCACGAATTTAACGAAAAAACACGCTTTTATTCGGAACTGGAGCTGGAGCATTCTTTTGTCGCCGATAGCGGTGGTGACACGCCTGGCGAGGTAGAACTGGAACAGGCATTTGTCGAATTTGACCTGCGTCCTGGTTTGTATTCCAGGGCAGGCCTGTTCCTGCTGCCTGTAGGTATCCTCAACGAAACCCATGAGCCTCCTACTTTTTACGGTGTGGAACGCAATGATGTTGAAAACATCATTATTCCCAGCACCTGGTGGGAAGCAGGTGCCGCCCTCAACGGCCGCCTGGGTTCAAGCTGGAACTGGGATCTGGCCCTGACCTCTGGTCTGCAAATCCCGACCACAGGCAGTAATGCGTTCAGGGTTCGTAGCGGCCGCCAGAAAGTTGCCAAAGCACTGGCAAGCGATGGTGCTGTTACCGGGCGCCTGCGCTACCTTGGAATTCCGGGTTTGCAAGCGGCGTTAACGGTCCAGTACCAGTTTGACCCATCCCAGGAGGCCAACGATGGACTGGACGACGGCACCCTGGTGGAAGCGCATATCGATTACCGCCACGCCGGTTTTGGTTTGCGCGCCCTTTACGCCCGCTGGGACTTTTCCGGCGAAGCTGTTGAGGCCGCAGGTGCCGATAAGCAGACCGGCTGGTATTTGGAACCCAGCTACCGGCTCAACAAAAAGATTGGTTTTTATACACGATATGAGCAGGTCGAAGCTGCCCGGAACAGGGATCGATTTGATCAGTGGGAAATGGGTCTGAACTGGTGGCCGAGCGAGAATGTAGTGATCAAGTTTGACTACCGTGACCGCAGTCACGATCTTGCCAGTGAATTTGGCCGGGATTTCAGCGGTATTGACCTTGGCTTGGGCTACAGTTTCTAGATTCATGATTCCCGCCGCTAATAAGTTTGCAATACTTGTTCTTGCCATGTGGATACCGGTGCTGGCACAAGCTGCTTCAGTGTATGAAACAAATCCAGCATTTCTTGACCGGGCATTCAGTGGCTCACCACCCGGGCCGGACATTATCTGGCTCAGCGGTGAAAGGAAATTGATGATTGCTCAAATACTCGGTCATGATTATGCTGCCCTGCGGCTAAGGTATTGGTGCCAGAGCGGTCGTTCCGCCTGGGTACTGGACGAAATCGGTAAAGAACTGCCCATCACCGTTGGTGTGGTCATCGATCAAAACTATATTCAGAGCCTTAGAGTATTGACCTACCGTGAGAACCGTGGCGGCGAAGTGGCAACACCTGCATTTACGGATCAGTTCAATGGCGTTTCACTGGCTACCAATAACTTTATTGACAAAGATATCGATGGCATCTCAGGAGCGACTTTATCGGTACATGCCCTGACCCGACTGGCAAATATGGCGCTTTACCTGCATCGTGATAGCGGCTGCAAAGATGGTACGTAGAAAAAGAAAGACCTCAGCCATACGTCGCTACCATCGCACATTTGGCGTCGCTGCTGCGGTGTTTGTGCTGTTCATGGTGCTGAGTGGAATCACCCTCAACCACTCGAATGGGCTGGGTCTTGACCGGCAGCATGTCTCACAGACCGCTTTGCTGAGTTGGTACGGGATAAACGAGCCCGAACACTTATATAGTTTTGCGGTTGATGATGATTGGCTAAGCTTTGCCGGTCAACAGCTATATCTCAATGACAGGAATGTGTTGACACTCCCCAATGGGGTTGGTGCAGTTTCCACTGGAAACATGCTGATTGCTGCCGGTAAAGAAGAGATAGTGTTACTCGATAGCGATGGAAGACTGATCGAACGGCTTCACTGGGACCAGCCCGGTAGCGGGCCAATCAGGGCACTCGGCCTGCTGGAAAACCATACGGTGGTAGTCAAATCTGACCATCAGATCTGGCTGGCAGATACCCGGTTGCTGGACTGGCAACCATCAGGCCGGATGGTGGAAACCCCGGTGTGGTCTTCACCTTCATCGCTACCAGAAACTCTGTACCAGGCCATCATGCAGAAATACCGGGGTGATGGCATAAGCATGGAACGCCTGCTGCTGGATCTCCACAGTGGCCGCATATTCGGTCCGGTGGGCCTTGTCATCTACGACTTACTGGCGCTGGCCCTTGGTTTTCTCGCCATGAGTGGCTTGATATTGTGGGTAAGAGGCAAGCGCAAGAGCAAGCGCAACGGTAAAAGTACCAGCGAGCCTGGTACTTAGTTTTAGCTGCAATGACTTTCTGTCAGGGCAGCAGATACCATCTCGCGGGCCTCGGTCTGAATACTCTGCAGATGTTCAGGGCCATTAAAACTCTCTGCGTAAATTTTATAAATATCCTCTGTTCCGGAAGGACGGGCGGCGAACCAACCGTTCTCAGTCACAACCTTCAGGCCTCCGATTGCGGCATCGTTGCCGGGAGCCCTGGTGAGGCGGGCGGTGATGGGCTCACCTGCTAACTCGGTTGCAGTGACCTGTTGTGGTGAAAGTTTTTTCAGAATTGCTTTTTCTTCCCGGCTGGCGGGTGCATCGACACGTTCGTATACCGGGGCACCAAAACGCTCAGTCAGGTCATGATAGTGCGCACCGGGATCGCGACCGGTGCGGGCGGTGATTTCAGCCGCCAGCAGGTTGAGCAGAATCCCGTCCTTGTCGGTGGTCCACACCGTGCCGTCACGACGCAGGAAGGAAGCACCGGCACTTTCCTCGCCGCCGAAGCCAAAACTTCCATCCAACAACCCTTCGACAAACCATTTGAAACCTACCGGCACTTCACAAAGTTTGCGCCCCGAATCATTTGCGATCCGGTCGATCATGCTGCTGCTGACCAGGGTTTTGCCAATGGCCGCTTGTTTGTCCCAGCCAGGCCGGTTAGCGAACAGGTATGAAATGGCCACCGAGAGGTAGTGGTTTGGATTCATCAAGCCGACACTGGGCGTGACAATGCCATGACGATCGAAATCAGTGTCATTGCCAAAGGCGATGTCGTACCGGTCCTTCAGACTGACCAGTCCCGCCATTGCAAAAGGTGATGAGCAGTCCATACGGATTTTGCCGTCTTTGTCCACACACATGAAGCGGAATGTAGGATCAACAGTTTCATTCACCAACTCGAGATTGAGGCCATAGCGCTCCGCAATCGGCTGCCAGTAAGCGATGCCGGAACCACCCATTGGATCGGCGCCAATGCTGATGCCGGAATCGCGAATGACTGCCATGTCAATCACCTCACCCAATTCGCTGACATAGGGAGTGATGTAGTCATGGCGGTGAACATTCGCTGACCTGCCGGCCTGCTGCCAGGACATTCGCCGCACCTCAGCCGGGTGCAGTAACAACTCATTCGCACGTTGCTCAATCCAGTCTGTGATGCCCGTATCTGCCGGACCGCCATTGGGTGGGTTGTATTTGAAACCGCCATCCGCTGGCGGGTTGTGCGAAGGCGTGATCACTACACCGTCAGCAAAACGATTTGTCCGGCCCCGGTTGTAACCGAGGATAGCATGCGAGATCACCGGCGTCGGTGTGTAACCGGCCGTCTCGTCGATCATCACCTCGACCCCGTTTGCAGCAAACACTTCCACTGCACTGATCAGGGCCGGTTCAGACAGGGCATGCGTATCGATTCCCAGGAACAATGGGCCATTAATACCCTGGCCAGAGCGGTATTCACACAGCGCCTGGCTGATGGCCAGTATGTGCAATTCATTGAAACTGTGCCTGTCGGCACTGCCACGATGGCCGGAGGTACCAAAGGCGACCCGGTGAGCCGGATTTTCGGGCTCCGGTGCCAGGCTGTAGTAATGACTCACCAGTCGGGGAACATTGACCAGTATGGACTCGGGAGCCGGTTTGCCGGCCAGGGGATGTATCGTCATTGGAATCCTCGTTGTAGACACTATACCTCGAAGTGCAGAGCGGGAGTGTATATCGCGCAAGCGATTGAGCGTGAATCAAGATGCCATATTTTTTCTTCAGGCTGTGATGGTGGCGTCTCCATGCTATTGAAAACCAGCTCCCAGCTACCTTGCCTGGTCAGGTCGGGTAATCTGAATCCCAACGGCTCATCAGCCGCATTGAACATGATGGCCAGACCGGCCGGTTGGTCATCATCCATACCCGGAAGCAACAGCGTCAGGGTGCGGTCATGGTGCCACTGATCAAAGTTCATGCGTTCACCGGCCGGATTGAGCCACTCAATGTTACGCCAGCCAGCTTCGTTTTGTGCGCGTCCGTGCAGATAAACCGTTTTTGACAGGTGCGGCAATTCCCGCCGCAAGCGAAGCAATGCCTGGACCTGGTGCAGGAACCCGGGGTCAGCAGCAACACCGCTCCAGTTCAGCCAGCCTGTTTCATTGTCCTGGGCATAAGCATTGTTGTTACCCTGCTGACTGTTGCCAAATTCATCACCCGCCAGCAGCATGGGCGTGCCCTTCGACAACAACAGGGTGGCCAGCATATTTAAACGCTGACGACGTCTTAGCTGATTGATGGCCTTGTCACTGCTTACACCTTCAATCCCATAGTTGCTGCTGAGATTATGTGAGTGACCATCCCGGTTATCTTCGCCATTGGCTTCATTATGGCGTGA
>Ga0164313_10002244_pt1 | contig 17336 bp, 14 predicted proteins | sample GuaBasSedimGuay4_FD_113735 | JGI IMG/M metagenome (GOLD analysis project Ga0164313, IMG submission 113735) | Subseafloor sediment microbial communities from Guaymas Basin, Gulf of California, Mexico - Guay4, Core 4569-4, 0-3 cm | ecosystem: Environmental > Aquatic > Marine > Hydrothermal vents...
ACACGTGGCCTCGGCCTGGCAGCAAATATCCGCAACCGAAGGGCAGGTGGAACTGCAGGCGGGTGGCGAACAAACCGTTAAATTTATGACTAAAGCAGCAAAAGAACTTGGCATTGATTTGTCTTAGTGGTCCAACAAGGGGTCAAAAGTGAAAGAAGCAGTCATCGTATCAACCGCACGTACTCCGATTGGCAAGGCGTATCGCGGAGCATTTAATAATACGGAAGCGCCGACACTGGCGGCACATGCCATTCGACACGCCGTTGAGAAGTCAGGCGTAGCTGTCGACGAAGTTGACGACGTTGTTATGGGTTGCGCCATGCAGCAGGGATCGAGCGGGCAAAACATCGCTCGTCAGTCGCTGCTTGCCGCCGGTCTGCCGGTCACAGTGGCAGGCATGAGTGTTGATCGTCAGTGCTCGTCCGGAATGATGGCAATTGCTATTGCCGCCAAGCAGGTGCTGGAAGACAACATGCAGGTAGTGATTGGCGGCGGTGTCGAGTCAGTCAGCCTGGTGCAGAATGAGCACATGAATCGCTATCGTGCGACCGACCCGAATGTCCTGGCTGCCGCTCCGGATCTTTATATGAGCATGCTCGAGACGGCTGAGGTCGTCGCCAACCGATACGGCATTACGCGTGAGCAAATGGACGAGTTCGGCCTGCAAAGCCAGCAGCGTACTGCTGCTGCACAGGAAGCCGGTGCATTCGACGACGAGATCGTGCCGATTACCGCAAATATGGGTGTTATGGACAAGGAGACCAAAGAAATCTCCTTCCACGAAGTGACACTCGATAAAGATGAAGGCAATCGTCCCGGGACGACCATGGAGGGCCTGAGTGGCCTGAAAGTTGTTCTTGAAAATGGTCACGTTACTGCCGGTAATGCGAGTCAGTTGTCGGATGGCGCGTCAGCGGCGGTTGTAATGAATAGCAAGCTCGCTGAAAAACGCGGTTTGGAACCGCTTGGTATTTATCGTGGCATTGCGGTCGCCGGAACGGAGCCTGATGAAATGGGCATTGGTCCGGTTTATGCGGTACCAAAACTGCTGGAGCGGGCGGGCCTGTCCATGAATGACATCGGCCTTTGGGAGCTTAATGAGGCATTCGCTGTGCAGGTTTTGTATTGCCGCGACAAGCTGGGCATTCCAGATGAGCTCCTGAACGTCAATGGCGGTGCTATATCAATAGGACATCCGTACGGCATGTCCGGCGCCCGCCTGGTCGGTCACGCATTGATTGAAGGCAAACGGCGCAATGCGAAGTATGTTGTTTGCACGATGTGTATAGGCGGCGGCATGGGTGCCGCTGGTCTTTTCGAGGTCATCTGACCTCCAGCCCGGACTATTTATGAATCGCCGCGATGATTGCGCAGAGAATTGTTTTCACACGGAATTTTCCGACCGAGCGGAATACCAGAGCGTATTCCAGAGGGAGGAAAATTCCGTGTGGAAACAAGGATCAAGCAAGGGCGCGAGCGCATTCGTGAATAGTCCGGGCTAGTTGTTTCAGGATTTGATTCCCATGTTACGGGTGCGCCAAAAGCTTGGTAAATATCGCATTCTTGGACGAATTGCGTCAGGCCCGCTTGCGGACGTGTACAAAGCCGCGGATACCATTCATAAAACGCGCGTTGCACTGAAAATTCCAAAGACGGCACATGGCGCCAGCCACGAGGATTTTCTGCATGAGGTGCAGGTTGCGACCCGGCTGCAGCATCCCAACATTCTCACGGTGCAGGATGCGAGTTTTATCGATGGACATTTCGTTATCGCGATGGAACTGGGGACGGAGTCGCTCGCTGATCGCATTGCGCGTCGCATTTCAACAACGCATGCACTGGATCTTGCGGATCAGGCGCTTGCGGGGCTCGCTTATGCGCACGAAAAAAAGATCATTCATTGCGATATCAAACCGGAAAACTACATATTGTTTCCCGGCAACCGGCTGAAGCTGGCTGATTTTGGTTTTGCGAAGATAAGTTTACGCACTCTCAAAGCATCCGGCTCCGGCACGATTGACTACATCGCGCCGGAACAGGCGATGGGCCGGCCAAAATTCCAGTCAGATGTTTTTTCTGTCGGCCTGGTTTTGTACCGCCTGTTTTCCGGGAAGTTACCGGAGTGGCCGTTTAAATGGCCGATGGTTGGCCACGATAAATTGCAGGAACGCATACGTCCTGAAGTGGCCGAGATGCTGCGCAAAGCAATACAGCTTGATCCGGCTGATCGTTACAAGAATGCGATCGAGATGTACGCCGCATTCGAGAAGTTACAAAGTCGTGCGCGAAAGCAAAGACGGGCATCGAAACGCAATGGCAGCAAGAAAACGACGAAACCCGGTTCATCCTGGCGGCAATTGCAGTGGCGTGAGTTTCAACGCCAGTTTCGTGCCGAGCTGGATACCCGACACCAGTGCCGACGTTGCGAGGGACCGGTCGCCGAGAGTATGAAGGCTTGCCCCTGGTGCGGGTTCGACAATCCGGCGCGCGGGGCGACGACACGAATGCCGGCGCATTGCCCGCGCTGTGAACGCGGCGTCAAGATTGACTGGAATTATTGCGCCTGGTGTTACGGGCCGGGTTTCGAAGCCGAAACGACACGGCGCTATTCGGACAAACGCTATGTAAGCAAATGTGCCAATACCCGTTGCAAACAACCGCTGATGCCCTTCATGCGCTATTGCCCATGGTGTCGCAGCAAAGTTAAACGACCCTGGAAAATTGCCGGTAGCAAGCATAAGTGCAAGGCGTGTAACTGGGGCATCGTTAAAGAGTACTGGAATTTTTGTGCCTGGTGCAGAGAGCCGGTAAAGCGAACCTAAGGGATTTACGAAAGAAGCAAACATATGGACGGACTGGTTGACGATATCATTCTGCTCGACGGCGCAACGGCGCCGCAGCAGCTTGATGTGCAAATCGGTGGTGGTTCAATGATTGCTTATACTTGTCCCGCGCCCGACAAAGAGACCGAGAACGAGGATAGCGTTGCTGCAATTCCGTATGGACCGGATGCGGTCGTTCTGGTTGTCGCGGATGGTGCAGGTGGTCTTCCGGCCGGTCGACGCGCATCACAAACCGCTATATACGCGTTACGGGACTCATTGAACAACGCAATGGAAGAAACGATGCTGTTGCGTACTGCTATTTTGAACGGCATCGATGCGGCGAACCAGGCAGTCCTGGCATTAGCGAACGGATCAGCGACAACGATGACCGTCGTCACGATAGAAGCGCTGATTCTGCGCACCTATCAGATCGGGGATTCAGAGGCGATGGTGGTTGGCCAGCGCGGGCGCATCAAATCACAAACAATGGCGCATTCACCGACCGGGTTTGCCGTTGAAGCAGGCTTTCTTGATCAACGGGCTGCTTTGCACCATGAGGAACGCCACCTGGTTTCCAATTTCATTGGCACGATCGACATGCGCATCGATTTAGCCGCAGAAATCAAGCTCAGCCCACGCGATACAGTCCTGCTTGCAAGCGATGGTCTCACCGACAACATCCACATCCATGAAATCACCGAAATAATTCGCAAAGGACCCCTGTCGAAAGCCATCGATGCAATGACGAGCCTGGCGAAGAGAAGAATGACAATAGAAACCATACACCAGCCAAGCAAACCAGATGATCTGTCGGTCATTCTGTACCGCAAGCCCTATCGGAAAATTCGCGGCAACTTCGCTCCTGTACGTTCCTAAGCTCTGGAACATACGTACATCCATTGAGACAGCCGCTCCTACAGATTTGCGCGTATCCGTAGGAGCGGCTGTCTAAACTATTGTGATAAATTGCAGTGCGCAGAAAAATACGAGAGCGAAGACGCCGCGAATGCTATGCCCCACGACACTCCTAAACAGGACCGCTCTAACCCTCCGCCCTAAGCGGACAAACCCTTTCGCACCGGCAAAACTACCCGCACAAGCAACCCACCACCCACACGATTCTCTGCTCCTATTCTTCCACCATTCATGCGCACAGCGCGTTCAGCAATGGCCAACCCCAGACCGGTGCCGTGATCGCGATCTGACTCCGCAGATTTTCTCGTCCTGAAAAATGGTTCGAACAGTTCTGCCAGATCGTCTTCGTCGACACCCGGGCCGTGATCTGCGACTTCTACTATTGCTTCACCGTCTTTCTGCGCCAGGCTGATGGTAACGTCACTGTTTGGTGGACTGTGCCTGACTGCATTTCGCAATATGTTTTCAATTGCGCTGATCAGTGCGCCGGGGTAACCGCAAATCGATGGTGATGCGCCAATATCTGAAGATACAGACACTCCCGAGATACCCTCGGCCTTGCATTCATAGTTGACGTTTTCAACGACCTCGCTAATCAGCTCATCCAGTTTGACTGACTCCGGGTCCTGGTGAGGGGCGACGTCAAGTTTCGTATAACTCAGGATCTGGCCGATCAGGCTGTCCAGCCGTTCTGCTTCAACATCCAGTCTGTCGAATTCCGGTAGGTCCCCGGCCTGCCTTTTCGCAAGTTCAACGGCGACCCGCATGCGCGCCAGCGGGGAACGAAGTTCATGCGATATATTTCTCGAAAGCTCAGTTTGTTGCAGGGCGGCACGCTGCAGCTTCTCCGCCATCGAGTCAAACTCACGACCGAGCATGCCGACTTCATCGCGACGCTTGCCGATCGAATCTGCCACGCGCACGTTTAGATCGCCGTCCGCCAGTGCAATCGTTGCATCGCGAAGTTTGCGCACTGGTCTGGAGATGGCGCTCGCCAATGCGTAGGACACCAGGCCGCTGGCCAGCAATGCGAAGATCAGCAGCAACAAACGGGCATCCGTGCTGCCAAGGACCGCGTCCGGGATTCGTGAAGGCATCACAAAAAAAGTGTAGGTATCGCCGCTCGCGGTAACCAATTGTGGAGCCGGCCGCGCACGGCGCAGATTTACCGGTTCATCGAGGTTACGTCGATCGTCGTGCTCGTGTTGTCTGTGGCGTCGAAACCCTCTTGCTATCCAGGGTGGAACACGTCGTTCAAGAATATCGTGACCGCGCTGGTCAAGGACAAAAATAGTTACGGCCTGGGATTGCGGAAAATCTTTCAGCCAACTGGCGAGTCCTTCACGTCCGCCAGCGTCGAGCGCTGCGCTTGCATCGAGCATGGAATCACCAAGCTCAAAACTTTCCATGGCGTCGCGCATACGCTCCGCATACCAGAAACCACCGATCGCAGCCGCGCCGATCGTGATGCCGATGATTAGCCAGAAAGACAAAAAGAATCGTACAAAAAGACTTTTCATGACTAGTTACCGGGGACCAGCAAATAGCCAATGCCGCGTTGATTCTGAATCGTGTCGTTCCTGTTGCCAGCGCGTTCCAGCTTGCCGCGCAAATTGCTGATGTGGGTGTCGATGCTGCGGTCATAGGGCAGTAGCCGACGACCAAGCGCACGCTCACTGAGCTGTTCCTTGCTGACAACTTCGCCCGGCACTTCAAGCAGGAATTTCAGAATTTCAAATTCTGTGCCGGTGAGTGTCAATTCTTTGCCATCAACCGTCGCAACCCTTGTGCGAACGTTCAGGTCGATGCCGCCCAGCGACAATTGCTGAACATTGCTGTGGTCGTTCCTCGCCCGGCGCAGGATTGCTTTGATGCGGGCGGTCAGCTCTCTCGGGTTAAACGGTTTGGCGAGGTAGTCATCGGCGCCAAACTCCAGCCCGATGATGCGATCAATATCGTCGCCACGCGCCGTAAGCATGATCACGGGAACATTACTTTTTTGCCGGATCTTCTTCAGTACATCGAGGCCGCTGATGCCCGGCAGCATGATGTCGAGAATCAACAAGTCAAACCCGCCCTTTTCAAACGCTGCGAGCCCGTTCTCACCCGTATGACTGGCAGACAATGTCAGGTGATCCGCTGCAAGAAAGTCCTGCAGCATCGCGCCCAGCTCCTGGTCGTCGTCGATCAGAAGGATGTTGGTGGTTTTTGCGTGGCCGGTCATCGTATTTAATAACAATCTCGTGGTGCCTGATTACATCGTCCGCCAAAGCGCCAGGCCGCGCAACGGCAGGCGTGTGTTCCTTGACAATTCTTGGCAGTGCCCGTGGCTATGCTGACGTTTGTAGTCAACCGAAGCAGTATTCTTTTGCCATGACAACGACAACCACTTCGCAACTACCAGGGCAAACAGAGGTAACAACATGACCAGGAAATTATTAACGACTTTGACGATAGTGACGATTTTCGCCGGCGCAACCGCCGTCATCGCAAAACAACACCCGGATTCAGGTGGCGATCGCGACCGGCATCGCAGCCACGAGGGTATGCGGCCTGACTTTTCCGGCGATCCCGAGCGCATGGTGGAGATGATGGGGCGTCATCTTGATCTCGATGAAACGCAATCGCAGACCATCAGCAACATATTGCTGGCAGCGAAGCCTGAAGGTGACTCGTTGCGTGAACGTAGCCGTGCGAATCACGAAGCATTGCGCGCGCTTGATGTGAATGACGCAAATTACAACGCAGCCTTGCAGGATCTGTCGGCGGAAAGTGGCCAGCTGGAGGCAGAAAGGACGCTCTTGCGTGGCAGGGTTCGTGGCGAAATTCATGCTGTCCTGACAGCTGAGCAACAGCAAAAAATGACCGACCGTATTGGCAGGAAAGGATCGTATCGCCGCCACCAGGGAGGCGATGAATTGTCCAACTAGGAGACAAGACAAGCCGCTAAAAAACCGATCCGGCTGATGGTTCTGATCTACCCCCGAACAGAGCCGTTTTGTCGGGTCGGTTGCTGCTATGTAAAGTTGGCCGGCGGCGCAGGCGTGCGGTGCCGGCCCGTTGCGTTTGCTGGCGATTTCAGGTTGATATTTCGATCTGCAACATAATTAATAAAAACAAATAGATAGACACGACTTCTCCATGGCTAATCAGACCTGAAACAGCTAATTGGCGACAGCTCATTTAAGCTGTTGCGACAGTGGCCCTGCCGTATTATGGTCATACTCACTCCGGTCGCAGGCGATAGGCGCAAACTGTGGTAACTCAGATGGAACTTAACGTTACCAATGCTTATCCAATCAAACATAAGGTGGCCGCGACCCGGCATTCTGTAGCTTTGCGCCGGCGTCGATTTTGGATGAACAAGCAGTTAATGAAGGCGGTAAGTCGATGAACCCAACAGGCCGAAAAGGCTCAATCCCTGTTAAATATTTCGCTGGCGGCGCCGCACTTGCGGTGATGCTGGTTTTGGTTGGTTGTTCTGTGACTATCCCGGGCCCGTCTGGCGGCGGTTCATCGGGCGGTAGTTCAGGTGGCAGCATGCCTGGCGGCATGTCCGGTGGATCTTCTGGCGGTTCCGAGGGCGGTTCCGAGGGCGGTTCTCAAGGCGGTTCCCAAGGCGGTTCCGAGGGCGGTTCCCAAGGCGGTTCTCAAGGTGGTTCTCAAGGCGGTTCTCAAGGTGGATCCCAGGGCGGATCTCAAGGTGGATCTCAAGGTGGATCTCAAGGTGGATCTCAAGGTGGATCTCAAGGTGGATCCCAGGGTGGATCTCAAGGTGGATCTCAAGGCGGTTCACAAGGTGGATCTTCCGGTGGTTCTTCTGGTGGAGCAGCTGGCGGCGGCGGCGGAGGTGGCGGTGGCCAGATCCGCGGCGTAAGCGGCCCTGTGCCTGGCCCGGATTCCATGGGTGGCGGTGCAGGTGGAACAGGTGGTACATCCGGCAATGGTATGGGCGATGGCAACTGCGGCCAGGACGGCGGTGTTGAGAACGGTACCGGCGGCTGGGGCGGCCCCGACGAGGGCGGCAATTGCGATGGCGAGGGTCAGGGCGCTGGCGGCGTAGGACAGTATCCGGGAGAGAGCGCCGAAGAGAGGAAGGCGCGGCTCGAAAAAACGCTTGAAGAGTCGGTTGGTGGCTTCGATGAAGTTCTGGCTGAAGAGCAGCGGGAAATTTCCACGGTTGGCCGCAATACAGAAGGCTTTGGCGGTTCCGGAGGTGGTGGCGGATCGGGTCGGGTCGGGCTGGGCAAGCAGTCTACTGGTGGCGAAATTGAAGGGGCCGGGCAAGTCGCGACCGTTGAGCGGCCTGATTCACGACCGGAAGCTTCCGTCGCTGGCATGAGTGAAGAAGCTATTCGTGAGCGCACACCTGAAGATATTCCTGACCTTGTGGCCGAAGATATTGTCGCCAAGCAATTGCGTGAGGCTGCGTTGAGTGAGGACGATCCGGCGTTGCGTGAACGACTTTGGGAAGAGTATCGTCTTTATAACGATTTATGAGTTTTTGTTGGACAGGTTTAACGGGGTCAAACAATAAATAAAATGAAAATATATACACGACTGCTGGTGATGTTTTTACTCCCCCTGTTTCTCAGTACAGGTTGCACCATTTCCGAGGTTATCCACGCGGAGACCACTGAACTGGATGTGGCATCACTGCAGGTATCTGAAAGTATGCTGCTCGATGTTGGCATTCTTAATTTCGAGACTGGCGTCCCGGAAAAAAACGATATTGAAAAAACCGGCATCTACCCCGAAGTTCGCATGGCGGAGGCTCGCTATTTGCCGTATCACATCAAGACCACTTTGCAAGGCACCGGATTCTGGGGAGCGGTGCGAGTAATTCCGTCAAGGGATGTTTTTACCGACATCGTGATCAGCGGCGAGATTGAACAATCGGATGGTGAGTATGTGACGTTGCGAATAACAGTCGAAGACGTTATTGGCAATGAATGGTTTGAGAATTCATATTCTATGCAAACCGGTATTTCGTCATACGCAGAATATCGCGATCGCACCAACGATCCTTACCAGAAAGTATTCAACGACATCGCGAATGATCTGCACACCTATTTGCTGAGCATGACGCCACAGGATGTCGCCCGGCTTCGGCAGACATCCGAGCTGAAGTTTTTTGCCGATATGGCGCCGGATATTTATGGCGAACACCTGGCAGTAAATGACGAGGGTATGACCTCACTGGTCAGATTACCGGCCGACAACGATCCAATGGTTGATCGTTTGCGGCAAATTCGTGAACGTGACCGGCTCGTTGTCGATACGCTGAATGAGCACTACGCCAATTTCTATTATGGAATCGCTCTGCCTTACGAGGGCTGGCGCAAGAGAACCCGTGAGCAGTCTGTTGCGTACCGGCAAACCAAGCGGTCCGCTACGATGCGCGCATTGCTGGGTGCTGCAGTCGTTGCCGGTTCGCTGAGCTTTGATGCAAACAGCTCGAGTTACTCGCGTTACAGGGCGCAACGGGTTGCACAGACTGTGGCGATTAACAGGGGCATGCGCACCATTATGGACGCGTTGAAACAGCGCTCTGCAGCGAATGGTCATCGCGAGGAAATAAAAGAGCTATCGGAGTCATTTGTTGCCGAAGCGGCGCCAATGGTGGTGCAGGTTCAGGGAGAGTCGATGCGCCTGACCGGAACGGCAGAAGCGCAATACGAAAGCTGGCGAAAACTGCTCAAAGAAATCCACGAGACGGAGACAGGCTTTTCCGAGACCGTTGAGGTGGGCAGCCCAGCCCGAGCCCCGCAACCAACCGGGTGACGCGCCTGGCCGTTAAACATTCATGCGGGTCCTGAAAGAAGGTACGCAGCTAGCGGGCCGATATACGCTTATTCGACGGCTCGGCGCCGGCGGCATGGCGGATATCTGGCTGGCCAGCGATCGCCTTGCCGATACCCGGATTGCGCTTAAATTCCTCTCTGCAGAATTAGCGGCTGATCCGGCCTACCGGGACCTCCTGCACAAAGAATGGCGGCTTAGCAGCCGTTTGATGCATGCAAATATTGTGCGTGTGTTCGAGTTTCATGATGACCCGGACGGCGCCTTCTACGGTCTGCAATACATTGGTGATTTGAGTATTGCGATTGTGTCCTGCAAGAATCCTGATGATGCACTGCGGCCTGTCGGGCTGATCGCCGATGCATTGCGCTACACACATGCCAAAGGCGTGGTTCACCGGGACATAAAAGCCGCCAATATACTCCTGGATAGCAGAGGAGCGCCTTACCTCGTCGATTTTGGCGTTGCCGTGGCGCCCGGTAATGACAGTCCACCCGGAGGCGGATCCACCGTCGCGAGCAGCCCGCAACAGCTGGCAGGGAAAGCGGCCGCCGTTGAGGATGATATATACGCACTTGGCGTATTAATAGTTGAGCTGCTAAGCGGTACGCCGCCAGCGTCAAACAGCAGTGAGTTAAATATATCCATGCCGGACGGCAGTAAAATGCCGACAGCGCTGCATGCCCTTGTGACAGACATGCTCGCCACAGATCCGGCGCGACGACCGCATGCGGAAGAGGTCAAGAGTCGGCTGGAAGAAGCGGGTTTTCCCGCTGGTCCTGTTCCGGCACATTACCTTGGTGGCTCAGTGGACTCTGATCAGCCAGTGGAGGCGGTCGAATCTATTCAACCGGTGCGGCGAAAAACCAGCCCGGAGATGGGTCCAGCTGTCGCACAAACGGAATCCAGCGGTATTTCTCCGAAGCTTCTGTACAGAAGTCTTGGCGGCGTGCTGGTTATTTTACTGGCTGTTCTTTTCCTGTTGCCGAACGTCATGCAAAAGAAACCGCCCGGCGCAGATTCGATTAACGATGTCAGCGGACAATCGGTAGTTGAAACGCAGTTTGAAGAGCTGGAGGGTACGCATGAGGAAGCTGACCAGGCGACAGGCGCGCGAACTGATGGCAGGTCATTTAATGAAATTGTTGGCGCAGCAGATCCCGCGAGTATCAAAGCGGCAACTGATGAGGCCCTGGGAGACCTGTTATCCCAGCTCGAGCGACTGCGCTATCGGGCAATAGATCGCTGGGGCGGGCAACCCTACCTGGATGCGGTTGACGTTTACGAAACGGGCGATGAGGCATACGTTAGAAAGAACTATCAGCTGGCAGGCGATCGGTATCGCGAGGCAAGCGCGCTTCTGGATCCATTCTTCGATCGTATTGACGCAGTATTTGCCGAGACACTTGCCGCGGCTAAAGAGGCTTTTGCGGCGAGCGATCACTCCGAAGCAGTACGTTTGTTTGATCTCGCGGTAGCGATTACACCGGGCAATAGGGAAGCGGAGGCGGGACTTGCCCGGGCACAAAACCTCGAAGCGGTATTGACGCTAACCGCGCAGGGCATTCAGTTCGAAGCAGACCTCGAGCTGAATGCCGCAAAACTTGCGTTCGAAAAAGCGTTGCAGCTCGATGCGATATGGGAACCAGCACTGGCCGGTCTTGCCAGAGTCAGGGTAGCTGTCAATGAAATGTCCTTTGGCCAACGCATGACCGAAGGTCTGGATGCGCTTGCAGCAGGCGAATTCGAAAGCGCGCGCGCGGCATTCAACGCGGCAAAATTGCTCGATCCGAATTCGAGGCAACCAGGGGATGGATTGCTGCAGGTTGACCAGGAGATCAAGCTGGCCGATATCCGTAGTCTCGAAAACGATGCAGCATCTCTGGACGCGGCAGAGCAGTGGGAATCGTCTGCAAACGTTTATTCGGAGATACTGAAAATTGATCCCGATTTGCAATTTGCCCAGGATGGGCTAAGGCAGGCCATGGCCCGCAGCGCGCTGCATGTTCGACTCGAAGGCTACATCGCCGATCCGGACAAATTGAGCGACCAGGTAAACGTGCAAAACGCGACCAAATTACTGCTCGACGTAACACGAATGTCGCCGATGGGTCCCAGGCTTGAAGATCAGAAAAATCAGTTGGCACGCCTGTTGAAACGAGCTGCGACGCCGTTACCGGTACAATTGATCTCGGACAACGCGACCAATGTTGCTATTTTCAAGATCGGCAAACTGGGTATGTTCAGCGCTCAGGAAATCAACCTGCGGCCAGGCAAGTACGTGGCCGTTGGCAATCGGGCGGGATATCGCGATGTCCGTATCGAGTTTCGGGTTGCGCCGGAGGATGATATGCAACCGATAGTGGTCCAATGCGAGGAACAGATTTGAAATTCAACTCCGTCATTTTGCGCGACAGTGAAGGCGAGCAGCGCTTCGATGCCGCGCGGTTGCCGCTGCGGCTGGGCACCGGGACGGACTGTGAGATCAGGCTGCCGGGACCGGGCAGTAGCGCAGTTGCCTTGCTGGATGAGCTGGACGGCGAACCATTCGTACAACCTGTTGGACGAGGCAGCAGTGTCACCATAAATGGTGAGCCGCTGGTAGCGTCGCGAAAACTATCTGTTGACGATGAGCTTGGTTTTTTCGGTTCGCGTATCGTCATCGGGCAGGTCGATGACGCGATGCTACTGAATGTGCGCCTGGAGGACAGTGCCTACATAACCAAACCGCCGGAGCTCGCTGATGCAGGCGCCGACCTCGCTGAAGAAAAAATAGCCCCAACAGCGTTTCGCCGCGCCGCGGATGCGGTGCCACAAAATGTGCAGGAACCGGGTCATCGCTGGCAGACCTGGGTGGGTGCCGCGATCGGTGTATTGCTCCTTCTCTCCTGGCTCCTGTTTACGTCGAAGTCGATACAGTTCGATGTGCAACCGGGAAATCCGGATCACCTTTCTGTCTCCGGTGGCTGGTTCCACGTGCCATTTGGTGATCGCATAATAATGCGTGAAGGCAGTTACGTCGTACACGTAAAGAAGGAAGGCTATTACGACGTGTCGCAGAGCATCAGTGTAGACGAAAGGCAAAGCCGAACGATTGTAGTCGAGCTCAGGAAGTTGCCGGGTCAGCTGACGATCAGTACGGATCCGGCAGTCGATGCGATCATAACGGTTGATGACAGCAGCGTCGGTCGAGCGCCATACGGGCCACTCGAACTCGAACCGGGCACGCACTCGGTTACTGTAACTGCCGATCGATACCTGCCCTACGCACAGCGGCTGACAGTACCGGGACTTGGTAAATTCCAGCATTTGAACGTACAGCTCGTGCCGCAATGGGCGAATGTCGAGGTTTCTTCGAACCCATCGGGTGCCGCGGTTTACCAGGGCACCACGCAAATCGGCGAGACGCCGATGCAACTGGAGTTGATGGAAGGGTCGCACGCGTTGAGCCTGTTCAAGGATGGCTTCAAAGCCTGGGATGGCACCGTCGTCACCGCGGCGAATGAAGACCAGGTGCTGCCAACTGTGCAGCTGGAGCCGGCGAACGCACGATTGCTGGTCAATACCATTCCTCGCGGCGCAAACGTAACGGTAAACGGTCGCTATCGTGGCCAGTCACCGGTCACGCTGCCATTGTCACCCGGTATCAACTACGTCATTGGACTGTCGAAAGCCGGCTATGGCACTGCTGAGCGGAAGGTGCGCCTGCAAGCCGCAGATTCTGAAGAAATCACTGTCGATCTGACGGCACGATTTGGTGAGTTGAAAATTAACGCATTGCCTGGTGAGGCGACGATTTACATAGATGGCAAGGCACGTGGTACCGGAACGATGACGCTGAGACTTTCCTCGGCACCACACCGCCTTGAAGTGAAGATGGACGGTTACGCATCATTTAGCCGTGAAATAACGCCCCGACCCGGGTACTCGCAGAACGTTACGGTACGACTGTTGTCGGAGGCCGAGATTGTGGCCAGGGGTACATCGGCTTCCCACACCAATTCCCAGGGCCAGGTATTGCGGCGGGTTGAACCGAACGGCTTCACCATGGGCACGTCGCGGCGTGAACAAGGCCGGCGTGCAAATGAAGTGCTGGTGCCGGTTATGTTGACCAAGCCATTCTTCATTGGAGTTAAAGAAGTAACCAACCGGGAGTTTCGCAGATTCAGGAAGAATCATGACACCGGTGGTGCGTTACATGCTTCGCTTGCGGGCGACCTGAATCCCGTCGTCAATGTAAGTTGGGAAGATGCTGTGGAATATTGCAACTGGCTCAGCGCCCAGGAAGGACTGACGCCGGTCTATGAAACGAAATTCCAGAGATGGCAGCAGGTTAAGCCAACGCCGGACGGCTATCGATTGCCGACAGAAGCCGAGTGGGCCTGGGCTATTCGCTACCAGGGTCGAGCGACTGCGATGACCTTCCCCTGGGGCGGCAGAATGCCGCCACGCCGGGACAGCGGCAATTTCGCCGGCAAATCGGCAAATGCGCTGGTGCCATCCATCCTGCCGGGATACGACGACGGCTTCGCGTCAACTGCGCCAGTGGGCACATTTACGGCCAACGCGCTGGGGATATTTGATGGTGGCGGCAACGTTGCTGAATGGGTCCAGGATTACTATTCTGTGCCAACACCGGGAAAAACGGAGCCGATTATGGATCCACAAGGCCCTGTGCGCGGCTCAAATCGCGTAATCAGAGGGTCAAGCTGGATGGATTCAGGGATAATGGAGCTCAGGCTCGGTTACCGGGATTTTGGCAATGGCCCGCGCCCGGATGTTGGCTTTCGCATAGCCAGAAATATAGAGTGATTCTGATTGGACCTTTGCGGATAGCGGCGGTCCAATAATAAATACGCCTTTTTATAAGAGATGCTTGTGCCCAGATTTTTCATAGCCATTTTGCTGGCCCTTTTTCTGGCCGGTTCCGCTGCGGCCCAGGAGGACGGAGCTGTGGCTGAAGATCAGGCTGAAGCGCCTGAGGTCGAGGAAGCTGACGACGAGGAAGAAGTCGATGATTCAGACCTGGATGAGCAAACTTACGAAGAAGACGATGATGATTTTATCCCGACAGAAGAAATTCCTGCGGACGAGCCCATCCCGTTTCCATCGAATATCTGAATCGCCGGACATAGCTCGATATTTTCCGGCCTGGCAATCTGAGAGACCCAGTACATGAAGAAAAAGAACATTCCTGTTGAGTTTGTTTTTCAACTTTTCGCGCTGATCATTGCGATCATTGTTGTGCATGCATTCTACGTTTCAATCGTACGTCCGAACGCGGCTGAGATAATCGCCGCACAGAACATCGAAGCTGCAAGCAACCCGGACTTCGTCAGGGTGCGGTCCACCTGGGTGCTGATCAAGGACATGGAGCAGGAAGCCTGTTTTATCCTGATGTTCTGGGCGTTGGCGATTATGGGTTTCAAGGGGCGGGAAATTTTGCATGAACGTCAGTTGCTCGAGGTTGATCTCGTGCCCATTGCAGAGGGGATGCGCATATTGCCCGAGGATACGCGCGAGTTTGCGCGACAGGTGCAGGCACTGCCCGAGAACCGGCAAAGAATGTTGCTGCCACGAGCTTTGTTGAGTGCGTTACGCCGGTTTGATACCACGAGAAGCATTGCAGATGTTTCTAACAGCACGAATACGATTTTTGAATCGGAAGCGGATCGACTGGAATCCGAACTGTCGATGATTCGTTATATTTCCTGGGCCATACCCTCAATCGGGTTTATTGGCACGGTTCGCGGAATCGGCGAGGCGCTTGCGCAGGCAGACAAGGCCGTGCAAGGAGACATCGCCGGCGTAACGCAAAGCCTTGGCGTTGCGTTCAACTCGACATTCATTGCACTTCTCATCAGTATTTTTCTCATGTTTCTTGTCTATCAACTGCAGCTCTTGCAGGAACGGCTGGTTTTCGACGGGCAAAATTATGTCGAGGACAAGCTGGTCCGGCACATGAAATCGGATTGATAAAATAATCTGCGTAACATTGTGACTCGTCTCGCCATACATATTAGTGACGCCGGCATTACGCTGCTGAACAACGAACAAATCACCTATCGCGAGCCAGGGTTTGCGTTACTGGGTGAGGGCAGTCTGACCACTGGCAATGAAGCTTTCAGTAACTCCAGGATTAACCCGCGCGGGATTCACCATGGTTACTGGTCTAATCTCGATACAACCCCGTTGGCAGACAGGCGTTTCAGCCATCTGAGCGCTGCAGACCTGGTCAGTCGGCAACTCGAACAAATCTGGCAAAAGGCGGGTACGGGTGCTACTGAACTCGTGGTCGCTGTGCCGGAGTATATGTCGGCGCAAAATCTTGGCCTGTTTCTGGGTATTGCAAACGAACTGAAATTGCCGGTAATCGGCCTTGTTGATGCTGCCGTTGCGGCCACGCGCCGTGAATACAAGAACGCGGTTCCTGTGCACATCGATTTGAGTTTGCACACGGCCATGCTAACCAGGCTTGCACAGCCGGGAATGGTGCAGACCGAGCGCACCGAATTACTCGAATCCTGTGGCATATATGCCCTGTACGACGCCTGGCTGAATACCGTAGCCAATGCATTTGTGCAGCAGTCGCGTTTTGATCCTTTGCACACAGCCGAATCAGAGCAAATGCTGCTGAACAGGCTCGGTGGCTGGCTCAGGGAGGCATCACGGCAGGAACACGTGGAAATGGAGCTGGAGTTCGCCGGTACTTCCTACCAGGCAGGCATCGAGTCACTGGCTTTAATTGGCACTGCCGCACCCATTTATCAGCAAATTGCCAACAAATTGCGCGCGCTGTTTCGCGCAGAGGACGTACCGGCCATCCAGGTGACGGACCGCATTGCGCGTTTACCCGGTCTTGCTGACATGCTCAAAGCAAGAGTTGGTGGTGAAGTTTTCGTTCTTGAGCCGGGTGCTACGGCGCGTGGCGCACTGGCTCGTTGCAGGGGACATAGTGGCGCGGAAAGCGGCGTCAGCCTGATTCGGAAACTGCCCTGGGACCAGACTGCGGTGGATATCGCACAACACACCAGCGAGCAATCTGCAGCCGGCACGCCGACGCACCTGTTATTCGGCCATACAGCCTACGCTATCGGGAATTCACCGCTCGTTTTAGGGTCAGATGACAGTGATGGTGAGCGAGTTATCGAATTGACCGCCGAGATGCCCGGGGTATCCCGTCGTCACTGTTCGCTGAGTCGCAAGAACGGTCAATGCGTGCTTGAGGACCACAGTCGTTACGGTACGTTTCTCAATGGTAATCGAATTGATGGCTCGTCAGTGATGCAGGTTGGTGACTCGCTGCGTATCGGCTCACCTGGATTTGAATTTCAGTTGATTACAACGGACGAGCAACATGGCTAGAAAACGCCGCCCAATGGAGGTCTTCAGCATGTCATTTCTTGACTGCATGAGCTGTGGATTTGGTGCGGTGATTCTCTTTTTCATGATCATCAACTCGCAAGTCAGACACGATTCCGAAAACCCGCCGGATGAATTGCAAGGCGAGACCACCAAACTTGAATTCGAAATTCTCGATCAGCGCAAAAACATGGTGCTGGCGAAAAATACGATGGAACGCCTGGAAGACGAGAAGGTTACGGCTGAAAAGCAGATTGCCCAGATCATCGCGCTCATCGAAAAACTGAAAAAAGAACTCGCTAAAGAAGATTCGGAAACCCTGGCGAAAATCGAGCGGGTCGAGAAGCTGCAGTCTGATATTGAGTCTCTGGAAGAGGAAAAGAAACGGCTGCTTGCATTGGCGGAAAAAGAAGGCGAAGGAGAGCGTGTCCG
>Ga0164313_10002245_pt1 | contig 17320 bp, 11 predicted proteins | sample GuaBasSedimGuay4_FD_113735 | JGI IMG/M metagenome (GOLD analysis project Ga0164313, IMG submission 113735) | Subseafloor sediment microbial communities from Guaymas Basin, Gulf of California, Mexico - Guay4, Core 4569-4, 0-3 cm | ecosystem: Environmental > Aquatic > Marine > Hydrothermal vents...
ATGCTGAAATATGCGAAACAGCTTCATATATATTACAGGGTTCTGCAACAAACTATGATTATGTTGAATGGTCAGGTGGAGCGGGAAGTTTCTCAGATATAAATGATCTTAATGCAGTTTATACTCCTGGAGATGATGAAACAGGATCAATTATTTTAACTTTAAAAGCCTATGGTAGTGGTGTCTGTTCAAGCGAAACTGCTGAAGATAATATGACACTTATTATTACTCCAGCTCCTACTGCAGATGCAGGTCCTGATGCTGAAACCTGTGAGATGATTGCCTTTACTGTAACTGAAGCTTCTGCTGAAAATTATAGTTCTTTATCGTGGACTCATAATGGACTAGGTAATATGTCAGGTGCTAATAGCTTATCACCGATTTATATGCCTGCTGTTGGAGAAACAGGAACGGTTACCCTTACACTTACTGTTTATGGAAATGGATCATGTGAAGAAGTATCTGATGAAATGATACTTACAATTACTGCTGCTCCAATTGCGGATGCAGGTCCTGATGCCGAGACATGTGAATTAATGGCATTTACTGTAACAGATGCTTCTGCCAGTAATTACAGCTCGGTTCTATGGACACATAATGGTACTGGATCGCTATCTGATGCCAATACTTTAACTCCAACGTATACACCCGGTAATGGTGAAACCGGCCAGGTTGTATTAACTCTTACAGTTAATGGAACTGGTTCATGCGGTGATAATGAAGACAGTATGATACTTAATATTACACCAAAACCGATTGTAGATGCAGGTCCTGATGTTGAAGTTTGTGAAAATGGCGAATATATTTTACAGGGTTCTGCTTCGAATTATAGCTATGTTGAATGGTCAGGTGGCTCAGGAACTTTCTCTGATGTGAATGACCTTAACGCAATTTATACACCTGGTACTGGTGAAACAGGAAATATTATACTTACACTAACAGTATACGGTAATGGATCTTGTGAAGAAGTTTCTGATGATATGACATTATCAATAACACCTGCTCCAATAGTAGATGCTGGCCCTGATGCTGAAGTTTGTGAAACTGGTGAATATACCTTACAAGGATCTGCTTCAAATTGTAGTTACGTTGAATGGTCAGGTGGTTCTGGAAGTTTCTCTGATGTTAATGAGCTTAATGCAAATTATACACCTGGAAATGGTGAAACAGGAAACATTGTTCTAATGCTCACTGCATATGGTAATGGCTCTTGCGAAATGGTTTCAGATATCATGACACTTTCCATAACTGCACAAGCTGTGGCAGATGCTGGCCCTGACGGACAAACTTGTGAAGGAGTTAACTTTGAAGTAACAAATGCTTCAGCATCTAATTATGAATCAATTCAGTGGATTACTAATGGTTTAGGTATTCTTTACAATGCTTCCACAATTAATCCTATATATGCTCCGGCCGAAGGCGAGTCTGGTGTCATTACACTAACACTAACTGCTTATGGCAATGGTTCATGTGGAGAGGTTTCTGATGAAATGACTCTTACTATCATTAGTGCTCCAACTGCATATGCCGGTCCTGATGGACAGACATGTCAGAATGTTCCATTCACAATTACAGAAGCAACCGCCGAAAATTATACTACAATTTCATGGACGCATAATGGCGCTGGTACATTAACGGATGCAAATACATTAACTCCAACTTATATGCCTGCTGACGGTGAAACTGGAGAGATTACACTATTTCTTACTGCACACGGTAGTGCGTATTGTGGGGATGCAACGGATGAAATGACATTAACAATAATATTACCTTCTTATGTGTATGCCGGTGCAGATGCGATTACTTGTGGAACCGATTCATACGAATTAGTTGATGCTGTTGCTGATCATTATGTTTCACTTCTCTGGACTACGAGTGGTGACGGTGAATTTAGTGACATAAATGCACTAAACCCAACATATTATCCTGGTACAGCAGATATTGATGTAGGAAACGTCATTCTTACCCTGACCGCAGAAGGTACAGGTCCATGTGAGGATGTTTCAGATGAAATGACCCTTTCATTCAACCTGACACCAGAAGTTTTTGCAGGTGAAGACGGAAGTATTTGTCAAAGTGACACATATGAACTTGCTAATGCAACAGCTTCTAATTATTCATCACTGATATGGACAACAAACGGTGATGGTGTATTTAATGATGAAACTTTACTAAAACCGATATATACACCGGGTGTTGCTGACATTGCAGCAGGTAGCGTGGTGCTTTCCATCACTGCCTATAGTGGTACATCTTGCCCTGATGTTACTGACGAGATGACCTTGTTCATCACGCTACAACCCGATGTATTTGCTGGTGAAGATGCTATGACATGTAACTCTTATGGATATACTTTGGAAGATGCTACTGCGGATATGTATGAATCATTACTCTGGACAACCTCTGGAGATGGAGAATTCAGCGATGCTACCATATTAAATTCTGTTTATACACCTGGTTCTACAGATCTAGAAGAAGGAAGTGTTGTATTAACACTTACTGCTTTCGGAACAGGCTCATGCGAGGATGCTTCTGATGAAATGATTTTAGAGATTGTTCCTGAACCAACAGCTTATGCAGGAGAAGATGCAGAAATATGTGCTTCCGACTTATCCTTTGAAATAACCGGTTCTTCAGCATCCAACTATGTTTCATTGATATGGACAACTAGCGGAGACGGATCGTTTAATGATAATACTATACTTAATCCTGTATATACTGCCGGAGCAAGTGATACTGAAGTAACCTTAACTTTAACTGCTGTTGCAGCAGGAAGTTGTGATGACGCTTCAGATGAAATGGTACTATTAATAAATGAAAGTCCTGTTGCCAATGCCGGTGAAGATCAAACAATTCTTATCGGTACGAGTACAACACTGCAAGGTTCTGCTACTGGTGGTTCGGAATTATATTCTTATTACTGGACACCCGAAGAGTTATTATTAGATCCAAACGAACAAAATCCTACAACAGTAGACCTGAATGATAATCCAACAATGTTCGTTCTCCAGGTGACTGATGGTATGTCAGGTTGTTATGATCTGGATACAATGTATGTGAATCTAACCGGAACTCAAGATCAGGTTGTTGCGGTTGATGATTACGATACTACTTATCAGAATACTCCAAAAGCAATTAATATTTTGGCAAACGATTCATATCCAAGTGAGGAAATTCCAACAATTACAATTTGTGATGAACCTGATAATGGAATGGTCACTATTAATGAAGATGGTACATTAACATATACACCAAACGAAAATTTTACTGGAGATGATGTGCTGTGTTATACGATTTGTGATGCAGAACAAACTAATCTTTGTGATTCAGCAATGGTTTATATTCACATAGAAGTTGATGACTTAATTTTCTATAATACAATGACTCCTAATGGTGATGGTATAAATGATAAGTGGATCATTAAAGGAATAGAGCGTTACCTTGATAATAAAGTATATCTGTTCAATCGTTGGGGTGATGAAATAAAAGTACTTGAGCATTATGATAACTCAAGTGTATACTGGGATGGTAAGAACAGACATAACAAAGTATTACCTGATGGCACATACTATTATGTATTTTATATAAACATTGACGGTGTTGAAAGAACATTCACGGGATGGGTATTCATGCACGGTGCACATCAATAAAATTAACGACAATACTAAAAAACTACTGATATGAAAAAGACAGTAATTACACTATTGATAACAATGCTTGGATTAGGAGCTTTCGCTCAGCAAGATGCATTGTTCAGCCAATACATGTTTAATAAGCTGGTTATAAATCCTGCTTATGCCGGCTCCAGAGACGGATTAAGCATGACCATGGTGGGAAGACGCCAATGGGTAGGAATTGACGGAGGGCCACAAACCCTGACTTTTTCTATCCAATCTCCATTGAAAAATGACAGGATTGGTTTGGGTTTTTATTGCTATACTGACGTTTTGGGTCCTTTCCAGGCATCAGGAGCCATTGGTACTTTTGCATATAGAATCAAACTTGGCAGAGGGGATTTAGCATTTGGTATTCAGGCAGGTATTAAACATACTTCTTATGATAGAAGTAAAATGACCGTACCTGATGATAATGACGCTTTGTTAAATGCACAGTTTTCTAAACAAACTATTCCGGATGCTAACTTTGGTATTTATTATCATACTGAGAGGTTTTATGCCGGTATCTCTTCCAAGCATTTATTCGAACAGGAATACGGGTATATAGAAAAATCCAATAATGAATCGGTATATGGTACTTTATTCAGACATTTCTATGGAATGGCTGGCGTTGCTATCCCTTTGAGTGACAGACTCGTTTTTAGACCATCAACTCTTGTTAAGTATACTCAAAATGCCCCAGTCCAGGCTGACATCAATGCAAGCTTTCTAATAAGTGATGTGCTTTGGCTTGGAGTTTCTTACAGAACACAGAGGGCTGTTGTATTTATTGCAGAAATAGTAATTGCTGAAAGATTAAGAATTGGATACTCATATGATATGTACCTGAACGAAATACAGCAACATAATCAGGGATCACATGAAATAGTCCTTGAATATAATATACCTCATAAAAAAAGAATGTTAACACCTAGATATTTCTAGTTAACTTTTAATGTGAAACAATAAAAATTAAACTTATGAAATCTATATACATTAAATTTATTCTAGCGATACTGATAGGCATGGGATATAACACCTATAGCCAGTCAGTTAAAAAGGCTGATAAACGTGTTACGTTCTATCAATATGCAATAGCAGTTCCTATTCTTGAAAAAATAATTGAAAAGGATAAAGATGGTAAAGAAGATGCCATGCTTATGCTGGCTGATTGCTATCGTTTGATGAATAATGAAGAAAAAGCTGCCGAATTGTATGCCCAGATCATTGAATTTGATAGCATTGATCCGATCAATCATTATTATTATGGTCAGGCACTAAGAACTTTGGGTAAATATGAGGATGCCAGGGAAGAGTTTTTGCTGTACGCAAACCTCGTTCCTGACGACCCAAGAGGTGCTCTTTTTGCTGAATACAGTGAGCAAATTCAAGAACTGCTTGCGCAGCCTAACAAATATGATGTACATAATATAAAGTCAGTTAACACTGAGAATTCGGAATTTTCACCGATAATTCATGGCGATGGTATTGTATTTTCTTCCGACAGAAAAATGAAGAAATACATGAATCCTATCTACGATTGGACTGGTGATCCTTATTTGAACTTTTTCTTTTCAAAAATCGATAGCGCATCTCCGTTATATAATCCTTCATATGCAGAAGCTGAAAGTTTTTCAAATAAATTAAATGATGCCTACCATGACGGAACAGCTGTTTTTAACAGCACCAGCGATGTTATCTACTTTACGCGAACAGAAAAAGAGAGAACAGAAAAAGATGAGGATAATATTATAACTAACAGGCTAAAAATTTATACTTCTACTTTCTTAGATGATAAATGGTCAAAAGCTGAATTGTTGGCTTTAAATAATGAAACATATTCAATCGGACATCCTGCATTGTCAGCGAACGATAGTTTACTGTATTTTGTTTCTGATATACCTGGAGGAATAGGCGGTACAGATTTATATGTTTCCGAATGGATAAATGGAGAATGGGGAGAACCAAAAAATCTTGGTGCTTTACTTAATACTCCTGAAAACGAAATGTTTCCCTATATGCATACTGATGGCACATTGTATTTTGCATCAGCCGGACATTTGGGATATGGCGGATTAGACGTATTCTCTTCAAAACGGGAAAACGGTGTATGGACGGAACCTATCAATATGATGGCTCCAATGAACTCATCATATGATGATTTTGGTATTACCTATATTCCTGGTATGAATGTAGGATTATTCAGCTCAAACAGGCCGGGCGGTGCTGGTGCTGACGATGTTTATGCTTTCGAAGGATCAGTTAGAATAAAAGGAAAAGTTATTGAATGTACAGATGGTGGTATAGATTGTATGCCTCTTGAAAATGCAACCCTCTTTATATTGAACAAAACAACTAATGATGTAAGCGTTTTAAAAACAAATTTAGCCGGTCAATATGAAATTGAAGTAAGCTCCAGAACAGAGTATTCTATAAAAGCCAGTAAAGAAGGTTATTTTAGTGATTGTGCAGGAATAAAAATCAAAAACAGCGGTTTTGCTGTTAGAGATTTGATTTTAGAGAAACATAAAGAAGGAATAGTATTTACAGTTAATAATATTTATTATGATTTCGATAAGTGGTTTATAAGAGAAGATGCTAAACCTGCACTGGATAATCTTGTACGTATTATGCAGGAAAATCCGATTACTGTTGAGTTAAGTTCTCATACCGATTGCAGAGGAAGCGATGAGTATAATATGAAACTTTCACAAAAAAGAGCCCAGGCAGCTGTTGACTATATTATAGAGCATGGTGTTGATGCAGAACGTATTATGGCTAAAGGCTATGGGGAATCTGTGCCGGTAAATAAATGTGCGGATGGAGTTAAATGCACTGATGAAGAATACCAGTTAAACAGACGTACAGAATTTAAAATTATAAGTGTTACTCCCGAACCTCCACCCAGAGAAATTGATGAGGCAAAATACCTAAATGGTGAGTTTTATGAAAAAGGTGTATTTTCACACGATTTCTTTGAAGGATGTAATTTTTCAGAACCACTTGATAATTAACTAAAATGGTATTATATTTGAAAAAAATAAAAGCGACGTTGATACAAGGCAAGCAAATGAGACAGCTTGGGGTAAATGAAATGATGTTGCTTTAGTCGTTGGGATTGCTTGTTCCTGATGATTTGTTGTGATGTTATTTCGCTGAATTTACCTTAATTGTTTCCCTGAGGGTGGGCCGCAAGGCCCACCTTTTTTTATTGGGAAAATTTTAATCTTTCCAGTCTCCGCCTTCTTTTATAATGGAAATTAAGGTGTCAACAGCTATATTTTCATTAAGATTGGTATATACAAGAACAGATCCTTTAAATAAATTAACTTTTCCTGTTCCACTGCCAACATAACCATAATCAGCATCAGCCATTTCTCCCGGCCCGTTTACTAAACAACCCATAATAGCAATCTTAATTCCTTTTAAATGAGCTGTTTTTTCTTTCACCTTTTTTAAATGATCCTGAATGTCAAAATTGGTACGGCCACATGAAGGACATGCAATAAACTCCGTTTTGGAATATCGTAAACCCATGGCCTGCAAAATATCCAAAGCCAATTGAGTATTGATATCGGGAGAAGTTGATTCATCGTTTACACAAATTCCTATGGATGAGTGTAAATCATATAAATATGAAAATTCTGATGCAGCTCTTAATTGCACTGCTTCTTCTGTTAATCCTGAATAGTCGAGTTTTATGATGCCGGTTTCAAACTCACCGACAGAATCTGGCATAATTGAAATCGTTTCGGTTTCAATTATTCCCTTGTTTCCGTGCAAAATATTTTTTTGATCCAATGAGAAATCAGCAATCTCAGAAAATCCTTGCGAAATAGCATAGGGAGGTTTTAGGTTATTGGATTTTATCAATTGGTCATTATTCTTAATAATGATTTTCTCAGCATTAATTTTTAATAGATTATCTTTTTTCTTTCCGTACAATTCAACCAATTGTTTTGCTACAGGTATTTCATTTTCCGGAATTTCTGTTAAACTAACCCTGATTGTGTCACCAATTCCATTCAGTAATAAATTTCCTATTCCTGCTGCTGATTTTAATCTACCATCCGCACTATCTCCGGCTTCAGTTACCCCTAGATGAATCGGGTAATAATATCCATTTTTTGTCATTCTTTCAACCAGCAATTTATTTGCTTCAATCATTACCCTAACATTACTTGCTTTCATTGACAATACAAGATGTTCAAAGTTGAGATTTCTACAAACTTGAACAAATTCAATAGCAGACTCAACCATACCTTCGGGCGTATTTCCGTATTTAGCCAGTATTTGATTAGATAATGATCCGTGGTTTGTTCCGATACGGATAACAGTGTTATTTTTCTTGCAAATGTCAATTAATGGGGAAAGTTTTTGCTCAATTTTAACTAAGTCTGAACGGTATTCTTTTTCAGTAAAATCAATTTTAAGGTTGTTTCTGTCAACATAATTTCCTGGATTGATCCTTACCTTTTCTACAATTTGTGCCGCTACCTCTGCAACTTTTGGATTGAAGTGGACATCAGCAATAAGTGGCAATCCGTATCCTTTTTGAATAAGTGCGTTTTTGATCTCATTTAAGTTTTTGGCCTCTTTAATATTCTGTGTTGTAATCCTCACCATTTCACATCCAACATCAGCTAATCGCACGATTTGATCAACGGTTGCATCTGTATCAAGTGTTTTAGTATTTGTCATCGATTGGATAAGAACCGGGTGGTTGCCACCGATAACCATATTGCCAATAGCTACTTCTTTACTCTGAATTTTTTGGTTATTGCTGGAAGAAAAAAGTACAGACATAAATTTTAAATAAATAACAATTCAAAATTAATATTAAGTAAGAATGTAGTTACAATAATTGAGGTCAGATTTTTTTTAATATTGATTTGACAGAACCCAGGTAACCCCCACCAAACAAATTTACATGCACCATTAAGGGATATAGGTTACAATAATCCATTCGCTGCTGCCATCCCGATTCCAACGGATAATGATGGTGGTATGCTGCATAAAACTGGCTATCGAAACCGCCAAATAATTGCGACATTCCCAGGTCCATTTCCCGATGCCCATAGTAAACTGCCGGGTCGATTATCACGGCATTCCCATTTTTGTTTACCATGTAATTTCCGCCCCATAAATCTCCGTGTAAAAGTGCCGGAGGTTCAACAGGAAAAATCTCAGGAAGTTTTTGATAAAACCTTTCAAAGGCATCAACAACATCTTTTCCCATTCGCCCATGATCCCTTGCAAGTTGTACTTGTATTTCAAGCCTTTCAGATCGATAAAAATCAATCCAGTTATCATGTTTTCTATTCGACTGAAAAAGAGAACCAATGTAATTATTATGGTCAAGGCCAAAATAACTGGAGCTATTTTTATGTAATGCAGCTAATTTTTTAGCAAAGTAATCCCAAAAATCAATCTGTTTTCGTCCACTTTCAATAAAATCAAGAACAAGGAATGCTGTATTGTCAGCCTTTCCCAAAGCGACAACATTTGGAACAGCAATAGCATCTGTTGCGGCTAATATATTAAGGCCTTTTGCTTCCTTTTCAAACATTTCAGGATAAAGTGAAGCTGAATTCTTTTTAACAAAGAACTTACCAATATTGGTTGTTAGTTTTAGTGTTTCGTTAATTGAACCGCCGCTTACCGAAGAAACGCTGTGTATTTCAACTGTTTGATTGAATTTACGAGAGAGAATTTCTTCTATTGATGATTTCCAAGACATGCTTAGTTACAAATTCTGGGTTTAGAAGTGTTTTTTTTAGCTATCAATTAATACTTTAGCTTCGCCCATTACTTTACTAATTTGGTTATCACTAAATAAGTATTTACGCATTAAATCTTCGCGTTCAAGTAATTCTCTGCATAAAACAATACCCTCATCAAGAAAATGCCTTTTCTGTGTTTTGTTTAATGTGTGAAGAGAAGTAATTGGATACAAGCCGGATTTATCGATAAAATGTTTCAAGCTGCTTTCCTTGGGATAATCCCACGAGATTAATCCCAAACCGGCACATTCAGCATATTTAATTGCGTCCTTTGTGAAACGTGAGTTGGTAACAACATATCCTCTAATATTCAACTCTTTATATTGACCTTCTTCTATCCATTTTTCTTTAATGTCATTAAATCTAGAGTTTATGTATAAGGGTACCTGTACATTTGTTTTAGCCCGGTAGTCGCCATGAAATTTACATTCAATAATAATTTGTTCACCCGGTTTAATTGCAATTACATCTATTTCATGTTGCACACATTTTCCCTGTATTTGCTGCCCAACTTTTACTTTATAACCGAACGATTCAAAAAGTTTCCCGACAAAAATTTCAAATGGATATCCGGATGGGCCCATTTCGAAGATGGCTTTCTTAAGGCGGTAGCGTCCGGCAACACGATGTGATTTTTTCTTTCTTAATAATGAATAAGCCAACTGAAAAATCTTACGGGTTGGTATTCCATTGTATAGATTTGATTCAATTTGGTTTAAAATTTCATAGCTTTCATTATTCTTAGCTCCTGCAAGCTTTAATGCATTTAAAATCTTATTCCTGTCAAATGGAACCTGATCACCATTTGATTTTAAAACTAATATATTATCCAATTGATTTTTCTCTTTTAACAAATTTACGAAATTAGTAGTCTGATTAAGATTAAATAGAAATCAATTTAATGCGATATATGTAATAATTTACATATTTGTACGTCTATTCTAGGATTATTTTGGTAATTGCAAATGAGAAACTCGTTTAACGGTATGCAGACAAAAAAAATATTGTTGGTTCTTTTTATGGTTTCAATATTCATTATACCATATAGTTGTAAACACCAACCGGAAGATTTTGCAATACCGGAGAACTGTGATCTTACCCGGGTTACTTATCCGGGGACGGTGATTCCCATTCTTGAAAGCAACTGTTATGGTTGCCATAACAGTCAGGTAAACAATGGGGGAATAAACCTTTCGGATTATAATACATTGTCGAACCTGGCTAAAAGTGGTAAATTAATGGGTGTTATCAAAAAAAAGGCCGGTTATACACCAATGCCACCTGATTACAAGTTAGATAGTTGTGATATTGCGAAAATAGAAAAATGGATAAACGATACTACTTTCACTCCTCCCGGGGGGAATGATCATCCTTGCGATCCTGATACGGTTTATTTTGAAAACGAAATACTACCCCTCATTGTCTCTTCTTGTGCAACAACCGATTGCCATGATGTGGCTTCGGCACAAGATGATATCATTCTTATTGATTATGCTTCAATAATTGAAAACGGAAAAATTAAACCCGGTGATCCTGACGAAAGTAAACTTTATAAAAAAATTACCGATAATGATCCTAATGATCGCATGCCTCCCCCGCCAAGCGAACCATTAAACCAGGAACAAATTCAAAAAATACGTATTTGGATCGAACAGGGTGCTTTTAATAATCGTTGTGATGAAGATTGTGACACTACCAATGTTACTTTTTCAAATCATATCTGGCCATTGATTGAAAATAATTGTCTTGGTTGTCATTCGGGGGGAAGTCCTGGAGACGGAATATACCTGACAGACTATGATAACATAGTGTCAGCTGTGGAAAGCGGTAAATTACGGGGTACAATTAATCATATGCAAGGATTTTCACCCATGCCTAAAAATACCGACAAGCTTTCAGATTGTAAAATTAATCAAGTAAGAATTTGGATTGAAGATGGAACACCTGATAACTAAACTTTTAAAAGCGGTTTTTGTAATTGTAATTGCTATTTTCATGCAATCATGTTATTATGATAACGTAGAAGATTTGTATCCTCAACTGCCTGAATGTGACACAACTAATGTAACATATTCCAATAGTGTCTGGCCTGTTATTAATTCCAATTGCACCGGCTGTCATGGTGGTAATGCTCCTGCAGGAAATATCAGGCTTGAAAACTATAATGATATTTCTTCAGCTGCAAATAATGGTAGCTTATTGGGGACTATCCGACACGAAAATGGCTGGTCGCCGATGCCAAAAGGTGGAGGAAAACTAAATAATTGTGATATTACAAAAATTGAAACCTGGGTTAACCAGGGTACGCCAGATAATTAATATCCTGTTCAACGATACATAATATGAAGTCAAAGCAAACTGTATTTTTTATCCTTATTCTGTTGCTTATTAATTATTCAACTAAGGCACAAGGTGATGTTGAAGAAGAAGATTCTGTTGAATATGCTGAACCTATATTTAATACGACTTTATTAGTAATCGGACAATCAACTGAAACTGCAACAAATGGCGATTTGATATTTAATATTCAGCATCGATTCGGAACAGTGAATAGCGGATGGTACGATTTTTTCGGACTTGACCAGGCAACAACCCGATTAGGTTTTCAATACGGTATTACTGATTGGCTTTCTATTGGTATTGGGCGTACAACTCTTGAAAAAACTTATGACGGTTCGTTAAAAGTTAAAATACTGCGCCAAGGTTCAGGAAAAAGAAAAATCCCTTTATCAATAAGTTATTTTGGAAACGTGGGGATTAATTCTCTGAAATGGTCAGATACCGACAGAAAAAATTACTTCACTTCCAGAATGTCATATGTGAATCAATTATTAATAGCTCACAAATTTAAAAAGGTGGTTTCTCTTCAAATAATGCCCACTTTAGTTCATTACAATTTAGTAGAGAAAGCTACAGATGACAATGATGTATGGTCAATTGGTGCGGGCGGTGTTTTTAAGGTAAGCAAAAAGATAAGTGTCAATGCTGAGTATTATTATGTAATCTCGGAACAAACAGCTGCTGATTATGTTAATTCGTTTTCTATTGGTATTGACATCAACACAGGAGGACATGTTTTTCAGTTATATGCAACCAATTCTGCGGGAATAATTGAACAGCATTTTATCGGAAGAACCACTGGCAAATGGCTAGCTGGCGATATTCATATTGGGTTTAACATTAGCCGTTCATTTACCCTAAAGAAAAAAGATTATTTCGAATAAAAAAAACCCGATCAAAATACATCGACCGGGCACCAAAAAACAACAGGCCTAAGGCCCTGGGAATATATGAAGCGTTTCTGAATAGTTTATCTTAAATCAAATTTTATTTTTATTCCAACTTCCTGACCGGCGTACTTTTCCAGGTCTTCAGGTTCCATGTTCTCAATAGTTTTAATAACATGTTTGATCATTTTTTTGGATACACTATTGGCTCCGGTAACATCAAATGTGCCATCCTCCTGAATAAGTACACTAACAACTACACAGCATTCGAATTTATCTACTATGGCAAATTCGGGATAGTCAAGTTCATCTTGAATAAGATTAGCGACTTTATTAGACACGGCTTTTGAAGCCGGAACAGGTTCCATTGCAAAGGCTGAACTAACAACGAACAGACTAAATACAAAAAGTAAGGTTGCGATTCTTGTTTTCATCTCTTTTAGTTTTTTAATTAAATTTAAATGGTTGCGAGTATATGTTTGCGAAACTTATGCCAAACTCCACAGCGCTCTGTTAGACTGTTAGTTACCAAGAATACATACCATTGGCGCTGATAGAAATTGTACGGCTGTAAACACAATATGTACAAGTTCGAACACTATATATATTTTTGGTTACTAATATGTTAACGTAAATTTAACATTTCGGATAACCATATTTCAATACCTGATCATGTTATATTTTTTTCGTCTTATTAATACCAAATCTTATTACATTTCTAATTAATTTTGTGGCTTAATTTTAACACATTTAAGCTGATATGGATTTTCCAGAGAATGAAAAGCGGTCATTGAATTTTATTGAAGCGATCATTGAAGAGGATTTAAAGAACAATAAAAATGAAGGCAGGGTACATACCCGCTTTCCTCCTGAACCCAATGGTTATTTACATATAGGCCATGCCAAATCAATTTGCTTGAATTTTGGCCTTGCTGATGCATATAATGGGTTATGCAATCTTCGTTTTGATGATACCAATCCTGAAAAAGAAGACATCGAATATGTCGATTCAATTATGGAAGACATTAGGTGGCTTGGGTTTGAGTGGCATGACAAACCTTATTATGCTTCTGATTATTTCGATCAATTATATGAGTGGGCTGTTCAATTAATAAAAGACGGAAAAGCTTATGTTGACGACCAAAGCCAGGAACTGATCAGCCAGCAAAGAGGAGTCCCAACCCGACCCGGTACCGAAAGCCCTTATCGTAACAGGGATATAGAAGAAAGCCTTGATCTTTTTGTAAAAATGAAAAACGGGGAGTTTCCCAGTGGTGAAAAAGTACTACGGGCTAAAGTTGATATGACTTCCCCTAATATGCACATGCGCGATCCGGTTATGTATCGTGTTCTTCACCAGGAACATCATCGGACAGGAAACAAGTGGTGTATTTATCCTATGTACGACTGGGCACATGGACAATCTGATTTCCTGGAAGGGATTACCCACTCTATTTGTACGCTTGAGTTCGAAATACACAGGCCGTTGTACGACTGGTTCCTCAATCAAATTGTTGAAGAAGGTGCTTACAGGCCCCGACAAATTGAATTTGCCCGCCTTAACCTGAGTTATACAGTAATGAGCAAAAGAAAATTACTGGAACTGGTTCAGGACAACTATATTAATGGTTGGAACGATCCCCGCATGCCTACCATTTCAGGATATCGCAGGCGTGGTTATACACCCGAGTCGATTCGAAACTTTGCCAATCGTATAGGCATTGCTAAAAGAGACAATGTAATTGATGTTGGTTTATTGGAATTCAGCGTCCGTGAACATCTTAATCAGATTGCACCACGTGTTTTTGTAGTGCTTGATCCTGTGAAAGTTGTGATCACTAATTATCCTGATGGCAAGATTGAGGATGTTGTTCTTGAAAATAATCCGGAAGATCCGGAAGGAGGTTCACGAAAAATACCCTTTTCGAAAGAAGTTTATATTGAGCGCAATGATTTTATGGAAGACCCATCAAAGAAATTTTTCCGCATGGGTCCTGGTCGCGAAGTCAGACTAAAGGGAGCTTATATAGTGAAGTGCGAAGATTACATAAAAGATGAAAATGGAACTATTACTGAGATTCACTGCACTTATGACCCTGACACCAAAAGTGGAGGCAGCGGTGCAAGCAGGAAAGTAAAAGGTACATTACACTGGGTATCAGTTGACCATGCTATTGATGCAGAAGTACGGCTGTATGATCGATTATTTATGGATGAGGATCCTGCAGGACATAAAGACAAAAATTTTAAAGAATTCCTCAATCCTGATTCATTAAAAGTACTGAAGAATTGTAAGCTGGAACCTTCGCTAAAATCAGCTAAAGCCGGAGATAAATTCCAGTTTCAGCGCCTGGGTTATTTCTGCGTTGATCCTGATAGCACTGATAAAAATCTTGTATTTAACAGAACCGTTCCTTTGCGTGACTCGTGGTCGAAAAAGAATAAATAATTCTTGATTGAAACGCTGTTTAATATTTAAATTTGCGCTCTTGCTGTAAACAGTGATTAATCGGTCAAGGTCACAACAACTTTATCCAAAGTTCCGGTAAATGCAAATGGACTCCCTTCATAATCTTTATCGACTTGTGTGCCGGAATCCATGCCTACATCAAAAGTTTCAGCAAGTGAGTAAGTCGAAATATGCATCATTTCGAAATAATCCTCATCAACCTTTTTTCCATTTACATACAATTCACCAGTACCCGACCACGGTTTAAGTGTGCCGTCAATTTTTGATCTATCCAGAATAAAGTTGAATTTCAAATCTGTAGAACCTTTTGGAAGTTTTGGAGATGTTAAATGATAATGCACCCCATCTAAGAAGTTGTAATCAAAGTGTAGCTTACCATTTTTAATGTACATTGAATATCCTCCGGTCATACCTCCACATGAAACAATTACACCTTCTTCATTCCCTTTCAGGTCTATAGTTGTTTCTATCGTATGAGATCGCCCTTTCACAGGAACTGAAGCCTTTTCAGCGATACGAACCGCTCCAGGTGCATAATAGGTAAACACCTTTTTATCACCGAAGATAACGTAGTTTACTGCATTCAATCTCGCCAGCATGTCGTCATACAGTGGATATACCTGATTCGCCCAGGCTTCTTCTTCGAAAATCTTCTTCAACTCTTCGAGTTTTTCAGGATATTCTTCTGCCAGATCGGTACTCTCCGAAAAATCTTCTGCAACATGATAAAGTTCCCAAACGTCATCTTCAAAAAGTTTAACAACGTTAACATCCCATGGCATACGATTAGCATGCAGTGTTACGGCCTTCCATCCATCTACCCAAATAGCACGGTTTCCAAACATTTCATAATACTGACGTTTTTTAGCATTTGGTGCATCAGCATTATCAAAAGAATAATTCATAGGAACACCTGTAAAAGGTTGTTGTTCTATTCCATGGTATTCATCTGGCCTTTCAATACCTGCTGCTTCCATAATGGTGGGTGCAATGTCGCTGATATGATGGTATTGACTTCTAATTTCACCTTTGGATTTAATACCATCAGGCCAGTGCATGACCAATGCATCCTGCTGTCCACCCCTGTGTTCGGATTGCTTAAAATAAGGAAATGGTGTATTCCCGGCCATTGCCCATCCGGCATGATAATGTGGATAGCTATCCCATTGTCCCCAATTATCGTAATTGCGCATATTGGCATCGAATGGAGTTTGCATACCATTCAATACATATGTTTCATTGAACGTACCGGCTAATCCCCCTTCACCACTTGCGCCATTATCGGCTGTTACAATAATTAATGTGTTATCAAGTTCGCCAATTCTTTCCAATGTCTCCACTATACGTCCAATCTGATGGTCGACATGTTCCATTTGTGCGGCAAATACTTCCATTTGTCTGGCATACATTTTCTTTTCTTCATCGTTCAAAGAATTCCAGGCTGGCAATTCATCAATACGATCAGATAAAATTGTATTTTCAGGAGCGATCCCCAATTCTATCTGGTTAGCTAAAATCTGTTCACGAGCTTTGTCCCAACCCATATCAAATTTGCCTTTGTATTTAGCAATGTATTCGTCTGGAGCATGATGTGGTGAGTGCATGGAACCGGAAGCCCAAAGCATCATAAATGGCAATTCTTTGTCAAGCGATTTGTGGCCTGTAATCCAATCAATGGCACGATCCGCTAAGTCTTTGTCCAAATGTTCGGTTTTTCTATACGGTTCCGGATGGTGATCGTCCCACATTACGGGTATAAACTGATGGACATCTGCTGCCATAAAAGTATATGCGTGTGCAAATCCTTCATCGCTTGGCCAGCGATCAAACGGTCCCACTTGTGACACTTCATACAGAGGTGTATGATCCCATTTTCCTAATGCATAATTTACATATCCTTCTTCTTCTAAGTAGTTAGCCACAGATTTAGCTGACGGAGGAACGATTGCATTGTATCCAGGGAAACCCATAGCAGTCAATGCATGGCTTCCCAATCCAATCATATGGGGATTTCTTCCAGCCATTAAAGTAGCTCTCGACGGCGAACATAATGCCGTTGTATGAAAATTAGGCGTAATAGACAAAAAGGAGGCTACGAAGCTCTGTGTATTGCGTATTTATTAGCTTTGAAGCAAATCAAAGGTTATGAATAAAAAAAGTGCTTTTATTGTGGTAGCACAATCA
>Ga0164313_10002246_pt1 | contig 17317 bp, 14 predicted proteins | sample GuaBasSedimGuay4_FD_113735 | JGI IMG/M metagenome (GOLD analysis project Ga0164313, IMG submission 113735) | Subseafloor sediment microbial communities from Guaymas Basin, Gulf of California, Mexico - Guay4, Core 4569-4, 0-3 cm | ecosystem: Environmental > Aquatic > Marine > Hydrothermal vents...
AGGTCCAGCAGACGGTCCAGCACCGCTCGTTAAACGCCAACGGCGCCGCCACAATCCCCCAGTAGAACAAGGTGATTGTGGGTTGGCGCCGTTGTCGCGTCGTCAGGCCCTGAGGGGCCCCTTTTTCTCGATTCGTTTTGACTCAGTGACTCAGAGAACGAGGTCCTTGAGTTTCTTGAGAGGCGTTGCACGGATCTTCTTGGACGCAGCCTTGGGCGGAAGCATCATCTCCTCGCCGGTTGCTGGATTGCGTCCCATCCGAGCCGGTTTCGCTGGAATCTTACGAACTTTGAGTTTGATCATATCGGGAATGACAAACTCCCCGGGGCCACGGCGACCAAGCTCTTTCTTGACGAGGTCTTGAAGTGCATCAAAAACCCCCACAATTTCCTTCTTGGTGAGGCCGGTCTTTTCTGCCAGCTCACTCATGGTCTGAGCTTTCGTCATTCGCTTGCCTGCTACCATAATTCCCTCCTAACTCTCTGCCCTGCCGCTTCGATCCAGTAAAAAAGGCCCCCAAAAGAAGCCCTAGACAGGCACGGCGCCATCTATGCCTAGGTTTTTCCATGCTGACAAGGGCCTTTGTGCGATTTGGCAAACAAATTTCTAGGGGTTAATCGATCGAGGGCAGCACACCATCGAGTCTCGGCCGACCCAGACGCATCGCACAGAGGAAGTTACCCACAGGCCGTCCACAGCTTCCCGACCACTCACGTCGTGCTTGGGCGCGCAAGCTGAGCAAGAAGCAAATCAATTCTAGTTTCAACCAGTTACGCGCCAAAATATCGGAGGCGCTCGAACATTGAGCACTCGAATTCATGAGCGCCGAGAAGGGTTTTCCACACGCTTGGGCGCTCAGTGGGCGGCGCCGACGGCGGCCAAGAGATCCTCTGTTCGTGCCTTCATTTCCTGCTCTTCTCGCTTGTTGGCGTGGTCGTATCCGAGAAGATGAAGCAGCCCGTGGGCCAGCAAGAACGTGACTTCTTGGATGATTGGGCGATCGTGTTCCGCCGCCTGGCGGGTCGCGGTGGGCACCGAAATCACGACATCGCCAAGCAGCCCTGGGCTCGACGCCGGGCCGGGGCCCTCTTGCATCGGGAATGCGAGGACGTCGGTGGCCGTGTTCGTCTTCCTGTAGCGGTGGTTGAGGGCGCGAATGGTCGCGTCGTCGCAGAGCAGGATCGAAAGCTCCGCGTCGCGAAGCCCCAAAGACTCGAGCATTGCCTCGGCGCGCCACGACAGCTCCCCGTGACGAACCGAGCGACGCTCCAAACCACGCGAACGGAGCCATACCGGCATCGTCTGGCTACTGCCTCCCCCGCCTGATTCGGTCAAGCCGGGCCGCGGGATGCCCCGAGCGAGCCGATTGCTATGCTCCGCGAGTGTTCGAAAAAGTATTGATCTTGCGGCGCGGAGAGGCCGCGACCCGCGTCGCGCGCACGTGTCGGCGGATGGGGGTGGAATCCATTGTCGTCGCCCCGAAAGATGCCCCGGCAAGCCGCCACATCGAAGCTGCGGACGGGAGCATCGAGGTCGACTTCGAAGAAGCTACGGCGATTCCGACCGACCAACTCCCAGCGATTCTCGAACAGTCCGGCGCCGACGCAGCGCACCTCGGATACCAGGGCCAGCCGGAGATGTTCGAGCTGGCGAGCGCGGCCGAAAAGGCCGACGTGGCCGTAGTCGGGACCGACCTCGACGTATTGGGTGCGCTCACCGACCCAGCCACCATTCGCGCCGCCGCGGAGCGTGCACATGTCCGAACGATCCACGATGCCGAGGATTTGCCGCAGCCACGTGAAATCGGCGTGCTCGTCGCCGCGGATTCCCATGGCGAGACCACCGCCATTGCGGAATGCGACCGCAGCCTGTCGACGTCGGAGCACACCCTCATTCACGAAACTCCGTCGCCTGAGTTCCTCTTCCGCTCCGACGGCGAGGCATTTCGAATGGCGCTGTTTGAGAGTGCCAGGCGCCTCGCCGCCGAGCTTCGCTATGCCGGGCTTCTCGAAGTGAAGTTTCAGATCGATCCCTCCGGATTTTCTTGGGTATCCGACGTCAAGATCGGCTTGCCCCGGCACCACACCCTCATCGAAATGGTCACGCGCGTGGACCTGGTCGCGCTGCAACTTCGAATCGCGTCGGGCGAACCGATCCCCGAAGAGCTGGAGACCGTCGAAGCTCGAGGGCACGCGCTAGACGCAGCTATCCTCGCGCTCGACCAACAGGACGCTATCGTTTCCTCGTACTCTGTGGCACCCGCATCGCAGGAGCGCGTTCGCGCGACCTCGTCGGCCACCGTGGGCTTGCCACTGCCAGCCGATGACCGCCCGTTGATCGCGAAGCTGTCCACGTACGCGCCCATCCGCCACCGAGCGCTCCTCTCGATGGATCGCATGTTGGCCGAGATGCGGGTCGAGCCGTTCTCGACCAACGTCGAAGCACTACGACGAATCCTCTGCGACTACTCGTTTCGCGCAGGGCAATACGACAGAGAAGCCGCCGTACGATTTGCTGCGGGCTGACGCCAGACGTTCGTCAAGCAGCGAACGTGGACTTGCGAGCGTAGACGGCCCCGTCGCCGAGCTGCTCTTCGATGCGAAGGAGCTGGTTGTACTTTGCGATACGCTCCGAACGTGAGGCCGAGCCGGTCTTGATCTGGCCAACGCCGGTCGCGACCGCGAGGTCGGCGATGAAGGTGTCCTCCGTCTCACCGCTTCGGTGTGAAATGATCGAGGAGTATCCGTGCAGGGCGCCGAGGCGGATGGTGTTCAGTGTTTCGGTGACGGTGCCAATCTGATTGACCTTGATCAGGATTGCATTGGCGACTCCGCGGTCGATGCCCACCTGGACTCGCTCGGTATTCGTCACGAAGAGATCATCTCCGACGAGCTGGACCTGACTGCCCTGGGCATCGGTCTGGACCTTCCAGCCGTCCCAGTCGTTCTCGTCCATACCGTCCTCGATGCTGACAATCGGATACTTGGAACAGTAGTCGGCGTAGATTTCCACGAGTCCGGCAGCATCGACCGGCTTCTTGTCGAACGTGTAGATGCCGTCCTTCTTGTCGTAAAATTCGCTTGCCGCGCAATCGAGCGCGATGGAGATCTGCTCGCCAGGGCGATAGCCCGCAGCTTCGATGGCACGAGCCACGAATGCCAGCGCCTCCTCGTTGGTCGCGAGGCGCGGAGCAAACCCGCCTTCATCGCCCACGCCGGTCGCGTGTCCGGCATCCTTGAGAAGCTTCTTGAGGTTGTGGAACGTCTCGGCACCGGCGCGCAGTGCATCGGCAAATGTGTCGAATCCGTGCGGGACGACCATGAACTCCTGGATTTCGAGACCGCTGTCGGCGTGCGCGCCGCCGTTGATGATGTTCATCAGTGGCGTCGGAAGGACGTGCGCCTGCGCGCCCCCAAGGTAGCGCCAGAGCGGTAACCCAACGGCATCGGCAGCCGCACGCGCGACGGCCATCGAAACCCCTAGGATCGAGTTGGCCCCGAGCTTGGCCTTCGACGGCGTGCCGTCGTAATCCAACATAGCCTGATCAACGCCTGCCTGGTCGAGCGCCTCGAGGCCGACCACCTGGGGAGCGATCTCGGTCACTACGTTTTCGACCGCCTTCAAGACGCCCTTGCCGAGATAGCGGCCGGCGTCTCCGTCGCGGAGCTCGAGCGCTTCATGCTCACCGGTGGAAGCCCCTGACGGAACAGCCGCACGGCCGGTCGCACCACCCATCAATTCCACGTCGACTTCGACCGTAGGGTTGCCTCGGGAGTCCAGAATCTCTCTTGCACCTATAGCGATGATCTCGGTCATGATTTCACCTCGCGCAGCCCTTAGCGGTTGTCTAGGGGCGATGCAAGGATGTCGATGCTAGGCTCGGCCGCCATGCACGCTTTGCTGTTCATTCCTTGGTTCCGTCTCGAGTCGTGGGACATCCCACTACCGTTCTCACTCCCCGTCTTGGGCGACACGTTGTCGATTCAGCCATTCGGCGTTCTGGTGGCCACCGGAGTGCTCGTCGGTGCGTGGGTGGCGGGCCGATTCGCACAAAGGAACGGTCTCGACACCATCGCAACAGGCGACCTGGTGACTTACGCGGTCGTGACCGGCTTCATCCTCGGCTACTTTTTGAACGGCCTGTTTTACGAACGCGAAACCTTGATGGAAGTCCTACGCCATCCCTCCATGTTATTCTCGACTTGGCTCGGACTCTCCTCGTACGGCGGCTTCTTCGGCGGCATTCTCGGATGCTTCATCTGGCGCTACCGAAAGAAGATGCCGCTGCTCCCCTACGCCAACGCGGTCTGTTTCGGCCTGCCGTTTGGATGGTTCTTCGGGCGCATGGGCTGCTTTGTCGTCCATGACCACGCTGGCAAGGTCACTGACTTCGCACTGGCGGTCGCCGACTATCGATTCGGCGCCCCTCCGTTTCAGCCGCGCCACGACCTCGGCTTCTACGAAGTGCTGTACTCAGCCGCGATCATCGCGCTCTTCATCTGGCTCGAGCGCCGGAGCCGCCGCCCGGTCGGCTTCTACTGCGTGATGCTCCCGTTGGTGTACGCGCCGGTGCGCTTTTTACTCGACTTCCTCCGCGCCGCGCCCCTCGAAGGCGGCGACGTTCGATACGTCGGGCTGACGCCGGCGCAGTGGTCGTCAATCGCCATGGTCGGCATCGGGGTCGCCGTGTGGCAGTTCGGCGTGAAGCCGCGGATGGCCGAGGGCGAGCCGGAGAGCGCCAACGCCTAATCGCTACCGGCCCGAAGGCCCTACTTGAGAGACACGACGGTCACCTGAGGGCCGCCTTCGTCTTGGGTGGCCTGGCGGAACCCTTCGACATAGGTGGTATCGCGCGACAGGTGCTCGTGGATCGCCCCTCGGAGCGCGCCACTCCCGACCCCGTGGACGATGAACGCGATCGCTTCGGCAGCCCCGTACATTCGATCGAGGAACGCCTCGGCCAATGCAACCGCATCGTCCGCGCGAAGCCCACGAACGTCGAGCGTATTGTCGGTCGTCCGGAGGGCTCTCTGCGGCTTTGGATGCGCCCCGGAAACCGCCCTCGGCTCTCTTGCGGGCGGCGCAGAGACTTGCTTGAGCGCGCGCAAGTCGGTCACATTGACCCAGAGCTTCATCATACCCGCAGACACGCGCACCTTGCCGCGCGCAGGCCCTTCGATCACGTCAGCAACGCTTCGAAGCCGTTCGACCCACACGCGGTCACCGACCCGAACGGCATTTGCATCGAGCGCGGCGGTTTCCACCGGCTCGGGCTCCAACGACGAACGATGGGCGTCCAGTTCGGCGAGTAGCGCGCCTCCATCACGGAGCACCTCGGAGGCCTCCGCGACCGACTCGGCTTTGGAACGCTGGCGAAGCTCCTTCTTGGCGTGGTCGAACCTGCCATGAAGCTCTCTGACCTGATCGACCAATCTCTGTGCTTCGCGACCGAGCCCTTTCGCCTCGCGCGCATTGAGCTCTTGGCGACGCATCTCGAGCTTCGCACGCTCCTGCGTGACCTTTGCCCGCTCGCCTTCGAGAGCCGACTGCTCTTCCTGCGCCGCCTTGGTTGCTGCTTCGAGCTTCGCAACCAAGGTCTCGAAACTTCGAGAATGCTCCGGAAGCGTGCGGCGCGCCTGATCGATGACTTCCGTGGGAATCCCGTATCGACGCGCGACCTCGAGCGCGTTGGAGCCGCCCGGCACGCCCATCGTCATCCGGAACGTGGGCGCCATGTTGTCGAAGTCGAAGCCGACGGCAGCGTTGTGCATGTTTTCGCGTTCGGCCGCCAGTGCCTTCAAGGCTTCGTAGTGCGTCGTCACCGCGACCGCGGCTCGACGCTCGACCAGGGTCTCCACGATCGCGCACGCCAGTGCGGCGCCGGCTTCGGGGTCAGTCGCGCCCGCTAGCTCGTCGAGTAACACCAGCACTCGCTCACCCGCTTGCTCGAGCACACTGCGGAGCGTGACCAGATGCGCGGAGAATGTGGATAGGCTTCGGGCGAGGCTCTGCTCGTCGCCCACCGCCGCAAGCACAGGCGAGAAGAATCCGCAAATGCTCCCCTCGTCGACCGGAATCGCCAAACCCGCTCGGGTCATGAGCGCTGCCAAGCCGAGCATCTTGAGGGCGACGGTCTTGCCGCCGGCGTTCGGCCCGGAAATCACCAGCGCTTCGCCACCCGAGAGCTCGATGTCGTTGGGGACCACCTCGGCGCCACTCAAGACCAACGACGGATGGCGAGCCGCGCGCAAGGAGATGCGCGGCTCCTGGCACAGCTCGACGAAGTGTGCGTCCAGATCGACGGCGAGCTGGGCGCTCGCGCCGCGCAAATCGGCGTGGTTGAGGGCCTCGGCCGCGGCGCGGAGCTGGGGCACATACTGACGCACCAACTCGGAGACGGCGGCGAGGATCCGCCGCTCCTCTCGCTCGAGCTCGCCCTGAGCCATCTTGAAACGGTTGCCTCGTTCGACGAGCTCCCGCGGTTCCACGAAAATGGTCGCACCGCTCGCGCTCGAGCCGTGCACGATTCCGTGGAATCGTTCGTGCGCATCCGTACGCACCGGAAGCACGTAGCGTCCCTCTCGAATCGTATAAAACGAATCCTGCAAGATGGCGCTGCGCTTCTGGATCAGGTCTTCGAGCTTCCGAACGATCCGTCCCCGAAGGTTGCCCACCTCTTCACGAAGACGCGCGAGCTCGGCGCTGGCGGAATCGAGGATCGTGCCGTCATCGCCAATCGACATGCCAACCTCTTCTTCGAGACCGTCAAGCGTGGGGTCGATCGCACACGCCCGATGCAAATACGGCACGCCGTCTTTTCGCTGGCCAAGAAACCGTCGAAGCGCCGCTGCTGCTCGCAAGGTCATGCGGATGTCCTTCAGCGCGCCGCCGTCGAGCACCCCTTCTCGCTCGAGGTGTTGCAACGACGATGCGATCTCGCAGATACCGTCGAGTGGCAGAGAGTCGTTCCGGTCGAGCAGGGTCCACGCTTCTTTCGCCTCCGCGAGCGCGCGCTTGGTCTCTTCGAACGATGGAGCGATCTCCAGGGAAAGACCTTCGCCGAGCGGTCCCCTGCAGCGATCGGCAACCGCCTGCTCTATCTGGCCCCACTCGAGATCCTCTAACGTTTTGCGCTCGGCGTCGCTCACTGAGCCCACTCGGGAACCTTGAGGTCCGAGGAACGGATCGGCTTCTCGCGCTTTCGCTTGGGGGCCTCCGCTTTGCGGGACTTGGGCCGGGACTTCTTCGGGGCCCGGAGCTCGATCAGAACGGTTTCCTCTTGGGTCGGGGTGATCGCGGTGCGCCCCCTTCGTTTACCAAGCTTGGCGCGAATCACCAGCGTCGACCCACGCTCGACCGCGAGCGTGCATGGCGCCGCGGCGCAAGCCTCCGACCCATCGTCGAGCATGATTCTCGCCCCGACGGGGTCGGTCGCGACGTGAACGTTGACGAACGTGAGCACTGGCTCGACATTGACGAGGAGCGGCTCAAGGGCCTCGGCTAGCTCGGCTAGCTCGGCTAGCTCGGCTGGAGGGTTGAGTTCCGCTGACGCGGTGCTTGCGTCGGCTTCGCTCCACTGACCCGCCATGGGACCCAAAGCGACCCACGCGAGCGCGGCGACGACAGCCGAAACGGTCGTCGCCCAGACCCAGCGAGACGTCTTGCGGTGTGGCACCGGCGCGAGGTAACTCAGCGAAGGCGGGCCAAATGCTGAAGGCGGGGTCTTCACGGTCGCGCGGCTCAAACGCCCGTCGAGAGCGCAGGTGACCGCCTCTGCAAGCTCTTCGGTGTCCTGATAGCGGTCGTCAGGATCCTTGGCGAGCGCCTTTCGAATCACCAGTTCGAGCTCTCGGCTGACCTTGGCATTCGGATTCAGCTCGTCGATCGGCGGCAACTCAGCGAACAAGTGCTGAGTGAGCACTCCCATGAACGTGTCGCCCTCGAACGGAACCCGGCCCGCCAGACACTCATAAAGAATGATGCCGAGCGCATACACGTCAACGCGGTGATCCAGATCCTTCCCGGCTGCTTGCTCGGGCGACATGTATTCCGGCGTGCCGAAAATCATCCCCGTCTTGGTGAGCTTGCGGCCCGGCGCGCCATCGGTTTCGATGTCACTCATCTTGGCGATACCAAAATCGACGATCTTCACGAAATCGTCGACGCCATCGCGCTTGGTCAGGAAGATGTTTTCGGGCTTGATGTCGCGATGCACGATCCCTTTGGCGTGCGTCGCCGATAGCGCTCGGCAGCACTGAAGTGCGATGCCGCACGCTCGATCGGCATCGACGGTGACCTCTCTGCCGAGAACGTTCCCCAGGTCTTCGCCGTCGAGAAACTCCATGATGAAGTAGCTGGCGCCGCCGGTGGTCTCACCGAAATCAGAGATGTCGACGATATTCTCGTGACCGATCCGCGATGCGCTTTTGGCTTCTTGTCGGAAACGCGCAACGACATCGGGACGACGCGACAGGTCATCGCGGAGGACCTTGATCGCCACTCGCTTGTCGATGTCGCGGTGGAGCCCCTCGTAGACCAGCCCCATGCCACCTTCGCCGATGCGGCTTTTCACCACATAGCGGCCAGCCAGCACGCTGCCGACGAGCGGATCGTCCGGGTTGAGGGGACTGATGCTCATCTGCGACGTCGTCACGAGACGCGTGGCGTCGACGGGGCAGAATACCTCTCCCCGACCGTAATCAACTCTGCAGGCAGGACATACCTTCATAACGGCAATTTGTGGGCTAACTCCCCTAAATTCACGGTAGCATCGCGATTGTTGGAGGGTCAAAGATGGAGCCCGATTCGCACGCTCCCGTTGCCAATCGAAACCAGCTTTGATACGCGCACGCCGTGGATCGGACCGTACAATTGCTCAACGATACGCTGATCGACCAGATTGCCGCCGGCGAGGTGATCGAGCGACCCGCTAACTTGGTCAAAGAGCTTCTCGAGAACGCTATCGATGCGCACGCGACCGATATTACCGTGTCAGTGGAAGACGGGGGCCGGGGCCAGGTGCGCGTAAGTGACGACGGAATCGGCATGTCGCCCGAGGATGCCGCCCTGTGTATCGAACGCCACGCCACCAGCAAGATCACGGCATTTGAGGACCTCGCTCGCGTGTCGACGCTTGGCTTTCGGGGAGAGGCCCTTCCCTCGATCGGATCGGTCTCGAAAATGACGATCACCACCCGGCTCAAGAATGACCTGGAGGGCACGCGCGTCGTCGTCGAAGGTGGAGATGTGTTGGGGGTGTCGCCCGCCGGATGCCCCCCTGGCACGACGGTCGAAGTGAACGACCTCTTCTACAACGTGCCGGCGAGAAAGAAGTTTCTTCGCGCACGTCAGACCGAAACCTCTCGAATCTTCGAGGTTTGTCAGCGGGTTGCCCTGAGCCATCCGGAGTTGCGTCTCGTGGTGACGTCCGACGGACGTACCGCGAGGCGGTATCTGCCAGCGGACGGCCTCGCGGAGCGTGCGTATCAAGTCTTTGGCGATGTGACGCTCCAAGAGCTCCACGCCGAGCGGGAGGGCGTGATCCTCGATGCTGTCATGGCGCCGATCGAGCTTGCACGTGCCGGGGCGCGCCACCTCTTCCTCTTCGTCAACGGGCGGCCCATCGTCGATCGGGGCCTCGCCCGAGCGATCGCCTTCGCTTACGGGGATCGATTGCCCCCGGGGCACTACCCGCGTGGCGTGGTCTCCCTCCGCCTCCCTCCGGAGGACGTCGACGTGAACGCGCACCCGCAGAAGATCGAAGTGCGTTTCAAACAGACCGCCCAACTGCTGGATCTGGTGACCCGGATGGTTGCCGCCCGGCTTCCCGCCGCACCGGCGGGCGATGCCTATTGGGAGGCGCGCATCGGAGCACCCGGACCGCTGCGAGACTCCGACGCGACCTCACGTTCGGACCCGTCTGCCGACCGAGCCGCCACGGTCGCGCAGACCCCCAGCAAGTACGACGTGCGCAGCGCAAACGGGCTGCGCCTGGTCGCTCAGGTCCGAGACCGTGTGTTGCTCTGCGAGGCCGAGGAGCACATCATCATGTTGGACCGACAGCGCGCAGATGCGCTGGTTCGCTATGACGCCCTCCGCGAAGCGGCCAGCAACAAGATCCTCGCGCGTCAGAACCTACTCTTCCCGGATCGACTCGAGCTCGAGCCTTCAGCCGAAGCCGATCTCGAACGGCATGAAGCGCTTCTTCACTCCATTGGATTCGACTGGTCCGCGCTCGGGGAAGGTTCGTACGTCGTGCGGACAGTCCCTGCACTGGTCGCCGACGCACGCGCGACTCAGCTCTTCCAAGACGTGCTTTCGAGCCTCGAAGGAGGCGGGCAGGATCGGACGGACGCTGCCCTTCGCGCACTCGCAAACCGGGCCGCTATGCCCAACGGCGAACCGCTCGACGACGCTGCCGCACGGCGCATCGTCGCCAGCATCTGGCCAGCCCGTGACGCCCATCGGTCCTGTCTCGTCGCGCGTGTTCCGATACCGTCGGGAGCTGCCGAGATTGCAGATGACTAAGCCGCTCCAGCCACTGGTGGTGATTGCGGGGCCTACTGCCACCGGCAAGACCGCCGCGGCGATTGAGGTCGCACGCCAGTTCGACGGCGAGCTCGTTGGCGCCGACAGCGTACAGGTCTACCGGGGATTCGACATCGGGTCCGCAAAGCCCACGGCGGACGAGCTCAGGGGTATGCCGCACCACGTTCTCGATGTGCTCGACCCCGACCAAGACGTCGACGCCGTCACATACGCAAACCTGGCAGACGCGGCGATTGGGGACATTCGCGCCCGAGGCCGTCTTCCCGTTGTGGTGGGAGGCACCGGCCTTTGGATCCGGGCGCTCGTCCGGGGGCTAGTCGAGGTCCCGCCGGTGAACCCGGAGGTCCGGGAACGCCTGGAGAAGGCGGCCGCCGCGCTGGGGGCGCCCGCGCTACACGCGAAACTGGCGCTCGTCGATCCGATTTCCGCGGACGCAATTCACCCAAACGACACCCTCCGAATCGTGCGCGCGCTGGAGGTCTACGAGCAGACCGGCACGCCCCTCGGCACCCTTCGCGCGGAGCACGCTCTCGGAGAGCCGCGGTACCGCGCGATATTCGTCGTCCTCGACATGGATCGTGAGCAGCATGGCGTCGTCATCGAAGATCGCGCGAAGCAGATGCTCGCCGCCGGCTGGGTCGACGAAGTGCGCGCGCTGCGGACTCAATGGGGCGACGATATCCGACCCTTCGGTAGCGTCGGCTACCGTGAGGTCCTCGAGCATCTGCGCGACGGGATCCCCCTCGAGGAAACCCTGCGCCGAATTCGAAAATCGACCCGGATCTATGCGCGCCGGCAGCGAACCTGGTTCAAAGGCGAGCCCGGTGTAAGCTGGCGGAGCAAGAGCGCCGAGCTCCGCAAGCCAGGCGGCCTCGATCGCATCGAAGAGGAACTGAGGCTTTGAATTTCTTCGGACACGCCGTCGTCGCCGGTTGGCAGGACAACCGGGCCGGCCACCTGCTGGGCAGCATGTTGCCGGACTTCGAAGCGATGCTCGGCGTCGCACTGATCGAGGTTCGCGACCCCGACATTCAGCGTGGGATCGATCTGCACCACCGAACCGACGAAGCGTTTCATCGGGCCCCCGCCTTTCTGGCATTCTGTGCGCACGCGCTCGGCGAGCTCACGGCGGCCGGCGTGCGGCGTGGAACCGCCCGCGCCGTCGGCCACATCGGCAGCGAGATGTTCCTCGATGGCTGGTTGGCCCGCACTCAATCTCACATCGACGACTACCTGGCGGCGCTCGATGTCGAGATGGACGGTCTGCTCGGATGGCAGGACGGTGGGCACGCCTTCTTGAAACTGCACACCAGGCTCAAGTTGTGGGGAGCGCCGCTCGACTATGCGGAGCCTTCGTTCGTAGGGGCGAGGGTCACCGATGCCCTTCGCCGCCGCCCGGCTCTGGAGGTGCTCGAGGAGCAATCGTGCCTGGTCCTAGAGTTCCTCCCATCCCTTCAGGAGATGGTGGAGCGTGGCGCCCCAGAACTACTCAACGAGCTTCAGGACGCGCTAGGCTCGGAAGACTGAGATGCTCGACGAGGGGGGAAGACGCAGCGCGGGCGGCGAAAAGCGACGGCGCTACCTGAGGTGGGGCCGAATCACGGTAACCATCGGCGCAGTCGCCTATCTCGCGAGCCGCGTTGAGCCGCGCGATGTTCTGGATGCCTTTCAAAGGCTCTCTCTCGGTGCCGCACTGACCGCAATCACGGTTGTCGTCGTCGGCCTCCTGTGCGGCATGATTCGATGGCGGATGCTTCTTCGCGCTTACGGGGCTATCGACATTCCCCCGTGGCCGCGCGTCGCCCATCTCTATCTGGTCGGCCATTTCTACAACACGTATGCCCCAGGCGGCGTGGGCGGTGACGTCATTCGCGGTGTAGCCAGCCGCAAGGCGTTTGGGGATCTCGACTGGGCGGGCGCCACTAGCGGCGTGGCCGTCGTGTTCATCGAGCGGGTCATCGGCGTTTCGGCCTTGCTCGTCCTCGCGACGAGCGCCTACTTGATTAGCCCGATCCCAGGCATCGAGAATGTAGGCCTCTGGGCAGCCCTCGGTCTCGCTGCGGCGGGCGGCGCGCTGGTCGGCATCGCGATCGCGCCGCGGCTCGCCCCCCTCCTTCCGGAAAAGCTCGGCAAGCCTCTTCGTGCCCTCCCACGCCTCTACTCGGTCGGGCCTTTCCTGATCGCGATCTTTCTCTCGTTGATCATTCACGCGATCAACATCGTCGCGGGACATGCCATCATGCACTCGCTAGAACCTTCGGTGACGTTCGCACAATCGGCCGTCGTGATGCCGTTGATCAGCGCATCGGCTTTCTTCCCGTTTACCGTGGGTGGCGCCGGTGTCCGGGAGGCGGCGTTCGCGGCGCTCTATGGAACCGTCGGAGTCCCCGAAGCAAGCGCCTACGCTGCCTCGCTCTGCTTCTGGGGGACGCAGTTACTCTCCGCGGGAGTCGGCGGCGTCGTCAACCTGCTGGTTCCGCTCTCGGGAAGAGAGCGTGACTGAGCGGCTCCTCGGCCTCCCCGTCCACTCGCGCCGCGTGACAGGCGGAGCCGCCGCCGCCCTGTTCGTCTTCTACGTGTTGACGATGTGCAGGGGCCTATCGATGTACGACAGCCCAGAGCTCGCGCTCGTCGCGGAGCAGCTTGGGCTCGGACATCCATTCGGCCAACCACTGCACACCATCATTGGCGCTATGCTCACGAGGCTGCCGGGCGCCGACCCCCTTGTTGCGTTGAACGCGCTCTCCGCGCTCGCTGGCGCGCTGACCGTCATCCCTGCAACCAGCTTCGCCGAGACGTTGGTGCGACCGGGTCCTAACTGCCCGGCAGGAGACGTGCGATTCATCGCGCCCACCGTCGCGCTCGCGGGAATACACCCTGCCCTATGGGAGCCATCGACTCGCATCGAGGTCTACCCTTTGGCGGTCTTTTTCGCACTTTGGGCGGCGGCACGCTTCGCCAGCGCCGTCCTCGACCAGGATCAAGGCTCGCGCTCCTATTTCGCGACAGGCCTCGGCTTGGGGATCGCGGCAAGTGCCAATGTCTTGTGCGCCTTCGGCGTCGCACTCGCGATCACCCCGCGACTCCTGATGGCGACCGCGCGCAGTGAAATTCCACGTCGTGCGCTCGGGTTGGTCATCGCAGGCGGGCTGGTTGGCCTGGTGACGTATGTCTATGTCTTTGCCGTCGCGGGACGGGAGGACGTGGTCGTGTGGGGCGCGCCGACGAACGCGGCCTCGATCAAGCACTACTTCACGGCTGCGGACTTCAACAGCAAAGGGGTCACTTCATGGTCGGAGTGGTGGGGGCATCTGCGCGAGCTATTGCTGTGGTCCCTCCACAACGGTCTCGTCGCCATGCTCATCGCGGGCTTCACGGGCTACGCGATTTACGCGCGCAGGCGCGGGCTTGGCCGCTTCTTCTTCAACGCAACGTTGATTTTTTTCGTTGCGTTCATCGCCCGCGACGGCATGTTCGCGCCCGATATTCTCGACTACGCCGGATATCTCGCTATTCCCACGTGGATCGCTGCCTCGGGGGTTGGTCTCTTGGTCGCCTACCTCGCACAACGCAACCGGTCACTAGCCACCCCAGCGCTCGCCGCCGTCGTGCTCCTCGTCATGATTGCGCCGCCCGCCCCATACGAACGTACGCGGCACCGCGACTCATTCACCTGGGACATTGCGCAAGAGGCGCTTCGAGCCGCACCACCGCATGCCATCGTCATCGTCGAGCTCGATCACTGGATCGGTCCGATGTGGTACCTGCAGGAGCAACGTGGTGTCCGCCCCGATGTGATCCTGCTCGCCCATGGCCTCGCGTCATCCGAGTGGTTCTGGCGACATCTCTACCGGCGCCACCCGCAGCTCGAGCCGATCGAGCTTAGGGGCCCAGGGGGACGCAACGGACGGGTCCGACGCTTTCTTCGCGCGAACAAGTCGCGCCCGGTTCAAATCGAGCGCGCCGCCCTGGCCAACCGGCTGGGTTTGCCCACCTGCCCAAGCGAGTGGCTCTTGGACGTGCGGGCGGCCTGTGGCGAGGTCGCGCACGAGCCGAGCCTGGCGCGCTACGCGAGCTCCGCTCTCGCCGAGCTTCAACAGGGCTCCCCGGGCACCGACGGTTTGATCGCCTTGGTGACCCTCGACCGTGGCCACGATCTGTACTCGCAAGGGTTCCCGCGGGCCGCGATCGCGACCGTCTTGGCCGGTGTCCCCAGAATCGCGGGTATCGAAGAAGTGGACCTTTCTTCGATCCCACTTCGAATTCAGCCATCCGTGCGGCCCGCCCCGAGCTACGAGCCGCGCGTGGCTCTAGGGGATGCCGCGCGCAACCTGCACTACGCCTCGATCATCGCGCGAGCGACGGGCGCGACCTCCCTCGGAAGCTACTTCGCCACTTGGTCGGAGGCGCTGGGACCCGTTCAGCCGAAGTTTGCGGCCTTGCCGGCCTCTCCTGCTAACCTCTGAGCGATGCGCCACCGCACTCACGGCGACGGCTCCTTTCGTGCCGACCAGTTTGCGCGCTGCGGCTCTGACTGCGTCTTCGAAGCCGGCGTGTTGGTCTTTCATCCCGAGAACATCGAGCTCGGCACGAATGTGTACATCGGGCACCACGCCATCCTCAAGGGCTACCACAAGAACACGATGCGCATCGGCGACGAAACGTGGATAGGACAACAATCATTCTTGCATAGTGCCGGCGGAATCGAGATCGGCGCCCGGGTCGGGATCGGACCCGGAGTTCGGATCATCACTTCCTTCCATGACGAGGCGGGTCGCGACATCCCGATCTTGAGCTCACCCGTCGAGCTCGCACCCGTCGTCATCGAGGATGATTGCGACCTTGGCGTGGGCGCGATCGTTCTTCCCGGAGTGCGCATCGGCAAGGGTGCACAGATCGGCGCCGGCGCCGTCGTCACCGAAGACGTGCCCCCCTACTCCGTGGCAGTCGGGGTGCCTGCCAAGGTGACGAGAGAGCGGCCGGAATGACCGCTCCCGGCCTGAGCGTGATCATCTTCGCTTTCAACGAAGAGGCCAACATCGCACCCGTGTTGACCGAGCTTCGACAGTGGCTTTCGGCCAACGAGCCGTCGGCCGAGATCGTGTTCGTCGATGATGGGTCCTCAGACGGCACATCCGCCGAAGCTGCAAATGCCCTGTCGGGAACACCGCATCAGCTGCTTCGCCACGAGACCAACCGCGGCATCGGCGCTGCGCTCAAGACCGGGGTGCGAGCGGCCAAAGGCGCGTGGGTCACTTTTCTTCCGGCAGACGGCCAAATCGCGCCCGCTGCGATTGGAACGCTTCGCGCTGCGGCGGCCCAGGAACGAGCCGAAGTTGTGTTCAGCGTGTACGACCACCGCGACGACGGCCTTCATCGCAAGATCTTGTCCGCAGGCGTCCGCGCCCTGATCTGGATGATCCATGGCGTGCGAATGCAAAGCGACGGCCCCTACCTCTTCCGTCATTTACACTTCGATCCCGATCAGCTCATCCCGGACACCTTTTTCCTGAACTTCGAGTTTCCAATCCGTGTGTTGGGCGCAGACATTCCGGCGACCGTGGTGACGATCGAATGCCGGCCTCGCAGGTCCGGGCACTCCAAGTCGACGGGCCTCAAGAGAATCTACGGAGTCGCCCAGGACCTTCTCGAGCTCCGCGTTCGACGCGCTAGAGAATTGCGCGCGAGCCGCGCCTAACCTTCGATCTCGGGCCCGCTCTTCAGCCAGTCGCGAAGGGTCGAGCGCGGAATGCCCAGGGCGCGAGCCGCGGCCGACATGTTGCCACCATACTGCTCGAGCGCCTCTCGAAGGGAATCTGCCGAAGGCCGCTGCGCGTGCGGCTCGCAAATACGCCGGAGCGACCGTTCGACCGCTGCCAGGTCGATCTCCGCTCCATCGCAATTCACAGCGGCCAGCTCGAGCACGTTTCGAAGCTCGCGGACGTTGCCCGGCCAGCCATACCCGTGGAGACGTTCAAGCGCCTGAGGCGCGAGGCACCGCTCGCCCACCTCGGGCTGCATTTTGCAAAGGAAGTGCCGCGCTAGGAGCGTGATGTCGTCAGGACGGACGCGCAGTGGTGGGACGTCGATCACCAAGCGATGAATTCGATAATAGAGGTCGGAGCGGAAGCGGCCCTCGTGCACCATCGTGCGCAAATCTCTGTGCGTCGCGCACACCAGCCGCACATCGACTCGGCGGGCGGCTTCACTGCCAACACGACGGACCTGCCAAGTCTCGAGCACGCGAAGGAGCCGGGTTTGAAGACCCGGCGGCAGCTCCGCGACTTCATCGAGAAAGAGGGTCCCACCGTGCGCCTGTTCGAACGCTCCGCGATGCGCTTGAACCGCGCCGGTAAACGCGCCTCGCTCGTGCCCAAACAACTCGCTCTCGATGAGCTCACGCGGAAGGCCACCCCCGTTGAGAGGCACGAATGGACCCTTGCGACGCCGCCCTCGTTCGTGAAGTTCCCGCGCGACGTGCTCCTTGCCGACACCTGTCTCGCCTCGAACCAGCACGGGCCAGGGCAGGTCCGCGAAACGATCCACCTCGGCCATGACCGACAACATGGCGCTCGATTCAATGACGACTTCCGAAGAGGGTGTCCCACCACGACTGACCACCCGGAGCTCGGTTCGGCCAATACGGAGCACGGCCCCTGGCCGAAGCTCATGGCGGCGGATGCGAAGGCCGTCGACCCAGGTGCCGTTGGTGCTGTCGAGATCGCGAATGGACACGCCTCGTGAAGAGGGCTCGATGCGGCAGTGGTAC
>Ga0164313_10002247_pt1 | contig 17317 bp, 21 predicted proteins | sample GuaBasSedimGuay4_FD_113735 | JGI IMG/M metagenome (GOLD analysis project Ga0164313, IMG submission 113735) | Subseafloor sediment microbial communities from Guaymas Basin, Gulf of California, Mexico - Guay4, Core 4569-4, 0-3 cm | ecosystem: Environmental > Aquatic > Marine > Hydrothermal vents...
CAAGATAATTTAAGAGAGATATTAAAAGGTTGGAAAAGAGAAGTTAATTATGATTTTTTCAAAGTAATTAAAGGTATAGTTCACGCTTATACTGATTTCCCTGGTTATCTTAAACCAACAAAACCAGGTTCTTTAGATTTAATTGGTGATATATTTAAAATTTGGCAGCATAATAATACTAATTTAATTAAAACAATACACGGTTGGCAAGAGCTAGATTTAAATAAAACTATACACGCATTTCAGTATAAAGATCTTCCAGTTTCAGTAATTACCACTTATTTATCTGATTTAGCTGCTATTTTACAAGCAATAAGCCCCGTAGATCTTTCTGCTAATGTCATGAGTTGGGCACTTTATAATTTACAATTAAAAATACTTCCAGATCCTTATAGACCAGATTTTCTTCCAGCAAGTATTTATGGAATCGCGCCAAAAGATCTTCAAATTTCTATTCAAACTAGAAAAGAGATCGAAAAACAGTTTAATTTAAGAGCAACTATAGAAAGATTTCCAAGAACAGATTTACAATCCTTAATTAATGCTATAGCTCCAAAGGATTTAGCTGTTTATCTTACTGCAAGAGGATACGTCAGTAATTTACAATGTTTTATTTACCCTAAAGTAGTTTTTGTTAAAACACTTATGAATGTGTCTTACTTAGAAAACAGAGACTTGAAGGCTACTGTAAACTTTCCTTGTTTTAATTCTGACTACAGAGATTTAAATTATACTTTATTTTCTATGCACAGCGTAGGACTTAAAGCTATACTATTTGGTACCGACGGCAGTAATATAAGAAATTTAAGATTTTTAATTAATGCTTCTGATTACATCACTCAAAATAAGATTGATGTAAGTTGTTTTAATCAAACCCAACATAGTACAAGACTAGATGTATTACAGACCAAAAGACAGCTTCCATATTATGTTGATAAATTGAACGCCATTAGTAGTGGTGGCGGACCATATAGTAATATTAGCATGCGTATTATAGGTGATTATATTACTAGTGATTTAGCTGTAGGTATTATTCCTTATATTAATATTAACTACATAGATCCTAATACAAAGTATAGGGTTATAACTTTAAAATTAGAAAATAACCAAGAAGAGTGGAGAAAATACGTAGAAATTGCTTTTAATAGTTATGCTAGAAGTTATTATTATTTCTCTGGTAATAAAAAAGCATATAAAGAGTTTAAAGACGAGCACTGGGAAATACGAATTCAAGGTTACAGTTTATTAAATCTACCAGAAGGGATAGATCGTTCAAAAGTAAGAACTAAATATATTTTTAGTTTAAATAATTATAATTCTATAGATGAAGCAATTAGAGACATGATTGAAAGAGTTACAGAGTTCAAATCTTCTGATTTATCTGGAACTATTTTAGGTGTAGTGTAAATTTTTACTTGACAAATACATTTCTTGTATTATATTATTCTTATATAATTAAATAAAAAATAAAAAAACTTAAAAAAACACTTGACAAACACACTTTTATGTATTATATTATGTTAAGCTTGAAAAAGTTTAAGATTAATAAACTAACCTTTCTATAGTTAGACAATAGAAATTAAACTAGAAAAAAGAAGAGGTATAAATGGAATTTTTTATCAAGACTGACGCCGCACAGCGTGCCGTCAAGCTGTTGAGTGTTACAGCTAAAGTAAACACTTATTCGTTCGATGGTCAAATTTTAATCAAAACACTAGAAGATAAAGTATTGTTTTTATCAAACAATGGACAGTCAGGTATATCGTGTGAAGTACCTGCCAAAATCAAATCTCCTGGTGAAACTACAGTAACTTATAGTAAAATGAAGTCTTTTATTATGACGTTTGCTTCATGGGATGGAGAAACTGGTTCTAAAGAATTTCAATTTATTACTAAGGCTCCCAGATTAAATATAAATGTAAAAACTACATTAGAGAATGGAACTAAAACTAACAGTAGTTTAAAATTAGACCAAATGAAATCTTCAGCGTTTGTCTCACATGTCAAACTTAACGAACCAAATCTTATTATCAACTCAAGCCTTTTAAAATCAGCAATAGACAAGGCAATTTACGCAATTGATCCCAACAGCGGAATAGATTATGTAAAAGGACTTCGTATTCTTGTTGATGGTAAAACTATTAGATTCACTTCCACTAATGCTAAGGTGTTATCAGACTACGCAGTATCTGGAAACAATACCAAACTAGAGGATGGAGATTACTTTCTTTCTTATGAATTTATCATGGGACTAAGACGAGTATTAATTGATGATGCCCAGTTGTTTTTCGAGATCACATCTAAGAAAACTATTTTAGCAATTGATGATGTTATATTTTGGTCAACTACTTTATCTTATAAAGATTACCCAGAATATATGGGAATATTTGAAAAATTTGAAAAGTCTATAGAAGTGGAAAGAGAAACTTTGCTTAACGGAATAACATCTTTTGCGGACGTTCTTAATACAGAAGATTATAATAGAGTAACTGTATCAGTAAAAGACAATGTGCTTTCTTTAATATCTGACGACGCATTGTTTGAATATCCTGGAATAATTAGTAAAGATGAGTTTAGTTTAGATGTAGATGGAGTAGCGTTGAAAAATACGTTATTTGCACTCGGAGACGACACACTTAAAATTAAATGTATAGATTCTAAGCATGGAATGATACTTGAATCTTCTGGCTTCGAAGACCATAGAGCTTATGTAGTTAATTTAACAGATAGATAAACATTATGTCCACCGAAGATAAATACATTAAAGAGCTAGGTTTTGCATTAGATGGTGTAATTAATGAAAGTCCATTGATTCCAGAAAAGATTAGGTATGCAACCCTATTAGGCGCATGTATAAATATTTTAAAGAAAAATAATTATGCTGTAATAAAACAACCTAAAGCTGCTGCACGGGTAAAAAACTCAAAAAATCTAGTAGACCTTTATTATCATCTACTTCAATTTAAATATGGAGGCAGTATAACTCCTTGTAGAAATGATAAAGTTGATTTTACAATAGCAAAACTATTTGTTACAAAAATACAAAATAGTTCTAAAATAGAACGTGATATGGCGTTATCAAAATGTGTAAAAATTATAGAAGGTGTGTTTAAATATAGTAAAGAATTGAATATACACCCAGAAGTTCTTACATCATTTAGATTATTTGGTCAAGGTAAACTTGGCTGGATTACAGAACGTGTAATTTCATTGTTAAATAATAAACTATATGATGATAGTGATTGGATCAATAAAGTAGATAAAGACACTGAAAAATATGCAGAAGATAATAATATTGAATTTGGCTTACCGAATTTAGAAGAATTAGCAAACAAAGTGAGGAGGAATTTGAATGGTAAAAAAGAAAACAGAAAAAAAGACAAAATTAGTTGAAAACAAAGCTGCATCAATAGTTAGGGCAGCTATTAAGAAGAAGTATGGTAATGTAATGGGTCCCCTTTCTGATGGAGTCAGTAAGATTAAGACAGTTAGTACAGGGTCATTGAGTTTGGATTTAGCTCTTGGTCGTGGCGGTATGGCACTAGGAAGAGTATATGAGATATATGGTCCCAATAGTAGTGGAAAAAGTACCTTGGGTGTACATGTTGTAATACAAGCTCAAAGACGAGGCATGAGATGTGCTTATTTGGATGCAGAACAGGCGGTAGACCCTAAACTTTTTGAAAACTATGGGGTGGATTCTAAAAAATTAGATTTAGTACAAGCTTACGGTGGAGAACCAAATCTAGATATTTTAGAACAATTAATTAGGACAGGACAATATTCTGTAATTGTAATAGATAGTGTTGCAGCTTTAATACCTATGGCAGAAGCAGAAGCAGATATGGATAAGGAACATATGGCACTTCAAGCAAGGCTGATGTCTAAAGCGCTTAGAAAACTTACACCACAAGCAGCTGAGAATGAAACTCTTTTAATTTTTGTAAATCAATTGCGTATGAAGCTTGGTGGTTATGGTAATCCAGAGACTACTACTGGAGGGGAAGCTCTTGCTTTTTGGGCAACTGGAAGAATAAGTATGAGAGGTCCAGAATCCAGAGCACGTAGGTTATCTGATGCTAGTGGAGATGTATATGGTCATATAGCAGTACATGAAGTTATTAAAAATAAACTTGGAGAACCTTTTAAAAAAGCAAATTTAGATTTAATTTATAATAAGGGTTATGATTTTCAAAATGAGATATTAGATATGGCAGTTAGTTTGGATATTATAGAAAAAGCAGGTTCTTGGTTTAAATATAAAGGTGAGAATTTGGCACAGGGTCAATTTAATACTTCTTTAGTTTTGAAAGACGATGTTAAGTTATTCAATGAAATAAGAAAAAAAGTAATTCAAACTGTAGGATTGGAAGAAGCTTATGAGTCTCATAGCAACCCAGGTCCAAAATATTCTTGAAGAGCTATTTCCTGCTAAACCATTTAAGCAGGTTACTTGTGAATATTATATAAATTACAAAGGTCAAAAACTGTTCTTTGACTTTCACATAAAGAAATTAAATGTGGTAGTAGAGGTTCAGGGACAGCAACACACTAAGTTTGTTAGTCATTTTCATGTAACTAGAGATAATTTTCTTAAACAAAAAGAGAGAGATAATTTGAAGCGAGTTTGGGCTGAAGAAAACGATGTCAGTTTAGTACGTTTTAATTATGATGAAGAAATAACAAAACAATTAGTGCTGCATAAAATAGATAAATCAATAAAGGACGGTTTTTATGAGTGATAAAAATCCAAAACGAATGTATACAGACGACGCAATCAAATACAGAAAAGATTGTGGTGATTTTATTTGTCTCAATGATGGTACTATTTTTAGGGAATGTAAATACTGCAATCTAAGTTTACAATGTAAACAAATTGATGTGGTTAACGGAGAACCTATCCAAATGGAGTCTCATTATTGCCCAATAGTAGACCCAGAAACCCAAAAAATAATAGAGTGGGAATACTACTGCACTGGTAAACATGACAAGCGGACATTAAATGAACGCAAAGATGGTGATGATAAAGCATCATAGGAGGTTGTATGGATAATGGATTACATTCGTTTAAAAAGATACATATTAATCAAACTTTTTTAGATAAAGTTTGGAATTTTGACCCTACTACTCTAGGATCATTAGACGATTTAACTATAAGTCAATATTCTATAGCTTTAGCTCAATATTTGATTTTTTTCAGATCTGAATTAAATAAAACTAAGGCAACAATAGTAAAGAAGAGGAAGTTTTTAGACTCTTCAATATCAATGGCTATTAATGATAAGATATCAAAAAAATATAAAACAAAAACCGCAATTCACGAATATTTAATAAACACTCTTCCTGAATTATCAAAACTTTCAGAAGAACTTTCAGAATTACAGTCAGAAGTAACACACTTAGATGGAGTAGATAAATCTGTAAGTGAATACATTGCTACGTTTAAAAGAGAATTAGGTAGACGTGAGAAAGAATTATTTGCTATTAGGGCAGAAAGGAGAGCATAGTGTCAGTAGAAGAAGATAAATTAATTTTTTCCAAACCATCAGATGAAAGAACACTATTATCCTATTGTTTTAAAAGTACAGATTATTTGTATGATTTGGCTGCCAAAATAACTGAAAAAGATTTTCTTTCAAAAGAGCATCAGATGTTATATATGATGATGAATAATTTATTAAAAACTGGCGTGAATAATATAGATATGACCATGGTTATAGATAACGCTCAAGGCGGCGACGTTGTCGACACTATTGGTGGTGTAGGGTATGTACAATCAATAGGCAATATTGAATCTTCCCCAGAAAATTTTCAAACATATATAAATACTGTGCTTGAAGCTAGTACTAAATACCAAGCGTACAGAACATTAAAGAATCATATAAAAGATATTCAAGACAACGCTAAAGAAGGCAAAACTAGTCATGAATTGATTAGTAGTGTAGAAGCCAACATGTTAGATATGACATCTTTGTCTATGCTTAGTGATGATCCTATAAGGTTTGGAGACACTATTGAAGAATATTTAGAAGCTAGAAGACATACTAAAATAGAAATGACTGGAATATCTACAGGATATCCAGTATTAGATAGACAAATAGACGGCATGATTCCAGGAACATTAATGATAATAGCCGCAAGAAAAAAGATGGGTAAGAGCGCTTTGCTGACTAATATAGCCATATATAATGCTATAATGGAAGAAAGACCAGTATTGTATATAGATACTGAATTGACGTTTTTGGAATGGCAGACCAGAGCTTTATCAAAAATTTCTGGGGTAAAAGAACGTGACATAAAACATGGAGGATATAGTCCTGAACAGGACAGGCGTTTGAAAGCAGCGCAAGTATTAATAAAAAACAAGAAACTTTTTCATAAATACATGCCTGGGTATAGTGTTGATAAAGTTATTTCTTTATGTAAAAAATATAAATTGAAGGAAGATATAGGTCTTATTGTATTCGATTATCTAAAAGAACCAGATCTATCTACTAACACTGATAATAGAAGAGAATACCAACTACTTGGGGATATAACTACTAAGCTAAAAGATTTAGCTGGGATATTAGATATTCCTGTACTTTCTGCTGTCCAATTAAATAGACAAAACGATATTGCAGATAGTGATAGAATAGCTAGGTTCGGAGATATTGTAGCTATTTGGGGTATTAGGTCAGAAGCAGAAAAAGAGGAAGCAGGTCCAGGTTCTGGTAGTTATAAACTTCATATTAAAGATACTCGTAGAGGAGGCAGTACACCTGAAGGCGGTATAGGTTATATGTTTTTTAAAAATAGACTAGATATACGAGAAATTCCACCTAGTGAACAGTACTACTTAAATTATGGAGAAGACGCAAACATAGATGATGTTGATGATGGATTATACGAAGAGATGGTAGATGATGAGCTCGCATAAACAAAACGATATAATGTTTAGAGATCGTATTGATGCTGTAAAACAAATACTTGATCCTATGTACGTAGTGGAAAGTCTAGGTTTTAAAATAACAAGTGAAACTGTAAAAGAAGCTAGAAGTGCTTGCATAGTACATGGTGGAGATAATACTACTGCTTTTAGACTAAATAAAGATTTAAAAACTTGGTGCTGTTTTACACACAAATGTAATGAAAAAACTGGCAATGACATGTTTGGTCTTGTAATGGCAGTAAATAGTTGCGGTTTCATGGATGCTTTAGAATACTTAGAAAACATTACTGGAAGTAAGAGTATTAGTAAAGAAGAACTTATTTCTTATAAAAGAAAAAGAGAAAGACAGGAATTTGTAAGATTAAATAGTTCAGATTATAATAAAGAAAAACCATCAATAGTAGACAAAGAACGTTTGAAATATTATAAACCTTATAGGTCTACCTTTTTTATACATGAAGGATTTTCGCCACAAACACTAGACCATTTTAATATAGCTGGTGGTTATTCTGACAACAATGGACTTGTTAGAGACATAATTCCTATCTATAATGAAAAAAATGAGCTCGTAGCTTACAGTTTAAGAGACATTAGGGAAGGAGTTAGTGTTAATGATAAGAAATATGTTTTAACGCCGGGATTCGATAAGAATTCTGCTTTATACAATCTAAACAAGGCTAAGTCTATAAAAAATTTTCCAATGATAGTGGTAGAAGGGTTTAAAAGTGTATGGAAACTGTATGAGATGGGAATAAATAATGTAGTAGCTTGTATGGGTTCTGGTATTACTGAAGGACAGGTAAATTTGTTATGCACATATGCACCTAAAGGAGTTGTATTATTTTTAGATAACGATAAGGCTGGAATGGAGGGCGTTAAAAGGTCGTATGAACTATTAAAAAACAAATTAGATGTGTATATAGAAATAATAACAGAGACAGACGATAACGGAAAAGGGCTAGACCCAGCCGATTTGTCAAAAGAAGAATTAATTTATTATTTAAATGATTATATAGAAAAGGAGAACGAATTATGTTAGGTGAAAATTTTGTAACGTTAGTAGGTAGTATCTCTAGAGGTACTTATAAAGAAGTAGGGCAGTTCAATACTGGATTGTTTAAAGGTAGTTTATCTATTCCTACTGATAAAGGACACAACCAGTATTTAAAAATCGCAGGATGGCAGGATATTGCTGAAGCTTTAAGAGATGTAGGTAATCAGGCAATACTTAAGATACACGGTCATATAGAAGAGAGTAGTTATGACGGAAAGTGCAGACATTGCCAAGCCCCAGAAAAGAAATATTGGACTGAGGTAGTTGTAGATAATTTTGTAATTGTTCCAGAGGAGGAGTAATATGACAGACTCGGTTTATTTGGTTGTGGTCAATCCTTATGGAGAACAAACAGACCATTTTACAATTGAGTGTGAAACTGTAGAAGAAATGAGAGAAGTTTATAGAAGAGAACGAAAACATTATTATAGTCATGTAGCAATTTTATGTTATGAGGCTACGGAAATAAAGGGAGAATAAAATGGATGAACAAATATTTAATGGACTTCCAACACTATCGTTGATGCCATTAACAGAAACACAATTTAGGGTAGTAAAACAACTAAGTATTACTATTCCAAGAAAAGGGATATATAGTGAAATACAACCTAAAGTGTTTAATGAAAAAGATGGAGGATTTGATGTATTAAATGATGATGTATTATATCTACCATCTATTACTAAAATCTTACTGGCAACCAACAAATATCCAGATCTGAAACAGAATCAAATATTTACACCGTTGTCGTTTGAATTTAGTGATGATGATGTACGTATTAGAGGAAGTATAATAGAAATAATTAAAGTAAAAGGAATTTAATATGGAAAACGAAGAAAGAAAAACTAGTTTACTAGATGTTATTCATAGATGTCTTGCATGTAACGAGATGGCTTTTGAAGTAGAAAAAAACAAATACGAGTGTGGAGATACTAATTGTAATTTCACGTGGGAAGTATTAGATTGTGAGAAATAATGCCTGATTATTATAAAATTTTAGGTGTGAGTAAGGAAGCAGACGCTGTAGAAATAAAAAAAGCGTATAGAAGAGCTGCAGTAAAGTATCATCCTGATAAAAATCCAGGAGACGATAAAGCTGAGGCTAAATTTAAACAGATAGCAGAAGCTTACGAAACTCTTGGAAACGATACTAAAAAGAAAGAGTACGATAATCCTAACAGGTTTGCACAAGGCATGCATGGTGGATTTAATCCGTTTGATATTTTTAATAGTATGAATAGACCACACCAAAGACCTCAAAACAGACCAATTAGAGGCAAGGATCTACATGTGGTAGTTCCTGTGTCACTATATACCCTATGTTTTGGTGGAAAAGAAACCTTCACTGTTTCTTATGATACTTTTTGTGAAGTTTGTAAAGGTAGAGGAGCAACAGAGTTTGAAACTTGTTCAGAGTGTGGAGGTCAAGGAGTGTTTATGCACACTAGGACTATGGGTAATATGACTACTTCGTCTTCAACACCATGCCAAAGTTGTAGAGGACTAGGACAAAAATCTATTGATAAATGTTCTGAGTGTGGTGGAGAAGGTGTTATTAAAGTAACTAATGCTAAATTCTCTATAAATATACCTAAAAATACACGTGATGGAGCAGTTAATAATATGATTGGTGTAGGACCTATTGGATTGAATGGTGGCTCTAATGGAAGTATTGTTGTAAGGTTAGAAATGAGGAAGCCAGATATTGATAAATTATCAGAAGAGGAGATAGAAATATTAAAAAAACTATAAAAAAATTCAGAGTGTTAAGTTTTGATGTATCTGCTGCTTCAACTGGTTGGGCTTTCTTAGCAAATACTCGTAATAAATATGTGTTTGGTACTATAAAGACTAAGGCTAAATTAGACACATCAGAAAGACTGCACATATTTAGAAAAAAGATTATTAGAATAATTAAAAAGTATAAACCAACAACTGTTGTGTTAGAAGATACATTTGTAGGTATGAATCCTAAAGTAAACAAACTTCTATCTAAGTTTGGTGGAGTAGCCGAACAAGTAGTATTTGAATTACTGAAAATTCATCCAATAATAGTTAGTAATAAAACAGTAAAAGCTTTTTTTGGTGTAAAGAAAAAAGATAAATTGTTTATAGTAATAGCAGATTTATTAGAATGGGATACAGAGGAATGTACATATAAAAAATATAATGATATGGCAGACGCAAGTGCTCAATTAATGTACGCTTGTGATAAATTATTGAAAGTAAAATGTGTTAGAAAGGAAGAAGACTATGGGTACAAATTCAGATTATAGTATGCTATCAATAGCATCTTATGAGCAATTTAAAACCTCAGCATTAGAATCTATTATAGCCATGTTTAAATCAGGAAACATTGAATTAGATTTTGATACAAGACAGTATGCGGTGGATTATATAGATAGACTTTCTGTGTTGTATGGTTTATCTAAATCATTAAGACTTAAAACAGAAAGATTTAAGTTTGAGGATGATGGTGATGGTAACGAACTTATCACAGAAGAGTATGTTAAATATGGGGATGCAGAAAAAGTAATAAATGATGTTATTGATAAACTTACTTTATGTATTGTACATATTACTACTACTGAGATTAAAGATTATTTAACTAGAGAAGGAGTAAAATGAAAACTATAAAATTAAGTGCAACTAGAATCAGTACTTTTTTGAGATGTAAAAAGAAGTATTGGTTCCAATATAAAGAACATATAGTGAGAATGGCTAAAACTGTTTTTAAATTAGGAACAGCTTGTCATGAGTCTTTAGAGATGGCAGGAAATATTTGGGTCAAGAAAGGAAAATTCTCTGCTAAAGACAAAGAAAAGATTTTTGATTTTTATGACAGAGTCTCGGTACGAGAAGGCATCGAAGAATTAGAAATACATGCTGAAGGAAAACGGTTAGTTAAAAATCGTATAGACAACTTTGGTATAGGAACTAAAATTATAAGTCTGGAAGAAAAGTTTGGCTTTCCTAAAAGTAAACATTCTAATTTAAAAACTAGTTTAGGTGTCCCGTTAATCGGAGCAATGGATAAAATAGTGGAATTAGATGAAAATTCTTTGCTTGTTATTGACTATAAAACATCTAGAACAGCTCCTACAAGTGACCAATTACAAGAAGACTTGCAGTTATCGTTATATGATTTGGTGGCTAATATACTATATCCACAATACGATAGAATTATATTATGTTTAGACATGCTTAGATCGAACCCAGTATATACTTATAGAACTCCTCAACAAAGAGAAGATTTTAATAAATATTTATTGGTAGTTCATGAAGAGATGACTAATTTAAAAGAAGAGGACGCAGAAGCAGAACTGAACACATTTTGTCCATGGTGCGATTTTAAAGAGTACTGTGACACTTATGAAAAAGCGTGTAATAAAACTGATTATGAGTTTTTTCCAGTAGCAAACCTTACTGATTCTCAATTAATAACAGAACATGAGACGGTTAAAAGAACTGCAAAGATTTTAGACACTAGGAAACGAGAACTAGCTATGGTTATAATGGAAAAAATCAAGCGAGAAGGTGTAAATCTCGAAGGTGATGCAGAACAAATGTACATTAGACAGAGTTCTAGAACTAATTATGACGCTAGAGAAGTTTCTAAAGTGATTCCACAGGAAGATTTTGCAACGATGGTTACATTGAGGAAGAAAGATGTAGATGCATATTGCTCTAGACATCCTAAAATAAAAAAACAAGTAGAGATAAGCTCTACCACAAACTATACATCACCATTTTTGGCAACTAAAAAATTACAAAAGGAAAAGAAATGAAGAGAAAATTAAATAAACAAATGAAAGGTAAAAAAATAAGGGTACTAGCTTACTGTGACTCCCCAACATGTGCTACAGGGTTTGGCACAGTTTCACGTAATATTTTTGAGGCTCTGTACAAAACTGGAAAATACGAAATAGATATTTTAGGTATTAATTATTGGGGAGATCCCCACACTTTTCCATATAGGATTTGGCCCACAGGCACAAATCAACACAGAGACCCTTATGGAAGAGAAAAAGCAATGGGAATGATTCCTCAGATGGAGTATGATATATTATTTTTCTTACAAGATACTTTTATACTAGAGTTTATGCCACAACTTTTGGAAAACCTTAAAAGCGCTGGAAAAACTTTCAAGTCTATATGCTATTTTCCAATTGATGGTATACCAAAAGAAAACTGGATTAAAACAGTGAATTCTGTAGATTGTTTGGTGGCGTATTCTGAATACGGTAAAAAAATGTCCGAAGAAGCTTATCCAGATGTTAAATCTTTAAGAACTATACCTCATGGTGTTAATGTAAATGATTTTAAAGTATTACCTGAAGAAGAGGTAAAAAAGTTTAAAACCATGTACTTTGGAAAACACGCTAATAAGTTTATTGTAACTAATTTAAATAGAAACCAACATAGGAAAGATATTCCTAGAACAATTGCAGCTTTCAAAGAATTTAGAAAAGAAGTACCAAATTCTATTTTATACTTACATATGGCAGCACGAGATCAGGGCTGGAATCTATTAGAGGTAATTAAAGCTTATGGTTTTAATACTCAGGAAGATATTATATTTCCAGAAAATTTTGGTCCTAACCAAGGGTACCCTAGAGAAGTTGTGAATCTGATTTACAATGCTTCTGATTTAGTGGTTAGTACAACACTGGGAGAAGGCTGGGGACTAAGTTGGGTAGAAGCTATGGCAACTAAAACTCCTGTGCTTATGCCTAACAACACAGCTATAACAGAAAACATTACTGAAGATAGAGGGTACTTGTGTGATAGTGGTACTTCTATTGGACTCACTTCTGTGTTAACTAATGATAATGAAATTATTAGACCTTTGGTAGATACAGAAGATATGGCAGAGAAAATGATTCATATTTATGAAAATTACGATGAAGCAATTATAAAAGCCGTAAACGCATATAAATGGGTTAATAACGAATTAAATTGGCAAGGCAACGTTGGTAAACAATGGGTTAAATTATTTGAAGAAGTTTATAAAGAGTTGTTAATTGAAACTTTAGAAAATAAAGCAAACTATGACAAGACTAAAAAAATGATAGAATCTGAAAGTTTATAGTTGACAAACTAAAATTATGTATTATATTATATATATATTGAGATTAATAACATCAAGTTGAGTGGTTTATCCGCTCCAACTTGTGGTTATTAGAAAGGAAAATTATGAAATTAATCGATACGAATTCCACCTTGGTAAGGTCTTTTGCTCTTAAGCGCAGTATTTTATTTCTTGAGCTTAGAGTTTTCAGACTCCAATTTGAATTTTACCTACTCAAGGTAAGAAATTTTCTTCTCAAGGCTGAGAATTTTTTCTTGAAGATTATTTATGACAATTGAGTTATTTGCCATTTTTTAGGTTTTCATGTTTGAATTTAAATTAATAACGTTAAGTTCACTGGTTGCAGGGCTCGACCAGGAGCTTAAAACAAAGAACTAAATTAAATAAATTTTAACAGGCGGAAAACTGAGACACCTGCAATCCAGTGTAACGCCTTGTTAGGTCAGTATGTTACTTATGTGTTGCCCCATAGTGGGAAGCGGCATTAGATTGAGTAGCAATAATAGCAGATTCTTTAGTAGTACATGGTCTACTAATATTACCTGTCTGACCACATTGACACTTCCATTGTCCTAGAAATTTATTATTTTCTTCTTCAATGGTGATTTGAAAAATATAACCATGAAATTCATAGGAGGTAGTAGACATGAGTAAACCCCTTTCATTTAATCCATTTAGTGATTTTATTGGAAAAACTATTAAAGATATAGACTATCATAAAAATTGGATAGAAATCAAGTTTAGTGATGGAAAAAAAGGTGATGTAGTAGTTGGGTTTCCAAATAAAGAAGACAGAGAACAAATTATTCTTTCTGGAACTTTATATGATTGACCTAATGCTAAAAGTAACTGGCAGCAGGGGTATCGTTACTTTAATAAAAAGAATTAATTTAATTAAAACATAACAATTAAAAACTGAAGCCCCTGCTGTCCAGTTCACTTAATTGTTATATTTAAAGGAGTTTAATTATGAGTAATATTGTAAATGACCAGAATGAAGATGAGGATGAGGGCTTTGGGTACATTTATTTGTCAATTGGGCTAGATGCAGTACTTTTAGTAGTAGTTTGTTGTTTGGCTGTTAGGTCAATCTTTTTAACGATTGGGTGATAGAATATACTAAATAATAGAGAAAAGAGGGCAATTCTACCTGGTTTAGGCATTAAAACTTCTCCTTTGATTATGGGATTAATAAAAATAACACCACAGTTCAGTGTTTTATACGCTGCAACTTATGGTTATGAAAGGATAAAAATGATTAAAGTTTCAAAATTGTCTGAAAGTAATAGTAATTTTCTTGCTGCGTTGGTAGGTATGGGTCTTGCTTTTGATAAAACCAATGAAGGTTTAGAAGAAGGTATAGACATCTTTTTTGATGACGAGCAGAGGTATAATGACCTTTACCATACAATGTTAAATCGTGCAAAAAGAATGGCATTCAAAGGAAAAGGGCACAATAAATTTCTTAGAGCCATTCATTTAGATTTAATTGTTCAAGCTCCATGTGATTGGTGGCAACAACAAGCTACTTACACTACTGTAGATGCTGTGCAATCTACATCAACTATGCACATGCTAAATAAATCAGGTTTACTTAACGGAATAGATCCATTAGTAGATGATGTTATTTTAAATAGATATAAAGAATTGTTAACTGAAACGGATGATTTAAATATTTTGAAAAAAAACTTGCCTTCTGGCTATATGTATATTCGTACAATACATTTAAACTATATGACATTACAGCATATGATTGGTCAAAGAACTAAACATAAAGAGCCAGAATGGCCCGAGTTTTGTGAGCAAGTATTGGCTCAAATAAATCATCCATATTTTATTGTTAAGGAAAAATAATGAAAATAAAAGGTATAAGATATACAGGACCAATTTTTAATAATTCTGGATATGCTAGAGCTTGTAGAGGTAATATACTTGCACTGCATCAAGCAGGAATCCCATTGAACCTGAATCCAATTTCGTTTGAGGGAGCAAACCCAGAACTAGGAGAGGATGGTAAAATACTAAAATCTTTAGTAAATAACGGATCGGAGTATAATGTTAACTTTATTCATACTACACCAGAGTTTTGGCAGAAACATAGAATAAATGGGCTGATTAATGTGGGATTTACGATCTGGGAAACTACTAAGTTACACCCAGACTGGTCAAACTATATCAATAACAATGTTGATAAAGTATTGGTAGGATGTTCGTGGAATAAAGAAGTTTTTAAAGACAGTGGTATAACTATTCCAATAGGAGTAGTTCCACACGGCATCAATATGAAAGAATCTGATAATGTAGAGCCATTTAATATAAGTGGAGTAGACGAGAATGATTATATGTTCTATGGTATTTTTCAATGGACTGAAAGAAAACACCCTTTGGCACTGTTGAAAGGGTATTTCCAAGCATTTGAAGGGATAAAAGACTCAGTTCTTGTTTTGAAAACTTATAGAAATGACTATAGTGATAAAGAAAAGACCGCAATTAGAGAAACAATTAGAAGGCTCAAAATTATTATGCCTATGTCTAGTTATCCCAAAATTATATTTCTTTCCAACATGTTAACAGAACAAGAGATAGTTTCTTTACACAAAAGAGGAGACTGTTATGTTTCATTTGATAGAGGAGAAGGGTTTGGATTGTCTCCTTTTCAGGCAGGCTCAGAAGGAAATCCAATTATTGTTACTGGATTTGGAGGTTCAACCGAATATGCTAAAGAAGATAATAGCTATTTGATAGACTACCAGCTTACTCCGGTTTTTGGGATGCCATGGTCAAGTTCTCCAATCATTTCAGTTAGTTGTGTAGACGGTCATAAAAAGATAAAGGATGTCTGTGTTGGAGATTTGGTTTTTAATAAGAACGGTAATATAAAAAAAGTAATTAATGTTGGTGATCGACCCATGCTACTTGATGAGAAGATGCACTCTATTATACACTATTCTATGCCGACTGCGGTGGAAGTTACTAATAAACATAAATTATATGTATATAGGAATGATGAAATTGTTTTGTCTGAAGTTAGTAATATTACCAAAGATGACTATCTTATGGTTCCTAAACCTGTTTTATTTTCTGAAGAATTTTCTATAGATATGATGGACTATGATAATTTTAATAAATTTGTAGAGAAAGATGGCAGGGTGGTTTATTCAAGAGATATAAATAATTCTTTTGGTATTTATAGTAAAATAAATCTATCAGGGGATCTGTTTTATTTAATTGGACTATATTTAGCAGAGGGGTGTGTATACTCCTCGAACGACTGTGTTAGTTTTTCATTTCACAAAGATGAGATTGATACATTAGCAAAAAGATGTAAAGAGTGTTTAATTAGTGTATTCGATATATCCTTAGATCATTTTTATGAAAGAACATATGAAGATAGAAAAGGATATGAATTGATAGTCAGTAATGTTCTTATAGGAAGGTTTTTTAAGGATAATTTTAGGACAGGTTCTCATGACAAATATATACCTTATCGTTGGTGTTTGAATTCTAATGATGTTTATAGAAAGCAAATACTTATGGGGTATTGGGATGGAGATGGCCACATTAGAAAGAAAGGAATTAGAGGAGGTAAAAATACGCAGAGTCCAGAATGTGTAGCTGAAACTGCATCTAAGAGTCTTTTTTTATCTCTTAGAGACTTATTGTTAAGTATTGATATAGTACCCTCAGTTAGAAAAGTAATCAGAACTGATGGTAGGATTTCTTATATATTTTCTGTTTCCGATACTAACTTTGATTCTTTGTTTGGTATAATAGCCAATAGATTAGAATATACCGCATGTAAGATAAAAAAAGATACCCATTTTTTTGTCCGTGTGAAGAGCAATGACGTTATTAAAGATTATAAAGATCCAGTCTATAGTATATCAGTAGAACCTGATAGTGACGAGAATGAAGATGATGGAGGCAGTTATGTATTAAACGGTATTTCTTCTAGTAACTCTCCATGGTATAGGGGAGATCAGAACTGGGCAGAGCCAGATATTATAGATGGAGGTAAGAAAATGTTGCATGTCTATAATAATAGAGAAGAAGCTAAACAAAAAGGCTTGAAATTGCAGAAGTATATCTCAGATAATTTTTCCTGGGAAGTTATTGCAAATAAAATTATAAAAGAAATTGAGGAAATTAAATGAAAAAAACGCTTAATATTGGAGCAGGAGAACTTACACACGAGTTTTATCCTACTAATAATTATAAATGTACGAATTTTGATGAACGAGA
>Ga0164313_10002248_pt1 | contig 17316 bp, 9 predicted proteins | sample GuaBasSedimGuay4_FD_113735 | JGI IMG/M metagenome (GOLD analysis project Ga0164313, IMG submission 113735) | Subseafloor sediment microbial communities from Guaymas Basin, Gulf of California, Mexico - Guay4, Core 4569-4, 0-3 cm | ecosystem: Environmental > Aquatic > Marine > Hydrothermal vents >...
CCCCGCTATGCACCCCTGGTGGGATTGACCTCCGCGGACCTGATCTTCGATGACGGCTGCGTCAAAGGGGTATCGGTGGATATCCCCACCCCGACCCTGACCCCCACGCCGAACTGCGACTATACCTTAAGCGCCTTTGATTTCCACAACAGCCACCAGCAGGAGATCATGGTCACCAATAATGATCCCTGGAATGACACTAAAGTGACCAGGATCCTCTTTAACTGGACCTACACCCAGCAGTGGGGAGAGGATAACGGCTGGTCTGAGCTCCATCTGGACTGGATGACATGGAATGGGGCCGATGCCTGGGGCTGGGGGGACGCTGGATCGCCGGATTGGGGAGAGGACTGGCTTTCCTGGACGGATACCAGTGTGGATTCCCCTTCTTCCTGGCAGGGCCCGCTGCAGTTCAATCACGGCAATGCCTACGCATTGCGTTTCGACTTTGACGGCGGGCCGGGTGGGGGCTCGATCCCCCTTGCCAAAGGAGAGGATTTTGGCCTGATCATCGACTTTGAGGACGGCTGCCAGATCAACCAGCCAGCTATACACAAAGGGCTGGTGACCTGGACGCCAACTGCCACCCCGCTGCCATCGGACACCCCCACACCCACGCCCACCGGCACAGCGACCAATACCCCGCAGCCGCCCACGGCCACGCCGTTGCCCACCAATACAGGCACGCCCACCGAGACGCTGAAACCCAGCAAGACGCCTAAGAAGTCGCCTACCCCCACGCCATCCAACACCCCGCCCCCCACGGCTACGCCAACCACGGGTTTTACACCCTTATCGACCAGCACACCCTTACCGAGTGCTACTGGGACACCTGCACCTACCCACACTCTGATCCCGGCAACTCCTACACCGAATATCAGTCCCACTCCCTCCGATACTCCAGTTACACCCGATCCGATTTGGTTTGATTAACAATAAGAAGTATTACTGTGATTACTCCCGGGAAGGTTATGCTTCCTCTCCAAATCACTCGGTTTGAAGGGAAAGAACGATAATTCAAAGAACCTCAGTCTGGTTACCTGGAGTTATCTTAATCCCGGAGTCCCACTTCTTCAGATCAGGCAGCCTTTTATGCCCAAAGTAGCGGATATAAACCAGTATGCTTCCGAGGACTCTGGAAACAATGCAACAAGGCAGTAGATGCCATTCAGCTGCTGAGGGATAGGGTCACGGTAGCACAACAACCTTCGCCCTCTCCAGGATGGGGGCAGCTGGTGTAAATAAATCCTCGCTGGGATTGAAGAATTCGATTGACCTAAAAACACCTTTCCAAAACTGACTTAAGGTAAGGTGTTGTGTTTAATTGGACTTGAATTCGATGGTGATGATCCAACCCTGATTCCTTGCGGATAGGTAGAGATTGAAGGGTAATAAATGATATAATTTTGATATTAATTATTTCCCTCACCCAAGGTGTCTAATGATCTCATATGATATCCAGGCAGCATCCCCAAAACGATCAGGCTGGATGAGTTTTGCCGTGCTGCTCTTGCTTGTGACAAGCATCCTGACAGGTCCAGCAGGGCAGGGCCCTGCCTGGAGAGAGACTCAACCCGAAGGCCTGGAATTTATCAGTGTCAGATCACCCAAAAATTTCTCTCCCTCAGCGCTTGGACAGCCCGGCTCAACCCTTAAACCGTTCTATTCGCCCGCGCCGACCGTAACCGTAAGCGCGGGTGCTGTTATGCTGGGGGAAACCTTTACGATCACGGCAACCTTTGAGAACACTGGAGATGGGTCAGGCTCCGGACCGACAGGGTACGGTCCATTTATCGACCTTTATATCCCCCATAAAGGTGCTGATGGTGTATACCCGAATGAAGCCACCTATGACGGGATCAGCCCGGCTTCCGGGCTGGATTACACAGCCTCGCTGGATGGCGAGAACCTGACCGTTATCACCCAGACCTTTCCGGATGATGGGGGGGGATCAGGTTGTGTGGCTCATCCCTGGGGGGTGGATGACTTTGGGATCTTCCTTCAGGTTTGCGGAACAGCAGGCGACCAGCTGGTATCCATTGAACTGCCTTATGGATCCTATACCACGGGCCAGGCGCGTTTATCGGTTTCCATTCCAGCCCGGCTGAGCCTGAACGCAAATCCGGGAACAACCCTGACCATTCGCGGACGGGGAGGTTTCATCTATGGCGCCACTCCCATGGTGGACTGGTGCTGCACGGATCCCCCGGACACTACCCTGTTATCCGACAGCGGCGCGCCTTCCAGCTGGGCTCCCTTTTCTGATTTGAATCCCTCGGTGATCGAATTTACAAAGACTACCTCCGCCCAAGAAGTCGCTACTGGCCCCAACAGCCCGGCGACTTTTTCGATTGCGGTCGATCTCGCTCCCGGTCAGAGCTTTTCGGATATCGATATCACCGATACCCTGCCGAATAACCTTGTTTATCTGGGAGGGCTGGTGACCTCCCCCGCAGCCGATAGCATCATCCAACCGGCGGTTGACGGATTGCCGCATAATGGGGATACCATTCAGCTCCATTGGGATGGGCCCATCGACAGCTCTGTTGTCAGCACCCTGTCCGCTTCTTTTGAGTACTATGTCCCGGAGCTGGACGCCAGTGGTTCGCCGATCGCTCCCGGCACGACGACCAACCAGGCCACCCTGGATCAGATCATCTGGACCCCTGCAGATGGATCAGCTGATCAGGATCTCAGCGGGGAAGTGGGGATTGGCTCCACCTCAACCAGCGACCAGCCCCTTACCCTGAGTAAAGCCCGTGCTGTGGCAATTGAAAGCCCGCCGGCGGGCTTTACCCCGGGCGATGTCATTCTTTATTCTTTAACCTTTGAAATTTCCGATTATTTTGGATTCGACAATCTCAGCCTGGTGGATGTGCTTCCGGATGGGCAGCATTATTACACAGATGCGACGCACTACCCGACATTAAGCGTTTCCCGGGACAGCGTCACAGAGAGTTATGATTTTGACGAAGACAATATCGAAATCGATTGCAATTACTCGGGAGGACCTGGGTCGGAATGTGACCTGGACAGCGGGTCGGGTAATCCGGGGGAAACCATAATCTCCTTTGATATCGATCAGGAGTTATTTGACGAAGGCGCGAATACCCAGCTTCTCGGTGACCTGGTAGACGATGGCGGCTCAGCTGCCAATGCTACTGTGACCGGCACAATCCAGTTTTATGCCATCATGCTGGACAAATATACCGATATCCATCCCGCTCCGAATGACTATGTCAAAATGGGAGACTCCCAATCCAACTCGGCCGCCATCAGCGGGAACCAAATTGATCCGGGTTCCTGCGATCCTGGTCCCTGCGCGATCACTGGGTTCATCTCCGGCAATACCGCTGCGGCTGATATCACCGTCGGCAGCGGCACACTGGATAAATCCATCGTCGGTTTGAACGGCCTTTTCTGCAATGGTGGGGATCCCTGCGCTTCTGTATCGATTGCGGCCGGTGACACAGTCACCTACCGGATCCAATACGACTTGTTAACTGGTGATTACGCTGATTTGATCCTCACGGATTTCCTGCCTTTGCCGATTTTTTATGCGGAAGACCCACTCAATGAAGGCTCTTCGCTGTCATCCTGGCCGCAGGACACAGATCATGCCATTCCGGACCCGGGAAAGTGGCGGCTGGGTGCCAACGACACCCGGGGGCATATCCCTTCAACGGAGGTATCTCCTCACACGGAGGACAATTATCTGCGCTTTGTGTTCGGGAATTTTGATGACACGACGAATACCTCAAAGAGAATAGAAATTCTCTTCACAGCTACGGTGACCGATCAGCGCTTTGGGGATGGCTTAAAAATGCGCAACAGCGTGCTCCAGCAGGATGCCAACAGCTCGGGTGAGACTTCCACATCCAACAGTAATGTCGACCTGATCTTGACCGAGCCAGTACTGGTCGGTGAAAAATCAGTGGTCTCGACCGATCACGACGGTATCACTCCGGATCCTCCCATTGTCCCTCCCCTGGTGTTTGTCGCTCCCGGTGACCCCAGCAATCCTCCCTGGAATACAGGATTGCCTATCAGCTCCAATTATCTGGACGCGAATGACCTCTCCAGCGAAATAGATGGCATTGACGGGGGCGACCTCGTGAAGTTTGCCCTGGTGATCGAGAATACCGGTTCAGGGATCAACGGCGCCTATGACATCGCTGTCAAGGATACCCTGCCGGCGGGCTACATTTTCCCAAGTATCGGCCTGGGTGGATTCAACCTGCAGGTCTATCGGGGGGATGGCGTCGCCCTCGATGATGGTTCAGGCAGCGGTTTGGAGTTCCTGGGGATAAGCGGCGACGCAACGGATTTCTTCGATAATGGCATCCGTTTGAAAGACCCGGAGGATAACCCGGCATTCGATGACACTCAACCGGAATACGGCCAGGGCCTCTGCCAGGCGCATGATTCAGCCAGCGGTAAAAACGTCATCATCATCACCTATGATTTACAGGTGGACCCTGCGGTTTCTCCCGGATCTGTCCTGCAAAACGTGGGTGAAATTATTAATTATTCCGGGGAGGAGGGGGGAGACAACTACCTGCCGGGTCCGGACGTCAACCCCCAGGACAGCACAATTGATGTTCCAGACCTGTTGAAAACCCGCACCGGTACGGGTTTGATAGAAGACAATAACACTGATGATCAGGTGGTGATTGGCGAGGAGATCTATTACGAGTTGGTAATCACTATCCCTGAGGGCGAAAGCCCCAATACAGAGATCACTGATACCCTGGACAATGGTTTGAGATTTATCAGCCAGGACAGCTTCACGGTAGATTCAGGTGACCTTTCCTATACGGGAAGTTCGGTTCCGGTGATCTCCCCCGATGGCCGGACGATCACCTGGAATCTGGAAAGGGTGACAAATTCCAATCATGACAACAGCACAGCTGAAACCATAACCATCACCTACACGGTTCAAACTTTAAACACGCTCGGAAACCAGCACGGGGTCGGTGTAAATAACTCGGTCGAGATCAGCTGGGATACCCTTGACAGTGAAGGCCATACGGTCAGGGCCACGGAGGGACCGGTCAGCGCAGCGGATGCCCTGATCGTTGAACCGCACATCAATGTGAGCAAGTCAGTGGTGGTAGGTGGTTCTGGGACCACCGGTGATGCCGGGGACAGCGTGCTGTACACCATCCAGTTCACCGCTGATCCAGCCAGGCCAACGGCTTATGAAATCTTGTTTTCTGATTTCCTTTCCCCGGACATTGATTTCTCATCCCTGCCGGGTTATGGGATCAGCGCGGTCACAGATAGTGCTGGGGTGTTAACCACGGACAGTTTTGAAATCACCGGCTCTGATGAGCTGCGGTTGAAACCCAGTGTGCTGCCGGTAGACATGGCACCTGGCCGCTCGATTGAGATTACCCTTGCTGGAGAGCTGCTGGACAGTGTTTACACCGGCCAGGTGATTGGCAATGACGCGGTGGTCACCTGGAGCAGCCAAACCGGAGACCATAACTCCGGCGCAGAGGACGGGGAACGCGATGGGTCAGATGGATTGGGTGGATTAAATGATTATGAAACCACCGGGACCATCAATGTTAATGTCATCACACCTTCCCCGGGAAAAACCGTTGTCTCCACCTCAGAAGCCCACAGCGGTACCATTTCCAGTATTCCCCGCCTGGTGATCGGGGAGATCCTGCGCTACCGGATCGAGGTCCGCCTGGCGGAAGGCACCAATAATGACCTCATCCTGCGGGATGAGCTGCCCGGGGGATTGATTTTCCTGAATGACGGCACTGCCCGGGTGGCTTTTGTGGCGGATGACACTGACGATATATCTTCCACCACCACAGCAGATGGGGATGCCCCGGGTATCACGGACGCAGGGGCCTACTTCAGCGGCGATCAAAACACCCTTTCCGGGATCACGCCAACCGTTGTGCTCCCGGATGCCAACATCTCACGAACACTGAGTGGAAATGATGACACGTATGGTTCCGGCACAGATGTCTATTTTAAGCTAGGTGACGTCTATAATGGCGAGGAGGACCTGAACAGCGAGTTCGCAGTGGTGGAATTTAACGTTCTGGTCGCTAATCTCGACTTCAACCAGCAGGGATCCTCCCGCTACAACAGGTTTTCCGTTTATGTGGATATGAATGGTGATCAGAACACTGATTCCGGAGAATTGATCGAGAGATCGGGTTGGAATCGGATCATCCTGGCCGAACCAACCCTGCAGATCACCAAATCCATCGACACAGCTCCCCATGACGCAGGAGACACGATCGTGTACCGCCTGGAGATCGAAAACCTGGAGTCAGGCAACAACGATGCGACTGCCTTTGATCTGGTCTTAACTGACACCTTCGATAGCTATTTGGAAAACCTGAACGTCGATTCTGTTGACACAACCCAAACTGGCCTCTGTCTCGGAAACGGACTGGGGACCACCGCCTATAGTGATGATGGGGGGAGTTTTTCGGATCAGGATCTGACCTTAACTGCAGCTTGCCTGGATCCGGGCCAATCCATCACACTCATGATCAGCGCGGATTTAGCCTATGATGTGCCAGCTGGCTACGATTTGCAGAACACCGGATCAGTGAGCTGGACTTCCCTGCCTGGAGAGAAAGGAACCGCGCCAAATCCCACCGGATCTGATGTTGATGATAGTTCAACAGCAGAGGACGAATCAGGAGGTTCGCGGGGAGAGCGCAATGGAAGTGGATCTCCGACAGTGAATGATTATCAGGCCTCTGGTTTTGTGCGCCAAAACCTAGATGTGCCGGTGCCGGTTAAGTCAATTGTCAGTACCTCTGCTTCACACACCAGTGAGGCGGGAGACGGCAGCGCTGGCAATCCCAGGGACCTGGCTATCGGGGAGATCATCCGCTACCGGCTTGCCATCACCCTGCCGGAAGGCACCAACACCAACCTCACCCTGGAAGATACGCTGCCTGCTGGTTTCAGCTATGTGGGAGACAGCACGGTGCAAATCGCCATCCAGGTGGATCAGGATCTCACTCAACCCGCTGACCTGGTAGGTGCCAATCAGGATTCCACCCCGCCAACCTTCACCCTGCCTGCCGGCAGGATCAGCGTCAGCGGCCAACAGGTGACCTTTGACCTGGGCACGTTGTTAAATGTGGATGATGACGCCGGCGTCGAATATGTGGTGATCGATTTTGATGTCCTGGTCAATAATGACGCCAACAATGACAATACCGACCTGGACAATAATGACTTCGAAGTGTTTCTCGACGGCAGCCTGGTAGGGACCTCAAATCAGGTGAGCACAAGAATAGTCGAACCGGTTCTGGAGATTCAAAAAACCGCCAGCACAATTACACCTGCTTATACTGAAACATTTACTTATACCCTGGATCTCACCCACGCCGGGGGCAGCCTGGCAGAAGCCTTTGATATCGTTGTGGTTGACACCATTCCCGCAGGCCTTAGTTATGTGCCTGGCAGTGCCGGTCCTGGAACCTGGTCTCCAGTTTTTGATGGTACGGATACCCTGGTCTGGACCTGTTCCTCACCCTGCTCCCTGGGATTGGCTGGATCGGCTTCCCTGACATATGATGTCAGCATGGCCAGCCCCCCTCCGCCTCCTGCTCCTGGTACGAATTTTGAGAATACGGCTGCCGTGAGCTGGACCTCCCTGGATGGCCTGGACAGCAATCAGCGCACTGGAGATGATAACGGGGGAACCGAGCCCTATAATGATTACCACGACAGCTCGCAGGAAAGCGTAGTGCTCACCAATCCGGATCTAACGGTAACGAAAACGGATGGCATTGACGTTGATACGTACATTCCGGGAGCACCGGTGGTCTATACAATCGTGGTCAGCAATGTGGGCAACGAGGATGTCACCGACGCCCTGGTAGAGGATCCCCTGCCGCTGGAATTGAACCCGCCCCATAATCCCATGGTAAGCAGCTGGGATTGGGTCTGTGCTGGATCGACTGGCAGCGCTTCTGGCTGCACCGGCAGCCCAGGATTGGCGGGCGACTTTAGCGATCTGGTCGATCTTCCTGCTGGCTCATCGATCACATATCAGGTCACAGCAAATGTTCTCTCCTCCGCCACAGGTGCCCTGGAAAATACGGTTTCTGTAACCATGCCGGGTGGAGTAATTGAACCGACCCCAGAGGATAATATCGCGACGGACAGCGATGGGCAGGACTCTCATGCGGATTTGAGCGTTAGCAAAGATGATGGGATTACCATCACCTCTCCAGGTTATGCCATCACTTACACGGTGGTTGTGTCCAACAGCTCGCCCAGCGATGTGACCGGAGCTCTTGTGGAAGATCTGATCCCCGGGGAGATCGACTCCTGGACCTGGGACTGCAGCACCATTCCTGCGACAGGAGGCGCCACAGGATGTGACGGCATTACCAATTCAACTGGGAATTTCAACGATACGATCAATTTGCCCGCGGGTTCCTCGATCACCTATCTGGTGACAGCCCAGATCTCGGCGGCTGCCAGCGGTTCCCTGACCAATACAGTGACTGTGGCTGTCCCTGAAGGGGTGGAGGAAGATTATCCAGATGACAACACAGCTACCGATGTGGATTATTTCCCAAGCCTGACAAAAACCCTGGATAGCGCCCGCCACGGAGTCGCAACCCTGCCGAATGTGGCGATTGGGGAAGTGGTCACTTATGAGATTACCCTGTCCGTGCCTGTCGGTACCATGCCCAACACCCACCTGGTGGACAGATTGGATCCGGGTTTGGCTTTTGTGGGCTGTGAGCCCATCTCGGGTTCTGGTTTGGCGACCACCTTACCCACCGGATTCGCCAGTATTTGCAGCAGCGCGGTAGTTACGCCAAGCAGCGGCCCGGTAGAAGATTGGGGAAGTCAGGTTGATTTCAACTTCGGCACCCTGTCCAATACCAGTGGAGGGATCATAGATCTGGTCGTTCGCTACGAAGTTGTTGTGCTGGACAGCCTCGCCAACCAGAGTGATTCCACGCCGCCCTTGGATAACAACGCTGAATGGGTCTGGGACTCCGGCAGGTTGGTTGCGGTGCCAGTTGCGGTAACCATTCTAGAGCCAGATCTGACCGTTACCAAGTCCGCTTCTCCAGCTACCCTCTATCCAGGGCAAATGACCACTTTTACCCTGGTTGTGGAACACAACCCTGGCAGCCAGACCTCCGCGTTTGATGTCGTGTTGACTGATATCTTTCCGGACGACTTGATTTATCAGCCGCCGATCCGTCACATCAGCGGTCAAGTGCCAACGGCGATCGATGAAAGTGGAGCCCCGACATTGGTGATTGAGTGGGATGAGTTCCTCAATGATGGCACGAATTCAGTCTTTGAGATTGACGTCATGCTCGATCCAGATTTCAAGCGGAGGACGGTGGACCAGACGATCACCAATGAAGTCACACTGTCGTGGACCAGCCTGCCGATTAGATCGGATCTGCAGCAGTCGAACTACAATCCTTTGTCAACTGAGCGCTATTACGATCCGTTAAGCAATATTGATATCTATCGGGCTGTGGATGGCGCTGCTGTTCGGGTCCCGCGCTTGCCGGATACCGGGTTCCCCCCCGGCAGGGTGACTCCATTACCGGCTCAATCCCGGGGCCAGCAATATGGTGATCTGGGAGGTCTGCATCTGGAAATTCCAAATCTGGATCTGAGCCTGCCGATCGTCAGTGTTCCCATTACTGATGAGGGGTATGACCTTACCTGGCTTTGGGATCAGGCAGGCTGGTTGGAAGGCACGGCTTATCCGACTTGGACCGGGAATACCGTGATCACGGGGCATGCCTACCTGCCGAGTGGGCTCCCCGGACCATTCGTAAACCTGCGCAGTTTGGCGTGGGGAGATGAGATCCTTGTTTATGCGAATGGGATGAGGTATACCTATCAGGTCAGGACTAAGGAGCTTGTCTCAGCGGATGACCTGAGCATCCTGGGCCACAAGGACCAGGATTGGCTGACCCTGTTCACCTGTCAGTCGTACAGTGAAGCGCTTGCCGGCTATCGCTGGCGGCAGGTTGTGGGCGCAGTCCTGGTCGAAGCTGAAAGGCTGCACTAAGCCTATATAAAAAGTCCAACTTTTCCGATCAGCCCCCCATTTAGAGATGAATTTCTTGTAAAATATAAGTGTTTTCCCCCACTTTGAGGGTAAAAAACAAGCAAAATATACCAGTCACCTCACACCTACTTGACTTTTGGGACAGCCCCTTAATGGACTTCGTTTCTTACTGGGATTTCCAGGTGTTCTCGAGCACGCGGAGCCAGTTCCTCCAGCAGATCTTCTCCCTTTCCTCTTGGGAGAACCCCGCTCCTTCCAGCAGGGCAACCAGCTTCTGGAAAGCGCTGATATCTCCCAATTGGGAGGGTATCTTGGTGCCATCAAAATCCGAGCCAAAGGCGACATGGTCGACGCCAATTAAAGCGGCGATGTACTGGATGTGTTTGAGGATGGCGGAGATCGGCGCATCCTCTTTGGGACGTTTTCCGCCATCCAAATCGTTAACGGAGAAGATCACACCCACCACGCCGCCGCTTTCCCCGACAGCTCGGAGCTGGTCATCTGTCAGGTTCCTGGCTTTGGGGATCAGGGCGTGGGCCGCGGTATGGGTGGAGACCAGCGGTGCGCTGCTGCGTTCGGCAACATCCCAGAAGCCTTTTTCGTTGAGGTGAGCCAGGTCGATCATCACGCCCAGCTGACCGCAGGCATCTACAAGCCTTTTCCCGGCTTCTGTCAATCCCGGTCCGCTGTCCGGGTGGCCAGGATATACAAATGGCACTCCATGACCGAAGGCGTTGGACCGGCTCCAGGTGATCCCCAGCGAGCGGACCCCCAGCTGATAAAATTCTTCCAGATTTTCCAGGCTGGGCAAAATGGGTTCAGCCCCCTCCAGGTGGAGCACGGCTGCCATAACCTTATTTTCCAGGCAATCGTGAAGATCTTTTAGGGAAGTTGCGATGCGCAGCCCTCCCCTGGAATCCGATTCGATTTTCTTCAAGAGCTGGATCATCCCCATGGCAGAGCTGTGAGCGAGATCATAGGGCAGGGCTGGCGGCAGGGGGACGTGGTATCCCTCAGTGCTGAGGATCATTCTTTCCTCAGCTGGCGGCACTTCGGGCAAGTTGGAGGTGTAAACCGCGAAAAAACCTCCGCAGTACTCGCCCTGCAGCGCCCGGGGGTAATCCATTTGCCCCTCGCCCCCGGCCAAAAAAGCCCGGGGATCCATGGGGTTGTCTGAGCTGTTGATCTTGTGGAGGATATCGTTGTGGCCGTCAAAGATTTTCATATTTTCACGAGCAGGAACCCGCTTCCTGGGTGTTGATTAGAATGCATCAGATTCATCATCCGAACGGTCGAATTCGATCAATTCCCCAGAGGTGGTGAAGATGGTCCGTTCGCAGACATTCGTGACCCGGTCGGCTGCGCGTTCCAGGTTGTGAGCGACCCAGAGATGGAAAGTGGCCCGGTCAATATTATCCCTGTTGGCGATCATCAGTTCGAGCAGATCCTGGTAGACCAGGTTATAAAGCACGTCAATCTTGTCATCTTCCCGGGGGATGGCCCGCGCGGCATCTTCGTCCAGCCCTACGAACGCAGTCAGGGACCTGTCCAGCATATCCGCGGTGAGCTGGGCCATTTTGGGAATGTTCACCAGCTGCTTGAGCGGGGGCTGGTCCCCCAGGCGCATGGCAATCCGGGCAATGCCTTTGGCGTAATCTCCGATGCGCTCCAGCTCCCCGGCGATATCGATGATGGAGGACAGGCGGCGCAAATCCGTGGCCATGGGCTGCTGGGTAGCAACCGTGATCAAGGCTTTGCGTTCAATTTCGTATCGTTTTTGATTGATGGTTTTATCCTGATCATAAATATTCTTGGCGCTTTCCAGGTTCCGTTCTACAAGCGCGTCCACACAGTCCAGGACAGCCTGTTCCACAATGCTCCCCAGCTCAAGGATGCTGTCATTCAGCTCCCGGATCTTAATATCAAGCGTTTCTCTGGTATCTCTCGGCATAACTCACCTCTTTTTATACGGTGTTACCTGTAGATTACCCCCGGCTGTCTTCCGGAAGTATCGCCCCTCGAGTCGGGATTGTTGTATCAGTATACCTTATCCAAATCTGCCCTGGATATAATCCTGGGTGCGCTGCTCTTCCGGGTTGCTGAAGAGTGTTTCACCCCGGGCGGTTTCTATGAGTTCCCCTTGCAGGAGGAACGCAGCCAGATCGGCTGTTCTGGCTGCCTGCTGGACAGAGTGTGGGACCAGGATGATGGTGTACTCCTTCTTTAACTCCTGCAGGGATTCTTCTACTTTCCCGGTGGAGATGGGATCCAAACCCGACGTGGGTTCATCCAGCAGGATCACCTCCGGTTCCAGGGCCAATACGCGCGCCAGGCACAAGCGCTGCTGCTGGCCGCCGGAGAGGGTAGCTCCCGGGTCTCCCAGGCGATCTTTGACCTCATCCCACAGGGCGGCTTTCGTTAAGCTGGTCTCGACTGCTTCCTCCAGCCGGGCAGGGTCCTTGATCCCGGCTACTTCCAGCCCATAGGTGAGATTTTCCCGGATCGAAAGGGGCAGCACCACCGGCCGGGCGAACACCATGCCTACCTTGCGGCGGAGCTGGATGACATCGTAACCCGGCTGGTAGATATCTATACCGTCGATCCTGATAGTTCCTGCGCGATGAACGACATCAGCCAGGTCATTCAGGCGGTTGAGGGTCCGGAGCAAGCTGGATTTTCCGCCCCCCGCAGGGCCGAAGACCACAAAAATCTGGCGGGCGGGAATGTTCAGGGTAATCCCCTGGAGGGATTCCGTGCCATCTGAATACTTCAGGGAAAGGTTCTCGATGGTGATCTTGTTCATTGTTCCTTACCACTGCCGCCGGGCTCTGGCCCGGGAGCGGATTGTAGCGGCGACCAGGTTCATGCTTAACACGAATATCAACAGGACCAGGGCTGTGCCGTACTGGATCTTGATGGGCATGCCCGGTACCTGGGTGGAGATCACATAGAGATGGTAGGGCAGTGCCATGGTAGCATCCAGGGGGGAATTGGGGAGCCTGGGAAGGAAAAAGGCTGCCACTGTAAACAGGATCGGTGCCGTTTCCCCGGCTGCCCGTTCCAGCCCCAGGATGACCCCGGTCAAGATCCCGGGCAGGGCCTGGGGTAAAACTATTTTTCGGATGGTTTGCCACTTGGTTGCGCCTACGGAGATGCTGACAGTCCGGAAAGCCTGGGGGACGGCGCGCAGGGCCTCTTCCGCAGTGCTGATAATGACAGGCAGGGTCATGATAGACAGCGTTAATGACCCTGCCAGGATGCTGGTGCCAAAATTCAGGAATAAAACGAACAGACCCAGCCCAAACAGCCCGTATACCACAGAAGGGATGCCGGCCAGGTTGATAATGGCGATACGGATCAATTGTGTCGCCCGGTTGTTGGGGGCGTATTCCGATAGATAGATCGCCGCGCTGATCCCCAGTGGGACAGCAAACACGGTTGTGCCCAGGGTCAGGTAGAAGGTGCCCACAATCGCCGGCAGGATCCCCCCAGCTCGCATGCCCTCCCGCGGGAAACCGGTGATGAATTCCAGGTTGATTGCCGGGATCCCCAGGACCAGGATATAGATGACCACAGCCACGATGGGGATGACTGTCAAAATTGCCATCGCTGTCAACAGGCTGAATCCCAGGCGTTGTTTGAACTGGCGGATATCTGCTTTCATTGTTAAGACAAAATCCTGTCCTGACGCTTCTTCTGGCGGAATACCACTGCTGAGGCGATGACATTCACCACCAGAGAGATCAGGAATAATAGGATGCCGATCAAGAACAGAACATGGTAGTGCGTGCTGCCGTTGGCTACCTCACCCATCTCGGCCGCGATGGTGGCGGTCATGGTTCTCGCCGGTGAAAGGAAATCCCGCAATCCCCGGGGGAGAACGGGGGCGTTCCCGGTGACCATCATCACGGTCATGGTTTCCCCGATGGCCCGGCCAACTCCCAGCATAATGGCTGTCAACACCCCGGAGCTGGCAGCTGGCAGGGTCACTCGCCAGATGGTCTGCCATTCCGTAGCACCCATGGCCAGGGATGCGTCCCGGTAGGATTTGGGGACAGCATCCAGGGCGTCTTCGGCTACCGAGACCACTGTGGGGATGGCGATTCCTCCCAGCAGGACCGCCCCGGCCAGGGCGCTCAAACCGGTGGGCAGATCCAGGAGGACCCTCAGGTAGGGAGAAAGAACCAGCATGCCCAGGAAACCCAGCACAACCGAGGGTAAGCCGCCCAGCACTTCCACCAGTGGTTTCAGGATCTCCCTCAGCCAACGGGGGGCTATTTCAGACAGGAAGACCGCTGTGCCGATGCCAAATGGTACGGCGATGAGCGTAGCTCCCAGTGTGATCAACAGGGAACCACCCAGCAGGGGGAGGATCCCAAAATGATCCTCAACCGGATACCAGCGGTCCGAAAGCAAGCTGTCCAGCGCCACCTGGCGGAGAGCGGGAAGGCCTTCCAGCAGCAGGAATAAAAAGATCATAACCACAAACAAGATGGCAGAATACCCGGCAATCTTGATCAGGGTGGTGATGGTGAATTCCTTCAGGAAAGGCTGTTTACGAGCTTGTACTTTCAAGGTAACCTTCTATTGTTTGATGGGCACAAAGCCCAACTCAGTGACGATACTCTGCGCGTCAGGCGACAGGATCCAGGCCAGGTAATCGGCGATCATGCCTTCTGGCTGGCCGTTAGTGTACATATATAAATCCCTGGCGATCGGATACTCTCCGCTGTTAACCGTTGCCTGGGAAGGGAAGATATAGTCCCCTCCAGGAGCAGTGGCCACGCCAATGACTTTCATCTCCTCTGTGACATACCCCAACCCGTCATAGCCGATGGCGTTGGGATTCTGCCTGATCTCAGCGCTAATGCCTTCCGAGGAAGGCAGCAGCAGGGTGTCCCTGGAGAACAGGGTGGTATTCTCCTTCTCGCCCAGGCGGATGACCTCTTCCAGGAAATAGACATGGGTGCCAGAGTTGGTTTCACGGGAGAGGCGAACGATAGGCCTGTCCTCGCCGCCAACTTCCAACCAGTTGCTGATCTTTCCACTGTAGATGTCCGAGATCTGCTCCAGGGTAAGGTAGTCAACGGGATTGTCAAGGTGGACGATCACCGCGATCGCATCCCGGGCGATGATGAATTCGACCGGCTCGGTGCCGTTGGCCAGGGCACTTTCCCGCTCTTCTTCCTTGATCTGGCGGGAGGCGTTGGCGATATCCACTGTGCCGTTGATCAAGGCCGCGATGCCGGTTCCGGACCCTCCCCCGGTCACGGACAGGTGGACCTCAGGATGGATGGTCTGGTATTCTTCAGCCCAGGCCAGCGCCAGGTTGACAATGGTGTCTGAGCCTTTATTTTCGATGGTTCCCAGGTGAGTGGATTTCTCAGCAGATGGAGAAGCATGACCGGCACAACTGGATTGTGCGATCAGCATGCAAAACAACAAGATAATTGCCAGCCAGCGGGTCTTCATCACAAAGATTATATGGTGAAAGGGTTCGGGTAACAAGTATGCTCTTCCTCGGAGATGATTTACGCTGGCAAATGAGAAAAACGGGGGAATGGTATATAATTCTCGTTATGGTGGAAGGACAGCCTGCTTTTAGAATCAGGGATTTAGATTTTTATTACGGGACTTCGCTGGCGCTGAGTCAGATCGAGATGGATATCCTGCCGCGGCGGGTGACGGCTTTGATCGGACCCTCAGGCTGCGGCAAGTCCACTTTTTTGCGCTGCCTGAACCGCATGAATGACACCATTCCCGGTGCCCGTGTGGAGGGTACAGTGCTGTTGGAAGGAATGGATATTTACAGCGAGGAGATGGACCTGGCAGTCCTGCGCCAAAAGGTGGGCATGGTGTTCCAGAAACCCAATCCCTTCCCCAAATCCGTCTTTGATAATGTGGCCTACGGCCCCAGGGTCCTGGGGAGGGCGGGGGATAAAGGGGAACTCAGCGAGAGGGTGGAAAAAAGCCTGCGCAGGGCGGCCTTGTGGGAAGGGGTCAAAGACAAGCTGAACGAGAATGCTTTCAGTTTATCCCTTGGGCAGCAGCAGCGCCTGTGTATTGCCCGGGTCCTGGCTGTTGAACCCGAGGTGATCCTGATGGATGAGCCCTGCTCGGCGCTGGATCCGATCGACACCCGGAAAATCGAGGAACTGATCCGCGAGCTCCGGGAGCGATACACGATCGTGATCGTGACCCACAACATGCAGCAGGCGGCCCGGGTTTCCGATCGCACGGGTTTGTTCTGGCTGGGGGAGCTGATCGAGTTCAATCCCACGGAACAGTTATTCACCAACCCGGACCACGATCTGACTGAATCCTACATCACCGGCAGGATGGGGTAAGTGAAGCCCTGCGGGCTTGAACGGTGGGGTGCTTCACACCCTGACCGAGGACCGATAATTAGTTAGCACTGCAACGCCCGAGGGCGGGCGTTGGCGCATAAACAAATATACTCGCAGACCCGTCCCCGGGGAGGCATCCAGGCTGTTTGGCAACCAACCGGGGAAAACCGACCTCTTCACCCCGGTTCCTCGTAGAGCAAGTCATTTCGGGTCTCTTTTACCCGGTCTTTCGCATCGTGAAGATCCAATTTTCATTTTTCAATCTTCAATTGATACGGGTGCGCGGCCCCGTGCCAGCTCAGGTTCTCGCATTTTGATCAGGGGGATGCCGATCCCGTAGGTGAGGAAATCTCCCTGGGGAGTGACCTCGATCAGGCAGGTATCCTTCATAAAGACCTCATCATCTGCCTTGTGGCGGAAAACCAGCTGGAGCAGATCCCGGGGGGCTTCTACCCCGGGGATGATCCGGGCTGTCCCAGAAAAGGTGATCGTGGCCTGGGGAATCCTGACCCAGGGCGCGATGGGAACCCGCCTGGCGATGGGGATGGTCATGGAAACGGCCGGGTTGGCCGCGATGTGGCGGGCTTTCCAGGTCTTGAGCCCGGTGCCGATGTAGAACTTGCGGCCCTGGACCAGGTAAACGATCCCCACGGTCCTGGCTTCCCCCTTTGAGGTCACCATGCCCAGGACAGCGAATAATTCCTTTTCAATGGCTTGCCAGACGATCTTAGTTGTGACCGGATTGGACATGGGGAGTCTCCTCGATAAAATGGAAATTGCCTTGAGAATGATAACACGGTTAGGCGCTTATCAAACTGTTGCCAAGTGAGTTAGGGACTTCAGTCCATAGGGAATAAGGGATTGAAATCCCGAGAAGGTCCATCCAGCAACCGCAGCTGGATGGCCAAACGTCGACTC
>Ga0164313_10002249_pt1 | contig 17313 bp, 15 predicted proteins | sample GuaBasSedimGuay4_FD_113735 | JGI IMG/M metagenome (GOLD analysis project Ga0164313, IMG submission 113735) | Subseafloor sediment microbial communities from Guaymas Basin, Gulf of California, Mexico - Guay4, Core 4569-4, 0-3 cm | ecosystem: Environmental > Aquatic > Marine > Hydrothermal vents...
ATCGAAATGTCCAAAGCCAAGGGCTAATGCCCGAAGGGTGTTTACGTAAAACGTTTTTTCGTTATTAGAATTTCCCCGCGATGCGGGATTTTCAACCGGTATATCCGGGCTGGGATAAGTCATTATGGACAATAAAAAAATAAGAATACTGATCGCCAAGCCGGGGCTGGACGGTCATGACAAGGGAGCCAAGATTGTGGCCTTGGCATTGCGGGATGCAGGCATGGAGGTCATCTATACCGGCCTGCATCAGCGTATCGAACAGATCGTCAACGCAGCCATGCAGGAGTCGGTGGATGTGATCGGCCTGAGCATCATGTCGGGCGCCCATATGCCGATCTGTGAAAAATTGATTGCCGCCATGCAAGCGGAAAAGCTGGATGACGTGCAGGTCGTGGTTGGCGGGGTCATCCCCTTCGAAGACATTGCCGGGCTGAAAGCAATGGGCATCAAAGGTGTCTATCCCGGAGGGACGCTGTTCGAAGACATTGTCGAAGGGGTTCAAAGCATTGTCGGGACTTGATAATTGGGCGTTGGGTATTGATTATTGGATATTCAATTCCGGTTATCCGGGTTGGGTTTTATATCGTGATTTCTTAACCATTTGACGGTTTAACCAACCAAACACAAAACACCAAACACCAAACACGAAATATCGGGTGAAAAAATGGGTGTAGCCAAGTACATTAAAGATGAGAAAGACGCGGTAAAGGAAGTCGTCTACCAGTCTGGTATGCGCATAAAATCGGTGTACACTCCCAAGGATCTGGAGGAGATCGGCTTTGATTATGCCAAAGACCTGGGCGAACCCGGAGAGTATCCCTTCACCCGCAGCCTCCACCCCCAGGGGTATCGCAGCCGGGCATGGACGACCCGGCAATACACAGGTTTCGGGACGCCTGAAGAGACGAATCAGCGCTTCAAATACATGATATCTCACGGCCAGACCGGGTTGAACGTCGCCTTTGACCTGCCGACCCAGATGGGTTTGGATTCAGACAGCCCGAGCGCCCTTGGAGAGGTCGGCCGGGTGGGTATGGCCGTCGATTCCCTCCGAGATTTCGAGATTGCCTTCAAGGATATCCCCCTGGATAAAATAGGGTCCGGCCTGACCATCAACGCCGTGGCCAGCATCATGCTGGCCATGTACCAGGCGCTGGCGGAGAAACGCGGATACCCTAAAGACAGGATCAATGCTACACCGCAGAACGATATCCTAAAAGAGATGATCGGGCGTGGTGCCTGGATATTTCCGGTTGAAGATGCTGTCCGCCTGGTGGGCGACAGTATCGAGTACAGCATGCGGGAACTACCGCGGTGCAACCCCGTCAGCATCTGCGGATACCACGTCCGCGAATCCGGTGCAACACCGGCTCAGGAGATCGCCTGTGCATTTGAAATCGCCAAGGCCTATATTGCCGATGTTGCGCGGAGAGGCATCCCGCCTGACGACTTTGTGGGCCGATTTTCCTTCAATTTCAACGTATTCGGTAACCTGTGGGAACAGATTGCAAAATTCAGGGCTGCCAGAAAATTGTGGGCCCGAATGTTGAAAGAAGAATACGGGGTGAAGGATAAAAAGAAATTGTTTTTGAGAGGCCTTTTCGGCGGCGGCGGCAGCGGTTTGACCAAGGCCCAACCGGAAAACAATATCATGCGCAGTGCGTTTTATGCCCTTGGGGCGGCTCTCAGCGGCGCACAGACGACCGCACTGTGTTCGTTTGACGAAGCTTACACCATCCCCACGCCCAGGGCGGCTATCCTTTCACTCAGGACGCTCGAGATTCTCATGGACGAAGTGGGGCTGCGCGATACGGTTGACCCCTTGGCGGGTTCTTATTTCATTGAAACCCTGACCCGTCAGATGGAGGACAAGATCCTGGAAGAGATGAAGGCAATCCAGAAGGTGGGCGGTATGGTGAATGCCGTTTCAAAAGGCTTTATCCAGCGTAAAGTGGCCCGCCAGGCCTATGAATATGAAAAAGGCCTGCAGGCGGGTGAGTATACAAAAGTCGGTTTCAACAAGTATGTTGACGAAGGGGAAGATCAGCCCGATGTAGACCTTCACCGATACAATGAAGGCTGGGCGGAGGCGCAGATCGACCGCCTGAATTCCCTGCGCCGGGAACGGGATGAAAATGCGGTGAAAAGCGCTTTGCGTGGGCTTGAACAGGCTGCCCGCCAGAAAAAAAATGTGATGCCTCCCTTGGTCGAGTGCTGCCGGGTCTATGCAACGCTGGGTGAGATGGCTGGCGTGTTCCGTAGTGTGTTTGGAGAGTGGCAGGAGCCGCAACTTTTTTAGGGTCTATTTTTTTGACTGTGTAACATGTTTTCGATGCATTTTTGAACGGATTACACTGACTGTGAAAAAAAATGAACATTGAACATCGAACGTCCAACATCGAATGATGAACGAAAAAAAATACGATCTTGAGGATCGGCTGCTTGAGTATGCGGCAAGAATTATAAAAATTGTTGAGCAACTTCCAAATAGCAAGGCTGGTAACCATGTTTCTGGGCAAATGTTAAGGTCAGGAACTTCGCCTTATCCAAACCATGGCGAAGCACAAGCAGCCGAGTCACCAAAGGACTTTATCCACAAGCTTCGTATCTGCTTGAAAGAACTACGCGAAACGCAGAGATGGATGAAACTCATCCAGCGCGTACCTTTGATAAGGAAACCCGAACTTCTAAACGACATGTTAAAGGAAACCGAAGAATTAATTAAGATTTTTGTTACCAGCATCAAAACGGCTGAGAGAAAAATAAATAATTGACAGTTCTCTATATGCTGGTTGCTAATCATTCGATGTTCGATGTTGGACGTTCGATGTTCGACGTTCAATAAAAAACATTTTTCCGGCTTATCCGGGTTGGGAGTACAGCATTGGGCAACGGATCTTTTCGCTTGGGGTGTGATATCGGTGGTACGTTTACCGATTTTGTTCTGGTGGATGGCGAGACCGGAACATTTCAGACCCACAAATGCCTTACCACGCCCTCCGACCCCTCCGACGCTGTCGAGGAGGGGGTTCGGCAGCTTGATCGCCGGGTACCGGGTTTCATGGCTGGTACCGCGGAATTCATTCACGGGACCACGCTGGTGATCAATGCCATTATCGAACGAAAAGGCGCGGTCACGGGGTTGATAACCACCAAAGGCTTCAGGGATGTTCTGGAGTTGGGGAGAGAGATTCGCTACGACGCCTATGATATTTTTTCAGAATATCCGGAACCGTTGATTCCCCGTTTTCTGCGCCGGGAAATCATTGAAAGAATCGGGAGTGACGGCCGGGTGATCATTCCTCTGGACAGTGATGATGCCGAGACTGTTCTGGCGGACCTGCTGGCCGAAGGTATCCAGTCCCTGGCAGTGTGCCTGATCAACTCCTATGAAAATCCGGCTCATGAAAAGAAAATCAAGGCGATGGTTAACGCGGCGGCACCAGAGCTTTCGCTTTCGACATCCTTTGAAGTTCTACCCCAGATAAGAGAGTACGAAAGGACCTGCACCACGGCGACCAATGCATATGTCAAACCGATAACATCCCTATATCTTAATAGACTTTCATCCCGACTGGATTTGATGGGTTTCAAGGGTAAGCTTTTCATCATGCTGTCGAGCGGCGGCATCACCTCCGTGGAGACTGCCCGCAGATTTCCGGTGAGAATCATCGAATCCGGTCCTACGGCGGCGGTCATCGCCTCCCAGTACTACGGCAAAATGTTTCAGATCAAAGACATGTTCTGTTTTGACATGGGGGGTACAACGGCCAAATCCTGCCTGATTCAGAAGGGGCAGGCCGGTATGGTGTCCACATTCGAGGTGGGCCGGGTTCAGCGTTTCAAAAAAGGCAGCGGGCTTCCCATCCAGGTGCCGGTTGTGGATCTGATGGAAATCGGCGCGGGCGGCGGCAGCATCGCAAAAACAAGCAGGATGGGCCTGCTGCAGGTGGGACCCGAGAGCGCAGGGGCCGATCCGGGCCCGGCCTGTTACGGAAGCGGCGGTGAGCATCCCACCGTGACCGATGCGGATCTGGTACTGGGATTTCTCGACCCTGATTATTTTCTGGGCGGGGCGATGCCGTTGGACCGTAATGCAGCCGAAGAGGCTCTGCGCAAACATGTTGCTCAGCCTTTGGGAACGCGGACAGTTGAAGCAGCCTTCGGCATTCATGACCTGATCAACGAGACAATGGCGGGCGCCGCCAAGACCCACATAGCGGAAAAAGGCGGCAATCCGAACCTGGTTACTATTTCGGCTTTTGGCGGGGCCGGCCCGGTCCATGCCTATGGACTGGCCAAGAAGATCGGAGCTCCCCGTATCATGGTGCCGCCTCTGGCCGGTGTGGGCTCGGCCCTGGGATTTTTCACCGCGCCGGTGGCCTTCGACCTCACCCGCAGCCACCGGGTAACTCTGGATGAGGCGGATTTTGAGAAAATTGAGAGGCTTTTTCAGGCGCTTGAAAAAGAGGGCGCAGACATCCTTCAGGAGGAGGGCGGTCAGGCGGTGTTGAAGTTTGAGCGAACGATCATGATGCGGTTTGTGGGCCAGGGTGCCGAGACCGACCTGGCCATCGACGACAAACCCTTTGGGGAATGGAAAAAAACAGACATACGCGACGCTTTTGACAAAATATATGAAAAATTGTACGGCCGGACATACGTGGAGCTGCAGGTGGAGTTTGTCACTTTCAACGTCAGGGTCAGTCTCCCTGGGAGGCCTTTTCATCTTCCGAAGATGACGAAAATTGACGCGGATGCGGTTAGCGCTAAAAAAGGGGTGCGGCAGGCCTTCTCGCTGCGTCAAAAAGGATTCATCCCTTTTGATGTTTATGAGCGTTCTCTGCTCCGACCGGGCAGTCTGATCAACGGTCCGGCCATCATCGAAGAAAGAGAATCCACGATCGTCGTCGGAGAAGATGCTGCAGCAAGCGTCGATGAATATGGGTTTGTGTGGATAGACCTGTCGATTTAGGGTTTGTTGAGTTCCCTGGTTACTGTGTTTGTAGTGTTTATTGTGTTTATTGAGTTTATTGTGTGCGTTTGGGTTACTGTGTTTGTTGAGTTTATTGTGTTCATTGTGTGCGTTTGGGTTACTGTGTTTGTAGTGTTTATTGTGTTCATTGTGTATAATTTGCTAATAAAATCACATGTTAACCCAAAGAACCCAATAAACCCAAAGAACCCAAGCAACCCCGTTAACCCAAGGGAGTATGCATTCAAATAAACTGGATTGAGTGATCGAAATCGCTATCGGGATCGCTATCGAAATCGAAACAATAGGAAACTTGAACTCAATGACCAAATTCAAAATTCCAAACAATATGAATTCAAAAAGTAAATTCGATCCCATCACGCTGGAGATTCTGTGGCGCCGGCTGATATCCATCGTGGACGAAGCCGATGCATCCGTGGCCCGAACTGCATTTTCCAGCCTGCTGCGGGACGCCCACGACTACACGTGCATGTTCACCGACAGCAAAGGACGGGAGCTGGTGCAGGGGACCTTCTGTACACCGGGACAGGCCGGGGCCATGGCCCTGGGCGTCAAGGGCATCATCAGGTCTATCCCGCTGGAGAATTACTGCCCCGGTGATGTGATCGTGGTCAACGATCCCTGGCTGCTGGCCGGCCACCTGAATGATGTGTGTGTTCTAAGCCCTATTTTTTACAAAGAAAAACCTGTAGCTTTCACCGCCTGCGTGTTCCACCACTCCGATATCGGGGGCAGGGTTTCATCGGACAACCGGGAGGTCTACGAAGAGGGACTGTTCATTCCCCCGGTCAAACTTTACGATGCCGGTGTATTGAACGAGGCTGTACTGGAGATGATACGCTGGAATGTTCGTACGCCTGAAGAGGTAACCGGCGACATTCGATCACAGGTGGCCGCCAACCATGTTTGTACGCAGAAAATCATCGAAATGATGTCAGATGAAGGGCTGAGCACCCTTGATGATCTGGCCGATGAAATCATTGAGCGAACGGAACGCAGCATGCGCAGCGCCATCCAATCCATTCCCAACGGCACGTATCCTTTTGAGGGCGTCATAGAGGGTTCCGGCAAGCGCGACGATATCGAGATAAAGCTGACCGTTAGCGTGAAGGACAGTGACATTCTGGTTGATTTTGCCGGCACCGCACCCCAGGTGGATTGGGGGGTAAATGTGGTCTACAATTTCACCTACGCCTATGTTTTTATGGCTGTCAAGAGTGCCTTCGACCCGGATATCCCCATCAACGAGGGTGCTATCCGTCCCGTGAAAATGACCGCACCTGCGGGAAGTGTCGTCAACTGTTCCTTCCCGGCAGCCGTAGCGGCCCGTATGCAGGTGGGGCACTTCATGACGGAAATGGTATTCAGGGCGCTCTCCACCGTCACGCCAGACCGGATCATTGCCGGCAGCGGCGGCACACCGGCCCAGACCAACATTTTCTACGGCAGGCGCAGCAACGGGAAACCCTGGCATACCATGATTATCCGTGGTGGCGGCCTGGGAGCCGGGAGCAGACGGGACGGACATCACTGTGCCATTTTCCCGGCCAACGGCGCCAATACACCGGTTGAAATTCTGGAAAGCGATACGCCGCTATTGGTGGAAGCCCGGGAACTCCTCTGCGATACCGGGGGGGCAGGCACGTATCGCGGCGGCCTGGGAAGACGCATGGTGCTGCGGGTGCCGAACGATGAGACCGCCCCCAAACCGCCGGTTGCCATCGCTGTTCAAGCCGGGCGTTTCCGTTATCCTCCTGAGGGTTTTTTCGGCGGGTTGTCCGGGGCAAAGGCCAGGTTTTTAAAAAACGGGGATGCTGCCGATCCCGGGGGACTTACATTCTCCGAACCCGGTGATGTTATCACCTTTGACAGTGCCGGTGGCGGTGGGTTCGGAGATCCCCTGGAGCGGGATGTCGCTTTGGTGGAGCAAGATGTAAAGTTTGAATACGTCAGTATCCAACAGGCTGCAAGCGTATATGGGGTAATTATCGATCCCGTTAGTGGTTGCGCGGATATGGAGGCTACTGAAAAGCTTCGTGCGAAAATGAGAGGGCGGAAGGGCAGAAGTTGAGAGAACCCATCGAAATCGCAAAAGATCAATTTTTAATTCTGAATTTTGAGTTTTAAATTAGAGCAGGCAGCAGTCGGTTTATAGCAGGGAATATTATTTACCTCGGAGACACAGAGGGCACTGAGGCCTATTTGGGTCGAAATCGCTATCGGGATCGGGATCGAAATCGAAAAAATATCTCTTACAGAGTACACAGAGCCTGCAGAGGACGCAGAGAATTAAGATTGAAGTTGAGAAGATGCGAACTTGGGAGGTTGAGCGGCGAAAGGGCAGAAGTTGGGAAGGTGAGAACACCAGAAGTTGAGAGAAGTCTTCGAATATCCCAGGTTCACAACATCCCAACTTCCCGAGTTCCAAATGGTGCACGAGAAGGCCGGAACTTTTACGGGAATGGGTGCATCTGCGCGGGATCAGTGGCTTTGCGCCAGTCAATCGATTTCGATTCCGATTTCGATAGCGATCCCGATTTGGATGAGATACAAACAGTTGATTTCACCTTATACCGTAAGCCGTTCACCCGAAATTCAAAACTAAAAATTAAAAATTCAAAATTATTACAGCCAGGACGGTTGACATGCTAAAAAGTTTCATGCCTGATTTCAACAGTGCCGAACAACTGCAGGCCCATCAGCTCAAGGGGCTTCAATGGACGGTTGCCCATGCCTACAATGGATCCCCCTTTTATCAGTCAAAACTTGCTGCAGCCGGGGTACAGCCGGGTGGCATCAAATCCCTGGAAGATATCCGCAGCCTTCCTTTTACCACGGCCGATGATTTGCGGGAGGGTTACCCATTTCCGCTTCTTTCGGTGCCGGGGTCAGATGTTGTCAGGATTCACGCTTCTTCCGGGACCACGGGAAAGAAAAAAGTTCTGACCTACACCCAAAAGGATATCGATGACTGGACCTATTTTTTTGCCCGCTGCTACGAGATGGCCGGGCTTACCCGGGAGGATCGGGTCCAAATTGCGGTGGGCTACGGGGTTTGGACTGCCGGCGCCAGTTTCCAGGCCGGCTGTGAGAAATTCGGTGCCATGGCCCTGCCGGTGGGGCCGGGCAATGTAGATATGCAGTGCCAGTTCCTGGTGGATATGGGTTCAACCGTCATGTGCTGCACAGCCAGTATGGCGCTTCTGATGGCCGAGGAGATCGAACGCCGCAACCTGAGGGACAAAATCGCGCTGAAAAAAATCATTTTCGGGTCGGAAAGAAGCAGCGATGCCATGCGCCGGCGAATAAAGGCACTCCTGGGGCTTGACGATATGTTCGACATTCCGGGCATGACCGAACTGTACGGCCCGGGCACAGGGCTTGAGTGCGGACGGCACGAGGGTATTCACTACTGGGCCGATTATTACATCCTGGAAATTCTGGACCCGGAGACACTGGAACCGGTTCCTGAGGGGCAACCCGGGGAGATGGTGGTGACCACCCTGTGCAAGGAGGCCTCTCCGCTTATCCGTTACCGGACCCACGACCTGACCCGGATGATGGGTGGAACCTGTTCATGCGGTAATATCCTGCCCATGCACGACAAGATCCTGGGACGTTCCGATGACATGATCATATTCAGGGCGGTCAACATATACCCCGGCCAGATAGACGAGGTTCTTTCCGCCGTTCCCGGAATCGGGTCGGAATATCAGGTGCAATTGGACAGAGAGATGGATGGAAAGGATTACATGATCCTGCGGGTGGAATGTGACCCCGGTGCCGCAGGATCCGGGACGGATGGCCTCGCTCAAAGGATAATCCGGGAAATTAAAAACAACATCATGGTCACCTGCAAAGTGGAAATGGTCGACTACGGTGATCTGCCTCGTTCGGAGAGGAAATCCAAACGGATATATGACAATCGGATGGAGTAGGCGGAATGCGGAGTTAGGATTCAAGGGTTCCATGTTGGGAGAATCCATCGAAATCGCTATCGGGATCGCTATCGAAATCGAAGATATAGAAGATGTATGAGATCTGGACACGAAAAATTGTACGTCTACCGCCTTACGATAAGCTATGTCGCATAGGTGTACGAGAAGACAGGAGCTCTTACGGGAGTGCGTCGATCTGCGTGGGACCAGTGGCTTCGAGCCAGTCAATCGATTTCGATCCCGATTTCGATCCCGATTTCGATACAACCCCTATTAAAAAAAAGACCCAAAAAGAATAAATGAACCGGGAGATATTTCGATGATCAATTACGAATATTTTAAGCCTGAAAGCCTGGACGAGGTGTTCGAACTCATGCAGCAGTATGGCTCCAGGGCGGAGTTGGTGGCCGGTGGAACCGATGTCATGGTGTTCATCAAACAGAGCAATCATTCGCCGGAGGTGTTGATATCTCTGCGCGGGCTCACGGATCTCAGTTACATTCGAAAAAACGAAGGATATCACATCGGTGCTCTGGCGACGCATCGCATGCTGGAACAGTCGAAGCTGGTAAAAAATGACCTTACGGCGCTTCACCAGGGTGCTTCCCAGGTGGGATCCGTGCAGGTGAGGAACGTGGGGACTTTGGGGGGGAATATATGCAACGCAGCGCCGTCGGCGGACACTGCGGGCCCTTTGTTGATACTGGATGCCGTAATGGTGCTCCAAAGCCCTGAGGGGCAGCGACGGGTTCCCATCGAACAATTTTTTATCGGCCCTTCGGAAACCGTCAAAAAGGATGATGAAGTGCTGGTCGAGATTGAAATTCCCGCAGAGATGAGTCGGTTCAAGACGGCTTATTGCAAACATGCCCGCCGGCAGGCCATGAATCTTCCCATCATCGGCGTCTCCGTAGGTATCCTGCTTGAAGGGGATGTTATTGCCGATTCACGGATCGCATTGACCGTGGTCGCACCGACGCCCATCCGGGTACCTCAGGTCGAGGCGTTTTTAAAGGGCAAACCATTTGAAGAAGCGGTCTTGAATGAAGCCGGAGAAATTGCTTCTTCTCCCGAGTGCTGTATGCCCCGTGACAGTGTGCGCTGCGAAGGATGGTACCGGGAGGAGATGGTGAGGGTGCTGATCCCGAGGGTGGCCCGGGCGGCGGTTGGGCCTTGATAATTTTTAATTCTTAATGTTCAATTTTGAATTAAGACGTGGATAGGGCTGATTGTTTATGGCAAGGGATCTATTTTGCACAGGCGGCCACATCGTTTCGCGATACAATATTTGATAACCAATGGAACTATCACCCGTAATACTTAAACATGAGTTTATCATTTGTATTCATGGGCAAAGGGGTACGTTGAGCATATGAAAAAAACATCTATATCTTTTACACTGAATGGCGACAACGTTACGGCCGAGGTTCCGGCGACGTGGACCTTGTTGAAAACCTTGCGGGAAATTTTTGAATTGACAGGTGCCAAGGAGGGCTGCGGTGTCGGGGAGTGCGGTGCCTGTACAGTGATCGTCGATGGCGATGCCGTGAATGCCTGTATCTACCCGGTTCTTGAGATTGAAGGCCGGCAGGTGGCCACAATCGAAGGCCTGGCGGACAAGGATGGCAATCTCGATGCCCTGCAGACTGCATTTCTGGAGAACAACGGCGTACAGTGCGGTTTTTGTACATCGGGGATGATTATGTCAGCAAAATCACTGCTGAATGAAAAATCCAGGCCCAGTGAAGATGAGATCAGAACGGCCATAGCCGGGAACATCTGCCGCTGTACCGGCTACGTTCAGATTGTCGAATCCATCGATATGGCGGCCAATAAAAATGAGAAGTTGGGAAGGTGAGATGCAGATAGAACCCATCGAAATCGCTATCGGGATCGCTATCGAAATCGAAAAACAAAGATCATCTCTCGCAGAGCCCGCAGAGAAAAAACCATTTCTTTTTTTCCTGGGGGGCCAAGAAATCGAAATCGAAGATACCGAAAATATATGGGACTTGGACACGAAAAACTGGACGTCTACCGCCTATCGATAAGCTACGTCGCCTGGGTGAAACAGAGGAAATCAATTTCGATAGCGATCCCGATTTCGATGGCGGAATAACAAAAGTAATCATTTAAAATAATCTCCGCGTACTCGAACGAAACGGACTCGAGAGTGATAAATAAGAAAATAATCGGAGGAAAAATGACCGAATACCAGTATATCGGTAAAAGCATTCCCAGAACATACGAGACGGACAAAGTTACCGGCAGGGCGGTTTATATCGACGATTTCAAACTGCCCGGCATGCTCTACGGCAAGATTTTGTACAGCAGCTATGCCCATGCCCGGATCAAACGCATCGACACCACCCGGGCAAAAAAACTCCCGGGGGTGCGGGCGGTGCTGACGGGATACGACATCCCGGATGTGCGGGTGGGGTTTATCAAGGACCAGTCCGTGTTGAAAAAAGACGTGGTACGGCAATTCAGGGATGAAGTGGCCGCAGTCGCGGCGACAAGCCCTGAAATTGCACGGGAAGCCCTGGATCTCATAGAAGTGGAGTACGAGGAATTACCCGGTCTGTTTGACCCCTACGAAGCCATGCAGGCGGGCGCGTCCCTGATTCACGAAGTGGATGCCCGCGGAAGACCCCTGCGCACGAACATACTGCCGTTGCCCTGGCGGTTCAGCGCCGGGGATATCGAAAAGGGCCGCAGCCAGTCAGCCTATACTGTTAAAGACCGCGTGGCTACCACCTGGGTGAACCAGTGCTGCATGGGCACCAGTGGCTGTGTGGCTGATTTCGATACCAGCAACAATCTGACCCTCTACAACCAGACCAATGTCATTTTCGGCGCCAAACAGAGAATTTCGGATTATTTTTCGAAAATCGGACTGAAAGGCAAGAAGGTAAGGGTCAAAAACGTTGTTGTCGGGGGAAGTTTCGGCACCAAGCTGGACACGGACATTTATGAGTTCATCTGCATACAACTGGCCCTGAAAACTAAAAAACCGGTCAAGATCCTGTTCTCCCGTGAAGAAGAATTCAAGGCGCTGCCGCCGAGGCAGCCGGCGATTTTCGAAATCGAACAGGGGTGTGACAAGGAGGGGCGGCTGACCTTTCGCAGTGCCGAAGCCGTATTGGACAACGGCGCTTATACTTCCTGGGGTGTCACCACCCCGTCGGTGATGATGACCCCCATGTCTTCGCTGTACCGAGTGCCCAACGTTTTTTTCAAGGCGATATGCGTCTACACCAACAACATCTACTGCCAGGCCATGCGGGGATACGGCACGCCCCAGGCCACCTTTGCCGTGGAGACATCCATGGATCGCCTGGCCGAAGAAGCCGGCATCGACCCGGCGGAATTTCGGATCATCAATCGGAACCAGGCTGGGGACATTACGCCCATGAAGCTCAAGATCACTTCCTGCGGCCTGCAGGAGTGTATCGAGGCTGTTAAAACGAAGATTCAGTGGGACACCAAAAAAGGCAGGCAAAAAGACAGGGGCGTGGGCATGGCGTCCCTGATCCATGTTGCCGGCGGTGCCCGGGTCTACAAGTCGGACGGACACGGCATCCGGATTAAAGTGGATGAAGAAGGCAGCGTGGACGTCATCAGCGGGGGCACCGATCAGGGGCAGGGGTCGTTCACCGTACTGGCCCAGATCATTGCCGAAACCATGGGGTTTACGCCGGATGACGTTTCGTTTACCATAGGTGACACAGCCCTGGGCCTCTGGGATGCGGGGACCCACGCCAGCCGGCACACATTTGTGGCCGGCAACGCCTGTATCCTTGCTGCGGAAAAAGTGCGCCGACAGATTCTGGAGATGAGCGCCGAACTGATGCCTGGGATCATCCAGTCGGGCTTCAAGCGCAGATCCCGCATTGACAAGGATTTTCAGGCCCCGGACATGGATTTCAGCCTGTTGAAGGATCCTGAAAATCTGGACATTAAAAACCGGTGCGTTTATCTGAAGAGCGATCCTGACAATTCCCATTACCAGGTCAAGGCGACCCAGGTGTTGAAGCAGGGACTGCACGTGGGGACAGGGGAGAGCAAAACCGTCATGGCCGAAGTCTTCTACGACCCGCCCACTCAAATGCTGGACAGGGAATTCAAGGGCAACTATTCCATGACCTACGCTTTCGGCACTACCGGCGCCGAAGTGGAAGTGGACAGGGCGACAGGCCAGGTGAAAATTCTCAACCTGGTGGCCGCTCACGACGTGGGGCAGTCCATCAACCCCGCCTTGATCAGGGGACAAATATACGGGGCGGCTTATACCGGCGTGGGGTACGCCCTGACCGAAGAGATCCAGGTTCAAAAAGGCAAGGTCATGAACCCCAACTTCAGAGATTACCAGATCCTCACCGCCCGGGACAACATTCCCGTGGAAGCTGTAGTGGTTGAAAAGGGGGACGCGGACGGCCCTTACGGTGCCAAAGGCATCGGCGAACCGGGTCTTGTGCCCACGGCTCCGGCCATTGCCAACGCTATCTACGATGCCATCGGTGTACGCATCACCGAGCTTCCCATCACGCCCGAGAGAGTGCTGGATGCGATTAGGACGCAGGAAAGGGATGATAGCTGTTAGAGAGATCGATTTACGTTTTAGTGCCAACTTATTGAAATCGTATCATGTTTGTATAGGATTTTGCCTCCGGATTGATCGGATAGCACTGAAAAAAATGAACATCGAACATCGAACGTCCAACATCGAATGATGAACGAACAAAAAAACGACCTTGAGGACCGGTTGCTTGAGTATGCGGCAAGCATAATAAAGATTTTTGTTATGTAGTCCAGGGCTTTAGCCCTGCCAAAGCGGGTTACAGAAAACCAAAATGCCAATTCAAAATTAAGAATTAAGAATTCAAAATTGCCTTTATAAATTGCCCTCGATTTCGATTTCGATCCCGATTTTGATCCCGATAGCGATTTCGATTCTGAACCTAAAACGTAACACGTAAATCGTAAAACAATCCCTAAAAAAAGGAGGTTCCATCATGAAGAGACAAATTTTACTGCTCGCAGCCATTTTTTTTGCAGTCTTTGTTATCGGTAGCATCGGCACCCCGGGCGAGGCGAACGCCGGGCCGGTTAAACTGAGCTACGCTAATTTTCCGCCTCCGGTTACCTTTCCGTGTGTCCAAATGGAACGCTGGAAAGATGAAGTGGAAAAGCGCACCAACGGCAAGGTTGTCATCAACACCTTTCCAGGGAGCACCCTGCTTGGCCCCAAGGACATGATGGACGGCGTCATTGCCGGTACGGCCGACATCGGCAACCTCTGCCAGGCCTACCAGCCCGGAAGGTTCGTTTTGTCCAATGCCACCGCGCTGCCCTTGGGAATACCCAATGCACGCGTGGGCAGCATGGTATTGTGGGACCTCTACAGGAAATACAATTTCGAACCCTTCAACAAGGTTAAAGTATTGACCATGTTCACCACGGCCCCCTCGAACATCATGTCCAAGGTTCCCATTCGAAATCTCAACGACATTCAGGGGGTGTCGCTCAGGGCATCCGGCGGGGCCGCCCAGATCCTGAAGGTGTGGGGCGCCAATCAGATCGGCATGCCCATGTCCGCAACACCCGAAGCATTGCAGAAGGGGACGGTCCAGGGCCTTTTTTCCTCTTTGGAAGTGATGAAGGATTTCAAGTTCGCAGAACTCTGCAAATATGTCACCATGACCCAGACACCGATTTACCCGTTTGCCGTGGTGATGAACATGGAGAAATGGAACTCCTTGCCCAAGGATGTTCAGAAGGTCATGGAAGATCTGGGTACCGAACAGGCCGAATGGACCGGCACGTACATGGATAAGATTGCCCTGGAATCCATTGCCTGGTCCAAGGCCAATCAAGGGGTGGAGTTCATCGAACCCTCCGATAAGGCGCAATGGGACAAGAAGCTGGAACCCATCGTCGACGCATGGATCGCAAAAAAAGAAAAGGAAGGTGTTCCGGCCAAAGAGATTGTCGCCGACATCAGGGCGCTTATCAAAAAGTATGCAGAATAATATCCCTCCCGAGACGTGAGGGCAATTTTGAATTTTGAATGTTTAATTTTGAATTAGAGCTGATCGTTGTTGGTTATTGGGGGGCGAAATCGCTATCGGGATCGGAAAGTTGTTAAATCGTTAAATGGGGAATTAGGCAAATCGTTAAATCGTTAAAAAACGTAACACATAAAACGATCCCTAAAGTAGCCCAGGGCTTCAGCCCTGCCAAAGCAGGTTATGGGAAACCAAATGCTAATTAAAAATTCAAAATTAAGAATTCAAAATTGCCCTCGATCCCGATAGCGATTTTGATTTCGATTCTGAACCTAAAACGTAACACATAAATCGTAAAACGATCCCTAAAAAGGTGTTTTGCATGCATACCTTGGACAAGTTAATCCAGACCCTGGTGAAAATTTTGGTGTTTGTCGGTGGTGTTGCCCTGGTGGTAATGATTTGCCTCACCTGTGCCAACATCTTTTTCCGGCTTGTCTGGTTTCCCATTCGCGGGACGTTTGAATTCATGGGCTATTTCGGGGCTGTCGTTACGGCCTTTGCCCTGGCCTACACCGAGGTCAAGAAGGGGCACATCGCCGTGGATGTTGTCGTCAGTGGTTTTTCCAGAAAAACCCGGAAATATCTGCAAGTTGTGAACAGTTTCGTTTATTTTCTTTTTTTTGCAACCGCCGCCTGGCATATTGCCGGCAAGGCGTCCAACCTGCGCAAAACCGGTGAAGTCACCGAAACACTGCAAGTCATCTATTATCCCTTTACCTATGCCGTAGCGCTGGGGTTTGGTGTTCTCGCCCTGGTTCTCCTTGTAAATGCAGTCAAAAGCCTCTCCCCGGAAAAGGAGCATTCAACGTGAGTCTGGCGCTGGTGGGTATCATTGGAATTGTTGTTCTGCTGCTGATCTTGTTTTTTTTAGGCATGCCGGTGGGATTCGCCATGGCCCTGGTTGGCTTTTTAGGATTTTGCTACGTCATATCACTCCAGGCGGGACTCAACATGGTCAGTTCGGTGTTGTGGGAGACGCTCGCAAAATACGGGCTGACCGTCATCCCCTTGTTCATTTTCATGGGCCAGATTGCCTTCTACTCGGGGGTCAATGAAAAACTGTACAAGGCGGCTTACCGATGTGTCGGGCATATCCGGGGCGGGATTGCCATGGCGACGATCCTGGCCTGTGCCGCCTTTGCCGCCATTTGCGGTTCAAATGCGGCAACGGCGGCGACCATGACAACGGTTGCGCTGCCGGAGATGAATAAATTCAACTACAATCGAAAGCTCAGCACCGGTGCGATCGCCTGCGGTTCAACCCTGGGGGTGGTGATTCCACCGAGTGTGGTGTTGATTATCATCGGACTGTCCACCGAACAGTCCATCGCCAAACTTTTTTACGGGGGTATCGGTGCCGGTGTTCTGCTGGCATTTTTTTTAATGCTGACCGTGTATGTGGTATGCCGAATTAACCCGTCCTGGGGCCCTGTCGGACCCAGGACGACGTTCTTGGAAAAAATTAAATCCCTTTCCGGGGCCTTTGAAATGGTGCTTTTGTTTTTTCTGGTCATGCTGGGGCTCTATTTCGGATTTTTTACCCCCACCGAAGCCGGTGCTGTCGGGTCGTTGTTTGCAGTGCTGATTGGTGTTTTCCAACGGAGTTTGAGCTGGAAAGGATTTATCAGCTCGGTGACCGATACATTGCGGGTGTCCTGCATGGTGATCATGATCGTTGCCGGGGCCATGATTTTCGGCCGGTTCCTGGCGATAACCCGGATTCCCTTTGACATTGCTACCTGGGTGGTTTCCCTTCCCATCCCCAATATCGGCATCTTGCTGATTATTGTTTTTATTTATATCGTCGGCGGCGCCGTAATGGATGCGCTGGCCCTTCTGCTGATAACCATACCGATATTTTTCCCGGTGGCCATGGAACTGGGGTATGATCCCATCTGGTTCGGGGTTACCATTACCGTGGTGACGACACTGGGGGCGGTGACGCCACCGGTGGGTGCGACCACTTATGTGGTGGGGGGCATGGCCAAAGATGTGCCGCTCAAAGATGTATTCACAGGGGTTACCTATTTTCTACCTGCCTATATTCTGTGTATTCTCATTCTGATGATGTTTCCCGGACTGGTCACCTTTTTGCCGGGTTTGCTGCAATAATAACAGCGTGTTCCACTATATTTTTAATCCAAATCGAAATCGGGATCGGGATCGTAAAAGGTCAATTTTTAATTCTGAATTTTAAATTAGAGCAGGCAGCCGTTGGTTTATAGCAGGGAATATTATTTACCACGGAGACACAGAGGGCACCAAGGCTTGTTGGGGTCGAAATCGGGATCGGGATCGCTATCGG
>Ga0164313_10002250_pt1 | contig 17312 bp, 12 predicted proteins | sample GuaBasSedimGuay4_FD_113735 | JGI IMG/M metagenome (GOLD analysis project Ga0164313, IMG submission 113735) | Subseafloor sediment microbial communities from Guaymas Basin, Gulf of California, Mexico - Guay4, Core 4569-4, 0-3 cm | ecosystem: Environmental > Aquatic > Marine > Hydrothermal vents...
AAAGCTGCTTCACGAGTTCGCCTGGGGATGCCATGGCCAAACGCTAGCGCACGGAAGGCTGGGAGGGAACACCTTTCATTCTGTGGGCTCACAGCGCCATATACGACGCTGCGAACCCTGGGTACGCAGCGTTACGACACCAGCATCTCGAAGCCGGACTCCATGGCGTTGACGAGGGCGTCGATCTCATCGGTGCCCATCGGGGTGGAGATCGTTGCGGAGCACGTGTTGATCATGATGAACCCTGCATCCTCGAGGTGATCGAGGAGCACCTTGAGTTGTGCCTTCTCCCTTTCGTCGGCGTACGCCTCCCTGTAGTTTCGAGGCGGACGCTTCTTGAGGTGCACCCTGAACATCGAGCCACCACCCGTGACGCACGCATCGATGCCGGTCCGGCCGATCGCTGCTTCGATGCCTTCCATCGCCCGCATCGAAAGGTCGTTGACGGCCGCCACCGCGTCATGGTCGAACAACTCCATTGCGGTGAGCCCTGCGGTCATCGTGATCGGATTCGCTGAGAATGTTCCCGAATGGGGGAACAGAACCCGGTGCGCAAGCGGGTCCATGACCTCCATCACGTCTCTCCTACCCGCTACCGCGCCGGCAGGAAACCCACCGCCGATGAGTTTCCCCATCGCCGTCAGATCAGGACGGTCGTCGTACCAGGTCTGGGCACCGCCGTACTCAGATCGGAACGTGATGACCTCGTCGAACACGAGCAGGGCACCGTCGCGCGTCGTCCAGTCCCGCAGCGCAGCCACGAAGTCCGGCTCTGCTGGAGACAATCCAACGCGATGCGGCATGGGATCGACCAGTACACAGGCAAGCTCGTATCTGTGTCCATCGAGGATCGCCAGGGCACCCTCTGGGTCATTGAACGGGATGACCACGACATCGTTGAGCACGCCGGTCGGCGTCCCGTGCGCAACGGGGACACCCGCTGGATGACGGTCACTCCCCCAGTTCGAGGGGTTCGCCGTTTGGCTGACCTCCACGTAGTCGTACTGGCCGTGATAAGCACCCTCGACCTTCGCGATCTTGGAGCGACCCGTGTATGCCCTTGATGCCTTCACCGCGGCCATCACAGCCTCGGTGCCTGAGTTCACGAACCGCAACATCTCGAAAGAGTCACTACGACGGCACATGTGCTCTGCGAAGTCGACTTCCACCTCGGTAGCAAGCGTGAACGCAGTGCCCCTGTGGAGTTGCGCGGTGACAGCGGCGATGATGTCCGGGTTCGCATGGCCATGGATAAGCGAGGCCATATTATTGGCAAAGTCGATCCGCTCCACACCTTCGATATCCGTCACCCTGCACCCGGATGCATGATCAGCGTACAACGGGTGAGGCACGCCCAGTACCGTGTTCCGGCTGACGCCACCAGGAAGAACCTTCAACGCCCGTGCGTACACCGACGCACTCAGCGACGCATCAGTCTGGGTATCGGCAGTCATTTCCACTTCACCTCTCTTCGTTTGCGGCGGACATACCTGGGCCAGGCACGATCGGCAGAAGCGGCGCGCCTGTGCGTTCTTGTACGTACTCATACTCAACACCAGGCGCAAGCTCGACGAGTTGGAAGCCGTTGGGGGTCACGTCGACGACGGCGAGGTTCGTGTAGATCCGGTCGACAACGCCAGGTCCCGTGAGCGGATAAGTGCACATCTCTACCAGCTTCGGTGCGCCGTCTCGTGTCGTGTGCTGTGTAATGACATAGATCGTTTCGACCCCTGCCACAAGGTCCATCGCACCGCCCACCGCAGGTATCGCATCTGGTGCCCCTGTCGACCAATTCGCCAGGTCTCCCTCCTGGGACACCTGGAGTGCCCCGAGTACGCACAGATCGATGTGACCACCCCTGATCATGACGAAGCTATCGGCGTGATGGAAGAACGCTGCACCAGGCGTCGTGGTGACTCGTCGCTTGCCCGCGTTGATGAGTTCAGGCTCACCCTCGCCCTCGAGCGGTGACGGGCCCATACCAAGGAGCCCGTTCTCGGTGTGGTAGATGAACTCCCTGCCCTCGGGAACGTGCGCAGCGACAAGCTCGGGAATACCGATGCCGAGATTCACATACGACCCGTCCGGGATATCAAGAGCAGCGCGTTGCGCCATCTCGTCCCTTGTCAGACCTATCTGAGTGCTGCTGTGGTTCATGGGTACGACACTCCCTGGGCAACGAGCGCCGACTCATACAGGGGGTCGGGTACAACGACCACGCGGTCGACGAATATGCCTGGCGTGATGACGTTCTCAGGGTCAATCTCGCCTGGTTCAGCCAGAACAGCGCTCTGGACGATCGTTGTTGTTGCAGCCGTCGCCATGATGGGGCTGAAGTTCCGCGCTGTCTTGTTGTACACCAGGTTCCCGTAGCGGTCCGCCGCGAGACACTTGATGAGAGCGAAATCTGCAGTGAGGCCGTGCTCGAGCACGTAGTCCCTGTCACCAAAGGCGCGAACCTCCTTGCCACTCTCGAGCTGTGTGCCAACAGAGGTCGCCGTATAGAAGGCGGGTATCCCCGCTCCGCCAGCCCGGATCCGTTCCGCAAGTGTTCCCTGGGGTACCAGTTCGAGCTCGATGCGGCCGCTGCGATACAACTCAGGGAACACGGTGGAGTTCGCTGTTCGTGGATACGAACAGATCATCTTCGCGACCCTACCCGCTCTGATCAGAGCGGCAAGCCCAACCTCACCGCTGCCCGTATTGTTGTTGACCACGGTGAGATCGGATGCGCCGTGATCGATCAGCGCGTGAAGCAACTCGATCGGGCTCCCCGCCTCTCCGAAGCCGCCGACCATGACCGTCGCTCCATCGAAGATGTCAGCAACGGCTTCCGTGGTATCCAACACCGTCTTGTCGATCATCTCTGTACCACCTCATCGAGAAGCAAAGACATGGCTCATGCTCCGCTTGCTGCCCCGATGCTTACGGGGACCTCTGGTTGAGACTTGTCAACTCGCGCATAATCGAAAAGGCCTGCCTCGTCGAATATGACCCTGTCCTCGTAGTCATCGAACCAGGTCGCTTCTGGGTTGCGCCCAACGATGCACACCTTCCCACGGTCAGGGGCATCGGCTGCATTCCTCAGGATCTTGAAGATAAGGACCCCCTTGTCGGAGTGTGGCACGCCGGGAATCGGTTCGTTGGTCACCGCCACGACCTCGGTCTTCCCCTTGTAGTGCGTGATCGACAACCTGGCATGCGTTTCGACTCCCGAAAGTCCCTTCTGCGATTCGTTGAGGATGGCCCACGCTGTCTCGATCGGAACGTTGAACGCCTGATACGCAACGATGTCCCTCCCACAGAAGAAATAGTGATTCCCAACCCCGACCCGGTAGAGCGCGCGCTGCATGATGCGTAGAGCGTCAGGGTCGTCATTGATCCCTTTGATGATCGGTGCCTGGTTCTCGACGTTGAGCCATCCCCTCGAGACGACGGCATCCATCGCACGGCGGGTGTCCGGGACCCATCTGAGGGTGCCATTGTCGTCCTCGATGTAGTTTCCATCATCATCTCTGGCCAGGAACTCATCGGGATGATTGAAGTGAACCATCAGCCGTAACCCGACCTCAGGGTATGCCTCGTGGAACGCGTCGAGCATCGCCATGAAGGCATCATCGAATCTCTTGGGATAGAAGGCCATCTCCTTGGTTCCGAGCCGAATCGACTCGACGCCAGCTTCAGCGAGGGCAGAGAGCCACGCCGCGATTTTGGAGTTCGGCAACACCATGGGGTCGCCACCCGACAGGAGGATCTCACGGAGTTTCTCACGCCCGGAGTCAGGATGGGTACCTCCATTGGCCGCAACGGCTTGGTTGTGGGCACGCACATAGTCCGTAACCTCCTGGATCTGAGCAAGCCCCTTCTTCGACACAGAACCGTCCTGGCGTTCAATGTCCTTTCGACTGATCAGTTCCTCGCGGTAGCAGAACCGACAATGTGCCGAGCAGGTCGAGATCACGTACATCAAGCCCATTTCGTACTTGTGCAGCAATCCCTCAACAGGGCTGTAGTCCATCTGGAACCCAGGGTCCTCTGACCCGGCAAGGTTGAGCGTCTCGTCAGGACTTGCCTTCACCAGTCTCTGCAACGGCGCAGAGCCCTTGGCGATCTCGAAGTAGTGGCGTGTGATCTTGACAGGCATCCGTTGCTCAACATCACGATTCGTGCCACGGAGCGCGAGAAGGTCAGAGATCTCGCCCTCTGAATAGAAGCCCTTCATATCCTCGGGTGCCCTGTCCTCAAAGAACGGGGTCAGTCCATTGATGATCTCACGGTCGTACTTAGGGTTCTCCACCGTGTCGAGGAAGACTTGCTCGCGACTTGTGGGGGTGTACCTGGGGCGTGTGGACACTTTCGGCCTCGCTTGTGGGTGGAGTATCGACGACATCATGTAACGAACTGAATACCTATCTTGTGATACTGTAACACAATGCACATACAGGTGGAACACATGTCGACGGGCGACCTGATCGCCAGGGCACGAACCGGATTGACGCCCACGGACAAGAAGATCGCCGAAGCGGTCATCGCTGATGAGACCCTGCTCGCCTTCGGGACAGTTTCCGACCTGGCTGACCACGTAGGCACGAGTAGACCATCGATAGTGCGGTTCGCCCACCGGCTGGGATTCGATGGATACACGGACCTTCAACGCTACGTGCGGAGCAACCTCACCCAGCGCCTTGCACGCCCGAGCGTACGAATCCGCCACGAGGACCCGACGCTTGCCGCTGCCAGGCTGGGATTCGAAGACGCTATCGCCTCTGTGTTCGAGGCAACCACGGGTGACGAAATGGCAAAGCTCGCCCACCCGATAGTCAAGGCCGAGACAGTGTGGATCGTCTCTGGAGAGACATCGCGTGCCGGTGCCTATGCGTTCTACAGCGGCGTCTCGATCGTGCGCCCACGAGTGCACTTCCTCCAGAGTCACACGATGGGCACAGACCTCTCAAGCGCAGGCCCCGACGATGCGGCCGTGGTGTTCGACTTCTCCCGCTACCGTACAGCGGCTATCAAGACCGCAACCATCCTGTCCGACCTTGGTGTTGCCATCGTGGCGATCACAGATGGACCGCTCTCTCCGCTTGCCTCTCTGACAGACACATGGTGCGAGATACGGGTCCCAGGTGTCGGCCCGTTCGACAGTTCGGTTCCTGCGGTTGCTCTGGCCGAACTGCTCGTCGCCAGGGTCGCTGCGGATCTTCAGAGCGAGGCAGCAGACCGCATCGACCGCATAGAGAGCCTGTGGGAATCAAGCGACACATTTGTTTAGGAGCTTTCAGCATTCAGCTGTCCGCTTTCAGCCGTCAGCATTCCGCTTTCCGCTTTCCGCTGTCCGCTGTCCGCTGTCCGCCTTCCGCTTTCTGGCTGATAGCTGATGGCTGACGGCTGACGGCTGAGAGCCTTCCGCTGTCCGCTGAGAGCTTCCGCTCTGTGCTCTGTCTTCTTCTATGGCTCCTTCACGATCACTGCTGGGCGCCAACCCCGCACAGCAGATACCAGAGCAACGGCATCAGCGCTGAGCGCCTCACGAATCGTGATCGACCGCTCCGTCAGGCTGCCGTCGTTCACAAGCTGAGATCGCAACACACCACCAAGCAATCCGTCGAGGACTGGTGGCGTCAGCCATTCGCCTTCGATCAGGAACGCAACGTTCGCTATCGAGGATTCCGTGATCCGGCCTAACCGGTTGACCATGAGGATGTCGTCGCAATCGGAGTGCCGCTTAAGACGAACGTCGATAGCTCTCCGATCGGTGGTCTTGTGGTAAACCCGGGGATTCAAGTCGTCGATCGGGTCCGTGTCGATCGACAGCGTAACGGGATCGGTGGATGGTCCTGGGCCCTTCGACCACCGTTTCGTGGCCGCGTCGGTAGTGATGTCGATCTCACCATCGGGGCTGCTGACGATACGCACCTTCGACGGAACCAGCAGTTCCGATTCGTGATCCTTCAACGCCCGGCGCACTCGTGCGCGGTCGAACACGAAACTCCAGTACATGGAACTCGTCTCGAGCCTGTCCAGATGGGCATCGAGTGACCACCATCCGCTATCCCATCGGATGGCCTCAGTCAGCGCCATTGGCGAAACATCGAACCTCAGCACCTCGAACTTGGTGACCGCCTCGTCGAACTCACGGTCCACCGTGGAGTCCCAAGTAACGCCACCGCCAACTCCGTATCGCGCAACACCCTCTGCATCGTCGATCTCGACGGTTCGAATAGCAACGTTGAATGATGCCCCGTCCAGGCCGTCCCCGGGAGGGACGAATCCCACTGCGCCGCAATACGCACCCCGTGGCCCGTTCTCGAGGTCCGCGATGATCTCCATCGAACGAGGCTTCGGTGCACCTGTCACAGAGCCACACGGGAACAACGCCTTGAAGACATCCCCCAACGAGGCGTCATCCTGGAGCTTTGCGGTCACGGCGGATGTCATCTGCCAGACCGTTCGGTATTGCTCGACATTGAACAGGTTGCTTGTCGCAACGGATCCCGGTTTTGCGATCTTGCCGATATCGTTTCGAATCAGGTCCACGATCATGAGGTTCTCGGCGACGTCCTTCTCGGACTCCATCAGAGCGTCCCGATAGGCGAGATCCTCTTCCATCGTTCGACCTCTGGGTGCTGTTCCCTTCATCGGCTGGGTCTCGATGACCCGCCCGGTGACGGTGAAGAATTTCTCGGGAGAGACCGAGAGCAGATGGGTGTCGTCGTGCCAGATATGTGCTGCGTAACGAGGTCGCTGAGCGCACACCAGATCGTTGTAGAACACGCCGGGATCACCGGTGAACGCGGCGTGGAGCGCAAAGGTGAGGTTCACCTGATAGGTATCGCCCTCGAGGATGTGACGTTGTACCGCCTCGAACGCCTCTCCGTACTGGTCTCTATTGAGGCGAGGCATCCACTGGGACAAAGCGTATGCGTCCGACACGGCAGGGTCGTGTACTGCGGCAGCAACCTCACGACGATCGCCAAACACGCCGAACCATGCGAGCACCGCGCTGTTGGAGTTGTTGACGACGAGAGCCTCATCGAACGCCGGTGCCGCTTCGTAGGTCAGGTACCCCGCAACCCATCGCCCCTCTGCCGCCGCATCTTGGGCTGCGGCAAGCACCGCGGGCACTTCACTGGTTGCCCGAGCACACAACGTTGTGATGCCATTGACGAGTTCGAAGGACTTCCCATTGATGATGTCATCGAATCGTGCGCCGAACATACACGGAGCGTACGCGGGAACGGTGCCATGTGGTAGCGAATCTCTTCGCGTCCACCTAATGTGGCATCCCAGCGATAAGGACACCCCATGCACATGCAAGACGATTTCCCCCTGCTGTTGAGCACCCTCTACGACAACGCGGTCTGGCAGTACCCCGACCAGGAGATCGTCTCGGTCGAAGCGGACAAGTCGATCCACCGCACGACCTACGCCGAGACGGACGTCCGCGTCCGCAAGCTGGCGACTGCCCTCGAGACGAAGCTTGGTACGGACATCGGCGATGCCATCGGTACGTTTGCCTGGAACAACCACCGTCATCATGAGCTCTACTGGGCAACGGCGAACAGCGGGCGCATCTGCCACACGCTCAACATACGGCTGTTCCCCGAACAGCTCGTGTACATCGCCAACCACGCCGAGGACAAGGTCATCTTCGTCGACCCCGATCTCGCCCCACTCCTGGCTCCGTTGATCCCCCAGTTCACCACGGTCGAACAGGTCATAATCATGGGACCGACCACCCAGGGCTGCGGCATACCTGGGGCAATCGCCTACGAAGATCTGATCGCCGATGTCGAACCCGTCGCCGAGTGGCCGCTCCTCGATGAGCGGAGCCCCATGATGTACTGCTACACATCTGGCACAACAGGGAACCCGAAGGGCGTTGCGTATACGCAACGCTCGACGTATCTGCACACCATTTCGAACCTCGCAGCCAACCCAATAGGCGCACACGACAACATCCTGCCGGTCGTACCGATGTTCCATGCAGCTGCCTGGGGGTACCCGTACATGGCCGTGACAGTCGGAGCGAAACTCACCTATCCAGGACCCGACCTCTCAGGGTCAGGGCTCACGAAACTGTTCGTCGACGAAGGTGTAACTTTCTCTGCTGGCGTGCCAACGGTGTGGCTCGGGATCCAACAGCACCTCGAAGAGAATCCGGACATCGACATCTCCAACATCACCTACCTCTTCTGCGGGGGATCTGCTGTTCCGCGTTCGATGATCGATTGGTTTGAAAAGAACGCAGGGGTGCGGGTTGTGCAGGGATGGGGCATGACGGAGACCAACCCGGTGGCTGCTGCAGCAACCCTGAAGCCGTGGATGGAGGAATGGCCATGGGAGGACCAACTCGATGTACTCGAGACCGCGGGTCGGCCGATCCCGGGGCTTCAGGTCAAGATCGTCGACGAGTACTTCGAGAGCCTCCCCCACGATGGCGAAGCCTTCGGTGAACTTCTCATCAGAGGACCATGGATCGCCGCTGAGTACTACAACGATCCACGTTCAGCGGATTCGTTCGTCGATGGATGGCTACGAACAGGTGACGTCTGCAAGATCACACCTGATGGGTATGTCAAGATCACCGATCGTGCCAAGGACGTCATCAAGTCAGGCGGTGAATGGATTTCGTCGCTCGATATCGAGAACGCCATCATGGGCCACCCTGACATCATCGAGTCGACCGTCGTCGGCCTCACACACCCGAAATGGCAGGAGCGCCCTGTGGCCTTCATCGTGGTCAAAGATGGTGCCGACCTCACCGGCCAGGACGTCAAGGATTACCTCGAAGGGCGTATCGCCCACTGGTGGATGCCTGACGAGATCATCTTCATAGACGCGATTCCCAAGACAGGCACAGGAAAGTTCGACAAGAAGGTCGTCCGAGCAGAATACAAGAACCTATTGATGGAGTAGGGGGCTGTCTGCAGTCCCCCTTGAAAGGGGGACGCCTGAATGACGAAGAGCGCCGCGGGCGACGGCGCTCCTCTATCTGACCCGGGACTGGCGGTCCCTAGCCGAGAACGGTTTCCAACTCTTCTTCAGTTATCAGAACGTTGCGGGCCTTCGACCCTTCAGATGGTCCAACAATGCCCTTGGCTTCGAGGATGTCCATGACCCTGCCTGCACGGGCGAATCCGATACGCAGTTTTCGCTGGAGCATCGAGGTAGAACCGAGCTGCGAACGCACAATGAGGTCGATCGCCTGGCGCATGATCTCAGGATCCTCTCCGTCGAATTCCTCTACCTCTTCCATTTGCTGCTGAGCTTGCTGGAATACCTCGGTGTCTCGATACGTCGCTTCCATCTGGCCACGGACCCAATCGACCGTGGCGTGGATCTCTGCCTCCGACACGAACGATCCCTGGATACGTTCGGGCTTGGGGTCCCGGCTGGTCACGACGAGCATGTCGCCAAGGCCGACGAGCTTTTCGGCGCCTATCGAATCGATGATCACTCTGGAGTCTGTTTGCGACGCCACAGAGAACGCCAGGCGCGACGGAACGTTGGCCTTGATCACACCAGTGATGACGTTGACCGATGGTCTTTGTGTCGCCAGGACCAGGTGAATGCCCACTGCTCGTGCCATCTGAGCGATTCGAACGATCGCGTCCTCGACGACTCTGCCGGAAACCATCATCAGATCGTTGAGTTCGTCCACGACGATGACGATGTGCGGGAACCGGTCGAACAGTTCCTCATCGATCGCCCCGGCATCGTATTTTTCCCGATAGGAATCGATATCACGAACACCTGAGTCAGCGAGGAGATCGTACCGACGATCCATTTCAGACACAGCCCACTGCAGCGCATCTGCCGCCTTCTTCGGATTCGTGATCACCCTCGTGAGCAGGTGCGGCACATCGTTGTATTGACCAAGTTCGACCCGCTTGGGATCAACCAGAATCAAGCGTACCTCTTCGGGTGTTGCCCTCATGAGAATTGACGTCAGCAACGAATTGATACACGACGACTTGCCTGCTCCTGTCGCGCCTGCGATAAGGACGTGGGGGAGTTCCGTAAGGCGTAGCATCCGAGGAGCCCCCGAAATGTCCATGCCGAGGCTCACCAGCATCGGATCGCGATCGGCCTGAGCGGTATCTGAACGCAGCACGTCCCCGATGGTGACGAGTTGACGTTTACGGTTTGGCACCTCAACACCGATCGCCGACTTGCCAGGGATCGGCGCAAGGATTCGAACGTCAGCTGATGCCAGGGCATAGGCGATGTCATTGCTCAGGGTGGTGACCTTGTTCACTTTCACACCCGGCGCAAGCTCGATCTCGTATCTCGTGACCGTCGGTCCAGGCACGATCTTGGTCAGGTGTGCATCGACTCCGTGCTGCCGGAGAGTTTCCTCAAGCGCTGCCCCTGTATCGCGTAAGCCACGCCCGTCGTGTTCCGGCCGCTTCGACAACGCCAGGATGTCGAGGGGCGGAAGGGCGTATCCCTCCGTTGGGGCACGGTCAGCAGGGTTGATCTCCACCGTGGGATGAGCGACAGTCTCAACAGTCACAGCCGTTGCCTTCTTCTTCCGTCTCGGCTTGGGCTCAGTCTTGGGAGCATCTGGTATAGCAGCGGGCTCTTGCGTTACTCCTTCGGTCGGCATGGCTTCGGGCGTGCGAGCCATGCCGACCCAGTTCCAGAAACCTCTTGCGCCTCTGCCCAGCGCACGGAAGACATCTCCCAGGGAAGCTCCGGTGAACAGCAACGCCCCGACGCCGATCAGGGAGATCATCACCACGAGGCCACCCCAGAAGCCGACGAGACGTTCGATCGGGAATGCAACCAATGAGCCCACGACACCACCGCTGTCGCTGACAGACTGCTCTGATCCTGCAATGGGCACATTGCCCATCATCAGGTGGAACATGCCGACGGACCCTCCAAACATCACGGCCACACCGATCGCGGCTCGCACGTTCCCACCGAAGCTGATGATGCCGATCAGCGACAAACCGAGAGCGAACAGGATGATGGGTACCACGAAAGCCCAGAGCCCGAACGCCAATCGCGTCGCCGTGGCCGCAGATGTACCGAACGGCCCCGAAAGCTTGAAAAAGGAAAGGAGGATGAGCACACCGAGGGCAATGAGGAATACGCCCCAGACATCCTTGCGATGGTCACCGAGGTGTTCGCCAAGCTTCGAAGGGGCTGCCCTCAGCGCGAGGACCATCCGATTCGGTTGCTTCGACTTTTTACGTTTACGTTGTGTCGCACTCCGCCCCTTGGCCCGACTCGACTTTGTGCGGGTCGCCATGGGATGACAACTCTAACCAGAGTGTCGCGTTGAGTAAACGACCTTTCAGAAGACAGCTGTCAGCCGTCAGCCGTCAGCTGTCAGCCAGAACGCCGTTTCCCGTTCTCTGCCTACGGAATTCGGTTATCCGTCATCGGTTATCCGTTATCCGTCATCCGTCATCCGTGATCTGGGCTGTTCTCAAGCACGAGTGTGTCTTTCACCGCTGTGTCTCTCTCCTCATCGCTCCACGCGATCGAAACGGCTCCACCGAATCGATAGAGGTCCAGTTGGTCGTCATAGTGAGGAGACATCGGATTTCCCGATTGGCCCCCGGGAAGAACGAAACGGTTGTTCTCCCACTCCCCCACGTCAACGACCATCCGCATCGAGGCGACAAATGGCGAGTTCTCCACGGGGTCACGGAACGACACCGCCGCCTGACTCACCGTGTTGGCGTCACCGCCCCACGGGAAGGGACCGAGATTGAATACCTTGTCCATGGGCTTGCGTTCGCCGACAGGATGGATGAACGCCAGCGGTCGAATCGTGCCCCACGCCCATGCGCTCGTGTCTGGCCCATAGTTGTCGATCAAGCGTTGAACAACAGTGGCGAGTGCATCTCCGATTTCCACGTCCCAACCCTCAGTGAACCAGCCTTCAGGTTTGCTCGTCATCAGTCGAGAGAGGTGGCCCGTCCTGCGGGTGAACACGATCGACTCCGGTGTAAGCGCACTCATGCCCCTCCCCAATGCCCACTCTGTGGTCCGGGGAGCTTTCGATCGCACAACCCGCTGCGCCATCTCCACAACGAAGAGTTCATATATGGATGCAGGCGAAGAGTCCTGTGACGCAACGCCGTCCCATGACTCGAGCATTTCCACGGCGAGAGTGGCGTTCGGTGCCATCGCACCACATCCAACGATGGCTGCCCTCATCTCTTTCCACGGAATCGGTGTGAGATCCATCTGGAGTCGGCCGGCAGCGGCGACTGTCCAGTCGTACCGTTGCGCGAGTTGGTCCGTGATCCTGGCGACTCTGTATCCATCGATGAAGTCGTGGCTGATGAATGGGCCGTCGTCTCGCTGAAGCGGCTTGTTGTTCGCTGTTGCCAGGAATCCACACTCTGGGTTCACGGCACCTGGCAGATCGTCCACGGACAGCGTCCCGTCCTCCCATCCGAACTCAGGATCCCAACCGGGCATGGGAATCGTTCCGTGACCCTTCTTTCGCACGGGTGCCTCGCCGACCAGTTGCCATGCGATGTCTCCAGCCGTGTCTGCCGATACGACATTGAGCGGGAGGCCTGGCCACGCGCGATAGGACTCTTTGATCTCATTGACAGATGTTGCCGTGTGCGTCGTGAGCAAGCCCCTCACGGGTGTCGTGTCGAGCCAGACAGCCCGCATTGCGATCGATGCTTCTGCTTCCTCCAACGCAGGCCCGATAATCGGCCCATGTGGCGTAAGGAGGACTTCTTCGATGACATCGTCTTCGCCCTTGATCTTGATCGTTTCCGTACGAGTCTCACACGCAACGGTGTCGCCACCGATGCGCACGCCAGAGCCGTCGGAAGTCACATCCGTCAGGAAGAGATCTGTGTTGTCTGTGAGGCCCGCGGTAACTCCCCATGCACAATGACCATTGAAACCAACGGGCATGCCAGGTGCACCAACGAGGCCAGCGCCCGCAACACGCCACTGGGGCGTCGACACTCTCGCAAGGTACCAGTGGGATGGATTGGTCGGCTGAAGATGGGGGTCATTCGCCACGATCGGTCGGCCCGATGCGGTTCTTGAACCTGAAATCGCCCAGTTATTGGAGCCTCCGCCAAGGCCAACGACGGTACCGAAAAGTTCGAGGTCGGTCGTCAAGACGTCTAGAGCGTGTCCTGCAGGCTTCCCAGGGGGGATCGTTGCCGGAAGCCAGTCCGGGTAGGTGGGATCAAGTGCCATCACAGCTTCAATGCCATCCTCAGTCGCCATCTTGTACCGAATCAGTTCGCTGTCCCAGTTCGAGGCGAGGAGGAACGCCATCAGCTTCATCAAGGCCAGAGCGTCCACGGGTTCATACGGTGTCGGCTCGGATTTCAAGAGCGTGAACTCGTGAGCCAGTTTCTTCCCGCCAAGTGTCGCCCCTTGGTGTGCGCCCAGCGCGTACGCCTCCAGGATCTCAACGATGTCCTTGTCGAGTGAACCCAACTGGGCCACCGCAGAACGATGGAATCCGATGCGTCGTGAGAGACGGTCGATCGCTAGTGCGTCGGGACCGACGAGCTCGGACAGCGTCCCCCTGGTCACACGGAGGAGCCCCTCCATCTGGAATGCTCTGTCCTGCCCGTGGCAGAACCCGACCCCGAACCACGCATCGACATCGTTGCTGGCATCGATGTAGGGAATACCGAACCGATCTCTGCCGATACGAACGGTGCCCATCAGCCCGTCCACGACCAATGAACCGCTGGTGGTTACCAGTCGATTACCCAACGCCAATCTGAACAGGTTCTTCACGGTACTCACACACGGCCTCCTCGGTGATGTCGGAAACCAATGTACCGCCTACCCGCGCCACACCCGAACCCGGCCTCTAGCTGATAGCTGACGGCTTCCGCCGTTAGACCTCTATCACGACCGGTATCACGACAGGCCTGCGTCCGGCGATCTTCTTGATCGCTCGTGTGGCGGTGTTGCGCACACGACGCCTGAGGATGTCGGGGTCGATCGGCACGTCAAGTGTCGAAATCGAACTCGTGATGCGTTCGACAATCAACTCCCGCATATCTTCGAAGTCCTTCGCGACCCCATGGCTATCGACATCTGGCCCGAAGAGAATATCTCCCGTCGAGAAATTGATTCCTAGTGTGACGATCAGGACACCGTCATCGGCAAGATGCCGTCGGTCCCTGATGATCGTCTCGGCCTCACCCACGTCGGTTCCGTCCACATAGACATATCCGCCTGCGATCGCCTGTCGGTCGATGGTGAGCATTCCGTCTCTGAGAACCGCAACGTCGCCGTCCTCACACACCTCGACCTGTGGGATCCGCATCTCGACCCCGATTTCGGCGTTAGCGATCATATGTCTGAATTCGCCGTGGACGGGGATCAGCGCGTCGGGCCTGACCGTGTTGTAAAACGTCTTGAGTTCTTCGGCAGCTGCATGTCCCGACACGTGAACGTGCGTGTTACGACCGTGGAACACCGTGACGCCTGCCCGGTACAGGTTGTTGATCACCCGCGACACCCGGGTTTCGTTGCCGGGAATCGGCGTTGCTGAGATGATGACGGTGTCGTGTTCAGACAGCGAGACAGACCGATGCTCCCCCGCAGCCATCAGGGACAGTGCTGCGAAAGGCTCTCCCTGACTACCAGTGGAGATAATCGCCGTGTCGGCATCTGGCATGTCCATCAGGACATCGAGGTCTACAAGGAAGCCGTCTGGAATATCGAGCACACCGAGATTCGACGCAATATCTGAGTTCCGGAGCATCGATCGCCCGATAAAGGCGAACTTCCTTCCATCGCGTACAACAGCGTTGATCGCCTGTTGCACACGATGCACATGTGACGCAAAGCAGGCGACGATGATCCTTCCATCGGCATGACTGACGATCTCGTCGAGGCGCTCCCCGACTGTGACCTCTGATGGCACGTACCCTGGTCGTTCGGCGTTCGTCGAATCAGCCAAGAGGAGACGCACTCCACGCTTCCCTATGGCGCCGAACGAGCGGAGATCTGTTGGCACGCCATCGATCGGGGTCGGATCAAGCTTGAAATCCCCGGTATGAAGCACGATGCCCTCGGGTGTATCGAACGCAACGCCCGCAGCGTCAGGGATCGAATGTGACACGGGAATGAAGGTGAAACGGAAAGGACCGTGATCCACCCACTCGTAGACGTCAACAGATCGAAGATCTGGGGTGATCCCGTACTCCTCGATTCTGGCGCGAGCGAACTCGACTGTCAGCGGCGTCCCGTAGATCGGCACATTCACATCTTTGAGGAGAAAAGCCAACGACCCGATGTGGTCCTCATGGCCATGCGTCAGGACGATGCACTGAAGATCATCCTTCCTGGCAAGAACCGACGCGAAGTCCGGGAGGACAAGGTCGACTCCGAGCATGTCCTCTTCGGGGAACATGAGCCCGCAGTCGATCATCGCCGTTGCGCCATCGATATCGATCGTTGCACAATTTCGCCCGACCTCTCCGAGGCCTCCCAGAAATCCGATTTTGACTGTCATGATCCTCGATATTCATTGATAGCGGCCAGTGCATCACCGATCGCTTGGGTTGTTTCAGGCCGTGCGTTCATGAGAGGTAGCCTGGGCGATCCCACCGAGTCCCAGTACGCCGACAAACCGGCCTTGAGCGGCATCGGACTCGGCTCACTGAACAGAGCCGAGATGAGAGGGGCAAGTAAACCATCGAGATACCTCGCAGTATCGCTGTCTCCCGCGATCGTTGCTGTGACCATCTTTGCTATCTCGACACCTGCGAGATGCGAGGCAACAGAGACAACCCCAACCGCCCCGCCTTCAACGAGTTCTCTTGTGACTCCGTCGCTTCCTGAGTACACGGCGAACCCCTCAGGAAGGGCGTTGATCGCTTCTAGGGACCAGGGGACATTGTCGACGGCATCCTTGACGCAACAGATATTGGGGTGGCCAGCGAGTTCGATAAGTGTGTCGACCTCGATCAGCGTGCACGTTCGGCCAGGGATGTTGTAGACCATCATGGGAAGCTCTGCGGCATCAGCGATCGCTGTCATATGTTCGATGATCCCTGCCTGGGGAGGCTTGGAGTAGTACGGGGTGACTGCCATCACACCATCAACACCGGCGTCGAGGGCGGCGCGTGCGGACTCGCACGATTCCGCTGTGTTGTACGTTCCCACGCCAGCAACGATGTACGTCTTGTCCTTGGCTGCATCTACTGCCGCCCTGAACAGTGCTGACTTCTCAGCCGGGGTCAGTGTCGGCGATTCGCCTGTCGTCCCCGCAACGACGATCCCCTCAGAACCGTTGTGTACGAGATGGTTGACGAGGCGTGAGAACGTGACGTAATCGACAGAGCCGTCGTCGCCAAACGGGGTGATGATGGCCGTGAGAACCCGTCCGAACGGTGCGGTGGGTCGTTGTTCCATACCAGGGAATGTACCACGCAGCCGTTCTCTATCCTTGCACCCATGGAAGATACAAGTCAGCATATCAACGACGTCTCAACCGCGGATTTTCAGCAAGAGGTGCTGCTCAAATCCAGAGACGTGCCAGTCCTCGTGGACTTCTGGGCTGAATGGTGTGGGCCGTGCAAGGCACTGTCTCCACTGCTCGAACGCTTGACGCAAGAGGCCGCAGGTCGGTTCCTCCTGGCCAAGGTCGACGTCGATGCCAACCCGGATCTATCTGCCCAGTTTGGCGTCCAGTCGATACCGACCGTCGTGGCGATCGTCAACGGGAAAGAGGTCAACCGATTCGCCGGTGCGCTGCCTGAGGAGTCGATACTGACATTCATCGATTCCGTGATGCCCTCCGAGATCGATCTGATGGTCGAGGAGGCTCGGTCGGTATTGATCTCGGGCGATGTGGCTGCAGCTGAACACATCTTGAGGCAAGCTCTTGAACTCCAGTCCGATCATCAGGACGCAGGCACCTCGCTCGCTGCACTTCTGATCGACCAGGGAGAGACCGAAGAGGCGATGATCGTGCTCGGCAAATTGGTTCCTGATTCCGATGTGGACCGGCTTCAGGGTGCGGCTCGCCTACGCAAGGCAGCAGGGACGGACATCAGCGTCCTTGAGACTGCAGTGCAGTCGGATCCGGACGACAATGGTGCCCAGCTGCAACTCGCGCGGGCGCTCGCTGCACGTGGCGAGTATGAACCGGCTCTCGACAGGATGCTTGCGGTCGTTCGCAGCGGCGGCGAGGGCCGGGAGGATGCGAGAGTTGCCATGATCGACACCTTCGGCGTGCTCGGCGCCGAGCACGCTCTGACATCGACCTATCGACGTCAACTGGCCTCAGCACTGTATTAGGTCAGAGATCAGATAACCGGATACCGGATACCGGA
>Ga0164313_10002252_pt1 | contig 17312 bp, 14 predicted proteins | sample GuaBasSedimGuay4_FD_113735 | JGI IMG/M metagenome (GOLD analysis project Ga0164313, IMG submission 113735) | Subseafloor sediment microbial communities from Guaymas Basin, Gulf of California, Mexico - Guay4, Core 4569-4, 0-3 cm | ecosystem: Environmental > Aquatic > Marine > Hydrothermal vents...
GCCACAGGCTAACATATTAAATGAAAGCTTTATTGCCATATGTAGCAAAATGTTTGCATTTTATAGAGTGATATTCGTTATAATTGATTGTATATTAAATGATTATGTGTTTTTCAGTAGACCCCAAATAAGAAGTATAAACATTAATCAAATTTGAGTATTATGACTTACAGATAATATTTTATATTTACAATATGATACGGATCACAATGTTACTGCTTCTGAGTGTGAGTACAATCATGACTTCAATGGCTCAACCTGCTCCAAAAAGAGTAATTCTCTTTATGATCGACGGACTGCACTGGGAAGCTCCTGAAAAATTAAATATGCCGGTTTTCAATTCCCTGATCAATCAGGGCACATACATCCAAAAATCTTATATGATCGTTCCACACCATCCCAAAATCGGGGATTACAGTAAGTTTAACAGCTGCTCTTTCCCCAATCCGGTGTTACACCAGGGCACGATATTTTTAAGCTCTGAAAATAAAATGATTCAGGAAGTTTTTTCACCAAAACAACAAACCGCATTTGTAGTTAATACGCCAGCATATAAATCTGTAGGCCGGGGCTTTTCTACCTGTATTATGGATGCAACCCTTTCGGATAACCAGGTAGTGAACCAAGCCATCAAAATCCTGCAAACGCAAAACCCGGTGTTTATGCGTGTTCATCTCCAGACCGCTGGTGGAAAAGGTTATGAAGTTTCTCAAAGCACCCCTGACAAACCCTATTACAGAAATATTTACGGTGAAAATTCCCCATATATTAAAGCGGTTGAAAATGCAGATATACTCCTGGGGCAATTTATTGCCTTCCTGAAAGAATCAGACATGTGGAACGAAACTATTTTAATCATTACATCAGACCATGGACAAAGCAAAATTGGCTGGCACCCCCTGTTTGATGAAGACAGTTGGATGACCCCATTGCTTTTTATCGGACCAGGTATTGCCCAGGGACGCCAATTATCATATTTTGAACATACCGACCTCGCGCCGACTATTGCGGGTTTATTAGGAGAGCCTCCACCAAATACAAATGGAGGAACAGGTTTCAGCATAAAAGAAATCATGAAAAATAATGATGCTTCCCATTATCACCCTACTATGTATATTAAAACCCTTAACCGGCAGATTAAAGAATTTAACTTTCTGAAAGCACGTATGATCATTGCTTCAGAAGATGACAGCTATTTTTCCATTATCATTGCGTTACTGGATAATAATTTTTCTCCAGCAGGACCTTTCAATGACCAGGACAAAATTTTGGACTGGTATAAAGCCGGCACAACAACCAACCTGATTGAGACGAATGAAACGATTCTTAAACAAATGAGACAAACACTGGTTGAAAAATAATTTTGAAATTATTTAATCTAATTAAAACCTTTGAAATGAAGTATAAAAACAAAGTAATCGCTTCAGTTTTTGCTATTTTATTTATACAGTCGTTTATACTACAGGCACAAGAAACTGCAACTGAAAAAGCTGACAGAATGCATTGGTTTAAAGATGCCAAACTGGGAATATTTATCCATTGGGGTATTTATGCAGTAAACGGAATTGACGAATCCTGGTCATTTTATAATGGTTATATTTCCTATGAGGATTATATGAATCAATTGAAAGGCTTCACGGCTACTAATTATCATCCCGATGAATGGGCAATACTGATAAAAGAAAGTGGAGCTAAATACGCTGTGATAACCACCAAGCACCATGATGGTGTTGCACTTTGGGATACGAAATTCAGTGATTTGAATGTGGTGAGTAAAACACCGGCAGGGAAAGACCTGGTGGCTCCTTTTGTGAAATCACTCAGGAAAAACAAATTAAAAGTAGGTCTTTATTTTTCGCATTTAGACTGGTCGCACCCGGATTATCCGCATTTTACCCGGAAAGAAAACAGGTACAAAAATGATTCCCTGAAATGGCTTAGATTTTTGAACTTTCGTCATGGCCAGCTAATGGAATTATGTAAGGAGTTTAAACCCGACCTGTTTTGGTTTGATGGAGACTGGGACTATAACGCAGAAAAATGGAAATCTAAAGAAATGAGTCAGGATCTGCATAAATGTAATCCAAAAGTGATCCTGAATTCCAGAATTAACGGTTATGGTGACTATAGTACACCGGAACAGGGAGTTCCAATAACAAAACCAAAAGACCCGTACTGGGAACTGTGTATGACAATGAATGACTCCTGGGGTTATCAGGGGAATGATCACAATTACAAAACTTCAAATCAGATAATCAGGATCTTTGCTGATGTAATTGGACTGGGTGGTAATTTATTGCTGGATATTGGTCCGAAAGCCGATGGAACCATTCCCGAAAAACAGGTTGCCGTTTTAAAAGATCTGGGCAGATGGACAAAGAAGCATAGCGAAGCCATTTACGGAACTGTAGCCGGATTACCTCCCGGGCACTTTAATGGGCCTACAGCCTTATCAAAAGACCATAAAATCCTATATTTATACCTCGATTATGTTCCCAAAGGGCCCATTCTCATTAAAGGATTGAAGAATGAAGTGAACAGGATCTGGGTGGTTGGCAGGGGGACTAAACTTAACTCGAAGGTAATGATGAAGGCATATTGGAGTAAAGTTCCAGGATTGCTATACATTAATGTGCCTGAAGAAGCCCTGGACGAACAGGTTACCGTTATTGCTGTATTGCTCAAAGGACCTGCTGAGGTTTACAGAAAGGATGGTCAGGTAATTGAAAGTAATTAATTCCAGATAGTTTTTTCTATTGAATAAAAAACTATTTATTGCCTAAAAGATGATCATCTTAAAACTATGTACTTATAAATATTTTTGATTAACTTTATTTTTTATGATCAAATAATTGTCATTTGACCCATAAACAATAACTTTTTACATTTAATAATTATCAATAATGGCTGAAAAAAAGTTTTCCCGTCGCGAATTCGTTAAAAAGAATGCTCTTACCGGTTTGGGAGTAGCGGTAGCTCTAAATGCAAATGCAGGCATATTCAATAGCTTAACAAAAAACTCAAATAAACCTGCAATTCTCGGTGGAGACCCAGTCCGTACCAAGGCCTGGCCTACATGGCCCATGTGGGATCAAAATACGGATGAAAAACAAGTGCTCAAAGTGCTTCGAAGCGGCGTTTGGTCGCGCGCATCTGTTGTGACAGAATTTGAAGAAAAATGGGCAGAAACAATAGGAACTAAACGTAGTTTGGCTGTAGTGAATGGAACAAATGCACTAATTGCCTCCCTTGTACAATTAGATATTGGCGGTGGGGATGAAGTTATCGTGCCTCCTTATACCTTTATCGCTACAGTTGCCGCTGTATTGGCAACAGGTGCAATGCCTGTTTTTGTTGATACTGATCCAAAAACTTTTCAGATTGACACAGAAAAAATTGAAGAAAAAATCACATCCCGAACCAAAGCAATATTGCCGGTACATATTTTAGGATTACCAGCTAATATGCCAAGGATCATGCAAATTGCAAAAAAACATAATTTGCTTGTTGTCGAAGACGCCTGCCAGGCATGGCTTGCAGAAATTGACCATAAAAAAATGGGGACTTTCGGTAATGCAGGATGCTTCAGCTTCCAAAATTCTAAAAATATGCCCATTGGCGAAGGAGGAGCAATTGTAAGCGATGACGAAAAATTTATGGATAGATGTTACTCTTACCACAACTATGGTAATCCATATGGCTCTAATGTTGGTGAGGTAGGTGCAGGCACCTTGATTCCAGGAACCAAATTAAGGATGGCCGAATACCAGGCAGCCATTGGGTTGGCCCAACTGAAACGGCTTGACGCACAAACTACCACACGCAATGAAAATGCTGTATATCTAAAATCAAAGATCAAGGATATCTCAGGAATTTTCCCATATGAACTCTACCCCGGCGTGACCCGGGCAGCTTTCCATTTATTTCCATTCAGGTATAAAAAGAATGAATTCAAAGGTTTATCAAGAACTCTTTTCTTAAAAGCCCTCCAGGCTGAAGGGATTAGATGTTCATCCGGATACACAACCTTAAACACCATGCCTTATCTAGGTAATGCATTACAAACGAAGAATTATAAGCTTATGTATCCAAAAAAGATGTTGGATGTAGATGCATATTATGAAAAGAATCAATGCCCTGTAAATGATCGCTTATGTAATGAAGAGGCAGTTTGGTTTTATCAAAACATGCTTCTGGGAACCAAGTCAGACATGGATGAAATTGCTATGGCAATTGAAAAAATATATGAAAATGCAGACGATATAAAAAAAACAAGTTAACCTTGATATAACATATTGATAATGCGTGTATTATCAATATGTTATCGTCATTATTCATGAATAATACAGGTTAAAGTCTGCCAAAAAATTAACCCGGATTGTTAATGTATTTATAAACAATCCGGGTTTTAACATAATTCAGTTATGTAACTCAGTATTACACTTTACCACTCCTATTTTTTCCTGTCTTCAGGCAATCCATAGGTATCAACCACGAAATCGAGATCTTTATCGCCACGGCCACTGAGGTTAACCAATATAGACTTTCTTGGGTTATCCTTTGCTAATTTGAATGAATATGCAATAGCATGAGCAGTTTCCAAAGCAGGGATAATACCTTCCAGCCGGCTTATCTCATAGAATGCATCAATTGCCTCCTCGTCGCTGATAGTCTCATATTGCACTTTTTTCATGTCCTTCAACATACTGTGCTCCGGTCCCACGCCAGGATAATCAAGACCACTGGCACAAGAGTAAACCGGCCCGGGCTCTCCTTTTTCATCCTGCAACAAATAGCACTTAAACCCATGAATCACTCCGGGCTTACCTAAAGTTAATGTCGCGGCATGCTCACCCGCCTTATCAAGTGAGAGGCCGGATGGTTCAACACCGTAAAGTTCACATTCCTCATCATCAAGGAAGGCTGAAAAGATCCCCATAGCATTACTTCCGCCACCAACACAGGCCACAACTTTATCAGGTAATTCTCCTGTCATTTCCATAAATTGTTCTCGTGCCTCAATGCCTACAACTCTCTGAAAATCACGAACCATCATTGGAAATGGATGGGGTCCGACTACCGAACCAATACAATACAATGTTGTGATCGGGTCTTCAAGATATTTGGTAAAAGCAGAATCCACCGCCTCTTTAAGCGTTTTCAGCCCATGTGAAACCGGCACTACCTTGGCACCGAGAATTTCCATACGAATTACGTTTGGATGTTCTTTAACAATATCCACCTCACCCATATGAATTTCACATTCCAATCCAAAATAAGCAGCAGCTGTAGCCAGTGCCACACCGTGCTGACCGGCTCCTGTTTCAGCGATCAGCTTCTTTTTGCCCATTTGCTTGGCCAATAGTGCTTCGCCCATGCAATGGTTAAGTTTATGAGCCCCCGTATGGTTCAAATCCTCCCTTTTCATATAGATCCTTCCACCATACTTTTCTGACAGGCGGTTACAGTAATAAACAGGGGTTGGACGTCCCTGATAATGCTTTCGAATACTACGAAGTTCGGAAATAAAATTATGTGACTTGCTGATAGCAAAATATGCATCTGCAATTTTTTTCATTTCTGATTCCAGCATGGGTGGGATATATGCTCCCCCGTAATCCTCAAAATACCCCTCTGCATTGGGATACTTCTTAAAATAATTTTCTGCCATGATACAATGATGTTAAGGTTTTTTATCAATTTTTCAAAATTAACAATAATTCTTTGTCAATAAAGCCAAAAACCAAATAATATACTGAAATTACTGCAAAAAATACTTTCAACTATTCAAATTTTAATCAATAATATAAATATGTTTAGAACATTTTTGATCCCTTTTAGCTATATTGTATTATAAGATAATCACAAAATGAAAAGGCTCTTCATAATAATCTCTTTCGCGATTGGTGTATATACAATTAGTTGTACCCTTTCAAAACAAAAGGCACAAAAACCCAATATCGTTTGGATTATGTTGGAGGACTGGGGCTACCAGCTTTCATGCTACGGAGAGAACGGGATTAATACGCCTAATGTAGACCGGATTGCTGCTGACGGTATTCGGTATACAAATTCTTTTTGTACAGCACCAGTATGTTCACCTTCAAGGTCGGCTATGATCACGGGATTTCATCAAAACTATATCGGTGCAAATCAACACAGGACAGACGGAACTTCCGGTTTCGATAAAAAACCACTTCCTCATGGCATAAAACCCATTACTCATCTACTGGAAGAAGCAGGGTATTTTACTTGTTTCATGAATACCAGAAAGACAGATTTAAATTTCACTCTTGACAAACCGGTTTATCAGGGTAAGGATTGGAGTGAGCGTGCTGAAGGGCAACCTTTTTTCGCACAATTAACTTTTCCAGGAACCCACAGAAGGTGGAAAAGAGACTCTGAAAATCCAATTGATATAGTTGACGTAGAACTTCCGCCATATTATCCACAAACTGATCTGGCAAAAAGAGACTGGGCAAATGGGCTGGAAGCTATGCAGGTGGTAGACAAACAAGTTGGAAAAGTATTGGATAGATTGGAAAAAGAAGGATTGGCTGACAATACAGTCATATTTCTGATTGGAGATAATGGCCGTTGCATGCCCCGGGGGAAACAATTTTTGTATGATGGGGGCATTCAGGTCCCGATCCTGATCCGTTGGCCCGGGAAAATCAAGCCAGGTCAGGTAAATGACGATATAGTTACAACCATCGACATATCAAAAACTATATTGGACATCGCCGGTGTAAAACCCAAACATAAACTCCATGGACTCAATTTAATAGACGGCAGCACAAAAGACCGGAAATTTATTTTTGCAGCCAGGGATAAGATGGACAGCACACATGATGCAATGCGGGTCATCAGATCCAAAAACTTCAAACTGATTCATAATCTTATGCCGGAACGAGCTTATTGTCAATTTAATAATTACAAAGAGCGGAGTTATCCTGTACTCGCCTTGCTGAATGTTATGAACATGAAAGGAGAATTAAATCCAGAACAAGCAGCTTTCATGTCAGCTTCAAAGCCTGAGTTTGAGTTGTTTGACCTCAAAAATGATCCCTGGGAATTGCACAACCTAGCTGATGATCCCGGCTATAAGGAAACAAAAGATGAATTACTTGACGAACTCAACAATTGGCGAAAGAATGTAATAAAAGACCAGGGCGTAACCGATACTTTTAGAACCGGCGGCTGGCCTTCTACCTATCCAACGAAATCTCTGGAAGAATGGGAAGAAACTTTGGAAAAATTTAAACCCTGGGTATTTCGTACTCAGGAAGCTGATATGGAGCATCCGTTTTATCCCCGGAAGAAAAAATAATCGCAAAAATTATCGAAACGCTCAAAAAATGGCGATTGAGTAAAACTTTATTATCGCAGGACCAATTTTGATATGTTAATAATATATATTTATTACCAAAAATAAATATATCAAAAAAATGAATTCTTCATTTAAACATTTCGCATTTGATTTCTTTTTTCTGTCACTGTATTTAACTTCATCAGCTTTATCAGTTAATGCACATAACGAGGGTGAATCCCTTGTGAAACAAACTATAATGATCCCTATGGATGATGGTGTCAGACTGGCAACAGACATATATCTGCCAAAAGAGACAGATGATCTTATACCTTGTATTTTAATCAGGACACCATATAATAAAAATGGAGAATGGGAAGGCAAAAAGTTTACAAAACTCGGTTATGCGGTCATAAAACAAGATACTCGTGGTAAGTACGATTCTGAAGGCAACTTTTATCCTTTTATAAACGAACGTCTTGATGGTCTGGCCACACTTCGATGGATCAGATCACAAAGCTGGAGTAATGGAAAGATAGCCGGCTGGGGCGGTAGTTATGTTGGCTATACTCAATGGGCCATCGCTGATCATCTCAATGCCATGGTGCCTGTGGTAACTTCCGCCAGAATGTACGACATGGTTTATCCTTCCGGCATTTTTTCTCTCGCTACAGCATTCAATTGGGGTTTAAAGGTTGATTCCAAAACGACTTTGCCCCTGGAAGATAAAAAAATCCGGGAGGCCTATTCCATTCTTCCACTTTCATCTGCCGACAACTTTGTCGGTCAACAAAACGATTTTACAGACGACTGGGTCAAACATCAATATTTCGATGCCTTTTGGGGTAAACAAGATCACCGTATGGCAAAAATTTGTCCAATAAATTCTTTTGCCGGATGGAACGACATTTTTCTTGACGCCCAAATACAGGATTTCACAAATCCTAATACCAAACACCACCCCGACAGCCGTCTGATCATCGGACCTTATGCACATGGAAAGATTGAAATTGAAACTGATTACGGTGACAACCTCGATAGAGACAAACATTTTGATAACGATATTTTGTCCTTTCTCGAACGTCATCTCAAAGATCATGCATCCATTACCATTCAGCGAGATCCATATATGTTGTTTATTATACATCGCAATGAATGGTATAGCTGCAAAGAATGGCCACCGGAAAACAGCCACAAAACCACATATTATCTCGGACCAAATGGTGAAATTTCCACAAAAGCATTTAATGAAAATAAAGCATTTAAATACACATATAATCCTCTGGACCCTTATCCGTCTTTTGGCGGCACCTTTCTGGGGACAGGTGTTGGGCCAGCTTATCAAAATGCAAACATCAATAGAAAAGATCAGGTGGTTTTTGAAAGCCCGGAACTCGAAAAACCTTTGATTTTACTTGGACCAATAAAGGCCGTCATTTTCGTGGAAACGGATGCCCCGGCTACAGATTTTTTTGTGAGCTTACAGGAAGTGCGCCCCGATGGTAAAATTATCAATATTCAGGAAGGTGGAAAAACTGTTTACAATGATGAACAATCCACCCCGGAGATTAGAATGATAAATATTTCACTGTGGGCTACGGGTATCCAGATCAACCCAGGAAATAAATTGCGGGTAGTAATCACTTCATCTCTTTTCCCCAGGTATAACCGCAATATCAATTCTGGAAAAAACATTTTTGATGCAAAAAATTCACAAGAAGCAAATCAGGTAATCCACACAGGTGGTTTATACCCATCCAGGATATTATTACAAGTATTAAATATTTCATATGAAACAAGCATGAATTTTCATCATTTCAATTTCACACAAGGGAATGATTAAAATTTATGCGAGAATGAGAAGCGCGAATGCCTGCCTGATAGCTAAAGGAGATAAAGGACTTACTGAAAAAGTTGGAAAATGACGGGTAATTAAAATTCACTGGAATGATTATAGATGGACATGCACATGCTTCTGGAGAATTCCTTAATCCAGAAAGCATTATTGACAGTCTGGATAGATTCGGAGTAGATAAAGTGATACTTGTTCCCGGAGAATTGGAAAGTGCAAAAAACTACTCTTTACCAAATTTAGCAAAACTATTCCCCTTAAATAATGTGGTTAAAGTTACCAATCTATTGTCCAAACTTGTAATTAAAATTGCCGGTACCGCTAAGCAAATACCAAAAGGAAATGAGCATGTTTTCAATTTGACACAGAGAACAAATGGAAGAGTGATTCAATTCATCTGGATTACGCAACAAATAGAAAATCCCATTAAATATTTAAATGAAAAATTTACAGAATGGAAATTTAAAGGTGTAAAACTTCACCAGTGCTGGGAAAACTATTCTGTTGATTCTGATTTTTTCAGAACTGTTGCTGAATGGACAGAAAAGAAAGACTTACCCCTATTTATTCATTTGTACTCTGATATCGATGCAAAACAACTCATTATGTATAAGAAAAAACATCCAAAATTGAAACTGATTGTTGCTCATTTGTTTGGCTTAGAAATCTTTATAGAGAATAACTATAAAGATGAAAATCTTTATTTTGACATATCTACAATACAACTTACTTCGACAAAAAGATGTATGAATGCAATAAAATTTGTAGGAGCAACAAATGTTACATTTGGGACTGACACCCCTTACGGAAAAGACAATTTAAAAAAAAATATTGATAGAATAAGAAACCTGGATATTTCAACCAGAGAGAAAGAATTAATACTTGGAGAAAGTATAAGAAAACTTTTGAGAATATAAACCTAATTCATGGGGTATGAGAATTGTGAGAAAAAATGAAAACATTATTAAAAACATTGTAATCCTTTGCTTCCTATTTCTTCAAACTGCACTAATTGGGGCTCAACAACAGATATTTAGGCCATGTAGAAAACAGCATATATTATTGTATTAATAACATCAATAAACTTGCATTTATTTGGCGCTAATTTCAATAATTATATACATTCAAATAATGATACTTTTGGGTGTCAACAGAGCTCGTTGAGAATTTAAAAACAGGATCTCTTATCAACAACTAATTTTAACTTCAATGGGATTTTTTAAGACAAGGAAAATCATGAAAACAGCAAGCAGCTTAACAATATTGTTATTAATCTTATTAGTACTACCGAGTACAACATTATCTGGTCAAGAGATAAAAATTGGGTTTAAAGATTCAATTGAATCTACAATATTGAATGAAAACAGAAAAATCATAGTTAGACTTCCAAAAGATTATTATAACTCAGATATATCTTACCCAGTTATTTACCGGCTTGATGGAGATTTGGATTTATTTATCGAAACTGTTGGTGTCATTAACCGCTTAGTATATCAGGAAGAATTAATACCGGATATGATAGTTGTTATGATTGAAAACACCAATAGAAATAGAGATATGATGCCCACAAATACAAGTTTTTTTCAATCAGATCCGGGAGCCCGAAAATTTAAAAGGTTTATTGAGAATGAATTAATTCCACACATTAATAGCACTTATAGGACAACAAATGAAAGGGTGCTATGCGGACAATCTTTAAGTGCAGTTTTTACCTTGTATTATTTCCTGACTAGTCCGGATTCGTTTGATTCATTTATTGCTTGCAGTGGCGGATTCCCGGATTGTGAGGAATATTTTATTGACCTGACAAACGATATGCTAAAAACCAAACAAAGTTTTACGAAAAAAATCTTCCTGACATATGGGTCAAAAGATTTCCTCGACCCTGATGGAGTGATTAAAAAGCAATTATTAAACTTCACCCAATTAATTGAATCAGATGAACGTATAGTTTATGAATTAAAGATATATAAAGATGAAGGGCATGTGCCATATCAAAGTTTATATCATGGATTGAAATTCATAAATAAATGAAGAAAAAAAGAATTGAGCAAATGATGAAAAATGATGAAATGAATATTCAGATTGAAAGTTCAATTGAGCAAAAGACATTAAAGATGGATGATTATGAAATACATTATTTCGTATCCGGAAAAGAAAATAATGATCTAATTGTATTTCTCCACCCGGCATTTGCTGACCATAGAGTATTTGACCAGCAAATAGATTTTTTCTCGAAAGACCATAGAGTTATTACTATTGATTTAATCGGACACGGACTATCAAAAGCCAAAAATTCGAGGGACAAGATAGACGCTTCTGCAAAACACATCGAAAAAATTCTTGCTGTTGAAGGATTTGATAAAGCCCATCTTGTCGGCGTTTCAATGGGTTCCCTTATTGCTCAATATTTTGCTCTTAATTATCCCGAAAAAACACAATCGCTGACAGCATTGGGTTCATACAACATAAATAAGGAAAATAAGGAAGTTGCAAAAGCACAAAGGTTTGTAAACATAAAATTAGTAATCAGGGCTGTTTTCTCAATGAAATCATTTAGAAAAAAAACATCACAACAGATTTGTAAATCTGAAAAAGGGCAAGCCTTATTTTATGAAACCACCAGTTTTTATGAAAGAAAGTCATTTATGGTAATGCAAGGACTTCAAAATGTGATTACGGACAGAAAGAGCTCTAAACCACAATATCCAACCTTTATATTAATAGGCGAATTTGATATTGAATTAGCAAAGAAAATGGCCAAAAAATGGCATTCCGAAATTGATAACAGCAAATATTTTATGATTGAAAAGGCTGGTCATTGTGCAAATATTGATGAGCCATTAGAGTTTAATAAAATAGTAAAAGAGTTTATAGACAGAAATAATTAATAACTATTCCAAGCACAAAATATGCATAATTAAAATGTTGATGTTGATTTAATTGTATTAAATGTATTAGTAATACCAATGATTCTTAATGAATTATTTTTAGCACTCTGGCTGATAATAAAAGGTTTTAATTTTAAGGCAATTAGTAAAAAATAACGAATGCCCAACACCGGAACAACCAGCATTTATGGCAGCTTCAAAACCTGAGTTTGAATTGTTTGATCTCAAAAATGATCTCTGGGAATTGAATAATTTGGCCAATGATCCAGATTATACAGACATTAAAGACAAATTATTAAACGAATTGAACAATTGGAGAGAAAATGTAATTGAAGATCAAGGTGTAACTGATACCTTTAGAAATGGTGGCCATCAACTTACCCTACAAAATCACTCAAAGAATGGAAAGAAACCCTCGAGCGTTTTAAACCCTGGGTGTTTCGAACACCAGAAATTGATATGGAGCATCCGTTTTATCCCAGAAAGAAAAAATAATTGTAGCATTTCATCATTGTAGCATTGTAGCATTATCTCATTGTCCCCAACCTACGCAGTCCTGACTTCTGGGTTCCAAAAATGTCTATTCCAACAAAAAATGCATTCAGGTGTCTTTATATAAACAGATACTTTAATTTAGTCTTCAACATGTAAAAAACTATTTAAAACCACCGGAAATAACACTAAATACCGGGCAAATATTTGGATTTTGCAAAAAAAAACGTACAAATTTGTATAATACCTTAAAAACAATGAATCATGAAAAAAATATTTTTAAGTAAATCCTAAATGTGATTAAGAAATATTATTCAGGATTAATCCCGTAATAAGCACATACGGCATAATAATCGTTTACATCTACTCCGGCTGCCTCTAATTCGTTATAAACAGCTTGTTTTGTAATAGCTACTCTACCATTAGTATCTGTAGTGGCTGTTGATTTAATAATTATTACCTTTACCCAAGTCATTGCTGGTAAATTTGCTGTTGCTGTACGAGTTCCGCCTGGATCATAGGATATAATATCATAATAATTATTAAAAAAACTAACACCATACTGTTTGTTCCCATTTGGAGTTATTACGGTTCCTGGAACTGAAAAAATATTAGAAATAGCTGCCTGATTTACATAACCTAAAATAGCATCACCATTACTTACCTTTGTTGTTAATCCGGAAACTGTTAATCGTAAATAAGAATTATTATCTGACCATGATGGGTTATTAAATACATAAGTGTGTACATTAGCATTACCATCTGCACCATCTGTTCCATCTGTTCCGTTAATACCGTCAGCACCGTCAGCACCGTCAGCACCGGCAGGTCCTACGGGTCCGATTTCTCCTTTACAAGATACAAAAGCCGTAATAACAGCTAATAAAATGACATATATTAATTTTGAAATTGTTGTTTTCATGTTACTTTTTTTAGTTAATTAATTGTGAAGTTTCACAAGGTTGTTGATGTAAAGCAACTTGTTTAGATTTTAAAGATAAGATTTTATTATTAAACTCCATTGGATTTAGTTTAATAATATTTTCATCGAGTTCAAACCATTTTTGTACAGCATCAAAAGGGGTTTTTACTTTTAGTTCTCGTCTTAAGCTTCCGTGTCTTCTGTAGAGATTTTAATTGATTAAAAATTTCATTAAATCAATGTTCAACTGACTCATAATTGGATATTTTAATCATTTTACTTTTAATAATGTCATTATCTTTTCTACCATACCATTAGTTTTTGGAGTAGAGGGTTTTGTACATCTATGATCTATTTTATTCCTATCACAAACGATGTCTAATTTACTTTTTTTTAGTACATGAATCTCCTTTTTTTGATTTTAATAATCTGTTGGTAAATTCAAGTCCATTGTCTGTTAGTACATGGGTGATAATAAAAGGGAAAAACTCAGTACATTCTTTCGCTTTTTTTCCTTTTTCTTGTTCCGTTTCGCTACGCTACGCTTCACTTCACACGAAAAAGGAAAAAGAAAAAGTACAACGTGGTGAAACTAGTCAGTTAATATTATAAATGCAATTCCAGAGATATATTATGCTTTATTAAAGAACCAGTCAATTGTTTCCTCATATTTTTTCCCTAATTGCCACTGACGGTGAGTATGTGAGGCGTGCCGCATTTTGAAAAGATTATTTTTCGGATCACAACCTATTGTCACATGAAACACTATCTATCAATATTACATGACTTATATACATTGTTGAACTAAACCTCCCTACGGTCGGCGGTTTACAAACAGCCGAATCCGTAGAGAAGTTGTACCTTTTCAGGATCATTTAATTAAACTATTATATTATGACAAACTTAAAAAAAAATTCGATCAGAAAGCCATTCTTCGCAATTTAAGTAACCGTACTCGGGAAGCTTATTGGTGGCACATTAAAGATTATCAAAAGTTTCACCGTTAAGATCCGGAAAGCACGGATACTGAAGAACTCAGATCCTATTTTCAATCTATGCTCACCGATGGCAATTACAAGCCTGGCAGTGTGAAAATGGGCTATTATGCCCTTCGATTTCTTTTCGTAAACATCTATCACAAAGAGTGGGCAGTAAACATACAGCCACCTATGAGCAAACCGGAAAAGGTACTCGAATACCTATCTCGATATGTGTTTAGGATAACAATTACCAACAGGCGTATAATTGAAGTCAAAGACGGGAAAGTGTTATTCTGGTGGAAAAACTATCGCAGTGGGTTGTTTGGTAAAATGAGTCTTGAAATAGATGAGTTTATCCACAGGTTTTTATTGCATGTGTTGCCAAAAGGTTTTTTTAGTTTCGGTATTATGGAATCTTTTCGAGCAGGTATCGGAAGCAAAATATAGAAAAAAGGCTGCATACCCAATAACGGGTAAAAAATTCGTGATAAAAACTTACGGCTGGAGGGAAGGAATGTATATCGTGCGGGTGAAGATAAAAGACAAGATGTTGTACGGGAAGTTTATTGTGGAGAGGTAGAAGAGAAAGCAGTCAAAACAGTTGGCAGTCAACAGTAGAGGACAGAGCGTGAAGAATTTGTCCTGTGGACAAATTTAGCGATGGGCCAGCTTGCAGGGGAGCTATAGTATTCAGTAAGCAGTAGGCAGAAGACATCCAACGCCAAGACTTCGGTTATCGAAGCATTTTTCATCCTCCGTTAGCAAAGTAGGATCATCATTCCACTATTCTCTGCCAACTCAAAGGCCAGACGCTCGGGCAAGCACTATTCCAACATTCCACTATTCCCACTAAAAATTACTATATTCAAGCCGTACACAACATTCTAACTATATATCTCATATGAACGGATACCAACGAATCAAAGCTGCCCTTGAAGGAAGGTGGCCAGACCAACGCCCTATAATGCTGCACAACTTTATGCTTGCCGTTAAAGAAGCTGGCATCACTCAAAAAATATTCCGCGAGAATCCGGGAAAAGCCGCCAATGCATTTATTGAGTCCACCGAAAAATATGACTTGGATGGCGTACTTATAGATTTCGATACCGCCACACTTGCCGGGGCAGTAGGTGTACCGGTTGACTTCCCCGAGCATGAACCTGCCAGGTATCATGGCGTGGCAATCAAAAGTCTGGATGACGTAGAAAAACTTAAAAAGTATGACATCGAACAGGATGAACGCGTGCAAATATGGCTGGAGACATGCCGGTTGGTGAAGCGATATTTCGGTGATGAAAAATATATACGCGGCAATTGCGACCAGGCACCCTTTTCTCTGGCGAGCTCCATCAGAGGCACTCAAGATTGGATGATGGACCTGATGGGCCCGGAAGAACCTGTAATGCAACTGCTTGAATTCGCCACTCAGGTAACTTCCAAATTCGTAAAACTGGTTGCAGGTACAGGTGTAGACATGGTTTCAAACGGGGATAGCACCGCTGGTCCTGAAATGATATCTCCCGATATGTATCGCCACTTTGCACTACCATTTGAGAAAAAAGTAATACAAACAGCCCACGATACAGGCCTGCCTTATGTACTGCATATCTGTGGTAACACTAATAGTATTCTCGATGCAATGATCGAAAGTGGGACAGATGGATTAGAACTGGATTATTTGACAGATATCCACAAAATATATGACATGTGTGCCCAAAAGCATCTGTTCATTGGCAATATCGATCCATCCGGCATTATAGCCCTGGGCTCTGCAAGAGATGTAAAAGAAAAATGCCTTGAGCTACTCGAAATATATAAAGACTCCCCTCGATTTATTATGAATGCCGGGTGCGCCATTCCAGCAGAAACTCCGGAAGAGAATATACGCACCCTCGTGGACACTACAAGAAATTTTTAATAAATAGCCGCTAATGCACGAATAAGAAAACCATTATTAGCGCATTTGCGGCCATTTTTCTGTCAACTCTACCATCTTTTCGTAGTTGGGCAATGTGTATGGTGAAATTTGCCGTCCACTCGGACTGGCTGAAGGCATGAGTACAAATCCACGCCCTTCTCCGGCAGTACCTTCTTCCAGCGCCCGTTTTACTTTTTCCTCAAATTGCACCGGAGGCATATTTTCAATATCTGCCACTTCCAGATTTCCAAATAAAACCAGATCTTTGCCGTAATTCTTCCTGACATACTCCAATTCCACATCACCCTGATGCGGTGGTTCAACAGGATCCAAACCCATGGCTCCGGTAGAAACGATCATATCCAGTATACCTTTCAAATTTCCATGAGAATGTACCCGTGCAAATCCACCATGCCGATGTATGGAGGCAATCATCGGCTCAATATATTTACATACATAATCGTTAAAAAGATAGGGCGGCAGATAAGGTGCGGAGGCATATTCCGGGCCATAAATACGCCACAATCTTCCCGGAAGTGCTTTAGCTATCTCTTCTACCCTCGGCAGGAGTGTGGCCGCAAAGCGATCGAGCAATTGAGTGAACAAATCCTGCTCGGTCATGGCAATTATCGTATAATCAGCCATATCAAACATCATTGCAGCAAGACATAATGGATCTGCTGTGTCGAGCATAACAATTCCGCTATCTCCCAACGCCTCTTCCGCATCAATTACCGGGGCCTTATCAACTCCGGTAACCAATTCAGGTTCAGGTAAATTAAGAAAAGCACGCAAATCATCCAGATCCTTAATCAAATGCTCCTCTGTCCAAACCGTATTAATATCGGGGTCACGCCTTTCCCTTGATGTCAATATGCGGTTTCCGGCTTTAATCTTCCTGATAGTATATTCACTTCCATTTTTGATAAAGGTTTCCTTACTGGCCAA
>Ga0164313_10002253_pt1 | contig 17311 bp, 16 predicted proteins | sample GuaBasSedimGuay4_FD_113735 | JGI IMG/M metagenome (GOLD analysis project Ga0164313, IMG submission 113735) | Subseafloor sediment microbial communities from Guaymas Basin, Gulf of California, Mexico - Guay4, Core 4569-4, 0-3 cm | ecosystem: Environmental > Aquatic > Marine > Hydrothermal vents...
CAGCTCTATCTCTTACTTCAAAAGTACCAAAACCAATTAAAGTCACTGGCTCACCGGATTTTAATGACCCAGTAATTGTCGCAATGGTTGCTTCTAAAGCACGACCTGCATCTACCTTAGTTAAATCTGCTGATTCTGCAATAGCACTGATAAGTTCTGATTTATTCATATTATTATAATTCCCCTTTATTAAACTGGGACTAATGATATATTGCCACGCTAGGTATATCAATACTTTCAGCATATTTATACTGAAATATTAATATTTTTCACTTTTAATCCATTTTATAAACTTACAATTAATAATATTAAAAATGCACCAGAAATACTCACGAAAGGGGACATGATGCTATTGTCGTATAACTTAAGGTCAATTTGGTTAATTCAGGCTTATTATTTACAAAATTTTCTTATGAATTATCTCAAAATATTGGAACCGTCCCCGTCCCCTTCGTCCCATACCTAAAAATTTAAGATATTATTGATAATATGATTTAGTGTAGAAAGCAGCTATTTCAAACTTTAATTCTCATCACTTTCTTATGAAATCATTAATAATAATATATTGATTTTGTGCTTCATTATCAATGACATCATTATCACTTTCAATCATTTCACAATTCTTAGCCATGCGTAATTGCATAGCACACTTCCAGGCAAGCTTATTACTGTCTAAGCGTTCTGCCGGGGTTAAGCATGCTTTTGTTGCAGTAGCAATAAAATGTGCCGCCTGAGCAGGCCAGTCAGCATCACCGCCACATGCTGTATAAGTATTAACGGCTAGTGATTTAATATTTTTGTAGGCTGCCTCAAACTCTTTTTTATCAGAGTCTGAGACTATTTTTTTTCCGGCAATTTCAAGAGCGTTCTTAATTAACGGATCCGGGTTCAGATATAAGACACTTTCAACAAATTTTGCAGCTAGTTTTCTTTGATCGGTAATATTGAGTTCTGATATAGCCTTTTTAAAATCCTGGTCATTATTTATAAGCATCAATTTTCCCATTTTTTATCTATTATTAATCTTCCACCAGGTGCTCAGCAATAACCTCAGTCAGTCCAACAATAGGAATATCCATTTCATTTTCTTCAAGTCCTTCTTCCATAACAAGTCGACAGTTTGCACAGGCAGTGACAATAGTATCAACATTGAGTTCATCCAGTTGAGATTTTTTACGATTAAATGCCTTTAATCTTAATCCTTCTGCACGCTCGTTGGCACTAACACCCCCTCCACCACCACAACACCAGTTCATACGTCCATGATCGGTCATTTCAACAAAGTTTTCCGCAACACTTTTCAACAACTGACGTGGCTGCGCTTCAACACCACCACGACGGACAATTTGACATGGGTCGTGAAAGGTTAAACGTTCTGTTTCTTTTCCTGATGTTTTTAAACGTCCACTATTCCTTAGTTCTTCAAGTAACTCAAGAATATGAATAACTTTAAAATCATAAGCCCTGCCAATAAAATTAGGCCCATCCCAACGAATTGCAGAAAAAGCATGACCACATTCCGGGCTAATCACATATTTAACTTTAAGTTTATATGCTCCAGCTACCACTCTTTCAACCAATTCAGCCGCCACAACACTATTACCAATTTGCAAACCTGAATTTGTCGCTTCAAAAGCTTCGGAGCATAGCGTCCAGCTCACACCTGCATGTTTAAATATACGTGCCAGTGCTTCAATATATTCAGGAAAATTAATAATTTCCATAGAGGATAAAAGAGCCAGATAGTCTGCACCTTCAACATCCATAGGAATGCTTAATCCTGTATCAGCCTCAACATGTTTAATTTGGGCCTGTAAAGCAACTAGTTTTACACCCATTGGGCTACCGATTTCAACCGCACGTTTAGTCGCTGCAACAAGCCCTTCAGGAGAATATTCTGAAGCGGCTAAAGCTTCTTTAACTTTACGAATGATATAGGCGATATCAATACCAACAGGACATACCATACTACAGCGACTACACATAGAACAACCGTCATAAACAAGTTCTTCCCAGTTGGCCAGATCAGCTTCAGTCAAGGACTTTGTCAGCCCCAGTTTTTTGCCAAATTTGCCCCAGAAAGTATATTCTTCCTGCCACACCTTACGCATAGGCTCTGTTTTATATATTGGTGTATAGCGTGGATCATTCGTTTCAGTATAAAATAGACAAGCTTCAGCACAAATTCCACAATGCACACAACTGGAAAAAAATGATTTAACTTTAGTATCCATTTGTGCCCGTAGTGTTTGTAATCCACGTTCCAGTCTTTCGCTCATCACCAACTCCCTTGTATACTTATCAATATAATCACTATGAGCTAATACCTCTTCGACCAAACCATGCTCCGGTAAATGCTCTACTTGGTATAAATGTAAAAGCATGTATTAGACGACTGAAAGGAAAATATATCAGGAATAATTCAACACAAAAACGATGTAACAAACGAAGCTCACTAAAGCCTTCCAGTAGTGCCATGCAACCCGTTAGCATAACAACAAAAGTTAATATCGCTGCAATATGATCATCAGCAGTAGAAATTAAACGACTGACTGGGTTCATGAGACGATGTAACCACAACATCAATAATCCTAAAAAAGCAAACTCTGATGCAACTATGAAAGCCCAATGCGGCATCGCTAACCAGTTAATACCTATTTTATCTAAATTAAATAAATTTTCTTCAATAAACAGAATATGTGGCGCGGCAAAAAATAATACCGCAAATAATCCCAGGTGGAACATATAACCAGCCACAATTTGCACACGAATATGTGGCACCATACCTTTATCAGCTTTAAAACGACTAAAAACTGTTTTTATAGCTCCGGGAATACCTGAAGCACGAGCCACAGACAGATCATTTTTTCTTTTACCAAAGATGATACTCGCTAATTTCCACAGGACTCCGATACAAAAAACCGTGAGGGAAAAATACCATAATGGCCCATCAATGAATCCTGCTATCATTTTCTTTCCTCCACTAGTGAAGATTGATCTGGAGATTGATTAGGTATATTTTTGCCCTGTAAGCGAGCATAATCCTGCGCTGAAATTATCTTATTATTTTCATGACATTCTTTTGCCCAGCGGTCATGATGTTCTTCTGCCCATTTAATATCAACATAGCCTGTTTTCATAGATTCCAGAGTACCTTCCGTACCCTTGCTTGCCAGATACATATGTCCTAACGCAACCGTAATCAGAATGATTGCAGCAACACTATGTATCACATGAGATAATTCCATTATCAATCTGCCCTGCCCCAAGCTGGGTGAAACCAGAGTCAGTCCACTTACTGATATAGCCAGGCCAATTAAAATAACCATCCAGTACCAGGTTTTTTCACCCATATTAAAAAAGCCGCCGGTGACATGTGATTTTCCAATCATACCCCCACCTCTTAAAAGCCAGGTCAGATCACCTCTTTCATATATATTTCTTTTGATAAAACGAAACAGCATCAATATCAGGCTGACAAAAAACAGAGGACCAAACAGATTGTGACCTTCCTTACTTGCTGATGCCATTATAGCAACCACTTCCTGTCCCAGAATAGGAATCAAAAGTGGTCGGCCAAACAACAGGATCAGACCCGTAGTGGCAAGAAAAATAAACAGTATCGCTAACATCCAGTGTATTATTCGTTCATAGTCGGTAAACCGATGAACCATATTTCCTGATAAGCCATTTTGCAGTTTGATTTTCCCCCGAATTAAAAAAATCAGCAAAATTACTATAATCATAAGCACTAGTGCGACTATGCTGTACTTAATCAATAGAGTCATACGAAACCAGGTCCATTGTTCAGCCCGCGAATTAATCAGCACAGTACTATCAAGACTTTTTACCTGGCTGGTTATTTTTCCAGATTCTGTATTGTGTCGCACACTCATCCAGAGATCATTGGCGGGGTTGTTGACCTTTGACGTTGCGGGACCTGATGCACTCGCACTAAACGGTAAAAACAGGCAGAATAAAAGCAGTAGATAAATGACACAATAAATTGGGCGGGTAAAAATCTGACTATGTTTTAACATGAAACTATTAGACATGAAATTTTAGGTCCTTATTAGAATAATCCTAAATTATTCACTATAGCTTTCATTCAGACTATAGTGATAATTTAGAAATATACTCAGCAAATATTCATTCATATAAAATCCCATTAAGGGATAATTATCTATTTACTTTTTGTCCACAGATGATGCTCTGAACGATGCGTTTTGATAAGAAACTCCCTTGCTCAAAACACTGGCTCCTCTTTTTATAACACGCTCACGGTAAATATCCGACACTACATTAGCATCACCGGCAAGCAATGCTTTAGTCGAGCACATCTCTGCACATAATGGTAATTTACCTTCGGCGAGTCGGTTAGAACCATATTTCTTATATTCTTCAGCACTATTGTCCTCTTCTGGTCCGCCCGCACAAAATGTACATTTATCCATTTTACCACGACTTGCAAAAGCACCATCTTCTGGAAACTGTGGCGCTCCAAATGGACAGGCATAAAAACAATAACCACAACCTATACAGATATCCTTATCATGCAATACCACTCCATCATCAGTAGTATAAAAACAATCAACCGGACAAACTGTCGCACAGGGTGCATCAGAACAATGCATACATGCCACTGAAAGTGAGCGCTCACCAGGAACTCCATCGTTAATCGTAACAACACGTCTACGATTAACACCCCAGGGAACCTCATTTTCATTTTTACATGCTGTTACGCAGCCATTACATTCATTACAGCGTTCAGCATCACAATAAAATTTCATACGAGCCATGTTGATATTCCCCTATACTTTACTTATACGACACAGGCTACATTTAGTTTCCTGCATTTGTGTGACTGAATCATAACCATAGGTCATAGCAGTATTACACGCTTCACCCAGAATATATGGATCAGAGCCCTTAGGGTATTTAGATCTGAGATCTTTACCCTCAAACACCCCGCCAAAGTGATAAGGCATGAAGGCTACTCCAGCACCAACACGTCTGGTGATCATGGCTTTAACTTTGACCTGTGCACCTTCGGGAGTGGCAACCCAGACATCATCACCATCTTTGATATTGGCATTATTGGCATCACGAGGATGAATTTCAACAAACATATCCTGCTGTAATTCTGCCAGCCATGGGTTGGAGCGGGTTTCATCACCACCACCCTCATACTCCACTAATCGACCAGAGGTTAAAATAATCGGAAAGTCCTTAGAATAATCCTTAGCCTGAATCGAACCATACCGAGTAGGTAGTCTCCAGAATGATTTCCTATCATCATAAGTAGGATATTTTTCAACCAGGTCACGGCGACTGGTATATAAAGGTTCTCTGTGAATTGGAACAGGATCCGGGAAAGTCCAGACCATAGCTCGAGCCTTGGCATTACCAAATGGTGAGCAGCCATGTTTTATTGCCACTCGCTGAATACCGCCTGAAAGATCGGTTTTCCAGTTTTTACCTTCCGCCAGTTTCTTTTCTGCATCGCTCAGTTCATCCCACCAGCCCAGCTTTTTCAGCAATTTTTCTGAAAACTCCGGATAACCATCTTTAATCTCTGAGTCTTTACCATAAGAGTTTTCTGCCAGCAGATTAACCCCGTTACGCTCGACACCAAAACGTGCACGGAAAGTCAGACCACCATCTGCAACCGACTTACTTGTGTCATATAGATTAGGTGTTCCGGGATGGTTCATATCTGCTGTTCCCCAGCATGGCCATGGCAGACCATAATAATCTCCATCACAGGGACCACCTTCCGCTTTAAGGCTGGTGTAATCAAACTGTCCCCAATTCTGTTGATGCTTTTTCAATCGTTCCGGACTTTGTCCGGTATAGCCAATAGTCCACAAGCCATTATTGAGTTCTCTGGTAATATCCTCGATTAGAGGTTCATCATTTTCTACTTTAATGTTTTTAAACATTTGATCAGCAATATTTAGCTTCTTCGCCAGTTTATACATAATAGTATGATCCGGTGAGGACTCAAATAATGGCTCAATAACTTTGTCACGCCATTGTATAGAACGATTGGATGCAGTGATGGAACCATAGGTTTCAAATTGAGTAGCTGCCGGTAATAAATACACACCATCCGTTCTATCATGCATAACAGCTGAAACGGTAGGATAAGGATCAACCACCACCAGCATATCCAGTTTTTCCATTGCTGTTTTCATTTCTTTACCACGGGTCTGGCTGTTGGGTGCATGTCCCCAGAAAATCATTCCCCTGACATTGTCTTTTTGTGCAATATTGCCTTTATCTTCAAGTACACCATCTATCCAGCGAGAAACTGGAATACCTTTGGTGTTCATCACATGAATATCTTTGTCCTTTTTCTTTTCATAACTACCGCCGTCAAACTGTCCCTTCACCCACTCATACTTGAGACCCCAGACTCCAGACCAATGTTTCCACGCCCCTGAAGATAAGCCATAATAGCCAGGTAGAGTATTAGCAAGTACACCCAGGTCAGTCGCACCCTGAACGTTATCATGACCACGGAAAATATTTGTACCACCACCGGACACACCCATATTGCCCAATGCCATCTGGAAGATACAATACGCACGAGTATTATTATTACCAATAGTATGTTGCGTTCCGCCCATACACCAGATGAAGGTTCCAGGACGATGAGATGCCATGGCTTTAGCTGCAGCATAGACCTGATTTTTTGGTACACCAGTAACCTTCTCTACTTCTTCCGGTGTCCATTTTGCTACTTCCTTACGAATATCATCCATGCCATAGACACGCTGATTGATAAACTCTTTATCTTCCCATTTGTTTTCAAAAATATGCCATAACATACCCCAGACAATGGGTACATCTGTGCCCGGACGTATTTTTAAATAATAATCGGCATGAGCTGCTGTTCTAGTAAAACGAGGGTCTATAACAATAATAGGCGCATTATTTTCTTCTTTGGCTTTCATAATATGCTGTAAAGCAACGGGATGTGCTTCAGCCGGATTACTTCCAATCATTAATACCGCTTGTGAATTATGGATATCATTAAATGAATTGGTCATCGCACCATAGCCCCAGGTGTTAGCTACACCTGCCACTGTCGTAGAGTGACAAATGCGTGCCTGATGGTCGACATTATTAGTGCCCCACATGGCAGCAAATTTTCTAAACAAATAAGCCTGTTCATTATTATGTTTTGCTGAACCTAGAAAGTAGACAGAGTCAGGACCCGACTGTTGTCGAATTTCAAGCATCTTGTCGCCAATTTCATTAATTGCCTGTTCCCATGATACTTTTTTCCACTTACCATCAACTAATTTAGTTGGATATTTAAGACGACGCTCACCATGTCCATGTTCTCTTATCGCTGCACCTTTGGCACAGTGTCCACCCTTATTAAATGGATGATCAAATGCAGGTTCCTGTCCTGTCCAGACACCATTTTGTACTTCAGCAATGATCCCGCAACCTACCGAGCAATGTGAACAAATAGTTTTTACTTGTGTTGTCTCACCTTTTGTTACTTCCTTTGCTTCGGCTTTTTTCATCATTCCCAAACCAAAACCAGTACTTACAATCGCACCACCGCTAGCCATTAACCCGGAATTTCGTAAAAAAGTTCTCCGTGATACAGCCTGTCCAGAAGACATTCCCTGGTGATTAGTTTCTCCCGTTGCAGGAGAAGTTGCTGAATCTTTCACAACAACATGTTCAGATACTTTTCTTAATTTCATTTTCTACCCCTCTTTGAGTAGCACAAAATTAACAGACATTTTTTAAGAATTTTTTACTCAAAATTATTCAGTCAATTTTTTATTGGTTAATAGCACTTCTAAGTAACTTAAAATTAGCTAAAGGCTACAGATTAACTTACGGCCGATTTGTAATAATCAAGTATATGATTGCTCAGATGATAACCCTGCTGTTGTTTTATCTCCGGAGTTTCTTCTTCCATTGCCACGACACTACCTGGCACGGAAGCAACAACAGCAACACTGACACTTGCTGATATTGAATCACGCATAAATTTTCTTCGCTTTGTATCAACAGACTGCTTCATATCTTTATTCATTACTGCTCCTCCACTAAGGACTGCTATCTACTAAAAATTATTTAACCTGGAAACTATACAGGCATGGCCAGGTATTTCTTTTCAAATGCACTGAATGCCTGTCCAAATCGTCCTACAGAACGATAAAAAACTGATGACTCTGCCTGACTTAAATCTTTATAAAAATAATCCTGCCAACTTGATATATGTGCGCTAAAAAACTTTTCTTGCTGATTTATGCTAGAGCCTTCATCAATCATCATCGCCATAACCTCACATAAGGCAGCAATATGATCCTCAGGTTCATGAACATTATCATTACGCTCAAAACCTAGAACAGCTAATTCATCTCTTAAAGCACTTAAGGGTCTTTCCATAAGAAAACCGGTCAAATACCAGGATGCATAGGGCATCAACTCACCTCGTCCCAGACCAATAAACAGTGCATGAAATTCATCATCCACTGCATCAACATCAATGGCTGTTGCTGACACACCCAACATTGACATTGCCAGGACTAACTCATCCTCCTGCTGCTCTATGCTTGAAAATACAGAGATATTATCCAAGGTACTTTTATCAGGGGCTGTGCGCATAAGTCCCGCCAACATCTTATACACTGATGAACGATAATGCTGTTCTTCAGCAATAAAATCTATTGCTTCCTGCTCCGCTGAGTTTTTTTTAACAGTGGCTTTCTGAGTAATATTTACTGAAACAGGGTTTATTAAGTCAGATTGTCTTTCAGTTATCATCATATTTCCTGATATATAGGTAGAGCAATTAACGAGCCACTTCTAAAGTGAAAAAAATGACTTATAAGGAGTAAAATAACTAAGCAATTCGTTTAATGAATTGCTTTTTCGTTTTGTAGTGCCATTGCATCTTCATCCTGAACAACATCAACCACTCTACAGTCCTCACACATTTTTAAACGATTACGCGCTCGTTCACTTTGAAACATACTATGATGCTGTAGTTTAAGTAGTATAGTTGTGATTACTGATACCGTTGCGAAAGGCTTACCACAGGAGATACAGTCAAACGGAGCTTCTTCATGAAGTATTCGAGATTGGTTACGCTGCTCACGATCAAAGAGAAATCGAGGTGAAATAGTGATCGCCTGCTCAGGACAAGTTCTGGTACACATACCACATTGTAGACAATTGGCTTCAATAAATTGTATTTGTGGTACACCATTACCCGATTGCAGAGCCTTACCGGGACAAACTGATACACATGACTGACAAAGAGTACACTTATCATCAATGGAGGCACTACCAAACATTGCACCACTGGATAAAGAAATCATCACTTTATTTTTATCAGCCTGCTGACAAAGATGATCAATGGCAAAAAATGCAGCCTGTCTCTTACCGCCACTGGCAGAAAAATAAGCAGGTGTAATTTCCCGCATCATAATAGACTGTTGCCTTTTCATATCTTCCGCAGTCACTAATCTGATACTATCTTGTGCGTAGTTTAATGCAGAAAGTATTTCTGTTGCCGTACTCAGCTGCATAGATAGTTCATCAGCTACATTTTTCGGCATAGCTCCATTATCTATCAGTAATACAGTACGTGCACCATAAGCCAGAGCACTTAACCACACTTCCATTCCAATACTGGCCAGCTCTTCAACATTTACATTCAGGATATTATTTTGATTTGATAACTGATGAGCATTGCCATCATCTTCTACCATAAAGGCTAGGATAGGTTCCTGGCCACCTTCCTCTGCATAAGTACGCAACATAATGCGAATTTTCTTTAATAAATCTTTAGCCTGAGGATAGGCATAAGTCAGCGCGCCACTGGGACAAACTGTCGCACAAACACCCCCGCCCTGACAGAGTTGTGAACTGACTTCAATCACACCTCCAATTGAAGTAATGGCTTCAGCCGGACAACTATCAATACAGCGTGTGCAAGCAGTGATGCCGGAACGGTTATGCGCACAAATTGAAGAATCATAATTTGTATAACGTGGTTTTTCAAAGCTGCCTGTCATTTCAAACAACTCATCAAGTACCATCAATAAATTCACTTCTTCTGTGCTGGAAACAAAATAGCCCAGCGGTTTCATAGCCATGTTTAATAAAGGCTGATCACTCAAATCCAGAATCAGATCAACTTCTATAGTTTCTGCATTAGCCTTACCTTTTTCACCCAAGTGGATTTTAAATGCCCCAAGATAACCTTGAATTTTAACATCCCTACCACCTACAGCCACTACTGGAACACCGGGTTCTTCTGCGCCACTGGTTAGAATAACCTGTGGATGTAACTTCTCTGTTAAACGGGGAGCAAACTCCATTGCATGCATACCACCAATCACTGCAATTCGTCCTAGAGATTGAAATGTCACCAGACTGGTTGGAGTCACGGATTCATTGTTAAAGGCTTGAATTGCTTTTTGACGAGCAGTTTCATTGCTCAAAGCATTTGAACTTTCATTAATTTCAGTCATATAAAAATATTACTCATGCTAGGTTATCAATATTATTTTGGTTAGTTTTTTGTACTTCAGGATTATTGTATGTGTCTGTTGTTTGTATATCAGTGGATTCACTTTTTTCATCTTCAGTACTGCTGCTATTTAGAGAAACTATTTCATCACTCTCAATAGTTTCAGTTTCAGCTTCCTCTGCAGCAAGCTGTAACTTTCTTTTAGCTTCTTCTTCCATTTGAAAATGCATATCTGCCGTCACAATATCACCCAGACTTTCAAATGAAGTAAATTCTTCATCGTAATCATCCAGACCATCACAAACATTAAAACTTTGCCCGTGAAACAGTTGATGCAGGGCCAGTTTTCGTAATTTATCACTCACCCCCGGGGATAAAAATCCACTATAGTCTGAATCTTCATTCAATTTATTCAGATCAGGCATATCCTTATCACAGAGTACAATCTGTTCTTCATTTGTTGCTGATAATAAGGTTTTACCTTCTGTACCTTGTTCCCTTATTTGATCAGAAGATTCTGCAACGAAATTTATTTCTGCTGTAGCTAAATTACTTTCATTATTATGCTTACTTTGAGATTGAAGCTTACATTTTGACCAACGAGATAAGAACCCTTGTGAGTTATCCGCCTGATTTTGATGCTCATCAGCTACTTTACTCATATAACATGCTTCCTACTGTCAATATCCTGTTTCCAATTGGTGCGCTTACGCTTGAACTTCTTTTCCGGAGCATAGTGACTAAGAATAAAAGCCTCACTCCAACGATATAATTCTGCTGGCAAATCAACTGCGTAAACTATTTCATCACCTTCCAGATATGAATGTGCGGCGTCATAACTAAGACTAACCAAAAAAGGTGTGGGAATATCATCTTCATTCTGTTCAGCAACAATAAAGCAACGAGGTGTAGCAGAAATTAGATTGTAATAGTAACTTTCACATTCATCTGCAAATAGTTCCAGCTTGAAGCCTGTGTTCAAATATTGAGTAATAACTTCCTGCTCAAAAATAATAATAGGTGTATTTTCTATATTAGTATCAACATCACCCTGTTCTCCAACCGTAACACCAATTGCTTCCCATATTTCATCGACCCACTTATTATCTGAAATGGATTTCTGCATGATAACTGAAACAGGAAAACTAGATGATAGACGCTCTCCAGTCCCTTCTAAAGCCATAGCTTCCGGCATAAATAAACCTCATATAAAAATATACTTTTTACTTTCACTTTTTGCTTTCACATCGAGCATTGAGCAAGTTATATACCAATAATTATTCTTCTACTGTTCTCAATAGCAAAGAAAAATAATCCGTAAAATGGAAAACAATTAAGTGAGACATTATGTCTCACCGACTATTTTAAATGGACAGAAACCACCACTATTTGATCTTTCAATGTGTGAATTTGATTGAATCATTTACTTTTTTAATACGGTATAAATATTGCTCTTATTTTTTCCAACACTAGCAATAGTCAATAACAAACAAAGTAAATTATGATTAAAAAGGTTTATAAAATGGCAGAAACTTATTCCACCTACCAGCCACAGCTCACTGATGCAGGCCTGGAAGCAACCGAGGCGGTTAGTGCTGTTAATGAATTAGGCCAAGTGTGTAATGGCTATATTGCAGCTGAACGGGCACTCACCATTTATCTGAACAAACGTGAGATTGTCACACTGATGACATTGGGGACTAATCCTGAATTACTGGTATTAGGCTGGCTGAAGAACCAACGGCTGGTACATGATATCAATGATGTACAATCACTTCAGGTTGATTGGGAAACAGATTCCGTTGCCATTACTACGTTCAAACCGATTGATAATCTGGATAAGAAACTGGGGCGAAAAACAGTAACAACCGGTTGTGGACAGGGTACAGTTTTTGGTGGGCTTATGGATGATCTGGATAACATTAACTTGCCCAGAGTTCAGCTAAGACAATCAAGAATTTATGCTTTATTAAGTGTACTTAATCATCACAACGATGTTTACAAACGTGCAGGAGCAGTCCATGGTTGCGCCCTTTGTGAGGATACTACAATGGATATATTTGTAGAGGATGTGGGACGCCATAATGCAGTTGATGCCATTGCCGGACATATGTGGCTGCACAATATTTTAGGACGAAATAAATTCTTTTATACAACAGGACGTCTTACATCTGAAATGGTTATTAAAGGAGCATTAATGGGTATCCCTGTACTTCTTTCACGTTCAGGTGTCACACATATGGGACTGGAAGTCGCACAAAAAGTGGGTGTCACTTTAATTGCCAGGGCCAAGGGCAAGCATTTTCTAGTCTATAATGGCGCTGAAAATATTGAATTTGATGCGATACCTGATTCTTTACGAAGTAAATCTTTGCAAACAGAATTCTCACAAAAGAATCAGCAAACTGTTCAGGCTATTTAAATATTATTATAACCACCACTAGAGCATGTAAACTATGTCTGTTGTAACTACTGAAAATAATGCCTTTATGAGCGTCAAACAAGTTGCAGAATATCTGCACCTGAATGAAAAAAAAATTTATGCTCTGGTTAATGATGGGCACATACCAGCAACCAAAGTCACTGGCAAGTGGATGTTTCCGCGTGAACTGATAGACAGCTGGATGCATAACTCAGCACATGGTGGTTTACTGACTGATCGTTTGATCATTGCAGGTAGCGATGATCCCCTGCTATATCGCATTATCCAGCAATTTGCTCAGGAAACAGGCAATCATGCACTAATTAGTTATACTCCAACAGGAACTCGACTTGGTCTGGATTTATTACAAACAAACCGTGTTGATGTTTGTGCTATTCACTGGGGGCCCGATAAAGAAAGTCACTTACGCCACCCTGCATTGCTAAAACAACATAGTCAATTTCGTCAATGGGTTCTTATCCGGGCTTTTCAACGTGAACAGGGACTAATCATTAAGCCCTCTCTGAAACAAAAAATTAGTGATATTGAGAAACTATTCAGCCCGGAATATCGCTGGGTATCAAGACAAAATGGTTCAGGAGCACATCGTTTTTTATTAGAAATACTCAGCCAATATAACAAAAATTTTGATTTGCTTAACTGTAGTTCACACGCATTTTCAGAGCGCGAAGCTGCTGCAGAAATTGCTATGGATCATGCTGATGTCTCAGCTGGAGCACGTTCAGCAGCAGTAGAATATGGCCTTGAGTTTATTCCTTATGGCTGGGAATCTTTTGACCTGGCTTTACCCCGTAATATCTGGTTTCGTCGTTTATTTCAAGATCTTATCAATCAACTAAAATCCAGTTCCAGCCATCATCTTACTGAAAAATTATCCGGCTATAACCTGAGTGAATCCGGTAAGCTAGTTTGGGGGGAAGATTAAGATTGTTTCCATAGCTGTACTTTACGTTCAAGAGTTTTTCTTGAAATACCCAGAATTCTGGCTGCGGCAGATTTATTACCGGACTCTTCATCCAGGACTTTAAGGATATGCTGTTTTTCAATATATTCCAGTTTCTTACTGGGTGGATTATCATTAACAGGAGTATCTCTGATGACAGAGTTATTGCTTGTCAATCCTTGTAGACATTTTCCCGGTACGGTATCTAATAATAAACATCGTTCAATCACATTTCTTAGCTCACGCACATTTCCCGGCCAGTCATATTCCTGCAGTCGTAATAACTCTGCTTCATCATATGAAGGTTGGGCAATTCCCAACTGTACTGATAAAGTCGAAATAAAGTGTTTAGCAAGTATCGGTATATCATCTTTTCGTTCACGTAAGGAAGGCATACGAATATCAAGTACATTAAGTCGATAAAATAAATCTTCCCGAAATGCTCCCTTCTTTACTTGTTCTTTTAAATTTTTATTAGTTGCCGTAATTATTCTTACATCAAGTGAAACTTCACGGTTAGAACCAACAGCCCTAATTGAACGCTCCTCCAAAACTCTCAATAAATGTGCCTGCATGGGTAACGGCATTTCACCAATTTCATCTAAAAACAGAGTACCTTTATTGGCATAACTAAATAGGCCATCCCGAGCCTGATGTGCTCCGGTAAAGGCACCTTTTTTATGACCAAACAATTCACTTTCCAACAACTCTGCAGACATAGCGCCACAATTAATAGGCACAAAACTGCCGGGGCGCATACTCCAGCGATGAATTGCTCTTGCAACCAGTTCTTTACCCGTACCGGACTCGCCTTCAATAAATATTGTTGATGGCATTGGAGCAACACGCTTGATAGTCTGACAGACACTATGAATTGCTTCACAATCTCCTACAATACCCGTACTATCATAAATATCATCTATCTGCCGACGCTGTATAAAATTTTCACGTTTTACTTTTTTATATTCAAAAAAGTTTTTTACTGTCGCTATCATCTGCTCATGATTAAACGGCTGTAAAATAACATCTGCTACTTTGGTTTGCAGCAACTTCATTGTTGTGTCCAGAACAACCTTGTCAGTCATAATAATTATACCGCTATCATCTCCTTTTTCACTCAGTGAATTTATCCATTTAACCGCTATCTCATTTGGCTGAGATATTTTAATAATGATTAAATCAAAGTAGCAGCGCTGCAGCAAAATATCCGCTTCTTCAATATTCTCTGCAACTTCTACCAGAGTAACAATTTTTTTTAAGCCACTCTGTAATGCATTATCCACAGGAGAGTCTTTATCTATAATTAAAGTAGACGTCATGCTCACATCTGACTTTTCCCCCGAGTAAAGATCTATCTCTTCAACAGCCCCCATGCACTACTACTCCCATAACATTTTTTAATTATTTTTATTGTTATTTTAAGTGCCATGATTATTTATCACTTTCATTAATAATAGTATTGATAAAATAATCAGATGCGACATCTTGACCCAATTTATAACATATTTAAGAGACATTCTGTCTATTTATTTTGAATTTTTTCAATAAATATGTCATTTCAAATTCAAATTATATTTAACTTTTCCTTAAGAATAGCAATTACTACATAAATAAAAGCGATTAACTCAATAATTCAAAATTTATTTATGTATGGCATTATTATTGCCTTAAGTTATAAGCACTCCATCAGGATAAATAACACCTAGTAAGCATAAGTAACTCTGGAAAGTTAAAATGACTGTACCTGCTCCAACTATCCGCTCACAGATCACAGCAATTATTCTTGCTGGTGGTCAAGGCAAACGCATGGGTGGCAAAGACAAGGGGCTTGTTAAATTTTGTAATCATTCATTGATTCAAAGCGTCATTGAAAAAATACTCCCTCAGGTTGAGCATGTTATGATTAATGCCAATAGAAATACTGCTGAATATGAAGCTTTTGGGTATCCCGTCATTGCAGATGCTGTGACAGATTTTCAGGGACCATTAGCAGGATTTATGGCAGCAATGAATGCAGTCTCCAGCAATTATATTGTCTGTGTTCCCTGTGATGGTCCCATGTTATCAGATAAACTTGTGCAGCGGCTTTATAGCCAGCTGGAAAGGGAAAACACTGATATTGCAGTTGCTCATGATGGTAATAGAATGCAGCCTGTCTATGTATTAATCTCAACTCATTTAAAAACGAGCCTACAGGAATATTTACAATCCGGGGAAAGAAAAATTGATCGTTGGTATGCTAACCACAAAATATCAATAGTGGATTTTTCTGATATCCCGGAAACCTTTATCAATATTAATACCCGTCAGGAACGTGATTCACTACAAAACAAAAGGAATGCAGCATGATTCAGTGTCCTATCCCCGTCATTGGATTTTGTGCCTTCAGTGGAACGGGTAAAACAACATTACTCACACAGTTAATACCAATACTCAAACAGGTTGGAATTAACATTGGAGTAATTAAACACGCTCACCATAATTTTGAGATTGATCATCCTAATAAAGATAGTTTCAAATTACGTCAGGCTGGAACGGAACAAATGTTAATTGTTTCTGACAATTGTATAGCAAAAATAAAAGATACAGATTTTCATAATAATAGAATAAATCTTCAGGATATGATCAATGAACTGGATATTGAAACGCTTGATCTGATATTAGTTGAAGGTTTCAAACATTATAATTTTCCAAAAATAGAATTACATCGTCCTGAAATTAAGGCACCATTAATCTTCCCCAATGATAAGAGTGTTATTGCTATCGCTACTGACAGTAAATTTATATCTAAATCTACTAGCCTACCGGTATTGGATTTAAATAATATTTATGAGATTTCTGATTTTATACACGATTATATTAGTGCAAATACAAATACTATTTTTGAAATGGAAATGTATAGATAAAATACAATACTAACTGCTAAAATTCATAGTAAGAGCGCACTAATGATAATATATTATCTGTCTGCAGCATTCATATTTTTTCTCGAGTCTCTATTTTTAACTTGATAAAAGTCATCTCCCAATATCACAAATTACTGATAAATCCGCCTGGTCTTATATTTCCATGGATGAGTTTGAACATTTTCGTGAAAAAATTGATCAAACTTACCATACATTCCAAAGGTTTAATCCAAAACCTCATGAAATACGGGTTAATTGATTTCCATATTGATGTTAAATAAATCCAATAATGGAGAACGACCAAATAAAGCATGAGGACAATTATCAGTGCTGTGCCGAATAGCCAGACGGTTGCGGGGGTGGGGACGGCGGAAGGTTGATACGTATAAGTCTCAATGCCGACGATGGTGATATTCTTTTTCTCGGCCGTCAATCCCAATATGTTAGTGGGGCCTCTGACGCCGAGAGCCGTGGCTCCAAAGCTCAACCCTCCGCTTATGTAGGCG
>Ga0164313_10002254_pt1 | contig 17309 bp, 15 predicted proteins | sample GuaBasSedimGuay4_FD_113735 | JGI IMG/M metagenome (GOLD analysis project Ga0164313, IMG submission 113735) | Subseafloor sediment microbial communities from Guaymas Basin, Gulf of California, Mexico - Guay4, Core 4569-4, 0-3 cm | ecosystem: Environmental > Aquatic > Marine > Hydrothermal vents...
GGCGTTTATCAATGATGGCCAGTTCGGTATCAAGGCGTTTGGCAATGGCCCTGGCGCGTACTACACCACCCACATCCGGCGACACAACAACCAGCCCCTCACTGCGCTGATGTTGCCAGATATCGGCCAGCGTCAATGGTGAGGCATAGACATTGTCCACGGGAATATCAAAAAAGCCCTGGATTTGATCAGCGTGCAAATCGATGGTCACCACGCGATCTGTACCAACCACACCAATCATTTTGGCGGCAACCTTGGCTGTAATAGGTACTCGCGCGGACCGGGGGCGGCGATCTTGCCGGGAATATCCGAAATATGGGATGACCGCTGTGACACGGCTCGCAGAAGCACGTTTAAGTGCATCCACCAACACCAGAAGCTCTACAAAATTGTCGGCCGCCGGTGCGCAGGTTGGTTGAATCAGGTAAATATCACGACCACGGATGTTTTCCATGATCTCCACTGCCACTTCGCCATCGCTGAAGCGATCAACAGTTGCCTTACCCATGGGAACACCAAGCTCCCGGGCAATGTCATTTGCCAACTTGGGGTTGGCATTACCAGCAAATATCATCAGGGAATTTTCGGACACGGTGTCACACCCTTGGCTGAATAGTTAACTGCCTGAAATATTACCATTAAAAAATGGCTGGGACGGCAGGACTCGAACCTGCGAATGCGGGGATCAAAACCCCGTGCCTTAACCACCTTGGCCACGTCCCAATCGTTTTCATTCTTTTCTAAATACTACTCTGCTGACACGCTATCCAGCAAATGTGACCGGTCAACGCCACCCACAGCGCGGACATTATATCGGCATTTTAATTCGTGTGCCGTGTTGATTGCAGACTTTTTGCAACTAAATGATAAAAAAACTGTGCTGCCGGTGCCACTCATGCGGGGTTCTCCCCAAGCGCACAAATCCTCCATTATGTTTTTAAGTTCCGGATACATCGCAAGAGCTGCGCTCTCACAATCATTTCTGCCTACCTTCAGGCTGGTCCGTGTCATGTCCACAGGATTGGAGTCACGCTTAAGTGACGGATGTTGAAATACATCCGCGGTGGAGATACTGAAGTCTGGAAATACCAACACATAATACCGTTGACCAAGCTCTACCGGACATAATTTCTCACCGCGACCTTCCGCCCACGCGCTGTAACCGCGCACAAATACCGGAACGTCAGCGCCTAACTCCAGCCCCAGGTCAGCCAGTTGCTGCTCAGAGTTCCCCAATGACCATAGCTGGTTTAATGCAAATAGCACCGTTGCCGCATCTGAACTGCCGCCACCGAGACCGGCACCCATTGGGATTCGTTTGAGCAATTCTATATGAACACCTTTTTTTATACCGTGACGGGTTTTTAAAAGGTGTGCGGCGCGCACGCATATGTCTTCTGCTTCCGGAATATCATCAATATTACAGCTACGACTAATCTGTCCACTCTTATTGACAGAGAAACGTAACTCATCACCCCAGTCCAATATCTGAAACAGTGTTTGCAATTCGTGATAGCCATCGGGCCGGCGACCGGTAACATGCAGAAACAGATTTAATTTTGCCGGGGCAGGCCAGCACCGAAGCAGTGCTTCAGTTTGAGAAGAAATGTTAGTGCACCGCATCATAATTATTGGTACTTGCAGCCATTTGCCAACGGCTAACGGCAAGTTTTACACGATAATTATCACGTGTGGCATTCAGCCTCTTTGGCAAGCTGATTCCGGTGGTTGAATCATATCGACCAAAGTTTACTTTCCAGCCGAACTGATCCAGGCTTATCAGCAGTCCATTTGGATCAAGCTCCTTTTGTGCACTGTCGCCCGGCGCTGCCAGGCCTCGCACCCACCACTGTAATGCCTCCACAGGTATGGGCCAACCCATGCGATCCTGTATCAGGCTATCGACACCCGGCGCGATTTGTTCAATACCGTTGGCCTCTTTCAAGATCGCAGCTTCGGGGCCAATTTGTAAATGCCAGGCACCACGCCCCATGGCACCGTGGAAATCGAGTTCACTATTGCCTGCCTTCACCTGCCACTGTAATTTCCCGCTGCCACCACGATCACCATCGTCAAGTGAAATCCTGCCCACCAGGCTCCATTCCACCATCGTACCGAGTATTACAGCGCGTTCCTCATACACCACCTCCTTATCGGGGAGAGGGTCCTTGACTGAAACACCACTACAGGCATTTAGCACAAGAAATACAAAAATGAGGCTAAGCGGCTTCCTCAAAGTGACCTGTTTCAAGGTGCATCCACAAGTCGCTGCATGGTTTCAAGCAATGTTCTGTTATCACCACCCATCTGCATACCCAGTTCCCAGAGTGAACGTGCCTCGTCTTTTTGCCCCCGGGCCCACAACACCTCACCGAGATGTGCAGCAATTTCTGCATTACGCAAGGTTTTCCAAGCCTCTCTCAGATACCGCTCGGCTTCTTCCAGACGCCCAAAACGGTAGGCAATCCACCCCATGCTATCAATAATGGAAGCATCTTCGGGCTCAAGTTCGTACGCTTGAAATATCAGCAACTCTGCTTCGTCATAGCGGTCTGTGCGGTCGGCCAGTGTATATCCCAAAGCATTGATTGCCGCCGCATTGCCAGGCTGACTCGAAATAATCTTGCGTAAATCATTTTCAGCCAATTCCAACTGATCCAATTCGACCGCCAACAGCGCCCGGGCATATCGCAGTGGTATTTCTCCAGGCAGGTCCGCCAGGGCATCGTTGAGCAGCTTCATGGCTTCATCCGCTTGTGAGGCGTCCTGAAGAATTTGCGCTTCAGCCTGGTAACTCTGGGATCTGATACCCTGATCCGTTTGGATGCGAAGCTGGATCAACAAGTTGCGTGCTTCTTCAACATCAGCCAATCCGGCCAGTAAAAATGCCTGGCGCATGACTGCTCTAAGGGACTGTTTGCCTGTGACCTGCTTATACCAGTTGATAGCCTCACGATGATAATCCAGTAACTCTGCACTTTGTGCCGCCTGAAAAGCAACACCAGGAGAACCGTCGTACCGGGCCACCGAAAAGCCCTGGTACAGCAACTCTGCACTTTCCCTGTCACCGGCATCAAGCGCGAAGACAATGCGGGCGAATCTCATATCAGGCGTATCGGGCACCTGGGCTAACACCTCTTGTGCAGTAGTGAAATCGTTACTTCTCTTCAGCAATTCTGCATAAGACATGGCAATTTGCCGGTCGCCAGGATTTGACACCCAGGCCTGCTTGAATCGCTTCAACGCAAGTGTCTCGTAACCGAGATTGATAGCCAGCCTGCCAGCCCAGGCAAGGAGATCAGACTTTTGCGGCTCCAGGGCGATAGCCTCGTTGATGAGTTCATTTGCCCGGCCCAGGTCACCATTACGTGCTGCAAGCTGGCTGCGGGCCATCAATGCATCCACATTTGACTCGGCATCAAAATCTCTCAGCAGGTTGGCCATTACCTTATTGGCCCTCACCTGGTCATTTGCTGGCGCCAACAGCATTGTGACGATGCGCCAGCCATGTGCCTGGTTGCCGGCAGACAATTCAAGAATTTTTGCGAGCTGGTATTCCGCACCAACATAGTCGCCTTCCCTCAGCCTTGATCCGGCAGCCAATTCCCGCGCATCCAGGCTCCGGGGATCAAGCATCGCCCAGCGATCCGATGCCAATGCAACCAACTGCCACTCCCCTGCTGAAACGGCTACCTTGGCAGCACGTTCAGCAATCCCGGGATCGTCAGATGCCAGTGCCGCTTCAAGATACTCAGCCGCGGCACCGGAGAAATCGCCTTCTGCACCCAATACCTCGGCAGAAAAAACGTGGTACATCACATCGGGATCAGTTGGCGCCAACTCAATGGCAGGGACTTCATTGGCCGCCTGATCTTCTCGCACAGGGGGGGCATCTGCAGTCAATGACACAGGTGATTTTTGTACTGATGAACAGCCCGCCATTAATAACATGACGAAAATGAACACGCCCAGCACCCTTTTCATGAAACAATAGTCAAAATTCATAAGACGAAGGATAACTGCTTGCGGCCAGTGAACCAATCCCCGATGACGATGATTAATGATATTTGTGTGCTGAACCGGCATCAGCTGAATGCCAGACTTGATATTACTGTGACTGACAAGCAAAATCGTTACGTTTTTTAAAAAAACAATTTCTCATGCCACTAATTACAATCGGAATCAGCCACCACACAGCAACGCTCGAAACTCGCGAGAAGATCGCAATCGCGCGGACGGATTATGCTGTGCGGGTAAAAGAGCTTTCTGCGCTCGATGGTGTCGAAGAAGTTGTTGTAGTCAGTACCTGCAACCGGACTGAGATATATAGCGTTGGTCAAAAACACAGTCGTGACCAAATACGCCGGTGGCTGCAAACCAAAGGTGGTTTGAGTGATATTGAAATGGATACCCACTGTTACGTACGCGAACGCGAGAATGCAGTTCGTCACCTCTTCCGGGTTGCAGGAGGGCTGGAGTCACTGGTGCTGGGCGAATCACAAATTGTCGGCCAATTAAAAGAATCCTGGCAATTGGCCCACGAAGCCGGAGGCGTAGGCAAGGTTCTGGACCGCTTGTTTCAGCATGCTTTTGCCACTGGCAAGCGAATCCGTAGCAGAACAGGTATTGGCGAGCACCCGGTATCGGTCGCATATACGACCGTCATGCTGGCAAAACAGATATTCGGAGACCTGGCAAGCAAGACCGTCATCCTGGTCGGTGCAGGCGAGATGATTGATTTGTGTGGTCGCCACCTTCATGACAGGGGGGTATCAAGCCTTATTATCGCTAACCGCAGTTTGGATCGTGCCACCCAACTGGCCGACCAGTTCGGTGCACATGCCGTTTCGCTGGCAGATTTGCCAGGGATTTTACACAAAGCCGACATACTGATCAGTTCTACCGCATCCCAGGAACCGGTCATTCACCCGAAAGCAATCAAAACAGCACTCAAACAACGCCGGAATCAACCAATGTTTCTGGTTGATATTGCCGTACCCAGGGATATACACCCCGACGTCGGCAAACTCGGTAATGTGTACCTGTATACGATTGACGATTTGCAAAAAGTGGTGGACAAGAACCTTTCCAAGCGTAGCGAGGCCGCGAAAGACGCCGGAACGGATGTCAGCCAGTCAGTTGATGAGTTCATGCGCTGGCTAAACAGTGCAAGGGCTGCTGTTTACTTACAAAACCTGCATAAACATGCCCGTATGAACAGTGAAGAACTGACGGCAAAGGCACTCCGAAAAATCAAAGCCGGCAAAGATCCGGAGCAGGTCATCACGCAACTGGCGAATACCCTGGCCAAGCGAATTTTACACCTGCCCAGCACCCGCTTGCGCCAGGCGGCGGAAGAGCAAGACGATGAATTGCTCAGAGTGGCCAACCGGCTATTCGAACCGGAGGATTAATGAGCCTTTTACCCTCAATACACGCCAGGCTACACCAGGCACAAGACCGGCATGAAGAAATTTCCATGCTGCTGTCCACGCAGGAAGTCATGGCGGATCAAAACCGCTTTCGTGAACTATCGGTGGAATACTCGCAACTTGAACCGGTGGTAACAACCTGGGCAAAATGGCAACAGGCTGGTCAGTCCATAAAAGAAGCACAGGATCTGCTCAATAGCCGCGATGCTGAAATGAAAGAACTCGCCAACGAAGAGTTCGCCAGCGCGACCGAACAACAGCAGGCACTGGAAGATCAGCTGAATGTACTGTTACTACCCAAAGACCCGGATGACGAAAACAATATATTTCTGGAAATCCGGGCGGGAACCGGTGGAGATGAAGCAGCCCTGTTTGCCGGCGACCTGTTTCGCATGTACCACCGTTATGTCGAAAACAACAAGTGGCAAATGGAAATCATCAATACCAGCAATGGTGATCACGGCGGTTACAAGGAGATCGTCGCCCGCATTATCGGACGCGGTGCCTATTCCAGGTTTAAATTTGAGTCTGGCACACACCGTGTTCAGCGGGTTCCTGAAACCGAATCACAGGGCCGCATTCATACATCGGCCTGCACGGTCGCAATCCTGGCAGAACGGGAAAGCATCGAAGGCGTGGAAATTCAAACATCCGACCTCAGAATCGACACCTTTCGAGCCTCGGGAGCCGGTGGCCAGCATGTCAACACCACAGACTCGGCAATCCGCATCACCCATTTACCCACCGGACTTGTTGTCGAATGCCAGGACGAACGCTCGCAGCACAAGAACAAGGCCCGCGCTTTATCACTTTTGAGCGCACGTTTACTGGAAAAAGAAAAAGCCGAACAGGCACGCGAACAGGCAGAAAATCGAAAACTACAAGTCGGATCGGGTGATCGCTCCCAACGTATCCGTACCTACAATTTCCCACAAGGTCGGGTTACCGACCACCGGATTGGACTCACCCTGTATAAATTGGATGAGATGCTCAGCGGTGGTCTCGATATGGTCATCGAACCACTGATTACTGAACACCAGGCCGAACTGTTGACCGAATTGGGGAGCTGAATGCGGTATCGAATTTTGCTGTTTATCCTGACCTGTTGCTTCGTCGGCAACACCCACGCAACAGATAAGAACAACAGCTACACCCTTTACCTCGTCCGTCACGCCGAGAAACAACTAGATGGTAGCCGCGACCCTGTATTAACAGTGACAGGTGAGAATCGCGCAGAACAACTTGCCAACTGGTTCCAGCACAAGGACATCAGGGTCATCTGGTCGAGCGATTACCACCGCACCCGGGATACCGCAAAACCTTTGCTCTCCAGGCTCGGTCTGAAACTGAGCATTTATGATCCTGGCGACCTGCCTGGTCTGGCTAGCCAACTGTTGCAAAAACAGCGTACCGCACTCATCGTCGGACACAGCAACACCACCCCGGATCTTGCCCGGTTATTATGCGATTGCTTTATTGAAGACATGGATGAATCAGAACATGACCGGTTGATTGTTGTAACAATCGACAGCACCGGAACAAAGGTCAAAACCTTGCAACAACACCAACTGTTTCAACCATAACGCGCGTTTCACCTAAAAGAACCCACAAATCCAAGCCGGGATACGGGTACCTTCCCCCTGAGACCGTCTCGAACAGGACGTTCGAGGACGAGCCGTTCATGGCGGGTCTCAGGGGGAAGGTACCCGTGTCGCGGCCATCGGTTGGCACAACGCGAATAGAATCCGGTGGGGATTCGCCGGAAGCGGGGTAGTCCTCCTGTGACACGCTTCAAGGCCATACCCCAGGGCACCCTCTCGACCGTTCCGGTCTCACCTTGTCCATGGCTCGCTCGGTCGCCGACGTCCTGTCGGCTCACGGTCACAGGAGGACTACCCCGCTCCCGGCGAATTGTGCAAAAACCAACATCTTGGCTTCGAAGGGTTGCATCTGTTAGGTTCTACGCGACATAAGGAAAGCAGCCACTGCCAAGTTAATGGGGGTCAGCAACGCAAGCATATCAAGGTTGTACTGGTGCTGGGGAAGCAGCAGCAATATATATGCAACCACTACTCCAGCGGCCATAACCACCGCGCCAACCCGGCGGAGCACCGGCACCAGCGCCAGTATTACGAGAGGATTAAACAACAACAGGTTGGCATTATTTCGTGTTACTTCATGATCAGTAAACAACCACAAAGCAGCGAGTATCAATCCATTTGTTACGCAGATCAGAACCCAAGCCTGACACAGGCCTGCCAACCAGACCGGCGGCATGAATTTGCCACTTAACCAGGCAAGGCCAGTGACCAACAGGCCCAAAGCCAGGTATCGATACCATATGGAGGTTGGTGCTGCGGAGGGTAAGGGATTCGAGGCCGTAAACAACATTTCATCCACCTTAACCAGTGGATCTCCAGGCTTACTTGTACCCAGCGACATGGCGGCTAACTCATCTGCCACGACCATCGGTATGAACATCTCATCCCAGCGGGTAACTTCACGATCGACCGGAGAGCCCAGACCCAATTCCAGTCCCAGGTAATACCAGAACTGCATCTGTGTCAGGCGGCGGGTCTGATCGCGGAAATTCAGAATTGCGGGGACAGTTTTGGTACGTGATGACAATTCACCATCAAGGGCAATATCAAGTGCATCCCGGATTCGTGTTGAACAGTTATTGAGATAGTAGTCATACCGATAATTGCGATTTTCCAGCTTGATCTCGTTTAGCAGGTAATCCCGTAACTGCCGGTATTGAGCGGGTTTCAGCTCAAGTTTTTGAACCCGGATGCTTCGATTTTCCTGTTGATAGAATTCGAACTCGCGGCTTGCCGGTTGGGCGACGGAGAAATACAGCATACGGCCACGCATAAAGTTCAGAAAAAAATCTTCCTGTTCAAAATCAAAATAGCCAAAATTGAAAGTATGGTCTATACCTGCTGAAGGCTCCCGTAACCATATGGCATTGTGCCCGAACCGTTCCCAATAAATCTCACCCGGGCCAAATGTTACCAGCCAGGCTTCAGTGCCATTTTCGGCAACATCGGGGATTTGGAGATCTGCAGTAGCAAAAACTGCCTGTGACCAGGCGAGCATGACAAAACACAATAACCACCGCAGGCGGCACTTAAAACAAGCCCGTATATGTGCTGTAAGCGGGCTATTCCACTTTGAGATCATTCATTTCCAACATGATGATACGGCGGTTATCAGCCGCAGTAACACGAAACTGGAACCGTTCCGCCAGGGTCACTTCCTCACCCCGCTCGGGAACCCTCCCGAACTCTGCCAACAACAAACCACCAACAGTATCGTAACCTTCATCGCTGAAATCACACTCAAACGCTTCGTTAAAATCTTCAACTTCAGCCAATGCATTCACCTGGTAGCGATTTTTACCCAGGGGTTTTATCGGCGCCTCTTCTTCCTCATCATGCTCATCATCAATTTCGCCAACGATCTCTTCCAGGACGTCTTCGATCGTGATCAGTCCGGAAACCCCGCCATACTCATCCACTACGATGGCCATATGGTTACGACTGGCGCGGAAATCCCTTAGCAACATATTCAGGCGTTTGCTTTCAGGTATCACTACAGCGGGACGGACAAGTGCTTTCATATCCATCGGGCCACCGTTTTCTGCGTAATGACGTAATAGGTCTTTGGCGAGTAATATCCCTTCAACCTCATCACGGTCTTCACCAATCACGGGGAAACGTGAATGACCGGATTCCAGAACCAGTGGCAGAAACTCATCCAGGGGCATATCCAGGGGAATAACGACCATGTGAGAACGCGGTATCATCGCATCGCGGACCTGCATTTCAGAAACCGCAAGCGCACCTTCGATCATGGCAACCGCTTCGGTATCAAGAATACCCTTTTCACAGGATTCATTTATCAGTTCTATCAGTTCTTCACGATCCCGGGGTTCAGATGAAAAAACCTTGGCTATGCGCCCCATCCAGTTTTTTTGCCCGGAACCGTTACTCGATTGATCTTCGCTCATATTAGACAGGGCCTTTGACCCTTTGACGACGCCCATTGCGCCCGACGATCAACAGGGTCGTCCCACCCTGTAATTAGTGTTTTACCAGAAGCGTGTAATGATTGCAGCATTATGTTTTAAAATTTCTTATGCAAGATCCTGGTAAGGGTCGGAAATACCCAATTTGGCCAGAATTTCTTTTTCCAATGACTCCATGACTGTAGCATCATCTGTTTGTTCGTGGTCATACCCGAGCAAGTGCAAAACACCGTGAACGGTCAAGTGCGCCCAGTGGTCGGTCTCTGCCCGTCCTTGTTCCGCTGCTTCCCTGGTCACTACCGGCGCGCAGATCAACAGGTCTCCAAGCTGAGATTGCCTGATGTCCACCGGAAGTCCTTCGGGTAGATCAGCGGGAAACGACAGAACATTGGTGGCATAATCTTTATCCCGGAAATCCCGGTTAAATTGCCGTGCCTCTGTTTCACCGACAATGCGGATGGCCAGTATGACTTGACCGGCTTTACCACCCAGCGCAGCCTCCACCCAAAGCAGGAATTGTCCGTCATCCGGAATATGATCCGCTATTGTCTCGTACTGGACCTCCAGCTCAACTTGCATCGGAACTATCGTCCGTACCGGCCCTGTCATAAGCCTGTACGATACGCTGCACCATCGGGTGTCTGACCACATCTTTCGCGCTGAAAAAACTGTAGCTGATGCCATCGACATCCTTCAAAATTCTGACAGCCTGCTTCAGGCCCGACAGTTGGTGTTTGGGCAAATCGATTTGTGTCACGTCCCCGGTAATCACAGCGGTCGAACCGAAGCCGGTGCGGGTCAGAAACATTTTCATTTGCTCTGTCGTTGTATTCTGGGCTTCATCAAGAATGATAAAAGCATCATTGAGCGTGCGTCCCCGCATAAATGCCAATGGCGCAACCTCGATCACATTGCGATCAATCAACCTGGTTACATGATCAAACCCCAGCATTTCGTATAACGCGTCATACAGGGGGCGCAAATAGGGATCAACTTTCTGGGCCAGGTCACCCGGCAGGAAACCAAGCCGTTCACCCGCCTCCACCGCTGGCCTGACCAGTACGATTCGCTGCACATGATCCGCCTGTAACGCTGCAACAGCACTGGCAACAGCCAGGTAAGTTTTGCCTGTCCCGGCAGGCCCGACCCCAAAATTCACCGCATATTTGTTGATATTGCGCAAATACAGTTTTTGATTGGGACCACGACCGCGAATGGCACCACGCTTTGTGATGATGGTGACTTCATCGGCCTGAGACTCATCATCAGCGTCTGCAATTTCAGCCATTCCGGAATCCTGCAGGTAAAGGTTGATCATTTCCGGGCTGAGAAGCTCTGTTTCAGAAAGCTTGTACAGTTGCTTCAATAAGCGGCTTGTCGCGCGGGCCTGGCGCGCTTCACCCTGAACGACAAACAGGTTTCCGCGACAAAATATATCCACCTGCAAGCGACTTTCCATTTGTTTCAAGTGCTGGTCAAATTGCCCGCACAGGTTGGCCAGCCGTTCGGTATCGGCAGGTTCAAGTTCAAGGTTCAATCTCTGACTCATTGGGTCACCTGGCCTGCGCAGTCGGTTTCGGATCATCAATCATCATGCGGGCACGCAAAGAATTATTGAGCGCCTCGGTGATGGTCACATCCACAAACTGTCCAATCAGACGAGGGTGGCCGTCAAAGTTCACCACCCGGTTATTTTCCGTACGTCCGGCAAGTTGTTTGGTATCTTTTTTACTATAACCCTCCACGAGGATGCGCTGTACACCGCCGATCATACTTTTACTGATTTCAAGTGCCTGCCCGTTGATCAACGCCTGTAGGCGGAAAAGCCGTTCCTTTTTGACTGCCAATGGTGTTTCATCAGGCAGGGAAGCTGCCGGTGTACCGGGGCGGGCGCTGTAAATAAAACTGAAACTCTGGTCAAAATTCATCTCCGCAATCAGTTTCATCGTAGCTTCAAAATCATTTTCGGTTTCCCCGGGAAAACCAACGATAAAATCGGAGGACAGGCTGATACCCGGCCGCTGTTCGCGCAGCCGTCGAATTTTCTGCTTATATTCGAGTACGGTATGACCGCGCTTCATCATCGCCAACACGCGGTCAGAGCCGCTTTGTACAGGCAGGTGAACATAATTTGCCAGTTTGGTGACTTCTCCAAATGCCTCAATCAGGCTGGCGGAGAAATCCACCGGGTGTGATGTGGTGAAACGAATCCGTTCAATGCCATCAATGGTTGCCACGTAGTGGATCAGTAAAGCGAGATCTGCCCTTCCTCCTTCATGTAACTCACCGTCATATGAGTTCACGTTCTGTCCCAGCAGGTTGATTTCCTTGACACCCTGTTGTGCCAGGTTGGCACATTCGGCCACCACATCATCCAGTGGGCGGCTGACCTCCTCACCACGTGTATAAGGCACTACACAGAAGGTACAGTACTTTGAACAGCCTTCCATGATGGAAACAAATGCGCTTGGGCCCTTGGCCCCCGCCGCCGGCAGACTGTCAAATTTTTCAATTTCAGGAAATGAAATATCAATTGCATGCTTACCTGTGGAGCGAACCGAATCAATCATCTCAGGCAAACGATGCAAGGTCTGTGGTCCAAAAACCATATCAACAAAAGGCGCACGCTTGATAATTGCATCACCCTCCTGGCTGGCCACACAACCACCCACGCCAATGACTACGTTGCGACCCTGTGACTTCAGTTTTTTCCAGCGACCCAGTTGTGAAAAAACCTTTTCCTGGGCTTTTTCACGAATCGAGCAGGTATTAACCAGGATCACGTCAGCCTCATCCTCGGAATCGGTTAACTCCAGATCATGAGACGCCGCCAGCACGTCCGCCATTTTGTCGGAATCGTACTCGTTCATCTGACAACCATGTGTCTTGATAAAGAGCTTGCCTTTCATCTACTCAATCACCTTAAATTTACGTTATTGCACCCGGCTCAGCCGGTTGCCTGCGAACCCATGGTCAAACCAGACTAAAAGAGCCGCACAGAACCCGATAGAATACACTTAGAACCGGTACTTAGCCATATTCAGTCTTGACCAAACTGTATCGGAACTGAAAAGGAGCACCCATGTAATGGATCTACCCTCCGGGTTGATGACAGCACTGAAAAACGCCAATAAAGTCCTGGTACTGACAGGTGCCGGAATGTCTGCTGAAAGCGGCGTCCCAACATTTCGCGATGCCCAGAGTGGTATGTGGGCAAAGTTCAGGCCCGAAGACCTGGCAACACCCGGGGCGTTCCGCAACAACCCTGATGTTGTCTGGGACTGGTACGAGGACCGGCGCAAATCAATACGCGGAGTCAGTCCCCATGCCGGACACACCGCCCTGGTTGAAATGGAACAGTATTTTAAATCCTTGTTACTGGTCACGCAAAATGTGGATAGTCTGCACCAACAAGCCGGCTCATCTGAAGTTATCGAGCTACATGGGAATATCATGCGATCAATATGTAGTGAAACCGGAAAGCCCATCGATAACGAATGGATAGCATCCAACCCCGGTCGCCCCCCGGTATCGCCCCACCACAAACATGGCCTGGCAAGACCCGCTGTAGTCTGGTTCGGTGAGCAGTTACCGGCCGGTGCCATGAAGGCTGCCATGAGCGAGGCCGATACCTGTGATGTGTGTTTCTCCATCGGCACCTCAACACTTGTTCAGCCCGCTGCTTCGTTGCCTTTTATTGCACTTGATTCGGGGGCCATTGTAATTGAAATAAACCCGGTACCAACGTCATTGACTTCAATGGCCCACTTCAGTCTGCAGCTTACTGCGGCCGAGGCATTAACGGCAATTGCTGCTGATCTTAATGGGCAGGCTTGAGTGCTCTTAGGTATAATTGCAGAGTCACAATGTGCCATATCGTAGAGGAACAATCATGTCTCAGACCATGCGCGCACTGGTTAAACGTGAAGCAGCACAAGGTATATGGATGGAAGATGTCCCCATCCCGAAGGCCAGCACCAACGAAGTACTGATCAAGGTAGAAAAAACTGCCATCTGCGGTACGGACGTACATATATATAACTGGGATGAATGGTCACAAAGGACCATCAAACCCGGTCTTGTTATCGGTCATGAATTTGTCGGTCGAATAGTGGAACTGGGTGATGGTGTTACCGGTTACAAGCTGGATGACCGTGTATCAGCAGAAGGTCATATTATTTGTGGTCATTGTAGAAATTGTCGTGCCGGCAAACGCCATTTGTGTCCAAATACCATTGGAATCGGCGTGAATCGCAATGGTGCGTTTGCTGAATACATTGTTGTCCCCGCAACCAATCTTTGGCCAATTCCGGACGAAATTGCACCGGAGCTTGCGGCTTTCTTTGATCCATTTGGTAATGCGGCACACTGCGCTTTGCAGTTTGACCTGGTAGGTGAGGATATCCTTATTACCGGTGCCGGACCCATAGGCATCATTGCTGCAGGAATCTGCAAACACGTCGGTGCACGCCATGTGGTTATTACCGATGTGAATGATTATCGCCTTGAGCTGGCAGCAAAAATGGGTGCTACACGTACTGTCAATGTAAATCAGGAGTCCATAGCCGAGGTTGTAAAAGAGCTTGATATCGAAGGTTTTGACATCGGTATGGAAATGTCCGGTCAGCCTGCAGCTTTCAATGACCTGTTGCATCACATGTTCAATGGCGGACAAGTCGCCTTGCTGGGTATATTACCGGCTGGTACCAGTGTCGACTGGGATCAGATCATATTCAAAGGCCTTGAACTTCATGGTATTTATGGTCGACGTATGTATGAAACCTGGTACAAGATGACCCAAATGGTGCTCACCGGGTTCCCTTTGCATTTGGCCATGACTCACCATATTCCCATCGATGACTACGAAACTGGTTTTCAGCTCATGCGCGCCGGCCAAAGCGGTAAAATAGTCTGTGACTGGACAGGTAAAATATAGGGGGTCTCTGAACCACCCATAAACAAAGTATAGAACCCTTCAAGGAGACATTTTAATGGTTTCACTGGATCGCCTGACAAAAACGCTGGAAGAAATCCGCGCTGCAGGACTGTATAAAACCGAACGCGTCATCACGACACCGCAGAGCGTGGAAATCAAGGTCAAGGGTGGCGAGGAAGTACTCAATTTCTGCGCCAATAACTACCTGGGGCTCGCAGACAACCCGGAAGTCATAGCCGCGGCACACGCAGCCCTTGATGACCATGGTTTCGGGCTCGCATCAGTTCGGTTTATCTGCGGTACGCAGGATCTGCACAAGCAACTTGAGAAAACCATCTCAGAGTTCTTTGGTACCGAGGACACCATCCTCTACACATCCTGCTTTGATGCAAACGGCGGTTTATTCGAAACACTGCTCGGACCGGAAGATGCAGTCATATCAGACGCACTGAACCATGCATCGATCATTGACGGTATCCGTTTGTGTAAAGCACAAAGGTACCGCTATCCCAACAGCGATATGCAGGCACTTGAGAAGGCCCTTGTGGACACACAGGACTGCCGAACCCGCCTGATCGCCACCGATGGTGCTTTCAGTATGGATGGCTATATCGCCAAACTGGATGAAATTACCAGGTTGGCAGATCGTTATAACGCCCTGGTCATGGTTGATGATAGCCATGCCACCGGATTCATGGGTGCAAGCGGACGTGGTTCAGCCGAGCACCATGGTGTTATGGATAAAATAGATATCTTCACTTCTACCCTGGGCAAGGCCCTGGGTGGCGGCTCGGGTGGCTTCACAACGGGACGCCAGGAAATCATCGACCTGTTAAGACAGCGTTCACGCCCATACCTGTTTTCCAATACGCTGCCACCACCACTGGTCGCTGCCTCGATCAAAGTATTCGAAATGTTGTCCAGCTCAACCCGGTTAAGAGACAAGCTGGAAAACAGCACCCGCTATTTCCGGGGAAAGATGAGTGCTGCTGGTTTTGATATCAAAGAGGGAAGCCACCCTATTGTACCGGTCATGTTATACGATGCGCCGCTGGCGCAGGATTTTGCAGCACGTTTGCTGGACGAGGGCATTTATGTCATCGGCTTTTTCTTCCCGGTCGTACCCAAGGGTGAAGCCCGAATCCGCGTACAGATTTCAGCCGCCCACGAAAAACATCACCTTGATCGTGCGATCGAGGCGTTCATTAAAGTGGGGAACGCCCTGGGAGTACTGCAGGATGGTTAATCCTTGTCACATCATTCAGGCCCCAGCCATATGACTGACTGGCCATTCAAACCATTGGTATTTTCCAAAAAGTCACCGGCTGAGATGCGTGGTATTGCAAAGACCTATTACGATGAAATCAAGAAACGCCGGACGGTAAGAGAATTTTCCAGCCGTCCGGTCCCACGCGAAATCATTGAAAATGCGCTTAGGGCTGCCGGCACTGCTCCCAGCGGTGCCAATATGCAGCCCTGGCACTTTGTGGTGGTCTCAAATCCCGAAACCAAGAAAAAAATGCGTGCTGCTGCCGAGCAGGAGGAAAAGGAGTTTTACCAACACCGTGCATCCGAAGAGTGGCTCAAGGCTCTTGAACCACTGGGGACAAACAGGCACAAGGAGTTTCTTGAGAAAGCCCCCTGGCTGATCGTTGTATTTCTTAAAAAATTCAGCTTCGATGAAAAGGGCAACCGACTCAAGAACTACTACACATCGGAATCAGTCGGTATTTCCTGCGGGTTTTTACTCGGTGCCCTGCACCATATCGGACTTGCAACACTCACCCACACACCCAGCCCGATGAAATTCCTGAACAAGTTGCTGAAACGATCAAAAGATGAGAGGGCTTACATGATCATAGTTACAGGCTACCCTGCCGATGATGCAACAGTCCCGGTGATTAGCAAGCAACCCCTGGATGAGATTGCCACTTTTAAAGATTAAGTTTAATAAGAACTGTTCAACCTGCCAATTCGGTCCTCACCACATCCGCAAGTTGCTCGGCCAGCGAATTAACCTGGACTTCATCGATCCCCTCCAGGGTCACACGAATCAACGGCTCTGTACCAGAAGGTCGTAAAATTACCCTGCCGGTATCACCCAACTGATCCTCGGCCGACCTCACTGCCGCATTGATTGCCGCAGAGTCCGCAATATCCGGGACTTGCTTTGCCAATGGAACATTGATCATTATCTGCGGCATTTTCTGTACATCGACCGTCAGCTCAGCCAGGGTTTGACCCTTGCTAACCATCACCTCGAGCACCTGCAACGCGCTGACAATTCCATCACCAGTACTGGTTTTGTCCAGGCACAACAGGTGGCCGGATGCCTCACCACCCAGCGTCCAACCGTTTTTGACCAATACCCGATGAACATAACGGTCACCGACCGGCGCACGTTCGAACGGAATCTGACGTCGCTTGAGTGCCAACTCCATACCAAAGTTACTCATGACGGTGCCAACCACTCCGCCCTGGAGCAATCCTTTGTCCTGCCGCGCAGTGGCAATAATGTAGAGCAATTCATCACCATTGACGACCTCACCAGCAGCATCAACCATGATCACCCGGTCACCATCACCGTCCAGGGCAATTCCCAGGTCAGCACCATGTTCGAGTACTGCTTTGCTGAGAAATTCCGGATTGGTGGACCCACAATTCTCATTGATATTCATACCATCGGGTTCAGTACCGATGGTAACCACCTCTGCACCCAGTTCCTCAAAAACAGCCGGTGCAACCCGGTAGGTTGCACCATTGGCGCAATCAACAACAATTTTCAAACCCCGCAACATGATTTCAAACGGAATTGTGCCTTTACAAAACTCAATATACCGGCCTGCGGCATCTTCGATACGGGTCGCCTTTCCCATTTTTTCAGAAGAAACAGTTGAGAAAGGCTTTTCCA
>Ga0164313_10002255_pt1 | contig 17306 bp, 12 predicted proteins | sample GuaBasSedimGuay4_FD_113735 | JGI IMG/M metagenome (GOLD analysis project Ga0164313, IMG submission 113735) | Subseafloor sediment microbial communities from Guaymas Basin, Gulf of California, Mexico - Guay4, Core 4569-4, 0-3 cm | ecosystem: Environmental > Aquatic > Marine > Hydrothermal vents...
CTGGCCTGCCAGCATGGCGTGGACCAAGGCCACCATTGTGCCGTAAAGAAAGGGCCCCCGCCACGGCGGGGGCCCCTCAATTCTGCCGGAAGTGCAGAGACTCGGCTGTCACGGCTGTCACAGCTGTCACGGCTGTCTCAGCTGTCACGGCTGTCTCAGCTGTCGATGCCCTGGTCTTCCCAGGCCCGCATCTGCCAGACCTCGAGCGTCACGCCGCCCTGTTCCACCGTGCCAGGCACGACGTAGAAGACCTGCTTGCCCACGATCGAGTCGACCGCTGCATCGCCACTGTAGGTCACGGTCATGTCGACATCGAAGGTCTTGCGCCAGGAACCGGCAAACTCGCCGTCCACCATCAGGGTCCAGGCTGAGCCGGAGGCCGCATTGAGGGTCAGGCGGATGGCCTGCACCGCAGGCACGATGTCGTACTCGCCGGTCCATTCATCCTGGGCGTCAAGCACGCGCTCGCGACCGAGCTCGCCGCTGAACATGGCCTGCGTGGACTCGACGTCCTCCGCGCGGCTGAATTCGAACTGGCCGACCGCGTTGATCTCGGTCGGGTCGATACGGAAGATGTAGGTATCGTGCAACAGTTCTTCATATTCCGGAAAGTCGAGCTCGACGTAGGTGAGCTCGAGATTCTCGATCAGCTGATCGCGACCCGCGGCACCATCTTCGACATAGGGCGGCGGGAAGACAGCTTCGCCGCCTCCGTTGTCGCTATCGTCGGACTCGTCGGGCGAGAAGATGCCGCAACCGGCGATCGCAACGACCGCAAAGCTGGCGAGGAGGATCAGGGCGAGTCGGCGCAGCGGCGACTGGTCCCCGAGGGTACGCATCATCATTTCAGGAAACCTCTTCTTGGGAAGCGCGCGAGGGAAGCACTCACTTCCGTGGACTGAAATCCGGTGGGCCTGCGACTGCTCAGAGCGCGGCCCGCTTCATCATTTGCAGGGCGAAAGGGCTAGCAAAGATGGCCGGATCTACCTCCCACTGACCAGTGCCGCCTTGAGAGCCCCGAGTGGGTTGGCGGCTTCTTTTTCCTCCCAGCGGACCAGGACCCAGACGGTCTGTTCCTGCCTGAAGGTATAGAACGCCTCGCCAGTATACTCGATCTCCGAGCCGTCCGCAGACACCGACACCCGGTACTCAGCTTCGATCAGGACCTCCGAGGTGCCGGATCGCTTGATCACTCTCCATAGCAAGCGCGAGTCCACGTCGCCGGAGAGGGCGTTTATGAACGCATCCTCCCTCAAGATCCCCCACGCACCCTCAAAAGGAAAGAGTTCGGGATAGTTGGCAATGACGCTGGGTGCGGGAATAAAGACGAACTCTGGTGAAATCTGTCGCAAATAGACCGAGGGATCCACGCACTCCAGACCTCCGTCGAGGTTTCGAATGACCTCATCGGGCGTCTGGGCCGGGGAAGCCACGAAACAGGGGGCTCCGGCCTCGACTTCGGGCTCCCGCGGCTCGAAGAGGCAGCCGGGAGCGGCGACCAGCAGCAGGAACACCGGGAGCGCCCGCAGCAGCGAGGACCAGACGGGCCGCGCGGGCTGGTGTGGCAGAATTCGCCGTGCGCCGGACATCAGAATGCCACCCTGAGAGATGTGTTCATGACCCAATAGTCCCTCTGCTCGTCGCGCACGCGCGGCCCGAATTGCAGGATACGAGTGGCGTTCACCTGAAGACTCGCCCTGTTGCGCCAGAATTGCCAGTTGCCCTTCAGGCCCGCGCTGAACTTGCCGCGGTCCTCGTTACGCGGGAACAGGCCAGACTCATCGCGCAGAAAGCCACGCTCGGTGCGCACCTCGAGTTCCGCTCCCGCCACCGGCACCCGCACCCCGAACACCACGCGGTGATCGCGCCGTGCTCCGCGGTAAATATAGACTTCCTCATCGGGCCGGCTCGTATCGCGATCACCGTTACGCCGGTAATCGACAATGTACTGCCCGTCGGTGAATATTCCGTTGCTGAACCGGTACTCCACGCGATTGTCCCACTGCCCCTGCTTGTTGAACTTGTCACCCTCGGGACCCGCGACGCGGTCGATGATACGAATCTGCATGCGGTAATTCTGGACGAAACGCCAGCCGCCTTCGGGGTCGAGGATGAAGCTGCCGCGCACCTCGAAGAGGTCGGAGTCCTGATTGTTGGAGACACGCTCGGCGTCGATGTTGATTTCCTGTTCCTGGCTGTATGCGCCGGCGGCCTCGACGTCGAACCACTCCCAGGGATCGGCCAGCAGGCGCAGATCGGTGCGCGTGACCAGGCGGTCACGATCATTCTTGTTGTCCGGGTCTTCGTTGATGGTCTGGTCGAGTGTCTGTTGCAGATCCAGGTGCAGGTCGATGCCACGGGCCAGGCGGTGGCGGAACTGGGCATCCGCACGCCTGGACTGGCGCGATTCCTCGCCGCGGAAGCCCTCCGAACCGCGCGCCCGTCGGTCGTTGGCGCGGTCGAGAAATACGTAGCGCACGCGAAGACTCCCGGCCATCGCATAGCGGAGCACGCCATCGGCGTCGAGGCCTTCGTTGCGCAGCTCCACCAACCCCTCACGACTGAGCGTGTAACTGCTCTCCGAAAGGCTCTGCTGGGCACCGGCACTCAGTGCCAGACGGGGCAGGGGACGCGTATTCAGATCAGCATTCCAGCTGTTTCTGTACGTAGACTCGCGCTCGTCGCCGACAGGGTTAAGTACGCCGAGAGTGTCGACCACACCGTTCACGTTGCGCGTGAAGTCCAGGCGCTCTTCGACGAAAGTGGTCCGTTGGCCGTCCAGGTTCAGAGTGAAGTGCCGGCCGAAGTCGACCGAGCCACGCGCCCAGATCGTGTCGCGTTCGGTGAGCGCGTCGGCAAGCTCATTGCGCAGCGTGCGTTCGCCAGAGCGGCGGTCGTAACCATAGCGGACCGAGAAATCATGCCACGGTCCCCCGCTGCCCCACGCCACGTCGGCCGCACCGCCAGCCAGGGCGCGGTCATTGACAATGCCCTTGTCACTGCGCTCGGTATCCTCGAGGTCACCGCGCACACCCCAGTGGGCCCTGAGCCCCCGGCCCAGATCACGGTTACCGACCAGGCTTGCATGCACCTCGCGCAGCTCGTACTCGAGGACCAGCAGTTCGGGCTCGTTCGACGGCGGGCGCGCAGGCAGGCGGTTCTCGTCCAGGCTGGTGTTGCGCAGGACGGAGATGTCGAGATCGCCCCAGGAGGGGATGGCCCCGTTGAAGTCGAGATTGAAGTTCGTGGCCTCGGCGTCACGATCGAACTGCCTGTACGCGGTGTCGGTACGCGAGTAGCGGGCGCGTCCGCTCATATTAATGAAATCGCCGACCGGCGCCTCGAGACCGACGGAGCTGACGACCCTGGTCACGTTGGACTCGATGCGGCCGTCGAGAGTGGGGATCAGGGGGGCGTACCAGGGTTTGGCCGGCGGCAGTGCTGTGGTGCCCGTCTCGGCGCCGGTGAACATCGTATTGAGGCTGTCCGGCTGGGCGGCGAGCAGGCTGTCCTGCTGGGCCAGCAGTTCCTCCATGCCACCTGCCTGGGCGAAAGCCGGCGCCGACCGCAGGGCGGCTGAACCAAGCAGCAATACCAGCAGTGCTGTATTCCCGAGATGCGGTCTCAACGGTCCCCCAGCTTGCGGATCCAGCCTGCCAGCCGGCTGAAGTCATCTACGGAGAGTGTCTCTGGACGGGCCTGGGCATTCAGCCCGGTCGCAGATTCCATCTCCGGGATCTGTGCAAGGGAAAGGCCACGGTGGCGACGCAGCAAGCCGCCGATTTGCTTGCGCCGCTCGGAGAACAGGTCGCGCACCAGCGCGGTCCCGTCCTCGCCCAGCAGTACCGGATCCTCGCGCGCGGTCAACGTGACGACGGCCGAGTCGACCTCCGGCGGCGGCACGAAACTGCCCGGGCGCACCACGAACTCGCGACGCAACTCGAGCCGCGCCTGCAGCAGCACGCTCAGGATCCCGTAAACCTTGCTGCCCGGCGCAGCGACCACGCGCTGGGCCACCTCGTGCTGGATCATTACCACGGCAGCGGCAACACCAGGCTCAGCGAGCACCTCGAGCAAGCCAAAGAGGATCGGGCTGCTGATCTGGTAGGGAAGGTTTCCGGCGAAGACGATGCGCCGGCCATCGGCGTGGCGTTTGAAGTCTTCCCGCGCCAGATCTACGGCCTCGACCGTGAAGGGGCGGCCGGCCGTCTCCTCGCGCATCAGGTCGATCATGCGCTGATCGATCTCGAGCGCGTGCACCGGCCAGCCCTGTTCGAGCAGGGCGAAGCTCAGTGCACCGGCGCCACAGGCCAGCTCAATGACACGCTCGGGATCATAGCGCGCGACGCAGCCGGCGATGCGGTCGGGCACGCGCGGATCGGCCAGGAAGTGCTGCCCGAGTCTCTTGTCCAGTTTGATCGACCATTTGCGCAGCAGATCGGCCTGGCGCGGGCGCGATCGGCCCTGCCCGCCCTGGTCCGGCGCGGTTGCCCTGCTGCGGGATGATCTCGAGGCCACGGAGGATCCCCTCGCTCGATGCGAAGCTGTCGGTCGGGCGATGCCTGATCGCCGCACGGTACTGGAGCAAGGGACCTCGTGCACCAACCTCCTTGAGCCGACGCGAACAGCCCGGTCTATCTGCGCCTTCCGGCCGGCTCCGGTTCGGGGCAGGCCGACGGTCGCAATTCATGCGCCCGGGGCGGAAGTTGTACGTCGAAGAGCCGCTCGAATTCCTTCGCCCACAGATCGCTGAGCTCGTCGAGGTCCTGATCGAGCCGGGCAGCGAGTGCGGCAGCCGTGTGGCGCAGGAAAGCCGGCTCGTTGCGACGGCCCCGCCAGGGCTGCGGGGGCAGCCACGGAGCGTCGGTCTCGAGCATCAGGGCGCGCGCCGGCAGGCCCTTTATGGCCTCACCCAGGTGCGCCGATTTGTAGGTCAACACGCCGCCGATACCCAGGCAATAACCCTCGTCCACAGCCCAGCGGGCGAATGCGGCATCGCCGGCGAAGGCGTGGAAGACACCGCGCCGGTCGGGCAATCCCTCATCTTCGAGAATCGCGCGGGCCTGCGGCCAGGCGTCGCGTACGTGGTGGATCATCGGCAGGTCGCACTGTTTCGCCAGCTGGATCTGGGCCCTGAAGGCGCGCTCCTGCGCATCGCGGGGCGAGAGGTCGCGATAGTAATCCAGCCCGCACTCACCCACAGCCACGATGCGGCCGGCACCGGCCAGGTCTGCGATGCGCTGCAACGTGGTGTCGTCACAGCTCTCTGCATCGTGTGGATGAACACCCGCACTGGCGAAGGAGTACCCATCGGCAGCGGCCAGATCGACCGCCGGCCCGATCGTCTCCGCGTTGTAGCCCACGTGCAGGAAGGCACGCACGCCGGCGGCCTCGGCCCGCGCGCGGACAGCATCCCTCTCGCCATCGAATTCCTCGCGGTAGAGGTGCAGGTGCGAGTCAATCAGGACTGCCAACTCAGGCCCCGGCGCGTGCTGTGGCGTGCAACAGCCTGCTGGCGTCTAGCAGCGCATCGAGAACTACCAGGCCGACATTCACATTGCGGGCGAGGTCATCGCGTGCGCGCAGCAAACGCCGGGCAGCATCGCTGGCGCGCGCGGGGTCGATTCCGGTCGAGGCCGGAAGCGTTTGAGCGCGGGCCGGATCGAGCCGGGCGCCGCTGCCCTGGTGGCTGAGCGCGAGCAGGTCGGCCACCAGGAAATCGAATACACGCAGGTTCAGATCGCGGTTGGCGGCAAGACTGGCATCGGCGGCCATCTTCTTCTTCGCCTTGCCAGCGGGCGGCTGGCCCTTGGCAATGCGTTCGGCGGCGCGGGCCAGATCGGCGCGCCGTCCCTGCACGAGCAGGCCAAAGACCTCGGCTGCCCAGTCGGCCAGCTCACGCGCGGTGTCGTCCAGCAGATCAAGCGCGCGCCTGGCATTGCCACTACTGACCGCGGCGATGCGCGAGGCCTCGGACGCGGCCACGCCGTGCGCGGACCGCAGGTATGCGGAAAGCTCCGCTTCGCTCAGAGCCGGCACGTTCACGCGCGCGCAGCGCGAACGGATCGTGGCCGGCAGCAGGTGCGGCTGGTGTGTACAGAGGATCAACGCTGCATGCGCCGGCGGCTCCTCGAGTGTCTTGAGCAGGGCGTTGGCCGCCTGGCGATTCATGCGGTGCGCGTCGGCTACCACACCAACACGGCGGCCGGCCTCGAAGGGTCGGGCCTGGATGAAGCGGCGCAGCTGGCGCACCGTCGCCGGTCCGGGATCATCGGGATCGCCGATGGCGATGATGGCCGAGCCCGGCTGGCGCATACGACCGAGTGGTTCGGCGGCCTTCTCGTCGAGCAGTTCGCGATAGCGATCACGCTTGAGCCCGCTCTCGGCCGGAAAGAGCCAGTGCAGATCGGGGTGGGCCAGGGCGCGCACCTTACGCACGGAAACTTCGTCGTCAACCGGCGCTGCGGGCTCGAGATCCCCGAACAGCGAGTCGCCGGCATCGGGTGCGACCTTCCCCTTGAGCAGCGCGACGGCCAGTTCGATCGCCGCGGCTTCCTTGGCCGACCCCTCCGGCCCGACCAGCAAGAGGCTGGGATGCAGGGAACCGTCACGCGCCTGCTCGTGCAGACGTGTCAGGGCCTTGCTCCTGCCAAGTGGAGAAAATCCGTCGCTCATAACTAGTCGCGCGACAACCAGCCTGCGGGATCAAGCGAGTCCTTGCCGTGGCGAATCTCGAAGTAGAGCTGGGATCCGTTGAGGGAACCCGTGTCACCGACTTCGCCGAGGACTTCACCGGCATGCACGTCTGCCCCGCGGGTGGGGAAGATCGCAGATGCATGCGCGTAGAGCGTGTAATAGCCGTCGCCATGGTCGACGATAATGCACCGGCCATAGCCGGGCAACCAGTCGACGTATTCCACCCGCCCGTCGGCGACACACCGGATCGGCGTACCCGCTGGGGCGCCGATATTGATGCCCTTGTTCACGACCACGGTCTGGAACTGCGGATGCACGGAGCGGCCGAATGGCTTGAGAACGCGTCCGACGACCGGCCAGGACAGCTTGCCCACCAGACCGGCGAACCCGGTGCTGACGCCGGGATTGGCGGCGCGTTCGGCCTGCAGGCGGAGGATGAGATCTTCCATCTGCTGCGCAGCCCGTTCCATTTCCTTGAGCGAGGCCTGGAAGCGCGCCTGCTCGGCCCGCACCTCGGCCAGGGCCTGCCCGCGCTCGCCCTGCAGCGATTCGAGCTGGATTCGACGATCCTCGGCCTCGGAGCGAGTCAGGCCGATCTCCGACATCTGTTCGGCCAGGTATCCGCGCCTCTGGCGCAGGCCCGACTGGGCATCCTGGACCGAGCCGATCAGCGAACGCTCGGTGCGCGCAAGGTGGGTCACGGCCCGCATGCGCGATCCGAGTTCGGCCAGATTCTCGGCCGAGAGCACGGTGGCGACCATCGAAGTCCGCGGCCGCATATAGATGGTGCGCAGGCGCGCGGCGAGCCGATTGCGTCGCTCCTCGATACGCAGACGCAGGTCACGCATCTCATGCTGCAGGGTATCGATGCGACCGTGGATGCGGTCTTCCTTGATCTGTAGTTCGGCCAGCAACTCGCGCGTGAGTTCGGTCTCGCGTTCGATGGCGTGGATGCGCGCGAGCTGTTGTTCTTCGTCACTGACCAGGGCATCCGCGCGCTCGCGCGTCGCCTCGATCTGCGCGCGCAGCTCGGAGAGGTCCTTCTCCTGTGTGGCAGGCGCGGGCTCCTGCGCCATGGCAGCAAGCGCAGCCAGCAGGAGGATCAGCAGCAACAGGGCCCTGGCCATCACGGCCCCTAGAGTTTGAGGTGGCGCCGCAACGCGAGTGAACTGCCGAGCGCGCCGAGTGTGGCGCTGAGCACGGCAAAGCCCAGCAACTGGGCGCGGCCGAAGAAGAAAATATCAGGCAGCTGCGGGGCGATCAGGCCATGTGCAACCACCAGCACCGCCATGGCCATCAGGCCGGCCACCATGCCCTGCAACCAGCCGGTGAGCACGAAGGGCATGCGGATGAAGTGGTTGGTCGCACCGACGAGCTTCATGATCTCAATCTGGTCGGCACGCTCCTCCACGGTCAGGCGAACCGTATTGCTGATCACGAAGACCGAAGAGATCAGCACGATCAGCCCGATCACGACGGTGACGATGGAGAAGACGCGGGCGATGCGGTCCAGCCGCTGCACCCAGTCGATCTGCGCGATCACCTCTTCTACACCGGGGTAGCCCTGCGCCATCGCAGTCAGCGCGTGCACGCGGTCGGCAGACTGGCCCTCCGGCGAGAGGCCCAGTTCGAAGGAGGCCGGCAGCGGGTTCTCGTGCAGCGCATCGAGCAACTCGGCATCGTCACCGAGCTCGATCCGGAATCGCTGGAGCGCCTGATCGCGATCGATGTAGCGGACGAAGGTCACACCGTTGGTCGCCGCCAGGTCACGGTGCATCCGCGCCTGGTCCTCGGGGTGGATGTCGTCCTGCAGATAGACCACCACGTCGATCTCGCCGCGCACGTCCTGCAGAAGGGTATCGAGATTGATTGTGACGAGGCTGAAAATGGCCAGCGTGAGCAACGCGGCGCCCATGATCATGATGGCGACCGAACCGGAGAGGCGGCGGCGGACCAGCCCACTCAGGCCCTCGACGATCAGGTAGCGCACCTGTGTACTATGCATGGTGGTTCTCGCGATCCGGGGACTGCAGCCACGATTGCACGCTGCGCTCCTTCATCCCGACGCCGGCCGACGGGCCGCGCATGCTCTCGATCTGGCGCCGTTCGTCGCTGGCCTGCGGCCTGTAGCGCTCGAGGTCGGCCGCGACGCGACCCTGGTCGAGTTTGATCACACGCTCGCCGAACCGGCGCACCATCAAGTGGTCGTGCGTGCTCATGATTACCGAGGTGCCCTGCGCGTTGATGCGGAACAGAAGATCCAGCACCTCCTGGCTGACCTCGGGATCGAGGTTACCGGTGGGCTCATCGGCGAGCAGGATCTTGGGGCGATTGACGATCGCGCGGGCGATGGCGACACGTTGCTGCTCACCGCCACTGAGCGTGCGCGCGGTCTGGTGGCGCTTGTGGTAGAGGCCAACCCAGTTCAGGACCTGGACTACGTTCTTCTTGGTCTGCGCGCGCGAGACGCCGACGACCATCTGTGCGAAGGCCACGTTTTCCTCGACGCTACGGTCGCGCATCAAACGAAAATCCTGGAATACGCAGCCCACCTCACGGCGAACCAGCGGGATCTCTCGGCGCCGCACCTTGCTCGACAGGAATCGGCCGACTTGCACCTCGCCCTCGGTGGGCTGCTCGTGCATCAGCACCAACCGCAGGATGCTGCTCTTGCCCGCACCCGACGGCCCCACGATGAAGACGAATTCGCCGTTCTCGATCTTGAAGGACACATCGTCGAGGGCCAGAAAATGGCCATAGCGCAGACTGGCGTGAAAGAGCGAGATCACGGGGCGGGCCTCGCCGGCCGGCCCTCTGCGCGCCTCGTTGGAGCTGGATTCAGTTGCCTGGACCATGGTTGCCCGGATCGCCTGCCGAGGGAGGGTGGAACTCTCCCCGGGCCAGTGCAATCAGGGGGCCAGTCAGCGTGTCAGTCGCGGTTCAGGCCTTGATCTCGATATAGAAGCTGTCGCGCAGCTCGATCAGATACAGGCCGAGCTCCTGCTCGAGCTTCTGGTCGAAGACCGCCGAGCGCATGCGGTCCTCGAGCTCCTCGTAGCTGTAGGCCTCGCCCGCGGCCCTCTCGAGCAGTTTGAGGATGAAGAAGCCCGCTGCGCCATCGACCGGATCGGTGACCTCGCCGGGCTCCATGCCACGCAAAGCGGCCTGAAACTGCGTGGAGAGCTGGTCTGCGGCGAAAGTGCCCAGCAGGCCGCCATTCTCGCGGCTGCCCGGGTCATCCGAATACTCCGTAGCCAGCGTGGCAAAGTCCTGACCAGCGCGGGCCTTCTCCACCACTTCCATGGCCCGGTCCCGGGCCGCCTGCTGGTTGGTCTCGGTGATCTCCACGCGTAGCAGGATCTGCCTGAAATTCACCGTGTCTGCATCGCGATCCAGCAGCTCCAGGATGTGGATTCCGAGCTCGGTGTTGATCGGCGGCGAAACCTGGCCCACCGGCATGGCCCACAACGCATTCTCGATCACCGGGCTGAACAGATCCCCCCGGGCAAAACGCCCGACCAGACCGCCGCGAGACGCGTTGGGGCCCTCGGAATACTCGCTCGCGGTGTCCTCGAAACTGGTGCCATCCTCCAGGGACTTGCTGATCACCGCGAGCTTCTCGTCGATTCCGTCCATCACGTCGGTGTCGGGCTGGGCCACCACCAGGATGTTCGCGATCGTCACCTGTGCCTGCTGCCGCGGCACTTCGTCTTTGTGTTCTTCGTAAAAGGCGCGCACTTCGTCGTCGCGAACATCCACGCGTGGTCGCACATAGCGCTGCACCACTCGCATGGTGTAGAGGCGATTGCGTACGAGCTCGCGATTGCGGTCCTGCAGGTCCTCGAAGGTCATGCCCGAGCGGGCCAGTTCACGGTCCAGCGCCGCGCGCGTGCCGAAGCGATCGATCAGGCGCTGCGTGGCCTGGGCCGTTTCGCGTTCGACTTCCTCATCGCCGACCACCATGCCGTCAAGCTTGGCCTGGGCCACCAGGAGCTTGACCTCGATCAGGCGGTCGAGCATCTCCTGGCGGATCTGCGCCTCGCCGCTGGTCACCGACTCGCCGTCCGTTTCCATCTCGAAATGGTAGGTCTCGATCTCGCGTTCGAGATCGCTCAGCAGGATGGCTTCCTCATCGACGATGGCCACGATGCGGTCGACCAGGCGTGGCGAAACCAGGGTCTCCGACCCCGGGTCCTGGGCCCACGCCCACGCCGGCACCGCAAGGACTACGGCCAGGAGCAGGCCGAATGCCGCGCTCCGTGCGTCAGCCATCAAAACCCACGGTGACGGAGTTCTCTTTGTAGTTCGGCGCATACACGGCATCCATCAGGCGCTCGGTGTGACGAACGATCTTGTACTCCTCGGCCCAGGTCGCGATGAGCTCGTCAAAGAGCGCGTCCTCGCGCTGGCCGCGGATGCGGGCGCCGACAGTGACGCGGATGTCCTTCAGCACTGGCAGCTCAGAGGGCTCGATCGTGACGACGCGCACAAGCGCCCAGCGCCCATCGGGAAGCTCGGCGGGCTCACTGGTCTGCCCGTCCTCTTCCAGCGCGTAGACGATGTGCAGGATTCGGGAGTTCGCCGTGGGGGCCATCTTGCCCACCTTGCCCTTGGCCTCACGCACATCGCTCGGCACACAGTAGGACTCGACGACCTCTTCCCAGGTCGCGCCACCGGCGAGGTCGATCTGCGCAGAGAGGCAGTCCGCCTCGCTCTCGCAGATCAGCGCCAGGACGTCGCGCAGCTCGGGCCGGCGGAAGTCCTCCTTGTGCTCTTCCCAGTAGGTGTTGACCTCTTCCGGCGAAACCTTGACCTGGTTGCGCACCAGCTCCTCATTCATGCGGTTGACCATCACCTGCTCACGACGCGTGCGGTACTCAGCCTTGACCGAGACATCCTCGCCGTAGCCGCGGTCGATCGCGACCTGCTCCATGAGGTTGCGGATCGCGATTTCCTGCAGCTTGCGTCGCATTGCACCGGCACGGGCCTCGCGACGCGGACGCCCGAAGATGCTCGACCCGTCGAACAGCTCCTTGTAGCGGGCCAGCGTCCACACGCCGTCTTCATCCGTGGCGTAGCTCATGAGGACCTTGTCGAGGTGCTCGCTGGGAATATCCAGGCCGCCCAGGTCGCCGGGATCGGGGTAGGGCGGTGTCAGCGGACGGTCTTCGGGGATGCCCTCGAAGGCGATCTTCAGCGCCTCATCGTCGATTACCAACTCGTATTCCTCGAAAACCTGCGCGATGAAGTCAGCCAGGGCCAGCCCCTCTTTCTGCTTCCTCACGCTGGCAACGACTTTGTCGCGGATCGAGTCCAGTGGCTGCACGCGTTCGAATTCAACGTCGTCGACGCGGATCAGGAAGAAACCATAGGGCGAGTCGATCGGCTCGCTGATTTCTCCCACAGGCAGGCTGAACACTGCACGCTCGAAGTCATCGGACACCGTGCCGTAGATGATCGGCATCGTGTAGTTGCCATCGCGACCGGCCGAGCCGGCCTCCAGGCGCTCGGCCACAGTCTTCCAGACCTCGCCGCCCTCGACGAGCGCGCGCGCTTCAATGGCCGGCGCTTCGTAGTCGAAAAGCATGTAGCTGGTTTGGAGCTTGCGCGGCAGCATCTCGTAGTAGTCCTGGATCTCCTCTTCGCTCACATGTTCGGAGACCGCGGCGATGTCATTGCGCATGTTCGTCACGGCGGTGAGGTTGGCAATGCGGCGGGCCTGCGAGTTGACCGTGCCGTCCTCGTCCATGCCGAACTCAACCGCCTTGAGCACCAGGATCTCCTTCTTGATCATGGTCTCGAGCAATTCCTCGCGGCCACTCTGCAAGGCGATGTCCTCGGGCAGCTCCTCGGGACGGATCGTGTTCATCTTCTGCTCGAAGTAGGCCAGCGAGATCACGACGTCGCCAACTGTCGCGACGGCGATCTCGTCACCGGTCTTGTTATTCGAACAACCAGAAATTCCGGCCAGGGCGAAGGCGGCGATCAAGGCCGCGAACACGGTCAGGCGAAGCAGGGTGGGGCGTGAGGCGAACATGGAGTGTCTCCGGAATCTTCTTGATGTGCGGGTCGAGGTCTGGGCCCCATGGCCTTGGAGGCGAGCCGGCGTTGAACGCCAATCTGGACAATCCGGTTCCCCTGAGCAAGTCATTGAGGATAGTGGAGCCTGGGGGGCGGTTGCCAGCGAAAACGAGGCGGGGCAGGCGGTGTAGCCCCACCCCCGGCAGTCATCCCGACGGCAGGTCGGAGAGGCTCCAACCGGGCCTGCCAGACTAATTCCGGGCCACGGTCGGCACTGGCCTGAATTCGCACATCCTGGGCGGATCCGGACCGGTACCCTCGTACGGCGCGCCCGTCGACGGCGGGCAGCGCAGTGCACGGGCTCTGCCCCGTGAGCGGCGACTATGCGGAAGCCGGTCCGACACCGGCCGAAGTCGTCGAAGACTTGTTGCCGGGACGTCCGGACTCGAGCAGTTCCACCAGCCTGCGGCTGACCACCAGCGCGCCGGTGAGCCAGTCCTCGCGTGGCACCTCGGCGACCATCTGCAAGCCCGATACAGCATTGAACGACAGCTTCGGCAATCCGGACCCGGCCAACAGGTCTTTGAGGATTGCTGAGTCCGGAGCCCGGTCGTCAGTGAAACTGAAGCGTACGCCGCGCCGGATCCCCTTGACCTCGGCCACGCCCGAGCGCAGGCAGCGCAGGCGCAGGCGCGTGATGTCGACCAGCTGGGAGACGGCCGGCGGCGTGGGTCCAAAGCGATCCCGTAGCTCGTCCGCGAGATCGTCGAGCTGCAGCTCGTCGGCCACACGCCCCAGTTCGCGGTACCAGCGCATCTTGACCTCGGGATCGGCCATGTAGTCATCGGGCAGGTAGGCCGAGGTGCGCAGGTCCACGCGCACATCCTGCAGGCGCGGCAGACCCTCGCCCTTGAGCTCACGCACTTCTTCCTCGAGCATCTTGCAGTAGAGATCGAAGCCGATGGCCGCGATCTGGCCGGACTGCGACTCGCCCAGGATGTTGCCGGCGCCGCGAATCTCCAGGTCGCGCATGGCCACGTGGTAGCCACTGCCCAGGTCCGTGAATTCCTGGATTGCGGCCAGGCGCGCCCGCGCCTCGCGCGTCAGGGTCTGATCGGGCGGGACCATCAGGAAGGCGTAGGCCTGATGACGACTGCGCCCGACGCGCCCGCGCAGCTGGTGCAGCTGCGACAGACCCAGCCGGTCGGCCCGGTCGATCAGGATCGTGTTCACGTTGGGCATATCCAGTCCGCTCTCGATGATCATCGTCGTGACCAGCACGTCGGCCTCGCCAACGATGAACTCCTTCATGATTGATTCGAGCGAGTTTTCGTCCATCTGCCCGTGCGCCACCAGCACCCGCGCCTCGGGCACGACCTTGTTCACCAGCGCGGCCATGGCGTCGATCGTCTCGATGCGGTTGTGCACGAAGAAGACCTGCCCGCCACGATGCATCTCGCGCCGGATCGCCTCGGCCAGCAGTTCTTCGCTGAACCCACTGACTTCTGTATGGATCGGAAGGCGGTCACGAGGTGGGGTCGCAATGATGGAGAGGTCCCGCGCACCCATCAGGGCCAGGTAGAGGGTGCGCGGGATCGGCGTGGCACTGAGTGTGAGCACGTCGACCTGCTTGCGCATCTCCTTGAGGCGTTCCTTGTGGCGCACGCCGAAGCGTTGCTCCTCGTCGACGACCAGCAGACCGAGCTTGCTGAACTTGACGTCGCGCGAGAGCAGCCGGTGCGTGCCCACGAGGATGTCGACCTTGCCCTCGCTGGCGCGCTTCAGAACCTCTTTCTGCTGCTTAGGCGAACGGAACCGACTCAGAACCTCAACAGTCACCGGGAACTCGCGCATGCGCTGGGAGAAGGTCTCGCCGTGCTGCTCGGCCAGGATCGTGGTCGGACAGAGTACGGCCACCTGGCGATTGTTCTGCACGGCCTTGAAGGCTGCGCGCATCGCAACCTCGGTCTTGCCGAAGCCCACGTCGCCACAGACCAGGCGATCCATGGGACGCGCTCGCTCCATGTCGTGCTTGACTGCCTCTACGGCCGCGGTCTGGTCGCGCGTTTCCTCATGGATGAAGGCGTTCTCGAGTTCGGCCTGGTAGTGGTTGTCCGGCGCGAAGGCCAGGCCGGGCAGGAGTTCGCGGCTGGCGTAGAGGGTCAGCAGTTCCTGGGCGACCGCGAGGATCGCCTTGCGCGCGCGTTTGCGTGTGCGCTCCCAGCTGCCGCCACCAAGCTTGTGCAACTTGACCGACTGGTCGTCCGGAACCTCATAGCGTTCGACGAGCAGCAGCTTGTCTGTCGGCACGTAGAGGCGATCACCGCCTGCGTACTCCAGCAGCAGGCATTCGCTCTCGATACCCTCGGCGGTGATGCGGCGCAGGCCGAGGAACCTGGCGATGCCATGGTCGACGTGCACGCAGTGATCGCCGGGCTTGAGCGCGCCGATGTCGGCGACTTTGCCTGACCCCTTGAAACGTGTCTTGCGTGTGGCGCGGCGGTAGCGGTCGAAGATCTCGTGGTCAGTGAGCAGCGCAATCTGCGCGTCTTCCCAGACAAACCCGGCGTGGAAGGTGCCGACGCGCAGGCCGGGCCGGGCCATGCTGCCTGACTCCTCGATCAGCTCGGCGAGGCGGTCGGCCTGCCCGCGGTTGTCGCAGAAGATGTGCACTGCGGTGCCGGCTTCTTCCCACTGTTCGATCTGTTGCAGGAGCGGGCCGAGATCGCCCTTGCCGCGTTCCTGCCCGTGTGTGCGGACTTGCAGGGGGCGCGTTTTCGCGGGTGGACCGAGCGGGGCGGGGCAGTTGCCGGCCAGAACGATATCGCCGAGCCAGATACGGCGACGGTCGCCGAGCAGGGAGTCGAGTTCCTTGCTGGTGGCGACCAGTTCGGCTGCGCCGGGCACCGGATCGCCGCGGCGGATGCGGTCGCCGCGCACGCGGTTGACTTCTTCGTCGAGGACCTCGCTGCGGCGGGCGAGGTCGTCGGGGGCGAGGAAGGCCACGGTGTCTTCGGCTTTGAAGTATTCGAGCAGGCTGACCTGCTTGTGGAAGAAGGGCGCCAGGCCCTCGATACCGGCGAAGTGCAGCCGGTCCTGCAGGCGTTCGATCAGTTCGGTGCGGTCGTCCTCGCTCACTTCGGTGCAGGACTCAACGCGCGAGAGCGCCTCGAGCAGCGTGTCGTCGTCGACGAACAGCGAGCTGGCCGGCAACACGACTGCCTTGTCCAGTTCGCTGCGGCTGCGCTGGTCTGTGGGATCGAACAAGCGGATCGACTCGATCTCGTCGCCGAAGAGTTCGATGCGCATGGGCAACGAATGAGCGGGTGAGAAGATGTCGATCAGGCCGCCGCGGATGGCCAGGTCGCCGGGTTGCTCGACGACTCCGGCCGGACGGTAGCCGAGGCCGGCCAGGCGTTCGCCGACTTCGTCGGTGTCGACCATCTGGCCGGACTTCAGTTCGAAGCGGGCTTGTTCGAGCGTCTGCGCGGACATGAGCTTGTGGCGCAGGCCGTAGATCGTGGTGACGAAGAAACCGTCTTCGCCCGCCTGCAGGGCGTGCAGTCCGGCCTGGATGGAGGCCTGGATGTCGCGCGTGGGCGACTTGCGGTCAAAGGGCAGGATCTCGAGTTCGGGCAGGTAGTGGACCTTGCCCACCTGCCAGCTGTCGAGGTCGTCGCAGAGGGCTTCGGCGTCGGCGAGTTCGGGGCAGACTATGAGCCAGCGGCCGCCGTGCTCCCTGTACAGGCCGGCCAGAGCACAGGCCGGCGCGGAACCTAGTAGTCCGGTGACTGCGAGGTTCTGGGCGGGGTGGCCGAGCAGGCCTTGTACTGCCGAGAGGCCGTCGAGCCAGGGCTCGAGATCGGCCTCGTCCTGGCCCCTGTTCGAGGGGCCGGTTGGGGCGTCCATGGGGAGTAGTCTAGGGCTGGGGAGCGGGCGGCGCGAGAGTGGTCTGGGGGCTGAATCAGGATGACCGGATGCGCCACAACACCTGCCCCAACCCAATCCGTCGAAGCCCGGACGTCACTATTCCTGACCGGCCAGATTCCTCGTTAGAAACGCATCTTCCGCCCGACCCCTTGTCACGGGCGGATTCCCCTCCGCCAGTCGTTGCTCACTCGGCGGAGGTCACAATGTTCAGGGTATTAATGTTTTTGGTCCTTGCGGTCAGTTGCCTTGCCGTCTCTACAGATTGCGCCCACGCCGGGACGACGCTCGGCCTCGACACAACTTTGTTCGGGGACACTCTCTCCAAAGCCGATTCAACCTCTACGTGTACGCCGGACACTACGAAAACAAATTCTGATACGACCAATACCAGGTGCAATTTTATTTCGAATATTGGAGCCTGCGGCATCGACGGCGTTGTTTTCAACCTCGGCGCTTCGGACGGTCTCAGGCTGGACTTCGACTTCGATACGACGCCGCTACCCGAGCCCGGGTCAATCCTGTACCTCGAGAGTTCTGGCACCATTCAGGGAGTCCCGGACCAGATCCTGGACCGAATCTCGATGACGTGGCAGGACACAACTCTGCTCGAATTGACCCCCGACTTCACCGCCCTCGGCAGCGACACCTATCGGCGACGA
>Ga0164313_10002256_pt1 | contig 17304 bp, 12 predicted proteins | sample GuaBasSedimGuay4_FD_113735 | JGI IMG/M metagenome (GOLD analysis project Ga0164313, IMG submission 113735) | Subseafloor sediment microbial communities from Guaymas Basin, Gulf of California, Mexico - Guay4, Core 4569-4, 0-3 cm | ecosystem: Environmental > Aquatic > Marine > Hydrothermal vents...
ATCTTTCTTTGAATCCTTTTTATCCTCTTTCTCGGTATCCTCCTTTGGCTCCTTTTTCTCCTCCGAATCGTCAGTTTTCTTTACCTCATCATTTTTAGGATTCAACAAGGAAGGTGTATCAGCGGTGAGGGAGATTACTGCCAGCTGGGTAGAGTTGGGATAGACCCATGTACCGTCGCCCATATCTGAGTAGGTGGCACTCATGTTCCTGTTGGTAAGGTAGTATAGGTATTTTCCATCCACACTGAACAGGGGCCGTGAATCGTCGTAAAATCCACTGGTGGCCTGATGCAGGCTGGAGCCTTCCATGCTATATAGAAAGAGGGCATTGTTCGAGTTGTCGAGGCCCAGGCTGAAAGCCAGCCATTTGGAATCAGGCGACCAGGCAATGGGGTAGGAGTACCTGCTTCCGTGTCCCAGGTTCCACTGCGATTTGGCAACCACGGTGGTCGACTTGGTTTCAATGTCAATTATCGATATATCATTGGTTTCATCGATGAAACTTAACTTCTTGCTATCGGGCGACCAGTATATCTGATATCCAAATCCTTTGGTCCGGCTGGTAAGTTGTACCGGAGGCTCGGCGTTATTCCCCTGCAGATAGATCTGGTATTCACCGGAAGCATCGCTCCAGTAGGCAATCTGGCTGCCATCGGGCGACCAGGCAGGCATCATATCGAAGGCTCCGCTGGACCTGGTCAGATTCAACACATAACCCTCCTTAACCGGTACATTAAATAGCTCACCCCGTGCTTCAAAAACAATCCGCTTTCCTTCGGGCGAGGCTGACATATTTCGGATGTTCTTGCTCACATTTACACTCCTGGGAATCTCCAGCGAGAGGTCACTGATTACATTCACCTGAACTGGCTTATAATCCATTGTGGTCGCATCCATCAGGTAGAGGCTCCCTCCGGCTTCAAAAACAAGCTCCTTAGAACCGGCTGAGAGGAAGGAGATATCGAAATCCTTCAGAAAGGTGATCTGTGAGGCCTTCTTCTGTTTTGTATCATACACCCAAACATTGTGTCGCATCTGCTCTCCCTGGTCGGAGAGGAAGAAGATCTGATCTCCCACCCAGGCAGGCTTGCCATCGGTGGCCGTATTATTTGTAATATTTTCAGCGTGATCTTTCTCCAGGTCATAGACCAGGATATCGGAGGTCAATCCTCCCCGGTATCTTTTGAAAGGATAGTTTTCCGTGATTTTTGTAATGTAGGCCAGTGACTTCCCATCGGGAGCAAAGCTGGCCAGCTCACCGTAAGGAATAGTCAGTTTTTCAGGCATTCCTCCATCCTTATCCACAAGGTAAAACTGGGAATAGGACTGTCGGCCACTCTCCCTTCGCGATGCAAATAGTATACGCTCTCCATCCGGGTGCCACTCCACCATGCGATCGGAATGGGACTGGTAGGTTAGTCTGGTGGGAACGCCTCCAGTGGCAGGCATCACATATACATCCTGGTTCCCATTGTAACTGGCCGTATAGGCAATGGAACTTCCATCGGGAGAGAATCTGGGCCATGATTCTTCTCCGGGTGAGTGGGTTAGCTGAAGGGCCGTACCACCCTCTTTGGAGGTGACCCAGATGTCGCCCCCGTACACAAATGTGATGTTGTTGTCAGAGACATCCATGTAACGCATCAGTTTGGCACTGATCTGTCCGAATGTGATCTGACCTGTTATTGCCATGGCCAGGATTAAAGCTGTTCTTTTCATAGGATAGGCGTTTGATTGAAAACGATATAAATGTAATAAAATAGTAAAGCATCCGGGTAAGCATTTATTTTGTAAGGAAGAGGGCTTAAGATGGACTGAAGAGTGAGAACAAATTACCACAGTGCTTGTTCCCAGAGTAGTATTCATCTTCAATGCCCTTGTGTGATAAGGGCTCTGATTCATATTAATACTTGTAGAACATGAATAAATTTGAACTCTGTAAATTTTCAGAATTGGAAGACCGCCAACCCAGGCATGCTATGGTAGAAGATCTGGATCTGGTCATCATCAGGTATGACAATCACGTATCTGTTCTATATGGTCGCTGCCTCCATCGGGGAGCTTTAATGGCAGATGGACATATTGAAGGGGAGAATCTCATATGTGGAGTTCACGGTTGGGATTATCGTTACGATACCGGTGTATCTGAGTATAACAACAAAGAAGTGCTCCATAAATTTTCCACCCTGGTTGAAGAGGATGTGCTCATTATTGATCTTGATGAAATTCAATCTTTTCTTAAAGAGTATCCCCAACCGTTTAACAGGAAGAGCTACCTGGGTTCATATGCCGACACCCACCCCGAAGAGACCGAACCCTACACAGGATATATTTCCGAATTGGCTAAGAATGGTCTTAAAAATATAGGTCACCACGGTTTTACTGAAGCCATGGGGGTGGATCGAAATACGCTTCCCAAATGGGAAGAGATCCAGTTTTTACCGGCCCAATTAGCCAGGCGCCCTCTGCCTGATCATGTAAATGTCTCCACAAAGGTCGTTATTGGCAAGAACGCACAAAAACCCCTGGAACTAAACATGCCCGTCTTTGTGTCGGACATGAGTTTTGGGGCTTTATCCAGGGAAGCAAAAATAGCCCTGGCGAAAGGAGCAGAGATGGCGGGCACAGGAATTGCAAGCGGTGAGGGTGGAATGTTGCCTGAAGAACAGGAGAATAACTCCCGCTATTTTTACGAGCTGGCTTCGGGAAAATTTGGATTCTCCTGGGAGAAGGTTCAAAAAGCCCAGGCATTTCACTTTAAGGGCGGACAGGGAGCAAAGACGGGTACGGGTGGGCATCTGCCTGGCAATAAGGTAACAAAAGAGATTGCTGAAGTAAGGGGACTTGAGGAGGGAAGTGCGGCCATCAGTCCGGCTGCATTTCCTGATTTAATAACACCAAAAGACTTTGCTGATTTTGCCAATAAAGTGCGGGAGAAAACAGGGGGCATTCCGGTTGGATTTAAGATTGCGGCATCACATATTGAGCAGGACATTGATTTTGCAATTGAAGCGGGTGCTGATTATATCATCCTCGACGGACGGGGAGGAGGAACGGGAGCCGCGCCTGCCATTTTAAGGAATAACATCAATGTTCCAACCATTCCAGCCCTGGCCAGAGCCCGAAGGCACCTGGATCAAAAAGGGAAAAAAGAAGTGTCACTTATTATCACCGGCGGATTACGTATTGCTGATGATTTTGTAAAAGCTCTGATGTTGGGTGCAGACGCTGTTGCCGTTTCAAACTCTGCCCTTCAGGCCATTGGTTGTCTGGGAATGCGAGCCTGTAACACCAACAATTGTCCGGTGGGTATTGCCACACAAAAGGAGGAACTCAGGCAGCGAATTATCATTGAAAGCTCAGCCAGACAGCTTAGTAATTTTCTAAACGCCACTTCTGAATTGATGCAGGTTGTGGCCAGGTCCTGCGGGTATGGTGATATGAACCAATTTAATCCGGATGATCTGGTGACCCTTAACCATGACATTCATCTCCTCACCGGAATGGCATACGCCGGGCTCTCTTAAATGTACCTCATATCTGCTTTTTCGAATGCATTAAATTCTTAAATTGCGTAGAATTTAAATCAACCGACTATCATATAACCTAAACGACCATTCAAATAAACTTTCCATGATCCAAAAACAATCCCGACGTACCTTTATCAGACAGACCCTTGTGGGAACAGCAGGTATTGCTGCGCTGCCGCTATTTCAAAGTTTTAAAGCCGGAGCAAATGACACCATCAGAATTGGAATCATCGGGCTCGGACAGCAAGCCATGAATCTGATGCATGGATTTAGCAGGATTCCCGGAATAGAGATCGTAGCCGGGGCTGATGTGTACGGAATTAAACGGGAACGTTTTCAGAAGCGGATGAAGGATTTTTACCAGGAAAAAGGAGTAACGGTTGAGGTAAAAACCTACAAGAACTATCAGGAAATACTAGACAGAAAAGATATCGATGCGGTGGTGATAGCTACGCCTGACCACTGGCATGCACTGATGGCCATTGATGCTTGCGAAGCTGGGAAGGATATTTACCTGGAGAAGCCCCTCACATTTACTTTGAAGGAGAGTCTGGCGGTGGTGAAAGCCGTTCGGGATAACAATGTGATTCTGGCTGTTGGAAGCCAGCAGAGATCCGACCACAATTTCCAACAGGCGGTACAATTGGTCAGGAAGAGCGCCATTGGAGAGTTGAAGCATATTGATGCCTATGTGGGGCGGGCTCCACAACCCTACAACTTACCTGAAGAGGTGATTCCCGCCGACCTGGATTGGAACCAGTGGCTGGGCCCACTTCCATCCCTGCACTATAACTCAAGGTTGAATCCCCCCGTTTCAATTGATCCCCCCTTAAATGAGAAATACTGGGCCGAATGGCGCTATTTCAAAGAGACCGGAGGAGGCTTTACCTGTGACTGGGGAGCCCATAACTTTGATATCGGGCAATGGGGTCTGGACATGGACAGAGGTGGACCCGTAAAGATCATTCCTGCAGGCTATATTGAGACAGATCACCTGACCTATATTTATGAGAACGGGGTGACCATGAGCAACAAGCCATGGGATGAAGGAAAACAACGTGGAATTAAATTCTGGGGCGCAGATGGTTGGATAGAGGTTTGGCGTGGGGGAATAAAAGCCTCAGAGAGCTCCCTGCTTTCTGATGGATCGGATGATAAAAATAAAGGACTGCTCTATGAATCGGGTACCGGACACCTGGATAATTTTGTGGAGTCGGTGCGTGAAAGAAAGGAACCCATCGCCAATGTGGAGACAGGACAACGTACCTGTGCCACCTGTATTTTAGGAAATATCGCCACCGAACTGGGAAGACCGGTAAGCTGGAATCCCGAGAAGCAATACTTTGTGAATGATCCGGAGGCTGAAGCCCATTATCACAGAGAATACAGGGTGGGGTATAAATTGTAAATTTTATTGATATGAGTAATGTTATTGTACTGGGTGCCGGAATGGTAGGTAGTGCCATGGCCATTGATATGGCAAAAAAACACGAGGTAACCCTGACCGATTTAAGTCAGGATGTCCTGGACAGAGTAAAGCAGAGATGTGATAATTTATCCATCCAACTGTTGGATGCTACGGATAAGAATAAGCTGCAATCCACCATAAAGAAGTTTAACCTGGTGATCAATGCAGTGCCTGGTTTTCTGGGTTTTGAAACGTTGAGAGCTATCATCGAGGCTGGAATGAATGTCATTGACATTGCCTTTTTTCCTGAAAACTCACTGGAGCTGGATGCTCTGGCCAAAGAGCACAACGTTACAGCAATCGTCGACTGTGGGGTGGCCCCCGGAATGGATAATGTGATCCTTGGTTACTACAACGAAATCATGAAACTTACCAATTTTGAGTGCCTGGTGGGAGGTTTACCAAAAGTTAAGAAGTGGCCATTCTGCTACAAGGCACCCTTCTCTCCCATTGATGTCATTGAGGAGTATACACGTCCAGCCAGGTATGTGGAGAATGGGAAAGAGATCGTCAGGGAGCCTTTAACCGATTGCGAGTATGTGGAGTTTGATAAGGTAGGCACCCTGGAATCGTTTAACTCAGATGGATTAAGGTCCATTATCTACACCATGCCCCATATTTCCAATATGAAGGAGAAAACATTGAGGTATCCCGGGCATGTGGAGTATGTAAGGGTTTTAAAAGAGAGTGGCTTTTTTGATGAGGAGAAAATTGAAGTGGATGGAAAATTGATCTCTCCGCTTGATTTCACCAGCAAGATTCTGTTTAATGAATGGAAGCTGGAAGAGACCGAAGAGGAGATTACCGTACTGAGGGTTACTTTGAAAGGAGAAAATGCTGCCGGCCAGAAAGAGGAAGTTGTTTATAGCATGCATGATGAATACAATCCCGGGACCGGGACCTCTTCCATGGCACGTACCACTGGTTATACCGCCACTGCAGCAGCCAACCTGTTTCTGGATGGATTGTTCTCCGAAAAAGGAGTGTTCCCACCCGAGCTGGTTGGAAAATACAAAGTCTGTTTCGATTACTTTTTAAGCTACCTGGAGGATAGAGACATTCATTATGTAAAGAGTTCCCGGTTGATATAGCCGGGAGCCCGGCTCTAACTTTTTCGTCCGCTGTACCTGAGGTAAACATAGATGGGAACCCCTGCTGTTAACAGGATGGCTCCCCAGATTAGTACTTCAGATTCCAGTCCGGTAATGGCCCATAGAGAATAGAGAAATGCGGGGATGGAGATAAGTGAGGCTGCTATAAGCCTCTTTCTGTTGAACTCTCTCTTTTTTCTTAAATAGAGTGCTATTTCGGAAAGGGAGGAGAATAGGTAGGGCAACAGGCAACTGAGGGTGGAGAGCATAATGATAAACGAAAACATCTTTACCAAACCCCTGGTAAAGTTTAGGCTCACCAGTGCAGAGGCAAGCACACTGGCTATCACAATTCCAATCACGGGTATACCTTTCCCGGAGATCTTATTAAAGGCTGGTGGAAATAGTTTATCCCTGGCAGCAGCCATGGGGAGTTGACCCTGAAGCAGGATCCAGCCATTCAAAGCTCCAAAGCAGGCAATGGCTGCTCCGATGGCGATGAGGACTGAGGCCCAATCTCCCCATATTTTTTGTGCAGCATCAGCAAAGGGAGCTGCTGAATTTTGAAGCTCAGCCGGTGCCAGGATTCCCATAACCCCTACTGTACTCGAGATGTAGAGCAGGGCTGCAGTTATAATTCCTGCAATGGTAGCCCTGGGAATGGTCTTTGTTGGGTTTTTTATATTGTCGGATGGAATGGTGGCTGACTCCAGGCCAAGAAATGCCCACAATGCCAATGCAGCAGTGGCAGTAATGGCGTCGAAATTGCTCTCCCCACTTAAATTGAATGGGGTGAAATGAGCCTTGTTAAAGTAGAAAAATCCAAAGGTTCCCAGAACCAGCAATGGTAGAATTTTAAGCACAGTGGTGATGAGCTGTACCATCCCCACCTTTTTGATGCTTTTGGTGTTGATGAAGGTAAAGAGCCAGATGGCGCCAATGGCCACACTTGCTGAAAGGATTTGGTTCTCTTTTAGTGCAGGTATAAAGAAAGACAGATAACCTACACCAGCTACAGCAATAGCCGCATTTCCCGCCCAGATGGAGATCCAGTAGCCCCAGGCCACCAGGAAACCTGCAAAATCTCCAAAACCTTCTCTCGAATAGGTATAGGGTCCTCCCGACTGGGTAAACATTTTACTAAGCCTTGAAAAAACGAGAGCAAGAAATATGCTACCAACCACCGTATAGATCCAGCCAAAAATAGAGATACCTCCGTACAGGGCCAGGGCAGCCGGTAAGAGAAAGATCCCCGATCCGGTCATATTCCCCACCACCAGGGAGGTGCTCAGCCAGAAGCCAATTTTTCCTTTATTTTCAGATTTTTTGATTTTCAATGAAATCTTCTCCTTTTTTAACCACATCCATGGCCTCTACTGAAGACCTCATTGCTTTGGCGTAGAGATCTTTTGTGGTTTCAATCAATGCATTGTCTGCCATAGGCATGCCCTGCTCATTCCAGGCGTCCAGGCTCATGGAGGTCCACAGGGCGTCGGTGTCACTTAATTCATGCAGGGAGCCCAGGGTCTGTTCCGAAGTAAAGAAGTTCCCTCCGGGGCCCACATGATCAATTTCCTTAAGATTAACGGCCTTATCATTTAGTGAAAAGCCCTTTGCGAATTTCCTTGCCTCCCCTATGATATGGTTGGATAGCACCACAGTGGCGGGCGAGAATGCCATGGAATCAAAATTGCCTCCCACGAAGGGAGCACATCCAACTTTACCCAGACAGGAGGTCAGATGATTGAGCCACAAATTTCCCGAAGCCACTAAATCGGCCCCCCGGCCATTGTTACTCCCGGAGGTACCACAATGGGGAAGTTTATAGAAGTCCATCATTTCGGCGCATGCCAGGTTCAGTAAGTAGGAGGTGGGAGTATATTGGCTCCCCATATTTGACATGTTAAAGGCTGCAGGCAGGCTTCCAAGGATTACCTCACTGCCGGCTCGCACCAGCTGACTGAATACCAGTCCGGCCAGCAATTCTGCATTTAACAGTGCCAGCGATCCTCCCTCGGTTGCAGGAGAGGTGCCTCCAAACATGCTGTAGTTGGAGAACATCAGGGGCAGATGGTGATTGATAGAGGCAATCATCTTATCGGTGGTGCTCTTATTCAATACCAACGGAGTGATGGGATTCACATAGGGGATGCAAAAGGGACGATTTGAAATATCACCATGTAAAAAAGTGAGGAGGTCTAATACCTGATTGATCTTCTGGTCGCCCGAAACCAGTAAAACCAATGGTTTGGTGGTATTGGCATACATGTCAAGCGCCGAGTATAGGTCCGATGTATCGGGGGATACATCCGAAGGAACTCCAAGAGTGGAAACCATGTCGAAGTTATCCAGCAGTTGGCCCAGTTGCGTGGAGTGTTGCATGTGTTTCCTGGTAAATAATTCCACCTGATTTGTCTCAATGTCCTGAAACCATGTGTTGGTTACCCCAATTCCAAAATGGGTATGATTGCCCTGATTTATACCCAGTTGAAAAGCGTCATTTCCATTTTTGTTAAATACTTCAATGTTGGATGGAGCCAGTTGTATCACCTCATTGATTAATTCGCCACTCAAATAGACCATCGCATTTTTCACCTTTACCCCGTCAGACTTTTTAAAAATTCTTAATGCCTCTTTAGATTCCACTTCTATGCCCGTATCCTCAAGAATACGTATGGAGTAGCGATGGACCTCATTCATATGCTCGGTGGAGAGCAATTGTAGGCTGGGACGGACATTCATCTTTAAGTTATCTTCTCAACAGAGTGTGACATGGAGATTTCCAAGTTTCAGATCGTTTTGTGTTGTTTTAAGGTACTCGTGTGTTCGACTCAGGTATCAGCAGTAAATGTAGATAATTTGAGACTAATATATCTATTATGTAATTCCTCTGAACAAAGCTCTTTCACGGGTGTTGATCATTATCAGAGAAAGTTTTGTACTTTTATTAGCCAAACTAAAAACAGCAAGATATGAAGAGAATAATACTTATACTGATGGTTGGGGGAATCTTCCTTACCGACACCCAAGCACAGGAAATTGAAATTGGTGGATTTTACGGGTATACTTTTGGCTCGACCATCAGAACATATTATGGGGATTACAAAACATCAGATGGCCCTAACTTTGGAGGTCACGTGGGATTTGGAATTGCTCCTAATTCGTTTGTGGAGCTAACTTACAACCGGTTCAGCACAGATATTAAATATTACTACAACAATATCAGTGAGCCGGTACCTCTGAATACAGATTATTTTCAGATCGGAGGCGTGCAGCAGGTTCCTGTAGGAACCGGAAATATCCTCCCTTATGGAGCTGTATCCCTGGGAACTTCAGTATTTACGGTGAAGAATTCCTATGGCGAACTTAACTCTGGTTCAAAATGGATGTTGTCTGCCACACTGGCAGCAGGTCTGAAGTTCCACCTGGGAGAAATCCTGGGCTTACGCCTGCAGGCCAGGATGGGTTTGCCCATGTATTTCAATGGTCTCTACCTGGGTACAGGAGGAGCAGGAGCCTCATTAAGGGTTCCCATGATTCAATTTGATTTCAGTGCCGGAGTATTCCTCAGGCTGGGTGGCACCCCCTGATCCGATATACCTATTTGAACTAAAAAATCCAGCCAGGATATCTACTCCCGGCTGGATTTTTTTATGATCTTTTATTAATGAGTTCTGTGTGACCCCAGGTGATTTTACTCGGTCACAGGGGCTACCGGGTACTCCTTCATCATCTCAGCTATAACTCTCGGAATGTTGGCTTCCCGTTTTTTTGGATTTTCAGTAATGGTGCCTTTTCCAACTGATTCCCAGATTAATTGCTCCTTTTTTCCATCAAATACCGAAACTATCAGTGTTCCTTCGGTATAGTCATAATCGCTGTAAGTAGTTGTGGAGTGTCCGCCACCCCAGCCATAACCTGGACCGTAGCCGTAGTAACCGCCATAACCGCCATAACCGCCACCCATACTGCTCGTATGTGCAGTGGTCTGCGTTTTTTGCTGAGTCACTATATAAAGACTGACGATCAATTCGCCCTCTCCTTTTTCAACAATTTCCAGATTTCTGGCTAGAAACTCATTTCCAAAGGCTTCTTCAATTCTCTCCTTATCGAAGCGATTCATAAGCTGATCGGAGTTGTCGGTCCAACCATAATACTCAAAGGTCTTGTACTGGGTAAAGTCAACGGTTTTATCCAGATCACTTATCACACTTAGGCTGCTACAGGAAGATAATATCACTCCTGCCAGTAAAGCAAAAAATAATTTTTTCATCATCTGATATTCATATTTGGTTTATAAATTTTATATAACGAAAAGTACAAAAAATTGTCTTACACATACAATAACAATGGAGAACTTAATTTGTTTTTATTCCCGGATTTTCCTCTCTCTATTTTTCAGCATCAAAATCCTCACGGGAGGTAATGGTAATGCCGTCTCCCCCCGATTTTAACAGGCCCTTATGAATGCTCTTAAGTGAATCTTCCAGGAGTTTATCCACCTCTTTTTCCATGGTCCTGACCCTGGTTTCCAGGAGATCCATTCGGTCGTACTGTACCTGTGTGGGTCTGCCCTCGTAGAAAGAAATAGTTCCGTAGAGGAATCCTACATCCTCCCGCAACCGGGCGTCTCCCCTTAAGTCTCCGTAATTTGTAACCAGCAATCGCTCCCTGATCTCATCCAGAGAAGACTGCAGAGCTGTTTTCTTTTTTTGCATGGCTGTAGTGAGTCCGGGAAGATTATCTGCCTCAGACAAACCCCTTCTGACATCATTGATTCTGCGATCCAGGTAGGCAAGGCCCTCCATCAGGTCAAATCCCTTCTGCTGGAGTGTTCGCCTGGCCATTCTGTCTTCTGCGGAGTAAGGTTCATCCGGGTTGTCATAAAGGGTGAAAACCTTCTCAAACACCTCTTCTTTTCGGGTGACCTTTACCCTATAGTCTCCTGAAGGATAGGCCATACCCCCACCCATCATGGCTATTCGCATCTGGAAAGGCACTGCCTCCGACAGGGGAGCCCTGGGAGGCTTCTGAACAGGAGCCCAAAGAACCTGATTAATCCCTTTTCGGCTAACCACGGGCAGCTCGGTAATGAGATTATTATCCATGTCAAAGATCTCCATGGTCATTTTACCAATCAGCTGCCGCTTCTTCATATAAAAGGTAATGGGTATGGCCATGGATGGATTCCGCCCTGTGAATTCATCGTCCTTTGCTGGCCAGCCCGGTCCCGACACCACCATGGGCACAGGCTTACGCTGCTCCATGAAAACGAATTCAGAAGCGAGTACCTCCTGTGTCAGTTGACGCAAAGGAGAGATATCATCAATGATGTACACTCCCCTACCATGGGTTCCCAGCACCAGGTCGTGTTCCCGGGGATGGATCACCATATCCATCACCGATACATTGGGAAGTTCATTTTTAAACTGAGCCCATTGACCACCTCCGTCAAGAGATACATAGAGGCCAAATTCGGTCCCCAGGAATAGCAGGTCGGGATTAACCAGGTCTTCCAGGATTTTGTAACAATGCGACTTTATCTCCTCACTGGCAAGTGATTTCCAGGTACTCCCATAATCGGTTGTTTTATAAACATAAGGAGTAATGTCGTCGCTCCGGTGTCCGTCAAAGGTAGCATAGGCAGTGCCTGTTTTAAATCGACCGGGATAGACACTGGAGCACCAGGTATTTTTGGGCAGGCCCGGGATATTTGCCACCACATTGGTCCAGCTCTTTCCCCCGTCGCTGGTCACCTGAAAGTTCCCGTCATCGGTACCCACCCAGATGACCTTGTCATCCAGTGCCGACTCAGCGATGCAGAAAATGGTGGTGTGGTTTTCTGCAGTTGAATTGTCCACGGTCAATCCCCCGGACTCCTCCTGTTGCTGTTTTTCAGGGTTGTTGGTGGTCAGATCGGGTGAAATCCTTGTCCAGGAATTGCCCCGGTCGTTGGATTTGTAAAGGTATTGTGCACCCACATAGACGGTGTTGCTGGTGGGACTCATGCTAATGGCCGCATCCCAGTTAAATCGAAGTTTTCCGGTCTCCTCAGTCTCCATGGGTGCTATCAACCTCATGCTCTGGTAACGCTTATCAGTTTGTCCGAACAGCCCCCCCTGCATCTGCCAGTAAACAATGTTGTGATCGTCCGGGTCGGTGTGCACTGAAAAACCATCTCCGATTCCAAACTCCTGCCAGTCGTGGTTCCGAATCCCCCCGTAGGAGCGTGAAGGGCCTGCCCAGGAGCCGTTGTCCTGCAATCCCCCATATACATTGTAAGGCTTCTCCATATCCACACTCACCTTGTAGAATTGGGATACAGGCAGGTTGCGCAAATGCCGCCACGAGGATCCAAAATCGTTGCTCACATAGAGGCCTCCGTCTGTGGCCGCATACATATAACGGTTGTCTGCCTCTGAGATCCAGAGGTCGTGAATATCGGGATGAATGTTGCCCCCGGCAAAAGAGGTATTCCTGAACTTTCTCCCTCCGTCTTCGGAGACATAGAGGTAGGTGCCCGGTTTGTATACCCGGCTGGTGTCCACGGGATCAGGAATGATCAGGCAAAAGTAGAAGGGACGTTCGGCAATGGTGGGGGATTGATTGAGCATCTCCCAGCTCGTTCCTTTGTTTTTTGACCTGTAGAGGGCTGTCTGATCCGATTCAATAATGGTATAGAGATAGTTTGGATCGGCGGGGGATACACGAATGGCTACCCGACCCTTTTCACCTGCAGGAAGATCTGTTTTTAATTCCTCCCAGCTCACTCCGCCATCCACCGACTTATAGAGTCCGGAACCGCTACCCCCCGAGTTGAAGTCCCACGCTGTTCTGCGAAAGGTCCACATCCCGGCATAGAGGATCTCCGGGTTCTCAGGATCCATATCGAAATCGGAGCAACCCGTATGCTCATCTACATATAGAATTCTAGTCCAGGTATTGCCTCCATCCTCGGTCTTAAAGAGCCCCCTCTCCTCACCGGCTCCCCAGAGATGCCCCAGGGCAGCCACATAAACTATGTCTGGATTCTCAGGATGAATGACAATCCTGGAGATCCGTTCGCTGTTTTCCAGCCCCATGGGCTTCCACTTTTCCCCTCCGTCGGTGGACTTGTAGACTCCGGTCCCGATGGAGACGGAGTTCCTGGTCCAGGATTCCCCGGTACCCACCCATACCGTATCGGGCCTTTGCTGGTCGATGGTTACGGCCCCTATGGACAGGGTATGTTTGTCAAAGACCGGTTTGACGATTACACCCCCATTGGTGCTTTTCCACAGACCGCCACTTGCAGTCCCTATATACACATGAAGAGGATTGCTCTGAAGGGCATCCACACTGGTTACCCTTCCACTCATAAGGGCTGGCCCAATTTGCCGGGCCTGGATCCTTCCAAAGGTGCTGGAGGTTACTTTTATCTGGGTCTGTGAAATACCATCGCTTCCGGCAGAAAGAAGAATAGCGACGGCAATCACGAGTGATACTGGGAGCCTCATTTTCAATTATTTGCGGGCTTGGAGAATATTGAATCGTCCACTTCCACGTTGGTTTTAACCTCATCCATCATAATGGTCATAGCTGTCTGTCCCCCATATTTTTGTTCAATGGTAAAAGCCATGATATAACCATTCACATCCTGGTAGTTACTAAAGAGACCTTCAGCTTCAGTTTCGGATCCATTCATCATGGTTTTGGATTTTAATTTCAGGATCAGATAGCTCTCTGTCTCCATGTAGTAGTAATCGATATTCCCATTCTTTTTGGTCAGTTTCAGTACATAGGCTTCAGATCCATCCACCTCTTCGGTGCCTTCAAGTTCAAGCTGGTGCCCCTTTTCTTTGTAATTCCATAATTGACCATCCAGATCTCCCGATTCAATTAGCCCATCGGCTTCTGGTCCGGTGACATCTATCGGATCTGCAGATCCCATCATGGGATTGATCATCCATGCAGTCTCCCCATCATAGGCCTGAATGATCTGGGCGCCTTGAAACTCAACGGTAACCCGGATCTTATTGGGCCTTTTGCTGATCATTTTAAAGGGGCTATCCATACCCATCATCACAGCCTTCCCGGTAGCCTGTATGGTTTTCACTTTAAGAAGTTTTTTTTGTCCGATGGTTTCGAAATGTTTATCCAGAATTTTATCCAGATCCTGTGCAGAGCTTACAGATATAGCTACAAAAGCTACGATTATTGAAATAAAAATGTTCTTTTTCATCAGGTTATAATTTATATTAACATTAAATATACTTAAAAAATCCTATTCAATACTCCCCGAGCCAAAGCCATTGGAAGTCTATCTTCTCGCCGCCCTGGGGCTTGACTTCCAGGCTAATGTCATAGTAGCCTGGTTCTGAAAAATCCATTTGGCCCAAACGGTGTGAGTTAAAGCTTCCAATCTGCCAGTAACTGTTTGGCTCTCCCACAAACTCACCTGTGGGTTGGAAGTTGGCCCTCAGAGTACCTTCGGATGATTTTACGGTAATCGATCCTTTTCCCTTTTCTCCCTGGTAATTATAAGATATGTCGGCATACAGAGCAGTGGGTTTATCCATAAAGACTCGCCACTGATAGATGCTTTTCTCTTCCACTTTAATATGGGAAGGAAGGGTGCCATACCGGCTTGGGGGCTCTACCATGGTATTACCCTTCAGGTGGGTGGTATTTGAAAGAGTCAGGGAGTAGCCACCATATACCGATTGAGCGGCCAGTCCGTCTATGGTGGCTGGATAACTGTCGTATTCCAGAACCAAAACGGATACAAGCGGATCGGGTTGTTCGGCTGGCAGTTTTAGTAGGGTCATCGCCTCTGAGTTTATAAAAAGGATATCGGATTGTTCCGGATCGGCAAGCAGGTAGGCCTTCACCGGTTTTTCTAAAACTCCTGTTACCGGAAGTTGATGGGATAAGGGCCAGTTAAACACATGAAGGTATAACCTGGTTGAACCATCCTGAAACTGTTTGCAGGTGATCTTTCCCCAGTCGTGCTGATCTTTAACCAGGTCGAAGGCCTGACTGCCATAGATGGACTCGCCGTTCACTGTCAGCCATGATCCCATGGCCAGAAGGCGCTCTTCAATTTCGTAGGGCACATCCCCATTGGCCCGGGGACCAATGTTCAGCATCATGTTGCCGTTGAGGCTCACATTACCGATCAGAGAGTGCAGCAGGGTGGTGGTCGATTTCCATTGGTCCTCCAGTGCATGAAATCCCCAGGAGTGGGCCACTGTGGCCGGGGATTGCCAGGGGAACTCCTCTTTTTTACTGCCCAGCTGATTGTCGCCCAGTGTTTTAAAGTCGATATCGCTGTCTTCTTCAATGGACAAGCCCAATCGTGAATTCACCAGGCAGTCGGGCTGGAGTTCCCTAATAACTCCTTTTAACTGCAACAGTTGTTCTTTGGTCACACAGGTTCGCGAATGATGAATCCACATATCGAACCAGATGATGCCAATGTCTCCATAATCGGTTAGTAGTTCCTTCATCTGTGGGATCACTTTCTGTTGCCAGTAACGGTCATAATCTTCAGCCGAGATACCATAAATTTCCTTCGAGTGGTCCCAGCCATCGGGATGTTCCCAATCCACCCAGTGCGAATAGTAGAGACCGAGTTTCAAACCATGTTTTTGGCAGGCTTCAGACAGCTCCTTAACTATATCGCGTTTGGGGCTGGTAAATTCTGCCACATCATAATCACTAACCTGACTATCCCAAAGTGCAAATCCATCGTGATGCTTGGCTGTGAGGGTCACATATTTCATCCCTGCCTTTTTAGCCAGGAGCACCCACTGTTCGGGATCGATCTTTTCCCAGTCGAACCGGTTCAGCAGGTTTGTGTACTCGTCGCGGGCAATCCGGTTGCGGTAGAATATCCACTCGGCGTAGTTGTTATTGTTCCTTAGTTTTTCACCCTTCCAGACCCCTTCCGCACCACTGTACACCCCCCAGTGTATAAACATTCCATACCTCGCGTCGGTAAACCAAAGGGCTCGCTGGTTGGTATTTTTCTGGGCATGGCTGAAAATGGTGGCCAAAGTTAGTATGGCCACCAATAAAACGATTTTAGGCTTTCTCATTTATTCCCATCTTTGTCTGAAAGATAGGGAACCAAATTGAAAGGGTGAAACCTATTTTTTCTCCTCTTTTTTCTCCTTCTCCTTGTTCTTCATTTCTGCTATCTTATCCACCAGATCGGGTACCTTATCGAACAGTGCCGAAAGTGCTGTTTTCTTATCCGATGGGATAAAGGAGATTTCATCGCCTTTTGCAACCAGAAATCCAAGGGGAACAACCCCTATTCCAGCTCCGGCTCCACCCCCGGATCCCTGGTTCTTGGATTTTGGATCAGTGCCAGAACCCACCCCGCTTCCGAATCCGGTTCCCACCTTAATAACAGGCCGGCAGGTGAATTCACCAAGTTTGAACTCTTCACCCAGCACAGTTTCAGTGCTGGCCAATGATTTTACATGTTCCGAAACCTTGTCGAGTAATGCTTCAATTTTAATATCCATAACGCTAAATTTTAATAATTAATAATAGTTGTATTATCTGTTTTTGAGTATAATCCAAAGCAGTGATGCTATTCGGGTTCTAAGGTCCATATCCATAAACAGGGCTCCTTCAAAGTTCACCTGCATCCGGATGTTACTGTTGTTATTTAAGGTCGAAAAAACGGGTATAAGCCATGCATTCAACATAAAATCATCGGTGTCCAGATTCAGCAAAAGTCTTCTGACCCGAAAGGCACCTGGAGCACTTCTTATCTGCCTGATACTTACAATTTTTTTAATAGTTTTTTTTCTTTTTTTATCTTTTTCTCCTCTCTTTTCCCCCTTCCTCCGGTTTATTTTAGAGAGGTCCAACCGGAAAGGAATAAAAAAGATCCATCCCCTGATATAGGCCAGACCCCGGGAAGGAACCAAAATGGCTTTGATCACTCCTGGAAGCATAAAATGGTACAGGTTTCGGTCTGTATTCACTGTGAAGATAACCGGACCCAAAAGTATCCAGGTTAATAGTATGATAAAGAGAATAATAAGTATATACCAGATCATAATGTAAAACTACCCCGGGGAGAATTGATTTGCCATAAATAATCGGCTGACTAAATGATTTTATCGGTAAGTGGCAATTCACGGGATCTGAGTGGTAGGGGCACTCCTTTTAATTGTCTGTATTTGGCTTGATTGGGATATTTTTCAGGGGTGCTGAC